>Ga0155345_148_pt1 | contig 319912 bp, 331 predicted proteins | sample RifCSPhighO2_02_FD_106313 | JGI IMG/M metagenome (GOLD analysis project Ga0155345, IMG submission 106313) | Rhodobacterales bacterium RIFCSPHIGHO2_02_FULL_62_130
GCTGATCGCTCCGATCGCGATGGAAGAAAAACTGCGCTTCGCCATCCGCGAAGGCGGCCGCACCGTCGGCGCAGGCGTCGTCTCGAAGATCATCGCCTGATCGACAACGAATCCCCTTTCCATGGGAGTTCGCACGTTATAAGGACCAGCGGCGCACCTTTTCGGGGTGCGCCGCCGACCATATTTTACGACCAAGACTGACTAGACGACTCACAAATGTGAACCTATGGGCCGGGCCTGTTGCCCCGCCTACGTTCCGAAGGAAAAACTGATGCAAGGTCAAACCATTCGCATTCGGCTGAAAGCCTTCGATTACCGCGTGTTGGACGCCTCCACGCAGGAAATCGTAAGCACCGCCAAGCGCACCGGCGCCACTGTCCGCGGTCCGATCCCGCTGCCGAACAAGATCGAAAAGTTCACGGTTCTCCGTGGTCCGCACATCGACAAGAAGTCGCGCGACCAGTGGGAAATCCGCACGCACAAGCGTCTTCTCGATATCGTCGATCCGACCCCGCAGACCGTGGACGCGCTGATGAAGCTCGACCTCGCTGCCGGCGTTGACGTCGAAATCAAAGTTTAAGGGGGCATAGAAACATGCGCTCTGGCGTTATCGCAAAAAAGCTGGGCATGACCCGGCTGTTCCTTGAAAACGGCACGCAGGTTCCTGTGACCGTTCTTCAGCTCGACAATCTTCAGGTCGTGGCACAACGCACCGCTGACAAGGATGGCTACACCGCCGTTCAACTCGGCGCTGGCGCTGCCAAGGCCAAGCGCACCACTGCCGCGCAGCGTGGCCACTTCGCCAAGGCGAATGTTGCCCCCAAGCGCAAGATCGCGGAATTCCGCGTGTCGCCCGACAACCTGATCGAAGTGGGCGCGGAAATCACCGCCGCGCACTACCTTGAAGGCCAGTTCGTCGACATCGCCGGCACCTCGATCGGTAAAGGCTTTGCCGGTGCGATGAAGCGTCACAACTTCGGCGGTCTGCGTGCGTCGCACGGCGTGTCCGTGTCGCACCGTTCGCACGGTTCGACCGGTCAGTGCCAAGACCCCGGCAAGGTGTTCAAAGGCAAGAAAATGGCTGGTCACATGGGCGCTGTGCGTTGCACCACCCAGAACCTGCAAGTCGTCCGCACGGACGCCGAGCGTGGCCTGCTGATGATCAAGGGCGCTGTCCCCGGTTCCAAGGGTGGCTGGGTCACCGTCAAGGATGCCGTGAAGAAAGCTGCTCCGGCTGGTCTGCCGCTTCCGGCGGCCATTCGTTCGGTGGCACCTGTTGCTGCTGAAGGGGGTGAAGCATGAAACTTGATGTGATCAAGCTTGATGGCGGCAATGCCGGCACCATCGATCTGGACGAAGCGCTGTTCGGCCTTGAGCCGCGCGCAGACGTGCTGCACCGTGTGGTGCGTTGGCAGCGTGCGCGTTCGCAGGCTGGCACGCACTCGACGCTGACCCGCGCCGAAGTGTCCTACTCGACCAAGAAGATCTATCGCCAAAAAGGCACCGGTGGCGCACGTCACGGTTCCAAGAAGGCTCCGATCTTCCGTCACGGTGGCGTTGTCAAAGGTCCGACCCCGCGTTCGCACGCCCATGATCTGCCGAAGAAATTCCGCGCCTTGGGTCTGCGTCACGCTCTGTCCGCCAAGGCCAAAGCTGGCGAGTTGGTGATTCTGGACTCGGCGACCATTGCCGAAGCCAAAACCGCGAACCTGGCCAAATACGCCAAGGAACTCGGCTGGAAGCGCGTGTTGATCATCGACGGTGCAAGCGTTGACGCGAATTTCGCGCTGGCTGCTCGCAACATCGAAGGTATCGACGTGCTGCCGACCATCGGTGCGAACGTCTACGACATCCTGAAGCGTGACACCCTGGTGATCACCAAAGCAGGTGTCGAAGCCTTGGAGGCTCGTCTGAAATGAGCGCGAAACCCGAACACTACGACCTGATCAAAAAGCCCGTCATCACCGAAAAGGCCACCATGGCTTCGGAAAATGGCGCGGTGGTGTTCCAGGTCGCTATGGACGCAACCAAGCCCCAGATCAAAGAAGCTGTGGAAGCAGTCTTCGGCGTGAAGGTGAAAGCGGTCAACACCACGATCACCAAAGGCAAGGTCAAGAAGTTCCGTGGCCGTACCGGCGAGCGGAGCGACAAGAAAAAGGCCTACGTCACCCTCGTTGAGGGAAATACCATCGACGTGACCACCGGCCTCTGATAGAAGGCCACGAATCTCGCGGCCCCGGTTTTCCGGGGCCGTGGATTTTTTCGACCTGGCAGGGCGCAACATCGTCCTGCTGACCAATCGGGGACCTTCGGGGCCCTATAACCATTGGGTCCAAACCATCGGACCCATCAGCTGACGGAAGACAGAAAGCATGGCACTTAAGTCGTATAAGCCGACGACGCCTGGCCAACGCGGGTTGGTTCTGATCGACCGTTCGGAACTGTGGAAAGGCCGCCCGGTCAAAACCCTTACCGAGGGTTTGACGAAGACCGGTGGCCGGAACAATACCGGACGCGTCACGATGTGGCACAAGGGTGGGGGCGCCAAGCGTCTTTACCGCGTTGTCGATTTCAAACGTCGTAAATTCGACATTCCGGCGGTCGTCGAGCGGATCGAATACGATCCGAACCGTACCGCCTTCATCGCTTTGGTGCGCTACACCGATGGCGAACTGGCCTACATCCTTGCTCCGCAGCGTCTGGCCGTGGGTGACTCTGTCATCGCCGGTGCAAAGACCGACGTGAAGCCGGGCAACGCCATGCCGTTCTCGGGCATGCCGATCGGTACCATCATCCACAACGTCGAGCTGAAAGCCGGCAAGGGCGGCCAGTTGGCCCGCGCTGCAGGCACCTACGCCCAGTTCGTTGGTCGTGACGGTGGCTATGCCCAGATCCGTTTGTCCTCGGGCGAACTGCGTCTGGTGCGTCAGGAATGCATGGCGACCATCGGTGCCGTGTCGAACCCCGACAACTCGAACCAGAACTTCGGTAAAGCTGGCCGTATGCGTCACAAGGGCGTCCGCCCGACGGTGCGCGGTGTTGCAATGAACCCGATCGATCACCCGCATGGTGGTGGTGAAGGCCGGACCTCGGGTGGTCGTCACCCGGTTACCCCGTGGGGTAAAGGGACCAAGGGCAACAAGACCCGCAAGGCCAAGGCTTCGGACAAGCTTATTGTTCGGTCGCGTAACGCGAAGAAAGGGCGCTAATCCATGGCACGTTCTATTTGGAAAGGCCCGTTTGTTGACGCTTACGTGCTGAAGAAGGCCGAGAAGGCGAAAGATTCGGGCAAGAACGAAGTGATCAAGATCTGGTCGCGCCGTTCGACGATTCTGCCGCAGTTCGTCGGGCTGACCTTTGCCGTCTATAACGGCAAAAAGCACATCCCGGTCGCCATCACGGAAGAGATGATCGGCCAGAAGTTTGGTGAATACTCGCCGACGCGCACCTACTACGGTCACGCCGCCGACAAAAAAGCGAAACGGAAGTAAGCCATGGCAAACGATAAAAATCCGCGCCGCGTGGCCGAAAACGAAGCGCAGGCAATTGCGCGTATGCTTCGCACCTCGCCGCAGAAGCTTAACCTTGTTGCGGGCCTGATCCGTGGCAAGAAGGTGGAAAAGGCTCTTGCCGATCTGACCTTCTCCAAGCGCCGCATCGCTGGCGACGTGAAGAAGTGCCTGCAGTCGGCCATTGCCAACGCAGAAAACAACCACGGCCTTGACGTCGACAGCCTTGTCGTCGCCGATGCTTATGTTGGCAAGAACCTGGTGATGAAGCGGGGCCGTCCGCGGGCTCGTGGTCGCTTTGGCAAGATCATGAAACCGTTCAGCCAGCTGACCATCACGGTCCGTCAAGTTGGGGAGTCTGCATAATGGGTCAGAAGGTTAACCCCATCGGGATGCGCCTCCAGGTCAACCGCACCTGGGATAGCCGTTGGTTCGCTGAATCGAAAGATTACGGCAATCTGCTGCTGGAAGATCTGCGTATGCGCGAGTTCATCCACGAAGAGTGCAAGCAGGCTGGCGTGTCGCGCGTCATCATCGAGCGTCCGCACAAGAAGTGCCGTGTGACCATTCACACCGCACGTCCGGGCGTCATCATCGGCAAAAAAGGTGCTGACATCGAAGGCCTTCGCAAGAAGCTTTCCGTGTTCACCAAGTCGGAACTGCACCTGAACATCGTCGAAGTCCGCAAGCCCGAGCTTGACGCTCAGCTGGTGGCCGAGTCGATCGCACAGCAAATGGAACGCCGGGTTTCTTTCCGTCGCGCCATGAAGCGTGGCGTTCAGAATGCGATGCGTATGGGCGCCCTTGGCATCCGCGTGAACGTCGCTGGCCGTCTTGGCGGTGCCGAGATCGCACGGACCGAATGGTATCGTGAAGGCCGTGTGCCGCTGCACACCCTGCGCGCTGACATCGACTATGCGCTGTCCGAAGCCATGACGCCCTATGGCATCATCGGTGTGAAAGTGTGGATCTTCAAAGGCGAAATCCTTGAGCATGATCCGCAGGCCCATGATCGCCGTCTTGCCGAAGCGCAAGAAGGCGCAGCACCGCGTTCGCCTCGCCGCGACCGCGAACGCGCGTAAGGGAGTAGAAGAAGATGTTGCAACCGAAACGGACTAAGTTCCGCAAGCAGCACAAGGGCCGTATCCACGGCGAAGCGAAGGGCGGCTTCCTGCTGAACTTCGGCTCCTTTGCGCTGAAAGCTACCGAGCCAGAGCGTGTGACGGCCCGTCAGATCGAAGCGGCCCGCCGCGCGATCACCCGTCACATGAAACGTCAGGGCCGTGTCTGGATCCGGATTTTCCCGGATGTCCCGGTCTCGTCCAAGCCCACCGAAGTTCGTATGGGTAAGGGTAAAGGCTCGACCGACTACTGGGCAGCCAAGGTCAAACCGGGCCGCATCATGTTCGAAATCGACGGCGTTGCCGAATCGATCGCGCGTGAAGCCCTGCGTCTGGGTGCGATGAAGCTTCCGGTCACCACCCGCGTTGTGGCCCGCGAAGACTGGTAATCAGAGTCGGGTAGCCCAAATTTTGCATCGCAAAATTCGGGCCATAACCCCGACCTACATGGCCCCTGCCGGAAACGGCGGGGGCTTTTTCATATGGTGAAAGGCCCATGGGAATGTCTGCTATCACTCTGACGGTTCTGAACACCTACAAGCTGAAGAAAACCCCCGAGGATTTCCGCACCGCGATCCGCGCTTTGGCCGCACGTGTGCAGGCCGAGGGTCACTCCGGCGTTTTGTCTTACCGCTTCTTCGTCAGCGAAACTGATGGAAAGGCGCGCGCCGTCATCGACTATGCCGATGCGGCGGCTTGGATCGGGCATCATGATATTGCGATGTCGTGGCCGGAAATGGCTGCCCTGCATACTGTCGCGGTCTTGCACGAAGTGACCTTTCTGGGCGAGATGACGGGCCAGATCAAAGACTGGCTGAAAGGCTCGTCGCTGACCGCGCGGGTGACCGATGGCTACAGCCTTGCCGCAGGGTTTCAGCGTGTGCAGCAAGGGTGAATCTTTTCCTTGCCCTTCTGCCCCCTCTCCGCTATTGACCCCCATCCAGCGGATTCCGGCAACGGGATTCGCTGGTTCATCATTGATCCACCGGGTTCAGTGTAACCCTGCAAACGTGGCAGGGGCGCTCTGGTGATTGAGAAAAGGAAAAGGCGCATGAACGCCAAAGAACTGTTGACCCAGACGCCGGACCAGCTGCGTGACAGCCTGGTGGCTCTGAAGAAAGAAGCGTTTAACCTGCGCTTCCAAGCTGCGACCAACCAACTGGAAAACACCGCCCGCATCCGTGCCGTCCGTCGTGACGTTGCGCGTATCAAGACCGTGTTGAACCAGAAAGCCGCTGCTGCGGCGGCGAACTGAGGAGTAGACCCATGCCGAAACGTATCCTGCAAGGCGTCGTGACCTCGGACAAGAACGAGCAAACCATCACCGTTCTGGTGGAACGACGCTTCAAGCACCCGCTGCTGCAAAAGACCGTGCGTAAGTCGAAAAAGTATCGCGCGCATGACGAGAACAACACCTACAAGACCGGCGATACCGTTCGCATTGAAGAATGCGCGCCGATCTCGAAAACCAAACGCTGGACGGTGGTTGTCGCGGCCTAAGGCCGTAACTTCTATCCAGCACTATTACGAAACCCTGGGCAATGATGCCCAAAGGTCGGGAGAAACCAAATGATCCAGATGCAGACCAATCTGGATGTTGCTGATAACTCGGGCGCTCGCCGGGTTCAGTGCATCAAGGTTCTAGGCGGTTCGCACCGCCGCTATGCATCCGTTGGCGACATTATCGTTGTGTCCGTCAAGGAAGCTATTCCTAAAGGCCGTGTGAAAAAAGGCGACGTCCGTAAGGCCGTTGTTGTTCGCACTGCAAAAGAAGTTCGCCGTGAAGACGGCACCTCGATCCGTTTTGACCGCAACGCTGCCGTCATCCTGAACAACCAGGGTGAACCGGTCGGTACGCGTATCTTCGGGCCGGTTGTGCGTGAACTCCGCGCCAAGAACTTCATGAAGATCATCTCGCTGGCTCCGGAGGTGCTCTGATGGCCGCTAAGCTGAAAAAAGGCGATAAGGTTATCGTTCTGGCCGGCAAGGACAAGGGCAAGCAGGGCGAGATTTCGTCTGTGGCACCCAAGGACAACAAAGCCGTGGTCGAGGGCGTGAACATCGCGATCCGTCACACCAAGCAGTCGCAAGCCTCGCAGGGCGGTCGTCTGGCGAAAGCCATGCCGATTGATTTGTCGAACCTGTCGCTGATCGACTCCAAGGGCAAAGCAACCCGCGTTGGCTTCCGTATGGAAGGCGACAAGAAGGTCCGCTTCGCCAAGACCACCGGGGAGGCCATCTGATGCTGGACCAAGCCACCTACACTCCGCGTCTGAAGGCTGACTATGTGGCCCGGATTCGTCCGGCTCTCATGGAAGAGTTCGGCTACAAGAACGCGATGCAGTTGCCCCGTCTGGACAAGATCGTCCTGAACATGGGCGTTGGTGAAGCCGTCAAGGACACCAAGAAGGTCAAGCAGGCCGCTGAAGAGCTGTCGCTGATCGCGGGCCAAAAGGCTGTGATCACCCACGCCAAGAACTCGATCGCCGGGTTCCGCGTGCGTGAGCAGATGCCGCTGGGCTGCAAGGTTACCCTGCGTGGCGACCGGATGTATGAATTCCTGGACCGTCTGATCACGATTGCGCTGCCGCGCGTCCGCGACTTCCGCGGCGTGAAGCCGACCTCGTTCGATGGCCGTGGCAACTACGCCATGGGCTTGAAAGAGCAAATCGTGTTCCCCGAAATCGAATTCGACAAAGTCGATGAAGTGCTCGGCATGGACATCATCATCTGCACCACCGCCAAGACCGATGCGGAAGCGAAGGCTTTGTTGAAGCAATTCAACATGCCCTTCACATCCTGATCGCGCGAGGAACCTGACAATGGCAAAAAAATCCATGGTGAACCGCGAAGTGAAGCGGGCAGCTCTTGTGAAGCAGCACGCTTCCAAGCGCGCCGCTCTCAAAGTGGTGATCAACGACCAGTCCAAGCCGGTGGAAGAGCGCTTCAAGGCCACTCTGAAACTCGCTGCGCTGCCCCGCAACTCGTCCGCGACCCGGCTGCACAACCGCTGCCAGCTCACGGGTCGTCCGCATGCTTTCTATCGCAAACTGAAACTCTCGCGGATCATGCTTCGTGAACTGGCCTCGTTCGGTCAGATCCCGGGCATGGTTAAGTCGAGCTGGTAAGGAGGTCGCAAAATGATGATGAACGATCCTCTCGGCGACATGCTTACCCGCATCCGCAACGCACAACTCCGTGGCAAGTCGACCGTTTCGACCCCCGCTTCGAAGCTGCGCGCCTGGGTTCTGGACGTGTTGGCCTCTGAAGGCTACATCCGTGGCTACGAGCGTGCCAAGACCGACAACGGTCAGGGCGAGCTGGTGATCAGCCTCAAGTACTACGAAGGCACCCCCGTGATCCGCGAGTTGAAGCGCGTGTCCAAGCCGGGCCGTCGTGTGTACATGTCCGTCAAGGAAATCCCGACCGTTCGCAACGGCCTTGGTGTTTCCATCGTCTCCACGCCGAAAGGCGTTATGTCTGATGCAGCTGCACGGTCCGCCAATGTTGGTGGCGAAGTGCTCTGCACCGTGTTCTGAGGAGGGCGGTATGTCTCGTATTGGCAAGAAGCCCGTCGCACTGGTGAAAGGCGTTTCCGCGTCGATCTCCGGTCAGACCATCGAAGTGAAGGGTCCGAAAGGCACCCGCAGCTTCACCGCAACCGACGACGTGACCCTCACGATCGACGGCGAAATTGTGAAAGTGACGCCGCGCGGCACTTCCAAGCGCGCCCGTCAGCAGTGGGGCATGGCCCGTTCGATGGTGGAAAACCTGATCCAGGGTGTGACCACCGGCTTCAAAAAAGAGCTTGAAATTCAGGGCGTGGGTTACCGCGCTGCGATGGCAGGCAACATTCTGAAGCTGTCGCTCGGCTACAGCCACGAAGTCAACTTCGAGGTTCCGGCCGGCGTCACCGTGACGTCCCCGAAACAAACTGAAATCGTTGTGGAAGGCATTGACCAACAGCTTGTTGGCCAGGTCGCCGCGAACATCCGCGAGTGGAAAAAGCCCGAGCCGTATAAAGGCAAAGGTATCCGCTACAAGGGCGAGTTCGTCTTCCGCAAGGAAGGCAAGAAGAAGTAAGGGGCGCAATCATGGCGAACAACAAGAGAGATCTGTTCCTCAAGCGCCGCCAGCGCGTCCGGAACAAAATCAAGGCAACATCCCACGGGCGCCTGCGCCTGTCGGTTCACCGCTCGTCCAAGAACATCAGCGTTCAGCTGATCGACGACGTCAAAGGCGTGACCTTGGCTTCGGCATCCACTCTCGAAAAAGAGTTGGGTTTCGTCGGCAAGAACAACGTCGAAGCAGCAACCAAGGTTGGTGCGACGATCGCCGAACGGGCTAAGCAGGCCGGTGTCGAAGAGTGCTACTTCGACCGCGGTGGTTTCCTCTTTCACGGTAAGATCAAGGCTTTGGCCGACGCTGCCCGTGAAGGCGGACTGAAGTTCTGAGGAGTTGAAAAATGGCAGAACGTGAAAACCGTCGTGATGACCGTGGCCAGCGTGGCGGCGACCGTCGGGACAACCGTCCGGAAGAAACTCCGGAATTCGCAGACCGTCTGGTGGCGATCAACCGCGTGTCCAAAACCGTAAAAGGCGGCAAGCGCTTTGGCTTTGCAGCTTTGGTGGTTGTGGGCGACCAGCGCGGTCGCGTCGGCTTCGGCAAGGGCAAAGCCAAGGAAGTTCCGGAAGCGATCCGCAAGGCGACCGAGCAGGCCAAGCGCCAGCTTATCCGCGTGCCGCTGAAAGACTCCCGTACGCTGCACCACGACATGGAAGGCCGTCATGGCGCCGGTAAAGTCGTGATGCGCGCCGCTGTCGCGGGCACCGGCATCATCGCCGGTGGTCCGATGCGCGCTGTGTTCGAAATGTTGGGCCTGCAGGATGTGGTGGCAAAGTCCATCGGCTCGCAGAACCCCTACAACATGATCCGCGCCACCATCGACGGTCTCAAGTCCGAGACCTCTCCCCGTCAAGTCGCGGCACGCCGTGGCAAGAAGGTGGCAGAGATCCTGAACAAGCCCGCCGCTGAAGTCGTGGAGGCCTGATCATGACCGCAAAGAAAACCATCGTCGTCAAGCAGGTGGCTTCGGCTGCCCGCCGTCCGGCTGTGCAGACCGCGACCCTCAAGGGTCTGGGCCTGAACAAGATGAACCGCACCCGTGAACTGGAAGATACGCCTTCGGTTCGTGGCATGGTCCGCAAGATCTCGCATCTTGTGACGATCATCGAAGAGCGCGGCTAATCCCGTAGGTCGGGGTTCACCCCGACTCTGCAACAAACGCCCCGCCGCAAGGTGGGGCGTTTTGCTTTGTGTGAAACATTTTCTTCCGGTGCGAAAATGTCATGCTAATCTTCCGACAGCCCCCCGGGAGAGGGGCATTTCAGGGAGGAAATTATGACTGCAAAATACACCGGCGGCTGCGCCCATGTGCATGTCACCGCCGCTGCCGAACCGATCGACAACCACGAATGCCACTGCAATGTCTGCAAATCCGTGACGGGTCAGCACACCACGCATGTGGCGTTTTTCAACTATGGCGATCTGAAGGCCGATCATCCCGAAAAGATGAAGCGGGTGCCGTTCAACGCCAACAACCCCGACGGCCCGCTGGAAATCTGCCTCTGCACCGATTGCGGCGCGGTTCTGATGCTGGACGACAAACAGCACCGCATCCGTGTCGCCGTGCCGAACGTGATGGGTTATGACGACGCGGCCTTCCCCAAGGCCACCTATCATGCGTTCTGGGACGAGAGCAAAGGCTACGCCAAGCCCACAGATGGCCGCCCGGTGTTCGAAGGCCTGCGCCCCGAGTTCGTCTGGCCCGCCGGCGCCTAAGTAGGGCGGGGTTCACCCCACCAATCGCGCGCGTAGCGGCGGGGTCAACCCCGCCCTACAGCCCGATAAGGGCCACACCACGCGCTGTAGGTCGGGGTTCACCCCGACCCCGCCAATCTGTGACCAACGACGCCCGCTCACCCCGCAAAGGTGACCACCGCGACCAGCACCTGCACGGCCATCGCCATCACGATCAGCGACCCCACAGTATAAAACACCGACCGCAGTTCATGGCTTTGCCGCGTGGCATAGGCTAGGGCATGCAAGGCGCGGGCGGCCACGAAACCATACATCAGCAGTTGCGCCAGCCAGAGCGGCGGGCCGATGGCCACAAAAGCGAAACCGACCGCCCAGAAGGCCGGAATATTCTCAAGATCATTGCGGTGCATCCGGCGTGAGCGGTCGACATAATCGCTCAGATCAAGCTGGCTCGGGTCCGGCGCGGGGTTGTAAAGCCCCGGTCGTAGATCCTCGGGGCTGGCCCAGCCCGTTTTCGCCCGCATCATGCGGTAGACGGTCATCCAGCCTTGGCCCATCACTTTCAGGACCGTCAGCGCAACGGCGATCAGATAGACGCGAAAAACGGGGTTCTCGACACTCAGCAGTTCCATGGCACACTCCGGCCGGTTTCCGCGAAAGTTTCGCACCGCTTCGTCCCGCGTCAAGCAAGATGAAGCCTTGATCCGCTTGGCTGCTGCCTCTATACGCCGCCAGTGGCCGCCTATGGCCACAAGAATCATAATCGCCGCGTTTGCCCCCGCCGTCGCAGCTAGGGCAGTTCCGGCATAGGAGTATGCGACATGAAATTGAATGAACTGCACGACAATCCCGGTGCGGCCAAGAAGCAAAAGCGCGTTGCGCGTGGTCCGGGTTCGGGCAAGGGCAAAACCGCTGGCCGTGGTATCAAGGGTCAGAAATCGCGTTCGGGCGTGGCTATTGGCGGCTACGAAGGCGGCCAGATGCCGCTCTATCGGCGTCTGCCGAAGCGCGGCTTCAACAAGCCGAACCAGGATCGTTTCGCCGTGATCAACCTTGGCCTGATCGAAAAGTTCATCGGTCTGGGCAAGCTGGATGCTTCGGTTGAAATCACCGAGGATATGCTGGTTGACGCGGGCCTGACCGGCCACAAGCGTGACGGTATCCGCATCCTGAACAAGGGCGAGATCAAGTCGGCTGTCAAACTGAACGTGACCGGCGCTTCGGCTGCTGCGGTTGAGGCTGTTGCCGCTGCTGGCGGCACGCTGACCGTTGCTCCGGTGCTGGCGCCGCATGGCAAGTCGGTGCGTAAGGCTTAATAAGGGATTGTGAGCGGGCTTTAGACCGCTTACATCATCGTAAGTTTCCCGCGCCGCCAACCGGAAACGGTTTGGCGGCGCTTCCCATAACGGGTTTACGCAGAAAGAACTGGGCATGGCATCTGCTGCAGAGCAAATGGCGGCGAACCTCAGCTGGGGTGCGCTTGGCAAGGCGACTGATCTTCGTCAGCGCATCTTCTTCACCATCGGCTTGCTGATGGTTTACCGGCTTGGCACCTACATCCCGGTTCCGGGCATCGATGGCACCGCGCTGCGCGAGTTTATGGACAATGCGGGCGCTGGTCTCAGCGGCATGCTGAACATGTTCACCGGCGGCGCGATCAGCCGCATGGGCATCTTCGCGCTGGGGATCATGCCCTATATCTCGGCTTCGATCATCATTCAGCTTCTGGCCTCGATGATTCCCGCTTTCGAGCAGATGAAGAAAGAGGGCGATCAGGGCCGCAAAAAGATGAACCAGTGGACGCGGTATCTGACCGTCGCGCTGGCCACCTTCCAAGGCTTCGGCATTGCAAAATCGATCGAGGCGGGCGGTCTGGCGCACACGCCGGGCTTCTTCTTTGTCGCGGCCTGCGTGATCACGCTGGTCGGTGGCACCATGTTCCTGATGTGGCTGGGTGAGCAGATCACCGCACGCGGCATCGGCAACGGCACCTCGCTGATCATCTTCGTCGGCATCGTGGCCGAGATTCCGGCTGCTTTGGCGCAGTTCTTCAGCCAAGGCCGCGCAGGTGCGATCTCGACTCCGGTCATCATCGGCGTGCTGGTGATGGTGGTTGCGGTGATTGCGGCGGTTGTGTTCATGGAGCGCGCGCTGCGGAAAATCCACATCCAGTATCCCCGCCGTCAGGTCGGCATGAAGGTCTATGACGGCGGCTCGTCGCATTTGCCGATCAAGGTGAACCCGGCGGGCGTTATCCCGGCGATCTTCGCCTCGTCGCTGCTGCTGCTGCCGACCACGATCTCGACCTTTTCGGGGGCCAACTCCGGCCCGATCATGTCAACGATTCTGGCCTATTTCGGCCCCGGCCAACCGTTGTATCTGCTGTTCTTCGTGTCGATGATCGTGTTCTTCGCCTATTTCTACACCGCGAACGTGTCGTTCAAGACGGATGAAGTGGCCGAGAACCTGAAGAACCAGAACGGCTTTATTCCGGGCATCCGTCCGGGCAAAAAGACCCAAGACTACCTAGATTACGTGGTGACGCGTATTCTGGTGCTTGGCGCGGCCTATCTTGCTGCGGTCTGCCTTCTGCCCGAAGTGCTTCGCAGCCAGTTTGCGATCCCCTTCTACTTCGGTGGCACCTCGGTGCTGATCGTTGTGTCGGTGACGATGGACACGATTAACCAGATCCAGTCGCATCTTCTGGCGCACCAGTATGAAGGCCTGATCGAAAAGTCGCAGTTGCGCGGCAAAAAGCGCGGGGCCAAAGCCCCCGCACGGCGCTGAGGCAGACATGGCGAATATCATCCTTCTCGGGCCACCGGGGGCCGGCAAAGGCACCCAAGCCAAGCGTCTGGTTGACGAACGCGCCATGGTGCAGCTTTCCACCGGCGATATGCTGCGCGAAGCCAAGACCTCTGGCACTGCCATGGGCAACAAGGTTGCCGAGGTCATGGCGCGGGGCGAGCTTGTCACCGATGACATCGTGATCGGTCTGATCGAGGAAAAGCTGACCGGCGCTGCCGGTGGCGGCTTTATCTTTGACGGCTTCCCGCGCACGCTGAAACAGGCCGATGCCTTGGGCGACCTTCTGGCGCGCACGGGGCAGGGTCTGGATGCCGTGATCGAGATGCAGGTCGATGACGCGGCCTTGGTCGCGCGCATCACCGGCCGCTATACCTGCGGCCAGTGTGGCGAGGTCTATCACGACAGCACCCGCCCGACCAAAGTGGACGGCACCTGTGATGTCTGCGGCAGCCATGATCTGCGGCGGCGCGCCGACGACAACGAAGACGCCCTGAAAACCCGTCTGATGGAATATTACAAGAAGACCTCGCCCTTGATCGGCTACTACTACGCCAAGGGCGGGCTTTCTTCGGTTGATGGCTTGGCGGAAATGGATGCCGTCGCAGCGGCCATCGCCAAAGTGCTTGACAAGGCGTGAAATCTTTCTCCCTGCCCTTGACGGGCGGGGGAAAAGCCCCTAATGCACGGCGTCCTGCAGCGGAATCGTCTTGCGGGGTTCCCCTATTGGGGATTCGGTCTGTCCCACGACGGGGCAGAGTTGTGAAAAAAGGTTCTGGCGCTACGGAACCGCAACCATAAGGAAGACACGTTTGGCACGTATTGCTGGCGTCAACATCCCGACCACGAAACGGGTCCCGATCGCTCTGACCTACATCACCGGTATCGGCCCCTTCGTTGCTGAGCAGATCTGCGAAGCAATCAACATCGACCGCGCCCGTCGCGTCAACCAGTTGACCGACGCCGAAGTGCTGGCGATCCGCGAATACATCGACGCAAACGTCACCGTGGAAGGCGACCTGCGTCGCGAAACCTCGATGAACATCAAGCGTTTGATGGATCTTGGCTGCTATCGTGGCCTGCGTCACCGTAAAGGTCTGCCCGTCCGCGGTCAGCGCACGCACACGAACGCTCGCACCCGCAAGGGCCCCGCAAAAGCCATCGCTGGCAAGAAGAAATAAGGGGAGCGTTTAGATATGGCACGCGATACCAAATCGTCCCGCACGAAGAAAAAAGAGCGCAAGAATATCGCCGCTGGCGTGGCGCACGTTAACTCTTCGTTCAACAACACCAAAATCCTGATCTCCGACGTTCAGGGCAACGCTATCTCCTGGTCGTCCTCGGGGACGATGGGCTTCAAGGGTTCGCGGAAATCGACCCCCTACGCCGCCCAGATGGCTGCCGAAGATGCGGGCCGCAAGGCTCAGGAACATGGCGTGAAAACGCTGGAAGTCGAAGTGCAAGGTCCGGGTTCGGGCCGTGAATCGGCTCTGCGCGCGCTGGCTGCTGTCGGCTTCAACATCACCTCGATCCGTGATGTGACCCCGCTGGCCCACAACGGCTGCCGTCCGCCGAAGCGCCGTCGCGTCTGACTTTCTTTTCTATTGTCGGGCCGTGCGATGTCGCGCGGCCCGATTTCGTCATTTCTGAACCTCGGGCGTCCTCTGCGATCGGACATGAGCAGAAGACAAGTATGGAGGCGGTCACATGATCCACAAAAATTGGCAAGAATTGATCAAACCGACGCAGCTGGTCGTGAAGCCGGGGGCCGATGCACAACGCACCGCCACCGTCATCGCGGAACCGCTGGAGCGTGGGTTCGGTCTGACCTTGGGCAACGCGCTGCGCCGCGTTCTGATGTCGTCGCTGCAGGGCGGGGCCATCACCTCGGTGCAGATCGACAACGTCCTGCATGAATTCTCGTCGGTTGCCGGTGTGCGTGAAGACGTCACCGACATCGTGCTGAACCTGAAAGGCGTTTCGATCAAGATGGACGTGGACGGGCCGAAGCGCCTGTCGATTTCCGCCAAGGGTCCGGGCGTTGTCACCGCTGGCGACATCTCGGAAACCAACGGCATCGAAGTGCTGAACAAAGATCACGTCATCTGCCACCTTGATGACGGCGCCGATGTGTTCATGGAACTGACCGTGAACACCGGCAAAGGCTATGTTGCCGCCGACAAGAACCGCCCGGAAGATGCGCCGATTGGCCTTATTCCGATCGACGCGATCTATTCGCCGGTCAAGAAAGTCAGCTACGAAGTGCAGCCGACCCGCGAAGGTCAGGTGCTGGACTATGACAAGCTGACGATGAAAATCGAAACCGATGGCTCGCTGACGCCGGAAGACGCCGTGGCCTATGCCGCGCGCATCCTGCAAGACCAGCTTTCGATCTTCGTGAACTTCGACGAGCCGGAATCGGCGCTCAAGGGCGAAGTGGATGCGGGTCTGGAATTCAACCCGCTGCTGCTGAAGAAAGTTGACGAGCTGGAGCTTTCGGTCCGCTCGGCCAACTGCCTGAAGAACGACAACATCGTCTACATCGGCGACCTGATCCAGAAAACCGAAGCCGAGATGCTCCGCACCCCGAACTTCGGCCGCAAGTCCTTGAACGAAATCAAGGAAGTGCTGTCGGGCATGGGTCTGCACCTTGGCATGGAAGTCGAGGATTGGCCGCCGGAAAACATCGAAGATCTGGCCAAGCGTTTCGAAGACCAGTTCTGATGGGGGAGTCGGGGTTAACCCCGACCTACCGCATCCGCCGAACGTAGGTCGGGGTTCACCCCGACTGACGATCCCAAAAATACCGCGTCTGGCGGGGTTCACCCCGCCAAACGCAAAATGCCCGGTCATCCGGGGAAAACATGGGTCATCTGACCCCAAGGTGAGCGGGACCAATCGTAGGCCCTGCCGGACAAAGCAAAACACGCGATAGGAGATTCCAATGCGTCACTCTTCCGGTTACCGTAAACTGAACCGTACCCATGAACACCGCAAAGCGATGTTCGCCAACATGGCCGGTTCGCTGATCGAGCATGAGCAGATCAAGACCACCCTGCCGAAGGCCAAAGAACTGCGTCCGATCATCGAAAAGCTGATCACGCTGGCCAAGCGCGGCGACCTGCACGCCCGTCGTCAGGCCCATGCCCAGCTCAAGCAAGACATCCACACCGAGCGTCTGTTCGCCATCCTTGGCCCGCGCTACGCAGAGCGTCAGGGCGGTTACGTCCGCGTTCTGAAGGCTGGCTTCCGCTATGGCGACATGGCTCCGATGGCGATCATCGAGTTTGTGGATCGCGACACCTCGGCCAAAGGCGCTGCTGACCACGCCCGCACCGCTGCCGAAGACGCGTCCGAGGCATAAGCCTTTCGACACCGTTCCGGAAAAGGCCCGCCTAACGGCGGGCTTTTTTCATATCCGGCTTTCCCCGCCGCACCTGCCCGCGTAGTCTGTTGCCATGGCCGACCTTTTCGACACGCCCCCCACCGCCCAGCCCAATGCGCCGCGCCCCTTGGCCGACCGCCTGCGTCCGCGCAGCCTGTCCGAGGTGATCGGTCAGACCCATGTGCTGTCTCCCGAAGGCCCGTTGGGGGCGATGCTGGCCGCGCATAGCTTGTCGTCGCTGGTGCTGTGGGGACCGCCCGGTGTCGGCAAAACCACCATCGCGCGGCTGTTGGCGGCCGAAACCGATCTGGCCTTTGTGCAGATTTCCGCGATCTTTACCGGCGTGCCGGAACTGCGAAAGGTGTTTGAATCCGCTAAAATCCGGCGTCAGAACGGGCAGGGGACTTTGCTGTTCGTGGACGAAATCCACCGCTTCAACAAAGCCCAGCAGGACGGCTTCCTGCCCTATATGGAAGACGGCACCATCCTTCTGGTCGGCGCCACCACCGAAAACCCCAGCTTTGAATTGAACGCGGCACTGTTGTCACGCGCGCAAGTGATTGTTCTGGAACGGCTTAATCTGGTCGATCTGGAACGCCTTGCCCAACGTGCCGAAAAGGAGCTGGCCCGCGCTCTGCCCCTGAACGGCGACGCGCGCGAGGTGATGATCGAGATGGCCGACGGCGATGGCCGCGCCCTCCTGAACCTGATCGAGCAGGTGGCGGCGTGGCGCGTGGACAAACCGCTGACCCGCGATCAGCTTTCCACCCGCCTGATGCGCCGCGCCGCGAAATACGACAAATCCGGCGAAGAGCATTACAACCTGATCTCGGCCCTGCATAAATCCGTGCGCGGGTCCGACCCGGATGCAGCACTTTACTGGTTCGCGCGGATGCTGGAGGGGGGCGAAGACCCGCGCTTTCTGGCCCGCCGCATCACCCGCATGGCGGTCGAGGATATCGGCCTTGCCGACCCGCAGGCGCAGCAGGTCTGTCTTGAAGGCTGGCAGACCTATGAACGTCTTGGCAGCCCCGAGGGCGAACTCGCCTTGGCGCAGGCCGTTGTCTATCTGGCACTCGCGCCCAAATCCAATGCGGTTTACGCCGCCTACAAGGCCGCACGGGCGGCGGCGCGCGACACCGGCAGCCACCCGCCCCCGCTGCACATCCGCAACGCGCCGACGCGGCTAATGAAAGACATCGGCTATGGTGCGGGCTATGCCTATGACCATGATCAGGAGGACGCCTTCTCGGGGCAGGATTACTTCCCCGAAGGCATGAAGCGCCCGATCTACTACAACCCGCCCGAACGCGGGTTCGAGCGCGAGTTGAAAAAACGCATCGACTATTTCAGCAAACTCCGCGCCAAACGGCAAAGCTGAACGCCGCCGAGGGACCAAGATTTTTCGGATGAAAAATCTTCTTTACCCAAGCAGCATTGACAAAATCCGCCTTCGGGCAGAGAGAAACCCAATGATCTGGACTATCTCGCAAGTCGCCCTTGGCGGCGCAATCGGCTCTGTCCTGCGCTACCTGACCGTCTCAGCCGTCAGCGCCCCGCTTGGCACGTTCCTTGTGAACGTGGCGGGCAGCTTTGTCATGGGCATCCTGTTCGTCGTGCTGTCCAGCCGCCCCGCGCTGTCACCGCTGTTGATGACCGGCATCCTTGGCGGCTTTACCACCTTTTCCGCCTTCAGCCTTGATGCGCTGAAGCTCTGGCAATCCGGCCAGACCCCCGCCGCGCTGGCCTATATCGCCGGATCGGTCCTTCTTTCCCTTGTTGCCATAGCCCTTGGCGCAGCCCTAGCCCGTGGAGCCTTCGCATGAGCGACGTAAAACTTCTGACCGTATCCGCCGATGAGGGCGAGCAGCGGCTTGACCGTTGGTTCAAGCGCCGCTTTCCGCATGTCACCCAAGGGGCGGTGGAAAAGATGTGCCGCACGGGGCAGGTGCGCGTCGATGGCGGGCGCTGCAAGGCGTCCGACCGGATCATTCCGGGTCAGACCGTCCGTGTTCCGCCCTTGCCTGATACCGAAGCCCCCTCGCGTCCGCGCGCAGGTGGCGTCAGCCCCGCCGACACCAAGATGATTCAGGACGCCGTGCTGTGGAAGGATGAGCATATCATCATCCTGAACAAGCCTCCCGGCCTGCCCAGCCAAGGCGGCTCGGGCCAAGGCGACCGCCATGTCGATGGCCTGACCGAGGCGCTGAAATTCGGCTATAAAGATCGGCCCAAGTTGGTGCATCGTCTTGATAAAGACACCTCCGGCCTGCTGATGCTGGCCCGCACCGATCGCGTTGCGCGGGCGCTGTCGGAATCCCTGCGCCACCGCAATACCCGCAAGATCTATTGGGCCGCCGTCGCAGGCGTGCCGAACCCGCGCAAAGGCTCGATCAAATATGCGCTGATGAAGGCGCCGGGGCATGGGCGCGGTGGCGAAGGCGAAAAGATGATGTGCATCCACCCCGCAAAGGTGGGCGATTATCCCGATGCCAAACGCGCCCAGACCGATTATTTCGTGCTGTGGTTCCTTGGCAATCGTCTGTCGTGGATGGCCTTAGAACCTGTCACGGGCCGCACGCACCAGCTTCGCGCCCATATGGCCGAGATGGGTCACCCGATCTTGGGTGATGGCAAATATGGCGGTTCCGGCGTCGAGAATATGGGTGATGGCTGGGGGGCCAGCATTGGCGGCGACATCAGCCGCAAGCTGCACCTGCATGCGCGGATGCTGAAATTCCAGCATCCGATCACCAAGGAAATGATGACCTTCGTGGCCCCTCTGCCGGACCATATGGCGCGGACGTGGAAGACCCTTGATTGGGGCGAAAAAGATGTGCCGCTTGACCCGTTCGGGGATGCTGAATGAGCGCGTGGAAAGCAAAACGGTTCTGGAAACAGGCCACGGCCGAGGCTTGTGAGGGCGGTTTCACCGTCAAACTCGATGGCCGCGCGGTTAAAACGCCCGCCAAACGTTTGCTGGTGGTGCCGACGCTTGCGATGGCGCAGGCCATCGCCGCCGAATGGGACGCGCAACAGGGCTTGGTCAAGCCCGATACAATGCCCGTCACCCGCGCCGCCAATTCCGCGCTGGACAAGGTGTCTATGCAGTTTGACGAGGTGGCGGGTCTGCTGCTGGCCTATGGGGCCAGCGATCTTCTGTGTTACCGCGCCACCGGCCCGCAAGGTCTGATCGACCGGCAGGCGGCGGGGTGGACTCCGGTGCTGGAATGGGCGGCGCAGGCTTTGGCCGCCCCGCTGAACGTCACCACCGGCATCGTGCATGTCGATCAGCCGCAAGCCAGCCTTGACCGCCTTTCCACCCTCGTGCGCGGCTTTTCCCCGTTCCAGTTGGCGGCTTTCCACGATCTTGTGGCGATTTCCGGCTCGCTTATTCTGGCGCTGGCGGTCACCGAAGCCCATCTTTCCGCCGATCAGGCATGGGATCTAAGCCGAATCGATGAGACGTGGCAGGCCGAACTTTGGGGCGTCGATGACGAAGCCGCTTTGCTCGAAGCCAGCAAATGCGCCGCTCTGCACGAGGCGGCCCGATTCTTCGGATTGTGCGGGTAACAATCTTTCACAGCGACACGGGTTGGCAGGGCAAATCTTACATTGCCCGCTGTCAAAACGTTGCGATTACGCAAAGATTTCGCAGAGCAGTGGTTTCGCTTGACCAAACAAACCGCTTTGACCGAAACTGCCCGACACTGGCGGCAAAAGTCGTCACCGGTATCGCACCTGCGACCCACGCAGGGCATCAAAACCACCGCCACCAAGGGCGGTGAACAGGAAGAGGTAAGTATGAAGAAATCCGTATTCCTCGGCACCCTTGCCGCGACCACCATGCTGGCAGGCTTTGCTGCCGCCGGCACGCTGGAAGACGTCAAGGCACGGGGCGAACTGATCTGTGGCGCGAACGTCGCGCTGACCGGCTTTGGCGCGCCGGATGCCGAAGGCAACTATGTCGGCTTTGACGTTGATCTGTGCAAGGCCGTGGCTGCCGCAGTTCTGGGCGATGCCTCGAAGGTCAAATATGTTCCGACCACCGGCGAAACCCGTTTCACCGCGCTGGCCTCGGGCGAAGTTGACGTTCTGATCCGCAACTCGACCTGGACCTACTCGCGCGACACCGACCTCAAGTTCGATTTCGTCGCAGTGAACTACTATGACGGTCAGGGCTTCATGGTCAAAAAAGACCTTGGTGTTTCCTCCGCCAAAGAGCTGGATGGCGCCACCGTCTGCATCCAGACCGGCACCACGACCGAGCTGAATCTGGCCGACTTCTTCAAGGCCAACAACATCAGCTACACCCCCGTCACCGTCGGCGACGATTCCGAAGCCCAGCGTCAGTATGAAGCCGGCGCTTGCGACGCCTTCACCACCGACGCTTCGGGTCTGGCCTCGAACCGCACCGCCATGGCCGATCCGGCAAACCACATCATCCTGCCGGAAATCATCTCGAAAGAGCCGCTTGGCCCGGTCGTGCGTCATGGCGACAACAACTGGGGCGATATCGTCCGCTGGACCTATTACGCGCTGGTCGCTGCCGAAGAAAAAGGCATCACCAAAGCCAATATTGACCAGATCGCTGCCTCGACCACCGATCCGGAAGTAAAGCGGATTCTGGGCCTTGAAGGCGACATGGGCGCGATGATGGGTCTTGATGCCGAATGGGCCAAGCGCGCGATTGCCGCCAGCGGCAACTATGGCGAGATCTTTGAAGCCAACATCGGCGCTGCAACCCCGATCGGTCTGGCGCGCGGTCTGAACGCGCAATGGACCCAAGGCGGCCTGCAATACGCACCGCCCTTCCGTTGATCTGATCGAAGGACCGGGCGCAGCGAAAGCTGCGCCCGTTTCGTCTTGCACCGAACAATAGCCTGAACCGCTGGGGCGCAGACCCCGATAGATTGGCCAAAGGCCAGCGCGCGGTCAGGACAGGGGGTATTTTGAATGGCACTTGCCGCTGACACGCCGAAAGACAGCTTTCGGCTGAGTATGCTTATATACGACACCCGGTTCCGGGCGATCACCATTCAGGTGATCGTGCTGATCCTAGTGCTGCTGGGGATCGGATGGTTGGTCAACAACACCATCGAGAATCTGGCCGCCAAGGACAAGGACATCAACTTCAGCTTCCTGTTCAGCCGCGCCGGTTACGACATCGACCAGCAGTTGATCCCCTACACCAATGACAGCACCCACGGGCGCGCCTTGGTGATCGGGTTGTTGAACACGCTGGTTGTGGCGTTTTTCGCCTGCATCTTCGCCACCCTGATCGGGGTTTTCGCGGGCGTGCTGCGCCTGTCGAAAAACTGGCTGGTGGGCCGCCTGATGACCGTCTACGTCGAGGTGTTCCGCAACGTCCCCCTGCTTCTGTGGATCTTGCTCGCCTTCGTGATCTTCTCGGAAACCATGCCCGAGCCGAAGGATTTCAAAACCACGCAAGCAATGGTTGACGCTGGCACCACCCCTGCCGCGCAGATGATCCTGTTTGACAGCGTAGCCATCACCAATCGCGGCACGAACATTCCGGCCCCGCTGCTGGAACGCCCCTTGGGCGGGACCGAGGCGTTTGGCGTGCCGATCAACTTTTCGGTGCTGGCCACCTTGCTGGTGATCGCCGGATCGATCTGGGTCAACTACCTTGTCCGCCGCCGCGCCAAGGCTGTTCAGGAAGACACCGGCATCCGCCCCGTCACATGGTGGAAAAGCCTGCTGATCCTGATCGCGCCCACCCTTGCCCTGCTGATCGCCATGGGCTTCCACCTTGAGGTTCCGGCCTTTCCGATGGGTGAAAACGGCGTATCCAAAGGCTTCAACTTTGTCGGCGGCATCAATGTCGCCCATTCCTTCACCGCGCTGCTGATCGCGCTGTCGCTGTATCACGGCACCTATATCGCCGAGGCCGTGCGCTCGGGCATCCTTGCCATCTCGCGCGGGCAGACCGAGGCGGCCTATGCCCTTGGCCTGCGCCCCGGTCGCACCATGAGCCTGATCATCCTGCCGCAAGCCCTGCGCGTCATCATCCCGCCGCTGATCAGCCAGTTCCTGAACATCACCAAGAACACCACCTTGGGCGTTGCGATCAGCTATCTTGACCTCAAAGGCACGCTGGGCGGCATCACCCTGAACCAGACGGGGCGCGAGCTTGAGTGTATGTTGCTGATGATGCTGATCTATCTGATCCTGTCCCTGCTGATTTCCTCGGGGATGAACGTCTACAACACTGCCGTGAAACTGAAGGAGCGCTAAGATGACCAAATCTTCGCTGTCCTTCGTGCGCCGCGACATGCTGGCCCCGCAATCCGCCCCCGTCACCGAACGCGGCGCGGTGAAATGGCTGCGCGAGAACCTGTTTTCCAGTATCGGCAACTCTGTGCTGACCATCCTGGGCCTGCTGGTGCTGTTCTGGATCGTCCAGGCGTCCTTGCCTTGGCTGTTGAACGGGGTCTGGCAGGCCAATTCGCTGGGTGAATGTCGCACCATCATCGCAGCCACGGCGGGCGAGGGCGCATCGGGGGCTTGCTGGGCGATGATCGCACAGCGCTGGAACCAGTTCATGTTCGGCTTCTACCCCAAGACCGATTACTGGCGTCCGATCCTGTCCTTTGCTCTGATGTTCGTGGCGCTGACTCCGGTGCTTTACTACGGGCTGCGGCGTGCCGCGATGCTGATGGTCGGGACTGTTGGCGTGCTTGCCGTGCTGTCCTTGGCCTTGGTGCAAACCGACGGCTGGCATGACGCGCTGGTGGCGGCTGTGATGCTGGGCCTGTTTGCCGTTGCGGCGATCATGCCGAAAAAGCTGGTCTGGGTGACTTTGGTTTTTCCGGCGGTCGGCTTTTTCCTGCTGTGGGGCGGGTCGGTCTGGGGTCCGGTTGGCACCCTGTTCGGCTTTGGCATCTGGGTGGCGATCTGGCTTGTGCTGCAATCCCGTCTTGGTGTTGTGGTTCCGGCGGCAATCGGTCTTGTGGCGGCAAGCCTGTGGTGGCTTGTGCTGCAAACTTCGGTCACGACGGCCCTGCACGGCATCGCGCCCTTGGGTCTGACCGCGATTGATTCTGACCAGTTCGGCGGCTTCCTTCTGGCCTTTGTCATCGGGGTGACGGCGATTTCGGCCTCGCTTCCCATCGGCATCCTTTTGGCCTTGGGGCGGCAGTCCGACATGCTGCTGATCAAAACGCTGTCGGTCGGTTTTATCGAGTTTGTGCGGGGCGTGCCGCTGATCACCATGCTGTTCACGGCCTCGCTGCTGCTGCAATACTTCCTGCCACCGCGCACCAATTTCGACCTGATCCTGCGCGTGATCATCCTCGTGTCGCTGTTCGCCTCGGCCTATATCGCCGAGGTGATCCGCGGCGGTCTGGCCGCCCTGCCGCGCGGCCAGTATGAGGCGGCGGATGCACTGGGCCTTGATTACTGGCAGGCACAGCGGCTGATCATCATGCCGCAGGCGCTGAAAATCTCGATCCCCGGCATCGTGTCGTCCTTCATCGGTCTGTTCAAGGACACCACGCTTGTCGCGCTGGTGGGCTTGGCCGATCCGCTGCAAGGCATCACCAAAATCGTGCGCGCCGACATCGCGTGGAAGGGCATCTACTGGGAGCCTTTCATTTTCGTCGGCGCGATCTTCTTCCTCTTCTGCTTCGGCATGTCCCGATACTCGATGTATCTGGAGCGCAAGCTGAAGACAGATCACCGTTAAGGAGGCCAGAATGGCAGACGCACAAAAGAAAATGCAGGTTCTGGACGAGGTGGCGATCCAGATCACCGCGATGAACAAATGGTATGGCACCTTCCACGTGCTGCGCGATATCAACATGACGGTGAACCGGGGCGAGCGTATCGTGATCTGCGGCCCGTCAGGGTCGGGCAAATCGACGCTGATCCGCTGCATCAACCGGCTGGAGGAACATCAGCAGGGCCAGATCGTCGTCGATGGCACCGAATTGACCAACGATCTGAAGAACATCGACAAGGTGCGCTCCGAAGTCGGGATGGTGTTCCAGCACTTCAACCTGTTCCCGCATCTGACGATTCTGGAAAACCTGACGCTGGCCCCGATCTGGGTCCGCAAGGTTCCCAAGCGCGAGGCCGAGGAAACCGCGATGTATTTCCTCCAAAAGGTGAAAATCCCCGAGCAGGCCCACAAATATCCGGGGCAGTTGTCCGGCGGCCAACAACAGCGCGTCGCCATCGCGCGGTCGCTGTGCATGAAGCCACGGATCATGCTGTTTGACGAACCCACCTCGGCACTGGACCCCGAGATGATCAAAGAGGTGTTGGACACCATGATCCAGCTTGCCGAAGAAGGCATGACGATGATCTGCGTGACGCATGAAATGGGCTTCGCCCAAGCCGTCGCCAACCGCGTGATCTTCATGGACCAAGGCCAGATCGTCGAGCAGAACGAACCGCGCGAGTTCTTCAACAACCCGCAGTCGGACCGCACCAAACTGTTCCTGTCGCAGATTCTGGGCCACTAAAAGCAAAGGGTGCGTGGAAACCACGCACCCTACACCCGTCTTGCAAGCCCCCGCACCTGTCGGGGGCTTTTGCGTTCAGACCACAATCTCGCGCGGGATGATGAAATCGACGGTGGCGCCCATGCCGAAGCCAACCTCTTCCCAGCTATCGATGATGAAATCCGCCACCAGCGTCGCCCCTGTGGGATAGCGGTCAAACTCGGGGTTCAGGGGCGCATGCGCCACCAGTCGCGCGGCAAATTCCGCGATGCCGGGGTTATGGCCGATCATCATCACCGTATCGGCCTGCGCGTGGCGCAGCACCGCCAGCATCACATCCGGCCCTGCATGATACAGCGCCGGTTTCAGCTCCATCAGCGGGGTGGCGGGCAGGGCGGGGGCGATGCCCGACCATGTTTGCCGCGTGCGCACCGCATCGGAACACAGCACCTTTTGCGGCACATAGCCGCGCGAGGCCAGCCATTGCCCCAGATCGGCGGCGGCGGCCTTGCCACGCTCGTTCAGGGGGCGGTCGTGGTCGGGGGTCAGAGGGTCGTCCCAGGCGGATTTCGCGTGGCGAGTCAGGATCAGACGCTTCATTTGTGGAACTGTCCCATATGATAGGCGGAATGTTCTGGCAGTCTTGCATAAGCAGCCGACAGCGGGCAAGCCCGCCGCACCGCACAACCGAAATTCATGCAATCGGCACCCGCCGCGCTGTCCAGAAACCCATGACAGGCCGGCACATCATAGCCCGCAGCCCCCAGCGCGCCCGCAGGGCAGGCCGCAAGGCAGGGCTTGGCGCAACTGTCACAGGGACGCGCCGCCACCGCTGGCACCTCGATCACCTGTTTCAGTGCCAGCACCCCGCGAAAGCTGACCATAAGCCCCTGTTCCGCCTGCACCAGCAGCCGCACGGGGCTGTCCCAGACCCGCCCCGTCCGCAGCGCCCATTGATAAAACGGATGATAGGGCGGCCCGCCAAAGGGAAACAGCGCCTTCGCGCCCAGATCGCAGGCCATCCCCCCGATCACCCGCCGCGACCAGCGGTCCACCGGATCAACCCCGCCCCATTCGGGTTGCGCCCGCACATGCGCCCAGTATCCCGGCTCGGCTGGCCCCAGCATCAGCACGGTGCGCGTGCCTGCGGGCAACCCCGCCTCACCGTCACAGGCAAAGCCACCCAGCACCGCCAGATGATGCGCCGCCGCCATCGCCGTGATCTGCGCCAGATCTACCGCCGGAACGGCAGCCACAGCGCCCATCCCAGCCGTGCCGGTTTCTCGTCCTGCCATTGCAGCCCCACCACCATATCATCATGCCCGCCCGCAGGCTGCGGCACATAGGTGCCAAAGATGCGGTCCCAGACCGACAAAGCAAAGCCGTAATTGCTGTCATGTTCGGCCCGATGCACCGAATGATGCACGCGGTGCATGTCGGGCGTCACCAGCACCAGCCGCACCGCCCGATCCAACCACGCGGGCAGCCGCAGGTTCGAATGATTGAACAAAGCTGTGCCGTTCAGGATCACCTCGAACAGCAGCACCGCAATCGCCTGTGGCCCCAGCAGATAGACCAGCCCGATTTTCACCGCCATCGAGGCCAGAATCTCAACCGGATGAAACCGCACCGCCGTCGTGACATCCATATCGCGGTCGGCATGGTGAACACGATGAAACCGCCAGAACAGCGGCACCTTGTGGGTGATCAGATGCTGCGCCCAGATCGCGAAATCCAGCAGCAACAGGGCCAGTGCCACCTCAACCCACCAAGGCCAGGCCAGATGGTTGAACAGCCCCCAGCCCATCCGCCACGCATCCAGCGCCGCGCCGATGGCCAGCAAGGGCAGCACCACCGACAAGGCCCGCAGCGCCAGCGTGTTCAGCACTGTAAAGCCGATATTGGTGATCCAGCGCCCGCCGCGCGGCTGCACCCGCGCCCGCCGCGGGGCCAGCGCCTCAAGCGCGGCAAACACCACGAACAGCCCCAGAAACACGGATAACCGGATCAAAGCCTCATTCGGCATGGCGCACCTTTATATTCATCTCTTTGAACATAAGCGCGCCACGCCAGATTACTAGCGCTTAACCTTCGGTTTCACGCGCGGCTCGGTGGACCGGATCTGCGACCCCGCGCCATGATCGGTGAACAGCTCCAGCAGGCAGGCATTCGGGATGCGCCCGTCAAGGATCGTCACCGCCCGCACGCCCTGATCCAAGGCCATCAGCGCGGTTTCGGTCTTGGGAATCATCCCGCCTGCAATCACGCCATCCGCTGTCATCTGCCGCACTTCTTCGGGGGTGATCTGGGTCATCACCACGCCTTCGGCATTTTTCACACCCGACACATCGGTCAACAGCAACAGACGGTCCGCCTGCAACGCCCCCGCAATCGCCCCCGCTGCGGTGTCGCCGTTGACGTTGAAGGTCTCGTTGTCCGCCATGCCGGTGGCGACGGGCGCGACCACCGGAATGATGCCCGCGTTGTAAAGATCGCGCAGCACCTGCACGTTCATTTCCACCGGCTTGCCGACGAAACCGAGTTCGGGATCATCCGCAACGCAGACCATCAGATCGTCGTCCTTGCCGGAAATCCCCACCGCGCGCCCGCCTGCATCCATGATCGCCTGCACGATGCGCTTGTTGACCAGACCCGACAGGATCATCTCGACCACCTGCACGGTGGCCTTGTCGGTCACCCGCTTGCCACGCACGAATTCCGATTTGATGCCCAGCTTGGTCAGCATCTCGTTGATCATCGGGCCGCCGCCATGCACGACAACCGGATTGACGCCCACCTGCCGCATCAGCACGATATCGCGCGCGAATTCCGCCATCGCGGCATCGTCACCCATCGCGTTACCGCCGAATTTCACCACCACCACCGCGCCGGAATAGCGTTGCAGGTAGGGCAGGGCCTCGGACAGCATCTTGGCGGTGGTGAAAGCGTCGGTCATGGTCAGGGTCTGCTGTTTCATGGGGGGACTCCGCAGGATTTTCGCGTTCCTAGCCCCTTTGCGCTCCTGTGCCAAGCAATCTGTGGGTTTGCGGCGAAGTGTTAAGATTTCGTAAAAAGGGCATATCTATAATGTTGAAATCATGTAACAAAAATTGGTCCCGCGTTGGGGCCGCCCCAAAGCGCCCTTGCAATCCCCGCCCAAAAGCCGCAGCCTGCGTCCCTGAAGTGGAGGCCAGAATGTCCGAGCAGAAAACCCTTGTCCTGACCGGAGCAAGCCGGGGAATCGGCCACGCCACCGTCAAGCGTTTTTCAGCCGAGGGCTGGCGGGTTCTGACCTGCTCGCGCCAGCCTTTCGACCCGCGCTGCCCCTGGCCGGGAGGCGAGGAAAACCACATCCAGATCGATCTGGCCGACCCCAACAAGACCATCGAAGCGATTGCCACGATCAAGTCAAAGATCAACGGCCGCCTGCACGCGCTGGTCAACAATGCCGGAATCTCTCCGAAAGGCGAGGGCGGCAAGCGCCTGAACACGCTGGAAACCGATCTGCGGACATGGGGGCAGGTGTTCCATGTGAACTTCTTTTCCTCGGTCATCCTCGCCCGTGGTCTGCAGCACGAACTGGCCGCCGCGAAAGGATCGGTGGTGAACGTGACCTCTATCGCAGGCGTGCGGGTGCATCCCTTTGCGGGTGCCGCCTATGCCACGTCCAAAGCCGCCCTCGCCGCCCTGACCCGCGAGATGGCGCATGATTTCGGCCCCCTCGGCGTGCGCGTGAACGCGATTGCCCCAGGTGAGGTGGAAACCGCAATCCTGTCGCCCGGCACCGACAAGATCGTCGAAAAGCTGCCGATGCAGCGTCTGGGTCAGCCGAAAGAGGTGGCTGACGTGATCTGGTTCCTGTGTTCCGACCAGTCCAGCTATATCTCTGGCGCCGAGATCGAAGTGAACGGCGCCCAGCACGTTTGAACCGGAACGGCTAGCCTTTGAACCAATCCGCATAGGTCTGCCGCAGCAGGTTCTTCTGCACCTTTCCCATCGTGTTGCGCGGCAGATCATCCACCACCACCGCCGCCTTTGGCTGCTTGAACCGCGCCAGCCTGTCGCGGATCGCCGCCAGCGCCGCATCGGCTGACAAATTCGCCCCCTTGCGCGTGGCCAGCACGGCGAAAACTGCTTCACCAAAGTCAGGATGCGGCAGGCCGATCACCGCGCTTTCCAGCACGCCCTCCACCTCGTCCAGCAGCAGTTCGACCTCTTTTGGATAGACGTTGAAGCCGCCGGTGATCACAAGATCCTTCGCGCGGCCCACGATGGTGACATAGCCATCGCCATCCTGCGTCGCCAGATCGCCGGTGATGAACCAGCCATCCTCGCGCAACTCTTCGCGGGTCTTTTCGGGCATCTGCCAGTATCCGGCAAAGACGTTCGGCCCGCGCACCTCGATCACACCCACAGCGCCTTGCGGCACTTCTACGCCTTCGGCCACGATCCGCACCTCTACCCCCGGCAGCGGCAGACCCACCGTCCCGGCCCGCCGATCCCCGTCATAGGGGTTCGAGGTGTTCATGTTGGTTTCGGTCATGCCATAGCGTTCCAGAATCCGGTGACCCGTGCGGGCCTGAAACGCCACATGGGTTTCCGCCAGAAGCGGGGCCGAGCCTGACACGAACAGCCGCATATGCCCCGCCAGATCGCGGGTAAAGGCGGGTGCGTCCAGCAGGCGGGTGTAGAAGGTCGGCACCCCCATCATTGCCGTGGCCTGTGGCAGCAGGCGCAGCACGGTGTCCGCGTCAAAGGTCGGCAAAAAGATCATCGCCCCGCCGGTTAGCAAGCTGATGTTGGAGGCCACAAACAGCCCGTGGGTATGGAAAATCGGCAGAGCGTGCAGCAGCACGTCGTCCTTGGTAAAGCGCCACAGATCGGCCAGAACCTCGGCGTTGGACAGCAGGTTGCGATGGGTCAGCATCGCACCCTTGGACCGGCCAGTGGTGCCTGAGGTGTAAAGGATCGCCGCCAGATCATCCGGTCCGCGATCTGCGGGCGCAATCCGGTCGGGCTGCCCAGCCATCAGATCGGGCAGGCTGCCCACGCCATTGCCATCCAGAGTTAGCAGATGCGCGCTGTGACGAGTGGCGACCGGTGCTAGACTTTGCGCTTTGGCCGGATCGCAGAGAAAAACCTTCGGGGTGGCATTGCCAAGGAAATAGTCCACCTCGTCCGGCGTATAGGCGGTGTTCAGCGGCAAAAATACTGCACCCAAGGCCACCGAAGCGCCGTAAACCGCCAAGGACATTGGTGATTTTGCGACCTGCACCGCAACGCGATCCCCCGTCACAACCCCCGCCGCGCGCAAGGCATGGGCCGCGCGGGCGACCAGTGCCAGAAAATCCTGCCCCGACAGGCTGCTGCCATCGGGCAGGATCAGCAGGCGGTCTTGGCGGGAGGCGAGCGGCGCGAAAAGCGCGTCAAACAGGGTGTTCGGCATGGAAGTCTCCAAGGGATGTGTCTTTTTGGCATGCGCGCGTGTGCCGCTCAAGCATTTGGAAACGTGCTGTTTCCGAAAGCGTCGCCTGTGTCGCGCAAACTCCGCGTGTGCGTCACTTTCCTGCCGCGGTTCGCCGCGATCTTGTGCCTGTCGAAAACACACCAAACAGGAGAGTGACATGAAATTCGGAATTGCCCTGTTTGCACGGTTTGGGCTGTTCGCCCGCAAAGAGCCTGCCCCCGATATGTTCGAACTGCGCCTGCAAAAGCACACCACGCGCGAGCAACGGCGCGCGGTGCAATCGACCCTGTTCAGAAGTTGACGGTAACGCCCGGAAGCCGCAACTCTTTCATCAGGTCGCGGACTTCCTGACGGGCGGCGATGTTGGACAGGTTCAACTGATCAACGCCAGTGTCGCGCAGATCAAGCAGGGTCAGGCCGCGCGGGAACAACTCTCGGAAGATCACACGCTCGGAAAAACCGGGCGAGACGCGAAAGCCGATGCGCTTGGACAGTTCTTCCAGCGCGGCCCCGACTTTCTTCTTGTTGTGCATCTGTTGCGCGCCAAGGCGGTTTCGCAAAACGATCCAGTCGATCGGCTTTAGCCCCGCCTGCGCGCGCAACTGCCGCGCATTCCAGACCATCTCGGAGTAAATCGACGGGCCTTTGACGCGGCCGGTTTCGGCATCGACACGGGCCAGCAGATCAAAGTCGATAAAACTGTCGTTCAGCGGCGTGATCAGCGTATCGGCCAAGGAATGGGCCACCTGCGACAGGCGGGTGTGGCTACCGGGGCAATCGATGATGATGAAATCCGATACCGGTTCCAGCGCAGCAATCGCCGTGGACAGGCGGTGATCGAAGGGATTTTCGCCCGGTTGCAGGGCGGCGGGTTCGGCCTCGGGCAGGTCGCGGTAATCGGGGGTCGGCAGCGTCAACCCCGCGCGGGCCAGATAGGCGCGGCGGTTTTCAATATAGCGGCCAAAGCTTTTCTGCCGCAGATCAAGATCAAGCGCGCCAACGCGGTGGCCCATCCGGCACAGTGCAGTTGCCACATGCATACAGGTGGTCGATTTGCCCGACCCGCCCTTTTCGTTGCCAACAACGATGATATGCGCCATGTGGTGCTGCCTTTGTAAGTCCAAGTATGGGACTTTCTATACGGTCCTGCGCGGGCCGAGGAAAGCACGAATGGGCTGGCGGGCGCGGGGGCGGATTGCTCCTTTGCCAAGCAAAAGGGCGCGCCGATGGCACGCCCTTTTCCGTAACGCAGCGGTTGGATCAGAAACCCAGACCGGCGTATTTGTTCTTGAACTTCGACACGCGGCCGCCGGTGTCCATCAGTTTGGCCGAGCCGCCGGTCCATGCCGGATGCGCCAGCGGGTCGATGTCCAGCGCCATCTGGTCGCCTTCTTTGCCCCAGGTGGTTTTGGTCTGGAACACGGTGCCATCCGTCATCTTGACGTTGATGAGGTGGTAATCGGGGTGGATGCCCTGTTTCATCGGTCCGGTCCTTATTCAGCTTTGGCTTTGTAAGTGGTGTCTTCGGCGATACGGGCCGACTTGCCGCGACGATCGCGCAGGTAGTACAGCTTGGCGCGACGCACGCGGCCACGACGGACCACTTCGATGCTGTCGATGTTGGTCGAATAGAGCGGGAACACACGCTCCACGCCTTCGCCGAACGAAATCTTGCGGACGGTGAACGAGGCAGAGATGGTCGCGCCACCTTTGCGGCCGATCACGACGCCTTCGTAGGCCTGCACGCGCGAACGGGTGCCTTCGGTCACTTTGTAGCCGACGCGAACGGTATCACCGGCTTTGAAATCCGGAATTTTCTTGCCGAGCGCGGCGATCTGTTCCGCCTCAAGCTGTGCGATCAAGTTCATCGCAAGTCCTTTCAGTTGCTCGGGGTTTTCCCCGAAGATGAAGCCGCCCCAGAGCTTTTAGTCTTCATCGGGTCCCTACCTGCAAAGGTAAGCCCGCCAAAGGTTGGGCCTGCGTTTCTTTGGCCGATCCTGCAGGCCACGTCGGGGGAAGAGCCAGACGTATCGGCAAAAAGGAATCGGGCCAGACGGGTAAAGATACCCCTGACAGGGGGCGTATAGGGGGACGGGGCGGGTGGGTCAAGGGGGCGGTGGCAGAGGCGGGGTGAACCCCGACCTACGCTGTGTAGTGAAGGTGGGTCTTGCCGCGGTTCTCCCGACAGCACAGAGCGGGAAGAGTCGGGGTGAACCCCGACCTACGGAGGCAGTGTGGAGGATTTGCCGGATTTACGATTTGCGGCGCAGGTAGGCTTGCCAGAGGTCTGGACGGCGGGTTTTGGTGATCTCTTCGGCCTGCGTCTGCCGCCATTTGGCGATCTCGCCGTGGTGGCCGGATTGCAGCACGTCGGGTATGGCCAAGTCGTTCCACACGGCGGGGCGGGTGTATTGCGGATGCTCCAGCAGCCCGTGCGAGAAGGATTCCTCTTCGGTTGACGCCTGATTTCCCAGCACCTTGGGCAGCAGCCGCACGGTGGCGTCGATCAGGGCGGTGGCGGCAATTTCGCCTCCGGTCAGGACGAAATCGCCAAGGCTGACCTCTTCTATATGGTGGTGATCCAGCAGGCGCTGGTCCACGCCTTCGAAGCGGCCGCACAGCATTGTCAGCCCGTCGGCCTTGGAAAACCGCCGCGCCATGGCCTGATCAAAGGGCCGACCGCGCGGCGACAAGTAGATGATCGGCCAACGCAGGCGGTCTTGCGATGTGCCTTCTGCGGCCTTGGTCAACGCTGCGTCCAGCACATCGGCGCGCAGCACCATGCCCGCGCCACCGCCCGCAGGGGTGTCATCGACGTTCAGATGCTTGCCGATCCCGAAGGGCCGCAGGTCGATTGTCTCAAGCGCCCAAAGCCCCATGTCCAGCGCCTTGCCGGTCAGCGACAGGCCAAGCACGCCCGGAAAAGCATCGGGAAACAGCGTGATGATCTTGGCCTTCCACGCGCCTTTGACGCGGAAAGGTTCTTCCATCAGATCGCGCGGCTTCAGGCTGGCGGAAATTGACAGGCGGCCATGGGATTTCAGGGTTTTGGGGGCTTCATCGGTCATGGGGCGGTTCTACAGGGGCAGGGCGGGGCAGGAAAGCGGATTGTCAATTCAGCCCGTCCTCGGGCGCGGCGCGGTTGGTGGCATCAATCAGATGGCGGAGCGGCTGTTCGGCTCCGGTTCCGGCATATGTTTCCAGCACCTCCTCAAGCCGGCTGACCGAGGGGGATGGTCCCCACAGGTCATGATCCTCATCGAGTGCGGCGGTAAGGCGGCGGGCGAAAAGTGCGATCAGCTCCGGTGCGGCCCCTTTCGAGGTCAGCGCCGCAAGCGCAACGGTCGGGCCATCGCCGCCAACGATCTCGATCAATCGCCCGTCTGTGGCATGCAGGATCAGCGCGAGCAGTTCCAGTTGCGAAGGCAGTTCGGCATTGACGCGGTCCAGCAGGGCGGCGCGAACGGCGGTCTCGTCGGTGGCCATGCCAATGGCGTCCAACTGGCGGCAGATTTCTGCCTCGGGCGTGTCATCGGGCAGGGCAAACAGGGGTGCCAGCCGCTGTTGCGCCAGCGCGATTCGGCCCCTGTGGTAGGCGGGAGGCGGGGCGTGGATCTGGCGCAGGGCCTGATCCAGTAACTGATCGATCTGTGCGGCCTTCCACGGGTTCCAGACCAGACGCGACAGCGGTATCGACAGGAAGGAAATCGCAAGCGGCAGCAGCGCCGGAAAGGGCAGTAGCAGGCCAAGCCCGCCACCCAGCCCGCGCCCGATGCCAAACAGGATGGCCACCAGCAAAACCTGCACCAAGACCTGCGTTATCGCTACGCCCAGAACCGAAGGCTTGCGCCATTCGGCCGCCGTGCGCGGCCATTGATGCGGGCGCAAGATAAACAGCCACAGCACGAAAATCGCCACAAACAGCGGCACCATTGCCCAGCCAAAGCCGCCAAGACCCGCCAGCAGCGGACCCAGATACAGCAGGGCCGTGGCCCCCATCAGCAGGCGCAGTCTGGTTTGCATCGGGTTATCCTTTGCGGGGCGGCAGCGGTAGGCTATTCCAACCCCTCGGGCAGATCGACAACGATCCGACCCGCGGCCAGATCCACCGTCGGCACCACAGCCAGCGTAAAGGGTAGCAGCAACGCGGTTTTCAGCCCCGCCCCTGTGATCTCGAGCAGATCGCCCGCGCCGTGGTTATGCACAGCATGAACACGGCCAATCACGGCACCACCGGTATCGCGGGCCTCAAGCCCGATCAGATCGGCGTGGTAAAACTCGTCATCGGGCAACGAGGGCAGCTTGCTACGGTCGGCATAAAGACTGACGCCGCGCAGGGCATCGGCCTGTTCTTTGGTGGCAACGCCTGACACATGCGCGCCAAGGCCCCCCGCGACGGGGCGGGTCAGCTTGACGGTAAAGCTGCGCTTGCCGTCTTCGGTATAAAGCGGACCATAGCTGGCGATGGCTTCGGGATCGGTGCAGAAACTTTTCAGCCGCACCTCGCCCTGCACCCCGAAAGAGCCTGCGATTGCGCCGACACAGATGCGGTCAGGGGTCATTCAGCGGCTCTCCATCCAAAGGGTGTTGTCGCGGATTTCCCAGCCCGCGCGTTCCAGTTCCGGCGTATCGTCCAGCGTTTCAGGCAGGCCCACGCAGAGATAGCCGATCAGACGCCAGTCGGGAGAAACCTGCAAGTCCTGACACAGCCGCGCCGGATCAAGAATGGAAACCCAACCGACTCCCAGCCCTTCGGCCCGGGCCAGCAGCCAGAATTGTGTGATTGCACTGACCACGGAATAGGCGCGGGTTTCGGGCATGGTGCGCGCACCCAGTTGCGTGCCTTTGGTCGTGGCATCATCGCAGAATACCGCCAGATGAATGGGGGCTTCACACATGCCTGACAGTTTAAGACCCGCATAAAGTCTGGCTTTTTCGTCGCAGTATCCGGCCAAGGCATCGGAATTTGCGGCCATGAAATTCGCAATCGCTGCCGCGCGCGCCTGATCGGATGTCACCTTGATCACACGCCACGGCTGCGACAGGCCCACGGAAGGGGCCAGTGAAAATGCATCGAGGCAGCGGTTCAGCACCGCTGCCTCGATTGGATCGGTGCGGAAACGGCGCACATCGCGCCGCCACCGCATCAGGTCGCGCAGGTCCGCCCGGAAGCTGTCGGAAAAAGTACCATTCACCGCCGGGCTGCCCGGATTATTCAGCAGCAGGCGCTTCGGCGCGGGCGGCTTTCTTCTTGGCCAGTTCGGCCATGCGCTTGCCGGGGACGGCCGATTTCGGGTTGTTACGGACCTTCTTTTCCAGAATGCCAGCAGCTTCCAGCATGCGTGCGATACGGTCGGTCGGCTGTGCGCCTTGGCCCAGCCAATGCTTGACGCGCTCGACGTTCATCTTCACGCGCTCTTCGCTGTCTTTGGCCAAGAGCGGGTTGTAGGTGCCAAGCTTTTCAAGGAAGCGGCCATCGCGCGGGTTGCGGCTGTCGGTGGCAACGATCGAATAGTGCGGGCGCTTCTTGGAACCACCACGGGCCAGACGGATTTTCATGGACATGAGTTTAGTCTCCTTGGGTATTTGGTAGGGCGGGGTTCACCCCGCCATGGTTTCGGTTATTTCTGTAGTTTCTCGTGATGCCTGATGACTTCTGAGATGATGAAGGTCAGGAATTTCTTGGCGAATTCGGGGTCAAGATCAGCTTCTTTCGACAGCCATTCCAGCCGCTCGATCTGGCGGGCCTCGCGGTTCGGATCTGACGGCGGCAGATCATGTTCGGCCTTCAGCCGCCCGACCGCCTGCGTCCGCTTGAAGCGCTCGGCCAGCGTGTAGACAAGGATCGCATCCAGCCGGTCGATGCTTTCGCGGTGGTCTTTCAGCACCTCGGCGGCGCGGGTGATGGCGTCGGTCATCGCGGCACTCATTTCTTCTTCATCAGGCCCGACAGGCCCGACGGCAGCGTCAGGCCGCGCGGCATGCCCGGAAAGCCGCCGCCCATGCCCATGCCTTCTTTCATGCCCTTGGCCGCAGCTTCCATGGCTTCGGGGGACATATTGGCCAGATCGGGCGCGCCGCCCTTGCCCATCATCTGTTTGATGGCCTGTTTCATCATGCCACCCTTGCCCATCTTCTTCATCATGTCGGCCATCTGCTTGTGCTGTTTCAGAAGCTTGTTCAGCTCTGACACCTCAAGCCCAGCACCGGCGGCGATGCGTTTCTTGCGGCTGGCGGCCAGCAGATCGGGGTTGGCGCGTTCTTTCTTGGTCATCGAGTTGATGAGGGCGATCTGGTGCTTCAGCATCTTGTCGTTGAAACCGGCCTCTTCGGCCTGTTTCGCCATCTTGCCCATGCCCGGCATCATGCCCATCAGGCCCTGCATGCCGCCCATTTTCATCATCTGCTCAAGCTGGCTGCGCAGGTCGTTCATGTTGAACAGACCTTTGGCGAACCGCTTGGCCATGCGTTCGGCCTGTTCGGCCTCAAAGGTCTCGCGCGCCTTTTCGACAAGGGCCACGATGTCGCCCATGCCAAGGATGCGACCCGCAACGCGGTCGGCCTCAAAGGTCTCAAGCGCGTCCATCTTTTCGCCAAGACCGACAAAGCGGATCGGCTTGCCGGTCACGGCGCGCATCGACAGGGCGGCACCGCCACGGCCATCGCCGTCCATACGGGTCAGCACGACGCCCGAGATACCGACCTTGCCGTCGAATTCGGCAGCGACGTTCACGGCGTCTTGGCCTGTCAGGCCATCGACGACCAACAGAGTTTCGCGCGGCTGGGCGATGTCGCGCACGGCCTGAATTTCGTCCATCAACACTTCGTCGATGTGCAAACGGCCTGCGGTATCAAGGAACAGCACGTCATAGCCGCCCAAAGACGCCTGAGTCTTGGCGCGCTTGGCGATCTGGACGGCGGTTTCGCCTTTGACGATGGGCAGGCTGTCAACGCCGACTTGGCCTGCCAGAATCGCCAACTGCTCCATAGCGGCGGGGCGGTTGGTGTCCAAGGACGCCAGCAGCACGCGCTTGCCGTTCCGCTCTTTCAGGCGCTTGGCCAGTTTCGCGGTGGTGGTGGTTTTGCCCGAACCTTGCAGGCCGACCATCAGGATGGCCGAAGGCGGGTTGTCGATTTTCAGCGCTTCGGGTTCGTCATCGCCCGCCAGAACGCGCACCAATTCGTCATGCACGATCTTGACGACCTGCTGACCGGGGGTGATGGATTTGGTGACGGCCTGACCAATCGCGCGGGTCTTGACGGCTTTTACAAAGTTGCGCGCCACATCCAGCGAGACGTCGGCCTCAAGCAGGGCCACCCGCACTTCGCGCAGGGCGGTATCGACGTCGGCCTCGGACAGCGCGCCTTGTTTGGTCAGTCGGTCAAAGACAGAACCAAGGCGTTCTGAAAGGCTTTCGAACATCGCGCGCTCCTAGGCTTCGTTTCGCCCTTGCGGGCAGGTTGACGGGTTTCCCAAGGCCAATGGGCAACGGCACCTGTGGGCGCAACGCGCTGACAGGTGGCGATCCCGGCATAAGCCAAGGGACCGGAAGCGAATGGCCTCCGGGGAATTCTGGCGCGGATACGCCCGATCATGGCAGGAGTCAAGCGTTTGGCGGCAATGCGGCCCGCGCAGGGTATTCCGCGCGCATCCCTGCAAGCGTGTCCTTATCAATCGTGTCCTTATCAATCGTGGCCTTGCAAATCCAGCCTTGGGCAGACAGGCTTGGGGCAGGCAAGAGAAGGAGCGCATCGGTGGGGCTTGAAAACTGGGACGAGATCCGCACGGCCTATCAGGTGGCCCGGATGGGAACGGTTTCGGGGGCGGCCGAGGTTTTGGGCGTTCACCATGCCACGGTGATCCGGCATATTGATGCGCTGGAAAAGCGGCTTGGCTCTAAGTTGTTTCAGCGCCACGCGCGCGGTTATACCCCGACCGAGGCCGGGCGTGATCTGTTGCTGGTGGCGCAGACCACCGAAGAACAGTTTGGCCAGCTTGCAAGCCGGATCAAAGGGCAGGGCGAGACGGTGGCAGGAGAATTGGTTGTCACCGCGATCACCGGAATCGAAGCCTTGCTGACACCGGTTTTTGCCGAGTTTCAGGCGCAGCATCCGGCGGTTGTGATCCGCTTTCTGACCGATATGCGGCTGTTCCGGCTGGATTACGGCGAGGCGCATGTCGCCATCCGCGCAGGCGGAACGCCACAAGAGCCTGACAACGTGGTGCAACCGCTGCTCCGCATGCGGATGGGCCTTTATGCGTCGCGGCGTTATGTAGAGCAGCACGGGCTGCCATCGGGACCGGAAGATTTCCGCAAACACCGCTTTATCGGGGCGGATAGCCCCGAAAGCCGCGCGCCGTTCCATCGCTGGCTGCGCGAGAACGTGCCTGCTGATTGCATCACCTACCGCGTCACCGAATCCGCCGCGACCGAGGCGGCGTTGCGGGCAGGGCTGGGGATCGGTTTTCATGGCGTCTGGGAGGCAACGCGCGACCCTGATCTGATCGAGGTGATGCCGCCGCTGACGGAATGGGAATCGCCGTTGTGGATCGTCACCCATGTCGATCTGCACCGCACGTTGAAGGTGCAAAGCTTTCTTGCCGCCTTGAAACAGGCCGCTGCGGGCTGGAGCTGCAAGTGACCCAAGTGCAGCGCGGGCATCTGGCGATGCTGTGCTTTTCTGCGCTGGTGGCGGGGTCGTTTTCCTTGGGGGCGATGGCCGCGCCCTATGTGTCGCCCTCGGCGCTGACGGTGCTGCGTTTTGCGCTGGCGGCCAGTCTGGTGGGGGCGGCGGCGCTGGCGACGACCGGATTGCCGCGCAGCGCATGGCAGGCTCCGTGGCGCTATGTGGTGTTGGGCGGGCTGCTGGCAGCCTATTTCGTGCTGATGTTTGAAGGCCTGCGAACGGCCGAGGCGGTTCCTGCGGCGGCGGTGTTCACGCTGACACCGGTGATGGCGGCAGGGTTCGGTTGGCTTTTGCTGCGACAGGTGACGACGGTGCGGATGGCCGTTGCGCTGGTGGTGGGGGCGATGGGCGCGCTGTGGGTGATCTTTCGCGCCGATCTGGCGGCGGCGTTGCGGCTTGAGGTCGGACGGGGCGAGGTGATCTACTTTTTCGGCTGTATCGCCCATGCGCTTTATGCGCCGATGGTGCGAAAGCTGAACCGTGGAGAACCTGCGGTGGTGTTTACCTTTGGCATGATGGTTGCTGGATTGGGTCTGCTGACGCTTTGGGGCTGGCGTGATGTCGTGCAAACCGATTGGGCAAACCTGCCGCGGATTGTCTGGATATGTCTGATCTATGTCTCGGTTGCGGCCAGTGCGATGACCTTTGTTCTGTTGCAATATGCCACGCTGCGCCTGCCTGCGGCCAAGGTGATGGCCTATACCTATCTGGTTCCGGCATGGGTGACGCTGTGGGAGCTTGCATTGGGTCGGGGTGCGCCGCCCCTGCAGGTTTCGGGTGGCGTGGTGCTTACCGTTGTTGCGCTGGCCCTGCTGCTCAAGGATGAAACTGCGGGCAGGGGCGTGACAGCCAAAGCTTGACAGAAGGCCGGGAACGCGCTGCACTGGGTCTATTGAATCCAAGGAATACAGCCATGCCTCCTGCCGCGCGAATTGGCGATATGCATACCTGCCCGCAGGTCACACCCGGAACGCCACCGATTCCGCATGTGGGTGGTCCGGTCGTCATGGGCGCACCGAATGTCCTGATCGGCAAAATACCGGCATCACGGATCGGGGATACATGCGTTTGCGTCGGGCCGCCGGATTCGATTGCCAAGGGGTCGGCCACGGTAAAAATCGCCGGAATGCCCGCCGCCCGCTTGGGGGATATGACTGCGCATGGCGGCAGCATTGTGGTGGGGCTGCCAACGGTGATGATCGGCGGCTAGGTCTTCTGTCAGATCACCCCGCAAGCTGACGGTGTTTAGGCTTGATGCTTTGATGGCTTGGGTATCCTTTTTGGACCCAGAGGAGGGATGTCATGCGCTTGGCGGCGACGATGGCGGTTTTGATGATGCTGGGCGCGCCCGCTATCGGCCAAGAGATGACCGCAACCGAAGAGGCTGCCTACACCGCTTTGTGGCAGTTGACCCAGCAGGGCCAAGAGTTGCTGGCAGCCGGTGATCTGGCGGGGGCCGAGGCGGCATTTGCCGATGTCTTGGCTTTGGTTGAGCGGGATCTGCCCGACGAGGCACTGACACGGGCTGCGGCCTTGCACAATCTGGCTGCGGTGCGCGCCGATCTGGGGCAGTTTGTTCAAGCCGAAGCGATGGCGCGTGCTGCCCTGGATATCCGGCGACGCCTGGGCGAGGCCGGTGCCATCGCCAGCTCCGAGCGGTTGCTGGGAACAATTCTGCACGATCTGGGGCAGTTGGACGAGGCGAGGGCGCTGATCGAGGCGTCGGTAGTGGCGCAGTTGAACGATGCCAATGTGCCGCGCGTTTCGCTGGAAAAGGATATGGCGGCATTGGCCGAACTTACGGCTTTGCTGGGCGATCCTGCGGCTGCCATGCAGATTTTGGGGCAGCTGGAGCCGTATTTGCCGCAAATGACGCCTTCGCAGGCGGTGGCGGTCTATGCGGGGCTGGGTCGGGTTCAGTCCATTATGGGGCGGCCCGAACTGGCCGAGGCGGCTTACCGGCAGGTGTTGACGCTTTCGGCAGGGCTGGCCTTTGGCGCGGAATGGCGACCCCAAGATCAGGCGGTGGCACTGGGTAATCTTGGCACGATGTTGCTGCGTCAAGGCCGTGCCGCCGAGGCAGAGCCGCTGTTCCGGCAGGCGTTGACTGGCGCGCAAGGGGGGGCTGTCGCGGCGAACTTGCTGGACGGGTTGGGGGCCGCTTTGGCTGCGCAGGGCGTCATGCAGGCCGCTTGGCAGGCGCAAAGGCAAGCCCTTGATCTGCGGTTGGCGGCTTTGCCCGAAGATCACCCTCAGGTCGCAGCCTCGTTTGCAACACTTGGTGCGACGCTGCTGCGCGCGGGCGAATTTGCAGTGGCGGAGCAGACATTGTCGCGGGCGGTCGCGTTGTTGGCGCAGCGGAATGATGGTCTGCGGCTGGCACGGGCGGCGCTAGCGCTGGGGGCGGCAGAAGCGGCGCTGGGCAAGCCGGGCTTCGCGCGGGCCAAGGCAGCTTTGGCCGATTTGCAGGCGATTCTGCCAAAGGACCATCCCGATCTGGTGCGGGCGGGGTTCTCGACGGCATGGCTCGGTTTGGCCGAGGGGCAAGCACCCGAAGCGTTGTCCCTTGCGCGGGTCGCCTTGGCGGGTTTTGCCGCGCAGGCGGGGCGGGTGGGCGCGGATGCCACCATTGCTGCCGCGCAAGAACCGGATATGCGGCGGCAGGTTCTGGCACTGGTCGATGCCGCCTATGAGGTGGACCCCGTCGGCCTGATGGACGAGGCGTTTCAGGCCGCGCAATGGGCCACCGCCAGCAAAGCCGCACGTGCGACGCGGCGCATGGTGGCGCGCTTTGCCAGCGAGGACGATGCCTTGGGGCAGGTGGTGCGGGCCAAACAGGATCTGGTCGATCTGTGGTCTGCCAAGGATGCCGAGTTGTTGGAAAGGCTGGCGCGCGGGGCGGATAGTGCGGCCGTTCAGGCCGAGATGGCACAGATCGACGCCCGGATCGCGCAAACCGAAGCCGCAATCCTGGCAGCCAATCCGCAATACGAGGCTTTGGTGTCAGAGCATGTTTTGACACTGGCCGAGACGCAGGCTTTGCTTGGTCCTGACGAGGCGCTTTTGATGATCGTGCCGGCGGTCGATGCCAGCTATGTTTTCGTGGTTTCGGCAACGGCGGCTGTGTGGCACCGGACAGATCTGGGGCAAGAGGCGATGTCCTTGCAGATCAAGGCTTTGCGCGCCGATCTTGACCCCTCGCAGCAAACCCGCAGCGCTGCGGCCCTGACGGATGACGCGCCCAAGACTGGCCCGAGTTTTGATCGTGGGACGGCTTTTGCGCTGTATCAAAGTCTGGTTGCGCCGGTACAGCCAGTGTTGACAGAGGCGTCGCGGGTGCTGGTGGTGGCCGATGGACCAATCGCATCCCTGCCGCTTGCGCTGCTTGTCGGGGCACAACCACAGGGGGATGACGGCGACCCGAAGGCGCTGACAGATACCGAATGGTTGGCCAAGCGCTATGCCTTTGCCACGCTGCCGGGCGTGCAGAGTTTGGTGGGGCTGCGGGATCGTGTGGCCCCTTCGGATCGGGGTGGCTTTGCGGGCTTTGGGGCGCCGGATTTCGGTGGAACCTCGCAACCCGTTGCCTTGGCAGGATTTTTCGATGGCGCGCTTGCGCGTGCGGCGGCGCTGCAAGGGCTTGCGCCATTGCCCGCCACACGCACCGAACTCCGGGGTCTGGCGCGGGCGCTGGGGGCCGATGCGGCCGACCTGCGCCTTGGGGCAGACGCGACCGAAGCGGCGGTGCGCGGTGCTGATCTGTCAGAGGTTGCGGTGATTGCTTTTGCCACACATGGTTTGCTTGCAGGCGAGATTACGGGATTGGCCGAACCGGCGCTGGCCTTTACGCCGCCTGCCGTTCCAAGCCCGCTGGATGACGGGTTGCTAACCGCATCCGAGGCCGCGCGACTAAAGCTGCGGGCGGATTGGGTCATTCTGTCGGCCTGCAATACCGCCGCTGCGGATGGCACTCCGGGGGCCGAGGGGCTGTCGGGGCTGGCGCAGGCGTTTCTTTACGCGGGGGCGCGCGGGTTGTTGGTCAGCCATTGGCCGGTTCGCGACGATGCCGCCGCAGCGCTGACGCAAGCGGCGGTTGCGGCCAGAGGCAGGGGCGTCGGGCAGGCCGATGCGCTGCGACGTTCGATGCTGGATCTGATGCAAAAACCCGGCATGGCGCATCCGATGGTGTGGGCACCGTTTGTGGTGGTGGGGGACGGTCGCTGATCGGGCGTGATCTATGCCATCGTCATGATATTTTACCAAATCGTCAAAAAACTGTCAGCCCAGCGTCACACGCGGCCCCTAGCTAGCGCCCTGTGCGATCCGGGTGGTCGCCCCGTGCGCTGTGCGATCTTTCGCAAGGCGGCGCAGCGAGGGTGATGCCGTGGATATGGCACAGCCATGACAGGAGACGGATATGAATACCCTTAAAGCCCTTGCATCGGGCAGCAGCCTGATCGCCATGCTTGCCGCCGCTGCAACCCCCACGATGTCGCTGGGCGAAACCTTGGCCGAGATCGAGGCCGCGGCCAAGGCGGAAGGTATGCTGACCACCATCGCGCTGCCGCATGACTGGTGCAACTATGGCGAGATCATCGCCAGCTTCAAAGCCAAATACCCCGAAATCACCGTGAATGAACTGAACCCCGATGCGGGTTCCGCTGACGAGTTGGAAGCTATCCGCGCCAACGCCACCAACACCGGCCCGCAGGCCCCCGACGTGATCGACGTTGGTCTGGCTTTTGGTCCTCAGGCCAAGGCCGAAGGGCTGATCCAGCCCTACAAAGTGCAGGCATGGGACGAAATTGCCCCCGAAATCAAGGATGCCGACGGCTTTTGGGCTGGTTCGTATTATGGTGTGATGGCGTTCGGTGTGAACACCGATCTGGTGCCGACCGTCCCGACCAAGTGGGACGATCTGCTGAAGCCGGAATATGCGGCCTCTTTCGCGCTGACCGGTGATCCGCGCGCCTCGAACCAAGCCATTCTGGCGATCCTGTCGGCAGGTCTGTCGCGCGGTGCCGAAGCTGGCGAAGCGTCGGGCACCAAGGGTCTGGAGTTCATGGCCGAGCTGAACAAGGCAGGCAACTTCGTGCCGGTTTCGGGCAAGTCGGGCACCATCGCCCAAGGCCAGACCCCGATCGTTGCCGCATGGGATTATAACCTGCTGGCATGGCGTGACGCTCTGGCAGGCAACCCGCCGGTCGAAGTCGTAATCCCCGAAGGTCCGGTTCTGGCAGGCGTGTATGTGCAGGCGATCAGCGCCTATGCACCGCACCCGAATGCCGCGAAACTGTGGATGGAGCATCTGTTCTCGGACGAAGGCCAGAATGGTTATGTGAAGGGCTACTGCCACACCGCACGCTTCAACAGCATGGTTGCAGCAGGCAAGGTTCCGCAAGAGTTGCTGGACGCGCTGCCTCCGGCTGACGCCTATACCCGCGCCGTATTCCCGTCGGTGGAACAGCAAGAGGCCAACAAGGCCGTTGTGACTGGCCAGTGGGATAGTGTTGTCGGCGCTGCTGTCGCTGAATAAGCCCTGATACCCAGATCCCCGCCCGGCGCTCCCCCGGGCGGGGATTCTTTTTTGACGGAATCCCCCGCATGTCCCAATCCTTGCCACCTCGGCGCAGCCTGCCCTTGGCCACATGGGCGGGGGTGGTGCCGTTCTTTGCCTTTGCCCTGCTGTTTCTGATCCTGCCCACCGGATATATCGTGCTGGGCGCATTTCGGGACTGGACGGGCGGCTTTACGCTGTCGAACATCGCGGGGCTGTGGCAGGGGCCGATCCTGAAGGCGCTGTCGCTTTCCTTGCAGCTTAGTCTGCTGACAGCGGTTCTGGGCTGTGCTGCGGGTCTTGGCATTGCCGCTGCCGTTACAAAAGGTGGTCTGCCCGCTCCGCTGCGGGCAATCACGATGACCTTTTCGGGTGTCGCGTCGAACTTTGCCGGTGTGCCTCTGGCCTTTGCCTTTATCGCCACGCTTGGGCGGCTGGGTCTTGTCACGGTGCTGCTGCGCGATCTGTTCGGCATCAACCTGATGGCAAGCGGTTTCAATCTGATCAGCTTTACCGGCCTGACGCTGGCCTATCTTTATTTCCAGATTCCGCTGATGGTGCTGATCATCACGCCTGCGCTGGACGGGTTGCGCCGCGACTGGCGCGAGGCTGCCGAAAGCCTTGGTGCTACGGGTGGGCAATATTGGCGGCTGGTGGCGCTGCCGGTGCTGTGGCCTGCGATCCTTGGCACCTTTGCGCTGCTGTTTGCCAATGCCTTTGGCGCGGTGGCCACGGCGATGGCGCTGACGGGATCGTCCCTGTCACTGCTGCCGATCATCCTGTTCGCGCAGATCCGCGGCGATGTGCTGCAAGACCCGCATCTGGGCTATGCCGTGGCCTTTGGCATGATTGTGATCACGGGGCTTTCGAACCTTGCCTATGTGTTGCTGCGCGCCCGCGCCGAAAGGGGGCAGAAATGAAGCCTGCACGTTTGACCGCATGGATCGGCTTTGGTCTTGGCACCGCGTTCTTTCTGCTGCCGCTTATCGGCACGGTCGAGTTTTCGCTGCGCGCACGGCGCGGTGTCTATTCGCTGGACGCCTACCGCAACGTCATCACCGACCCGCAATTCCATCAGACACTGGGCTATTCCGCGATCCTGTCGGTGCTGACGGTGATTCTTGGCGCGCTGATCGTCGCCCCCACGGCGTTCTGGGTGCGGCTGAAGCTGCCGCGCCTGCGGCCGGTGGTCGAGTTTATCACCCTGCTACCCTTGGTGATCCCGCCCATTGTGATCGTGTTCGGTTATATCCGCATGTATAACACCTCATCCCTGCTGCCTCTGACCGGCACCTCGCTTGGCACCGATCTGCTGCTGACCTGCGGTTATGCCACGCTGTCGCTGCCCTATATGTACCGCGCCATCGACACCGGCCTGCGAACGCTGGACATCCGCGCGCTGACCGAGGCCGCGCAATCGCTGGGCGCGGGCTGGGGTATCATTCTGGTGCGGGTGATTCTACCCAATCTGACGGTGGCCATCCTGTCGGGAGCCTTCCTGACCTTTGCCATTGTGATCGGCGAATATGTGCTGGCGGCCCTGCTGAACCGTCCTGCCTTCGGACCGTGGATGGTCTGGATGGGCGGCAACCGCGCCTATGAACCTGCCGCCCTTGCCGTCATGGCCTTTGCCCTGACTTGGGGCGCGATGGGGCTGATCCAACTTTTGTCCCGCTTTTCCCCTTCCAGACAGGCTGCGCGCTGATGCCCTTTATCACCTTGACCGACCTTCAGAAATCTTTCGCCAATACCCGTGTGGTGAAGGATTTTTCCCTGACCTTGGAGAAGGGCGAGTTTGTGTCGCTGCTTGGCCCTTCGGGCTGCGGCAAAACCACTGTGCTGCGGATGGTTGCGGGTTTCGAAACCGAAGATCGCGGCGAGATCCGCATTGACGGGCAGTCAATGGCGGGCCTTGGACCGCGACAGCGCAAGATCGGCATGGTGTTCCAAAGCTATGCGCTGTTTCCCAACCTTACCGTTGCCGAAAACGTAGCTTTCGGGCTGCGGGTGGCCGGTGTGGCGCGCGATGAAACCAGCCGCCGCGTTGATGAAATGCTTGAGATGGTGGGGCTGTCCGGCTTTGCGGCGCGCTATCCGTGGCAACTGTCGGGCGGCCAGCAACAACGGGTTGCCTTGGCCCGCGCCATCGCCCCGCGCCCGCGCGTGCTGCTGCTGGACGAGCCGCTGTCGGCCCTGGACGCCAAGATCCGTGTGGCACTGCGGTCCGAGATTCGCGCCATCCAGCGTGCCTTGGGCATCACGACGCTGTTCGTGACGCATGATCAGGAAGAGGCGCTGGGCATGTCGGACCGTGTGGTCGTGATGCATGATGGCCGGGCCGAGCAGATTGGCACCCCTGCCGCAGTTTATGACACCCCCGCCACCCGCTTTGTCGCGGGCTTTATCGGCACGCTTAATCTGGTCGAGGCACAGGTGGCCGATGCCAGCACGGGGCGGCTGACCTCTTCGCTTGGGCCTGTCAGCCTTGATCGCGTGATTCCCGCAAGAGACGGCCAAAGTGTCACCCTTGCGATCCGTCCGCAGGCAATGGACCTGCATGCCACTGGCGCGGCTTTGCCATCTGGCCATATCGCCCTGCCAGCCATACTTCAGAACGTGGAATTTCTTGGCTCGATCCTGCGGATACAGGCCCAGATCGGGCCGCAGACTCTGCTTGTTGACCGTTTCAACCGCGACACAACCAACCTTCCCGCTTTGGGGCAGATGTTGAACCTGTCGGTTGCGGCAAAGGATGTCGTCCTGCTGAACGCGTGAAAGCGGTAAAGGCCGCTTATCGTTCGCATTTTCCTGCAAGGGAGAAGATGGTGGACCCAGAGCGATTCGAACGCCCGACCCTCAGATTCGTAGTCTGATGCTCTATCCAGCTGAGCTATGGATCCATCTTGCGGCGGGGTTTAGCCCCCCACGCGCGGCAATGCAAGGGCGAAAAAACACGATTATGCAGGTTCTGCCGGACCTTGAGCTTTTGGCAGGCGGAGCAGGAATTCCGTGCCTTCGCTGTCAGAGCGTGCAAGCTCCAGAATGCCGCCATGTCCGCGCACCAGTTCGGCGGCGATGGCAAGCCCAAGTCCGGTGCCGCCCTTGCGTGCGCCGCCCTGAAACGCCTCGAACAGATGCTCGCGCGCCTTTTCCGGCAGACCGGGGCCAGTGTCGCCAATGCGAATCCACCATTCGACGGGGTTTTCCCCGGCGCTGATTTCAATCGTGCCGCCTGTGCCGGTTGCTTCGATTGCCTGCCGCGCGTTGCGGATCAGGTTGGACAGGACGCGGAACAACTGTTCGCCATCCGCGCGCAGAACCATGCCTTGCGGCACTTCGATCAGGCAGGTCACATCGCCGTCGCCTGCCAATCCCTCCGCCTCGGCCACATCGTCAACCAACGCCGAAAGATCGACGGGGCGCAGGGTGGGGGGCGGCTCTTCTGCCTTCCCGAAGGTCAGCGTTGATTCGCACAAGGACACCGCGCGCGAGATCGAGGCGACCAGCTTGGGCGCTGCCCGTGCCACGACGGGATCGGCGCTGCTTTCGATGCGGTCGGCAAAAAGCTGGGCGGTGGACAGGATATTCCGCAGATCATGACTGATCTTGGCCACAGCACCGCCAAGCTGGGCCAGCCGTTCCTTTTGCTTCAGCGAGCCGGTCAGCTGCTGCTGCATGCTTTGCATCGCCTCTTCTGCGGCACGCAGCTCCATCACCTTGGCCGTTGGGGCGATCACGCGGCGGGCGTCCTCGGGGGCCTCGGCATAGGCCTTCATGTGCAGCACCACGCGGCGGATCGGCAGAACGATCAGGCGCTGCACGGCCAGAAATAGGAAGAAAGCCGTCACAACCGAGATCAGCGCCGACAAAAACAGGATTCGCACACCGTAATCCAGCATGGCATGACGCAGCGGGGTGGCCTCCATGGTGATTTCGATCAGCAGGCCTGCCTGCTGCACCGGAGAGCCGATCACGCGGATAATCTGCTCGCCGGGATCGGCAAGACAAATGAAGGCATCACGGATCAATTCCCACGGACCAGCCTCGCGCAGATCGAAAGTGTCCGAAATCGGATGGGGAATTTCCGAAGATAGCACCAATTGCCGCACCTCGTCGCGGCGCAGCACGACGTTGTACACCTCGGCATTGGCAAGCAGTTCCTTTTCCAGCGCCGGAGTCACCATATCTTCGGCTGCAAGCTGGGCCAAAGCTGCAATCTGGGCCTTTTCCAGCCGCATCGTCAGGAAATCGGCACGGAATCGGGCAATCGAGGGAACAAAGATCAGCACCTCGGTCAGCATGACAAAACCGATTGTCAGCATCAGGAACCGCCCCGACAGGGTGTTCAGAAATCCGCCCCGCCTGACTGCCACGCCTTTTGTCATCCCTGTTGCACTGCTATTCCGCCACGGTGCCGCCTTGAGGCTGGAATATCAAAGAGTTTCGCGCATAAATAGACCCCGCCTGTGATCCGCGCGTGTCGCCGCCCAAGCGGTGACGTGGTTTCGGGGTGCATGCCTGTGCGGATCGGGAATTGTTGCAGAATTCTCGCATCGGTTCCGTTGACTTGTCGCAATTCCCCCCCTAAAGGACGGGCTTCAAGTTTACGTCTTCGAATCCTGTGGGTTCGATGCACCCGTCTGATGGAGACCGCGATGAAGCGCACTTTTCAACCGTCGAACCTGGTTCGCGCCCGCCGCCACGGCTTCCGCGCCCGTATGGCAACCAAAGGCGGCCGTCTTGTGCTGGCAGCCCGCCGCGCCAAGGGCCGCAAAAAGCTGTCGGCCTGATCTCTGACTGATCCTTCGGGATCAGACGCAGGAGTGATGAAATGACACCGCCGAAGGGTTCGGACATTGGCATGATCGCCGAAGCGTCCGATGCGCCCTCGGCGGTTTCTTCTTGCGTTGTCGAAACGATGCAGCACCGCCCCGATTTTCTGCGAACCGCGCAGGGGCGCAGGCAAGGCACGGGCAGTTTTCTGCTGCAAGGGCGCCCGCGCAATGATGACCGCAGCCTAGTGCGGATCGGGTTTACGGCATCCAAGAAGATCGGCAACGCTGTGGCACGGAATCGCGCCAAGCGGCGGATGCGTGCTTTGGCGCGCGCGCTTTTGCCAGAGTTGGCGCGTGCAGGCTGGGATTACGTTCTGGTCGCCAAGCCTGATGCGACCGTATCACGCGATTTCAAGGAAATGCTGGCCGATCTGGCCACCGCCCTGCGCTCTGTCCACAAGGATCGCGCATGACCCCGCTGGCGCAGCTTGTGGCGCTTCCCGTGCGCGCCTACCGTTTGGTGCTGTCGCCATGGGTCGGAAATGGCTGCCGATTTCAGCCCACCTGCTCGGCCTATGCGATGGAAGCGTTAGAGCGGCACGGTGCGGTCAAGGGCAGCGCCCTGATGGTGCATCGTATCTGCCGCTGTCACCCGTGGGGCGGGGCGGGTTACGATCCGGTGCCGGGTGCCGATGCCGAATTCGACAAGAACCGGCCCTAAGCGTTTCACCTTGGCTTAAATACTCCCGCCAGAGGCACCTTGCCTATGGGGCGAAGCCTCCGGCGGGAGTATTTTGACCACGATGAAAGCCTGCCCCGCCCACATCCCAGCGAGGTTTTGCAATCTGGCACCCGCTCTGGCATATCCACGTGCAACGAAGGGGGTTCCCATGCTGGACGACGATATCGGCGACGACATTCATCCGCTGTTTCACGGCGCACCCGCGACCCCCGAGTTCAGGAAGCTGCGGAAGCGGATCTTGCGTGAAGTGCGCGATGCCATCGAAACCTATGGCATGATCGAGCGCGGGTCGCGGTGGCTGGTTTGCCTGTCAGGGGGTAAGGACAGCTATACCCTGCTGGCGATTCTGCATGAATTGCAGTGGCGCGGTTTGCTGCCTATCGATCTTTTGGCCTGCAATCTGGATCAGGGGCAGCCGAATTTTCCGGCCACTGTCCTGCCTGCCTTTCTGGAAAAGATGGGGGTGCCGCACCGGATCGAATATCAGGACACCTATTCGATCGTGACCTCAAAGATTGCGCCCGGCGGAACGATGTGCAGCCTGTGTTCGCGCTTGCGGCGCGGCAACCTTTATCGGATTGCCCGTGAGGAAGGCTGCTCGGCGGTCGTGCTGGGGCATCATCGGGACGACATACTCGAGACGTTTTTCATGAACCTGTTCCATGGCGGGCGGCTGGCAACGATGCCGCCCAAACTGGTGAACGAGGAGGGCGATCTGTTCTTGTATCGCCCCTTGGCCTTTGTTGCCGAGGCGGATTGCGATGCCTTTGCCAAGGCCATGAATTACCCCATTATTCCCTGTGATCTTTGTGGCAGCCAAGAAGGGCTGCAGCGGGTTCAGGTCAAAAAGATGCTGGATGAATGGGAAGCGCGTACCCCCGGTCGCCGACAGGTGATGTTCCGGTCTTTGATGAATGTGCGGCCGTCGCATCTTGCTGATCCGGGGATTTTTGACTTTGCCGGTTTGATGCGCGGATCGTTCGAGTTTTCGACAAATCCTCCGCAACTTAAGGATGTGGATTAACACTCCCCTCAGGCGTTTTACCTAGTCTGGATAGGACGGGGCTTGGTTCCCGGACTTTGGCGGGGCTATGTCTGATGCGGATCAACTCTTTGTCCGATGCGGTCTTGGCGGCGCGGTGGTGTGCGGCGCAACTGCGACGGCCGGAACTGATGGTGTTTCTTCCTGCGGCCACCTTGGCTGCGTTCTGGCTTGGCGGGGAAGAGGTGCTGATTCTGACCGCGCTTGGGGCACCGCTGATCTTTGCCATCGCGGGGGCTTTCCGCTTTGGTGACTTGGCTGTTGCGGCTTTAGCGGATGCATCCGCTGCGCCATCGCTGCGAAGTCATATTGTTACGATACTCGATCAAGTGTTCCGCGATGCGCCGGTCAGTGGACGCACAACCGCTTGTCTTGTTGTGCAGTTCGACGAGGCGGATGTTCTTCTTGATCGCCACGGACGCGCCGCCCAGACCGAAGTTTTGGCGCGCTCGGCCGAACGGTTATGCGCGGCGCTGCGGGACGGTGACACTGTGGCCCGCCTGGAAGGGGGGGGCTTTGCCGTGGCCTTGGCCGCAGTGCGCCGCCTTGATCTGGAAACCGTGGTGCAATTGGCCGCGCGGTTGCAGGCCGCGGTGGCTGTGCCGACCAGTGTGAACGCGACACGGCTTTATACAAGCTGCTCGATTGGCTTCTGTCTGGCGTCCCGCGCGCCCGAGGCGCAGGGCAGCGCGCTGCTGGACGCAGCACAGATTGCTGCGGATGAGGCGCTTCGCAACGGTCCGGGGGCGATTCGTGCCTTTGCCCCCGACATGGCCCGCCGGTCTGCTGATCGGGATGCGCTGCGCGAAGACCTGGAGCAGGCATTGGACAAGGGCCAGATTCGCGCACATTTTCAGCCACAGGTTTCAACGGTTACAGGTGCCATCACCGGCTTTGAGGCGTTGGCGCGATGGCATCATCCTGACCGGGGGCTGATCGCTCCGGTTGAATTTCTGCCGGTGCTGGAAGACGCCGGTCTGTCTGAGCGTTTGGGCGAAGTGATGCTCTATAACGCGCTGGCCGCCTTGTCGCAGTGGGACAAGGCTGGCATGGCTGTTCCGATGGTGTCGGTGAACTTCTCGGCTTGCGAGTTGCGAAATCCGCGGCTTGCGGGGAAATTGAAATGGGAGTTGGACCGCTTCAATCTTGAGCCGCAGCGACTGTGCATAGAAGTGCTGGAAAATGTGGTGGCCGAAACCGAGAATGACGTCATCGTTTCGAACATCGCAGCGCTGGCCCGCTTGGGATGTGGGATTGATCTGGATGATTTCGGGACAGGCCATGCGTCCATCACGTCAATACGCCGCTTTGCCGTGGGCCGCATCAAGATTGACCGCAGTTTTGTGACCCATGTGGATGAAGACCGCGAGCAGCAGAAGATGCTCGGGGCGATTTTGTCGATGGCAGAACAGTTGGGGCTGGGAACTCTTGCCGAAGGGGTCGAGACAGCGGGCGAACATGCGATGCTGGCGCAATTGGGCTGCGGTGACGTGCAGGGCTTCGGTATCGCGCATCCGATGCCTGTCGAGGAAACCGTGGATTGGATCATCAACCATCGCGCGCGGCAAAGTGTGGTTCCGCGTATCGGTCAAAGGGCAAGATAGGAATTTGCGGCATGGTTGGGCCATTGGCGCGGAGTTTTGTGACAATAGCGGCAGGGAGGGCGGACAATCGGGGAAAACCGCTTGACCTTTCCGCCCCCCTTCTGTTGAACCACCGCTGACCCTGAACAGGAATGGTGGTGGTCCCTATGGACGATCAAAACAAGAACCTCATCCTCGCAACCGTGCTTAGCTTCCTGGTGATCCTGGGTTGGTTTGTGGCCGGCCCCATGCTTTTCCCGCAATGGTTTCCCGAGGAAACGGCCCTGACGACTGGCACTGCAACCGGCGATGCTGCGGCACCTGCTGCTGCGGAAGAGCCTGCCCCGACTGCCGCAGCCGTTGAAACCGAGCCGCAGCCGGATGCGCCGCGCCTGTCGATCGATACGCCCAAGCTGCAGGGATCTATCTCGATGCTGGGCGGGCGGATCGATGATCTGTCGCTGAAAACCTATCGCGAGACGCTGGATGCAGATTCGCCCAATGTGCAACTGCTGTCGCCGGTTGGCAAAGAGCATCCCTATTATGCCGTGTTTGGCTGGCTTGCTGGCAACGGGCTGTCTGCGGATGACGTTCCGGGCGCAAAGGCTGAATGGAAGATCGTCTCGGGTGCGACCCTGTCCCCGGAAAATCCGGTCACGCTGAGCTGGGAAAATGGCAAGGGGCTGATCTTTACCCGCACCATCGCGGTAGATGCTGACTTCATGTTCACTGTGAAAGACGCCGTGCAGAACACTGGCACCGCCGAAGCGCGCCTTGCGCCCTATGGCATCATTGCCCGCCATGGCCTGCCGGAATTGCAGAATATCTATGTGGTGCATGAAGGTGTGGTCAGCCGCACGGATGGTACGCTGGAAGAAAATGATTATTCGTCGGTTTCCGGCCTGTCCAAGGACGAAAACGAAGGTTATCCCGCCGAGGTGATCGAGGCGACGACCGATGGCTGGATTGGCTTTACCGACCACTATTGGATGACGACGCTGATCCCCGAACAGGGCAAGCCCTATAAATCCATTACGAAATACGTCCCCGAGGCTGACATCTATCAGACCGAGGTACGTCAGCCCGTGATGGCGATTGCGCCGGGAGCTTCGGCTGAAACCACGACCCGCCTGTTTGCGGGTGCGAAAGAATGGGAAACCATCCGCGGCTATCAGAATTCAGAAGGTATCCCGGGGTTCATCGATTCGATTGACTGGGGCTGGTTCTACTTCCTGACCAAACCGATCTTTGCCGTGCTGCACTTTATCCATGGCCTGATCGGCAACATGGGTCTGGCGATCATCGGGCTGACCTTCATCCTCAAAGTGCTGGTGCTGCCGCTGGCCTACAAGTCCTACGTCTCGATGGCGCGCATGAAAGAATTGCAGCCTGAAATCGAGGCGCTGAAAGAGCGGACTGGCGAAGACAAACAGAAGATGCAGCGCGAGATGATGGCGCTGTACAAGGAAAAGAAGGTCAATCCGGCTGCCGGTTGCTTGCCGATCTTCATCCAGATTCCGATTTTCTTCAGCCTTTACAAAGTGATCTTCGTCACGATCGAATTGCGCCACGCGCCGTTCTTTGGCTGGCTGAACGATCTGTCGGCCCCTGACAGCTCTTCGCTATATAACCTGTTTGGCGCCTTCCCGTGGGATGCCCCGATGGCGGGCAGCTTGACGCATACGATCTTTATCGGCGTGTTGCCGATCATCCTTGGCATCACCATGTGGCTACAACAAAAGCTGAATCCGGCACCCGCCGATCCGGTGCAGCAGCAGATCTTTGCGTGGATGCCGTGGGTCTTCATGTTCATGCTGGGCAGCTTTGCAAGCGGCTTGGTCATCTACTGGATCACGAACAACACGATTACCTTCATCCAGCAATATCTGATCATGCGAAGCCACGGGCATAAGCCGGACCTTTTTGGTAACATCAGATCAGGCTTCAAGAAAAAGGCTGCGCCCATCGCGAAGGGCAAGTCGAAATGACAGGGCGGCTGGCGCAGATTTGCCGCCATCCGATCAAGGGACACGGACGCGAAGACCTCGCGTCCGTTCGTCTTTTGGCGGGGGAGTGTCTGCCGTGGGATAGGCATTGGGCTGTGGCGCATGAGGCTGCGCAGATTCAGGATGGCTGGAACCCTTGCGTGAATTTTGCGCGGGGGGCGAAGGCCCCTGCATTGATGGCGATCACCTCGCGTCTGGATGAGGCAAGCGGCGTGGTCACTTTGGCCCATCCTGACCGGGGCGAGATCAGCTTTGACCCCGATGCCGCACAGGATTTGCCGCGCTTTCTGGATTGGGTGCGACCTTTGAACCCGCAAGACCGTGCGCAACCGGTGCAGATCGTCAGCGCCGGACGTGGCATGACCGACAGCGATTTCCCCTCGATTTCCGTTCTGTCGACGGCATCTTTGGCTGATCTCTCGGTGCGGATGGGGCAGGATCTGTCCCCGCACAGGTTCAGGGGCAATCTGTGGCTTGATGGGGCGGAACCTTGGGCCGAGTTCGGCTGGATTGGCCGGACCTTGCGGATCGGCGGGGCAGTTCTGAGACTCGAAGAACGTATAACACGCTGCAAGGCGACCACGGTTGACCCGGAAACCGGGCTTGTGGCGGGCGACACTTTGGGTGCGCTGGATCAGGCCTTTGGCCATCAGGATTTCGGTGTCTATGCTGTTGTGATAGAAGGCGGACCCATCGCGGTCGGCGATGAATGGAGCCTGATATGAGCCTGCAATTCACCCTTTCCCCCGAACCCGAATTCGAAGCACGCGAGGCGGGCCGGTTGATGTTCGCGGGGCCGGTCGATTTCGTCAAAGGCGTTGTGGCGATGTCGGGCCTGCCGCCCGCCGACCGGTTGGAGGTTTGCTTTGCTGGCCGCTCAAATGTCGGTAAGTCCAGCCTGATCAATGCCTTGACGGGCCGCAAAAGCCTTGCCCGCGCGTCAAACACGCCGGGGCGGACGCAAGAGATCAACTACTTCGATCTGGGCGGCTCTCGCTTTCTGGTGGACCTTCCCGGTTATGGCTATGCCGAGGCGCCGGTGGCCATCGTCGCCAAATGGCAGGCTTTGTTGAAAAGCTATCTGGCGGGGCGGCAGACGTTGCGTCGGGCCTTTGTGCTGATCGACACGCGGCATGGCGTCAAAGCCGTGGATGAGGAAATCCTGCAACTGCTGGATCGTTCGGCCGTGACGTTTCAGGCGGTGCTGACCAAAGCCGACAAAGTATCCAAGGCCGAGCGCGACGCCGTGATCGAGCAGGTCAAGGGCGCGTTGGCGAAACATCCGGCAGCCTACCCTGAAATCGTCGTGACCAGTTCCGAAAAGGGCGACGGGATCGAAACCCTACGCGCGATCATCGCTACTTTGGTCTGACCTGTCCGGCCCCGCGTCGGGCGGATCTGAAAGCTCTGTCTCCAGAAACCGTTCGAACGCGTCCAGATCGACGGGTTCGAACTGCCCGAACCCTTGCATCCAGACCGATGCCGCGCGCAGGGCGTCTGGCTCCAGCTTGCACCAGATCACGCGGCCACGACGTTCGCGGGTGATCAACCCCGCATCGGCAAGGATGCCAAGGTGCTTGGAAATCGCGGCCAAAGACATCTGGAACGGCTCGGCCACATCCGTCACCGCCATGTCATCCTCCAAAAGCATGGTCAGGATTGCGCGGCGCGTCGGGTCGGCAAGGGCCGAGAATACGGGGTCAAGCGGATGGGTCATGGCGCAACTATCATGGCGGGGCGGTTGATCGTCAACCGTTTGGTTGAATATCCAAAGCACTGGCATCGGCGGTAAAGGGTAGGGTGCGTGATTTCACGCACCTTGTGAAAGTATCAATAAAACAATGGCTTACCTGACGACGCGCCCCCTTTTTCGGTGCTTGACTCAGAAGCCCCACCTTCGTAGGTATCCCCCGAACCATCTGAGGGCTTTTGCCATGGTGACGGACGCTGATCGCGCGCGGCTAGAAGCGCTGGAAAAGCGGATTTCGCAGGCGAAGGGGGCGGCAGCGCCCAAGCGAAACCCGAAGGCGGATGGCCATTCCCAAGCGCAGCTTGCGTGGCGGATGGTGATCGAACTTGTGGCCGGTCTGATGATCGGTTTCTGCATCGGATACGCTTTGGATTTCCTGTTGGGAACCATGCCGGTGTTTCTGGTGTTGTTTATTCTGGCGGGCTTTGCGGCGGGGGTGAAAACCATGCTGCGGTCTGCCAAAGAGATGCAGGACAAAGCAACCGCTGCGGCGGTTGACCAGCAACCAAAAGCCACTCCGGTGGCCGATGATGAAGAGGAAGACTGACGTGGCAGGCGAAGCACAGAGCGAAGGTGGTTTGGCGTTCCATCCGCTGGATCAGTTCCAGGTTCAGCCCCTGTTCGGGCATGGTCCGATCGAATGGTATACCATCACCAACGTCACGCTGTGGCTGGCGCTTGCTGCCGTGGCGATCATCTTCGTGTTCGTTGTCGGGTCTTCGGCGCGCAAAATGATCCCGACACGTTTGCAGTCGGTGGGTGAGGTTGCCTACAGCTTCGTTCACAACATGGTTGAGGATGTCGCGGGCCATGACGGCGCAAAATACTTCCCGCTGATCATGACGCTGTTCGTCTTCATCCTGTTTGCCAACATGCTGGGTCTGCTGCCCGGTTCGTTCACGCCCACCACCCACATTGCCGTGACGGCTGTTCTGGGCTTTGGCGTGTTCCTGTTCGTTACCCTGCTGGGTCTTTACAAGCACGGTCTGCACTTCCTCGGTCTGTTCTGGATGTCGGATGCGCCGCTGGTTCTGCGCCCGATCATCGCCGTGATCGAAGTGATTTCCTACTTTGTCCGCCCTGTCAGCCACTCGATCCGTCTTGCTGGCAACATCATGGCCGGTCACGCCGTTATGAAAGTTTTCGCCGCCTTCGCGCCGATGATCCTGATTTCCGGGATCGGTGTGCTGGTGACGCCGGTGTCGATCCTCGCGATCACCGCCATCTATGCGCTGGAGGTTCTTGTGGCCTTCATCCAAGCCTACGTCTTCACCATCCTGACCTGCGTTTACCTCAAGGATGCGCTGCATCCGGGCCACTAACGCCTGTCTCTGACACCTATCCAAATTCCATCGTAAGGAGAATATCATGGATCTCGCAACCGCAGCCGCTCTCGGCAAATTCATCGGCGCTGGTCTGGCCGCTATCGGTTCCGGCGCTGCCGCAATCGGCGTTGGCAACGTTGCTGGCAACTTCCTGGCTGGCGCCCTGCGTAACCCGTCGGCAGCCGGCTCGCAGACCGCGACCCTGTTCATCGGTCTGGCCTTTGCAGAAGCTCTGGGGATCTTCTCGTTCCTCGTCGCTCTGCTGCTGATGTTCGCCGTCTGATCTGACGCTCGCATCCTTACGGTCAAGGGTGTCGCCTTTGCGCGGCATCCTTGAACTTCCAAAAGGGTCCGACGGAGGGCAAAATGACGACCACCACCACAACTACCGAAGCCGCGGCGGAAGTCGCGCACGAGACAGCAAAGGCAGGTATGCCGCAGCTGGATTTCTCGACTTTCCCGAACCAGATCTTCTGGCTCGTCGTCACGCTGCTCGTGATTTACTTTGTCCTGTCGCGCATTGCTTTGCCGCGTATCGGCGGGGTTCTTGCCCAGCGTGCCGGTGCGATCACCAGCGATCTGTCGGCTGCCGAAGAGTTGAAGCAAAAGGCCATTGCGGCTGAAAAAGCTTACAATGACGCACTGGTCAAGGCGCGGGCTGAAGCTGCGAAAATCGTGGCCGAAGCCAAAACCGGCATCCAGCAGGATTTGGCCGTCGCTACGGCCAAGGCTGATGCAGAGATTGCTGCCAAATCTGCAGAATCGGAAAAAGCGATTTCCGAAATTCGTGCGGGCGCGGTTGAAGCTGTAAAGGAAGTTGCCCAGAACACGGCCAAGGAATTGGTTGCTGCCTTGGGTGGTTCTGACGATGCCAAAGCGGTTGCCGCCGCAGTTTCCGCTCGGCTGAAGGGGTAAGGCGTATGAAAAAACTGATCCTTCCGCTGGCACTTCTGTCCGCATCGCCTGCATTTGCTGCTGGCGGTCCGTTCTTCTCGCTGCACAACACCAACTTTGTCGTGCTGCTGGCCTTTATCGTGTTCGTTGGTATCCTGCTGAAAGCAGGCGCTCCGGGCAAGATTGCAGGTCTGCTGGACGCGCGCGCTGTCAAGATCAAAGCTGATCTCGACGAAGCCCGCGCACTGCGGGACGAAGCTAAAGAGCTTCTGGCATCTTATGAGCGCAAGCAACAAGAAGTGCAGGAGCAATCCGCACGCATTGTTGCCAATGCCAAGGAAGAAGCAGAAGCCGCTGCGGCGCAGGCCAAGGCCGACCTGAAAGTCACCATTGCGCGCCGTCTGGCTGCTGCGGATGACCAACTGTCTTCGGCGCAGGCCTCGGCGATCCGTCAGGTGCGCGAACAGGCGATCTCTGTCGCCGTTGCTGTTGCGGGTGAAGTTCTGGCCAAGCAGGCCAACCCGGCATCGCAGGCTGCTTCGATCGATGCGGCGATTGCACAGGTTGAAGCCAAGTTGCACTAAAGCTGGCAAGCCCAAGGAACAAAGCCCGGTCAGTGACCGGGCTTTTTCATTTCAGCGGGTGTTCTCGTGATCCAGTCGCTGACGTGCAACGGCCTCGTTGCGGGTGGCTTTGATCTGGTCTGCCATGGATCGCTCGACAAAGGTCAAGTGCGCTTCGACAGCACTGCGGGCGGCAGCCGGATCGCGGGACTGGATCGCCGCGTTGATTGCGCGGTGCTGGTCAAGCAACTGGTCCCGAGTCGCGCGGTTCTTGAACATCACCTGACGGTTATAGAACACGCCGCGCCGCAGCAGATCATACATAGACCGCAGCATATGCAGCATGATGACGTTATGGCTGGCTTCGATGATCGCCATATGGAAATTCGCATCCAACTCGGATTCATCCGCCGGATCACGCTTTTGGTGGGCGGCTTCCATCTTGGCAAAGATGGTGGCGATGACGGCAAGATCGGTGTCCGAGGCAAATCTGGCAGCGCGCTCGGCGGCCAGCCCTTCCATATCGCGGCGAAAGGCCACGTAATCGAACACCGCCTCTTCATGGCTTGAGAATAGGCCGATCAGGGCTGGTGAAAATGCCGATCCCAGCACGTCAGCCACAAAAATCCCCGCGTTGGGGCGGCTGTCCAAAAGCCCACGCTCTTGCAGGTCAGCCACGGCTTCGCGCAGCGAGGGCCGCGAGACCCCAAGCCGTTCCGACAACTCGCGCTCGGACGGCAGGCGTTCGCCGGGGCGCAAGATGCCACGCAGGATCAGAAGTTCAATCTGATGCACCACGGATTGAGACAGCTTGCCAGCGTCGATTTTCTGAAAGGGCATGACATGGCTCCAGATTGGTTTGAACATATGACCAATCTTGGGCCGGTCAATGGCAAAGGGCCGGACATAGTGTCCGGCCCTTTGAGGCATTTGGCCAGATCAGCGGGTCGGGCGAATGATGATTTCAACCCGACGGTTGGCCGAGCGGCCTTCTGGCGTCAGATTCGAGGCAATCGGTTGATCTTCGCCGCGCCCATAGGCAGCAATGCGGGCGTTCGGCACGCCGCTTTCGCGCAGCACATTGGCGACGGATACAGCACGGCGCTGCGACAGATCCTGATTGTAGGCTGCAGAACCGGAGTTGTCGGTGTGGCCGATCACCTCGATGGTGCTGTTCGGATAGCGGATCAGGTTGGCGGCAACGGCTTTGATGTCGCGGGTCAGATCAGGGCGCAGGTTGGCGCTGTCGGTGGCGAACAGCACGTCTTGCGGCATATTGACGACCAGATAATCGCCGTTGTTCACAACAGAAATGTTCGAGTTGCCAATCGAGCCGCGCAAATCTGCCGCTTGCTGGTCCAGCGTCGCCCCGATCACACCGCCCAAAGCTGCACCCAAAGCGCCGCCGACCACGGCATTGCCAAGCCGGTTGTCGCCACCTTGGCTTGCACCTGCGACAGCGCCAATCAACCCGCCCATGATGGCACCATTCTTGGCGCGGGCATTCGGATCGTCAGGGTATGCATTGGGATCAACGCAGGCGGTCAGGCCCATAACTGAGATGACCGAGAAAAGAACCGGAGTCTTCAACATCATTTTACTGCCTCGTTTTGCATGGCGGGCCACTTCGAGCCTTGGCGCGTTTTATAGCACTGCCGCTTGCATCGGGACAGGGTCCGCCGGATGGCGGCAGGTTTCCGCCCATCACATTGCGGTTAGCGCGTCATCCCGCGCGGATTCCCATGCAAGCATCGCGCGCTTGATCGGCAAGCCCCAGTGATAGCCACCCAAGCCCCCCGACTTCCGCAAGGCACGGTGACATGGCACCAGAAAGCTGATCGGATTACGTCCAACAGCGGTGCCGACGGCCCGCTGTGCCGAAGGATGGCCGACCGCACTCGCCAGTTCCGAATAGGTGGTGACATGGCCGGAGGGGATATGCAGCAGCGCCTCCCAAACCTTGATCTGGAACGGCGCGCCGATCAGATGCAGATGCGCCCGGCCACCCATCGCGGCCAGCGCCATCGGCCCAATGCTTGCGTCCTCGACATAGGTCGCCTTTGGCCAGCGGGCCGTCAAATCCTGCATCGACCAGTCGCGCCCGAATTCCTCGGTAAACCCCAGCCCGCAGATGCCGCGATCGGTGGCCATCACCAGCGCCTCGCCAAAAGGGGTTTGCACATAGGCCCAGCGGATCACCAGACCAGCCCCCGCCGCCGCATAGGCGCCCGGCGACATCGCCTCCCATGTCAGGAACAGGTCATGCAGACGCCCGCCGCCTGACAGCCCCGCCGCATGGGCGGTTTCCAGCACCGTGAAGCGTTCGGCCAGCAAGCGGCGGGCATGATCCAGTGTCAGATATTGCTGGTAGCGTTTGGGCGAGACACCGACCCAAGCCGAGAACACCCGTTGGAAATGCGCGGCACTCATGCCCATGCGCGCTGCCAGATCATCAAGCGTAAGGGCAGGGCCAGCCGCATCAATGATCTTCAGCGCGCGGGCAATGACGGCATAATGATAGGCGGATTGATCGGTCATGGCGGTCTCCTTGCACGCAGGATAGGGCGGCGCGCGGGCGGGCGCGACCCGTTTCCTGCGGCTTGTGGGGCGGGCCGCGCCGTTGCATACAAGGGCATGGCACGCCAACTCGATTACCCCGCGATGAAACGCATCTTCACCCGCTTTCAGCAGGCCGAGGCCGAGCCGAAAGGGGAGCTTGATCACACCAACGCCTTTACGCTGGTGGTGGCCGTAGCTCTTTCCGCCCAAGCAACGGATGTCGGGGTGAACAAGGCCACCAAGCACCTGTTCCAGATCGCCGACACGCCGGAAAAGATGCTGGCCTTGGGCGAGGAGGGTGTGATCGAGCATATCAAGACCATCGGCCTTTTCCGCAACAAGGCAAAGAACGTAATCAAGCTGTGCCAGTTGTTGATCGAAAAGTTCGACAGTCAGGTGCCCTCCAGCCGCGCCGCGCTGCAATCCTTGCCCGGTGTGGGGCGCAAGACCGCGAATGTGGTGCTGAACATGTGGTTCCACCAGCCCGCGCAGGCGGTGGACACCCATATCCTGCGCGTCGGCAACCGCACCGGCATTGCCGTGGGCAAGGACGAGGTCGCGGTCGAACGCGCCATCGAGGATAACGTGCCCGCCGAGTTCCAGCAGCACGCCCACCACTGGCTTATCCTGCACGGGCGGTATATCTGCGTCGCGCGCAAGCCCAAATGCGGCATCTGCCCGATCCGCGATGACTGCCAGTATGAGGAAAAGACCGAATGAAGCGTTATCAGGTTGTCGGCATCGGCAATGCCATCGTCGATGTGTTCACCCAGGCCGATGACAGCTTTCTAGAGCTGATGGGCATCGAGAAGGGCATCATGCAACTGGTCGAACGCGAGCGGGGCGAATTGCTTTACGCCGCGATGAAAGACCGCGTGCAGGCTCCGGGCGGGTCGGTGGCCAATACGCTTGCAGGTATCGGCAATCTGGGCCTGACGACCGCCTTCATCGGCCGCGTGCATGACGATGCGCTGGGGCGGTTCTATGCGTCGTCCATGGCCGCAGGCGGCACTGATTTCGTCAACGCGCCCGTGGCGGGGGGAGAATTGCCCACCTCACGGTCGATGATCTTTGTGGCACCGGATGGTGAGCGGTCGATGAACACCTATCTGGGGATTTCGTCCGAACTCGGACCAGATGATGTTTCCGACGATGTGGCGGGACAGGCGTCCGTGCTGTTCCTTGAAGGCTATCTCTATGACAAGCCCAAGGGCAAAGCCGCCTTCGAGCGTGCCGCCAAACTGTGCCAAGCTGCGGGCGGGCAGGCAGGCATCGCCCTGTCCGACCCTTTCTGCGTAGACCGCCACCGCGACGACTTCCGCCGTCTGGTCAAGGACCTGGACTATGTGATCGGCAACGAACACGAATGGTCGTCGCTTTACCAAACCGATCTTGATGCGGCGCTGGAGCAGGCGGCACAGGATTCGGGACTGGTGGTCTGCACGCGTTCGGGCGACGAGGTGATTGTGATTCGCGGCTCCGACCGCGCCGTGGTGCCGGTGAAACGCGTGGTTCCTGTGGACGCCACCGGCGCGGGCGACCAGTTCGCCGCCGGCTTCCTGTTCGGCCTGTCCACAGGGCGCTCGCTGGAAACCGCAGGCCGCATGGGCTGCATCGCCGCCGCCGAAGTCATCAGCCACTTCGGCGCCCGGCCCGAAGCCAACCTGCGTGACCTGTTTGTTCAGGAAGGCCTGCTCTGACCCACCGCGCAGGTGCGTGGCAAGCACGCACCCTACCCATAGCGGTGTGGCCTGTGCTGCACCTTGTAGTGGTGTCGCTTGTTAGGCGGATATAGGGCCTCCGGCGGGGATATTTATGCAGAGAGGATTGAACCGGAGCTTCATCTTGGCCCAAATACTCCCGCCGGAGGCTCTGTTCTCTGTGCTGCACCATGGTGCAGGTCTGGCACCGACTTTTGCATCAGGGGTAGGGTGCGTGCTTGTCACGCACCTTTTCTAGCGGACGGCGTTCAGGTCGGCATCCTTCAAGGCGCAATCCCTGATCACATCAGGGCCGCAGCGGCGGGGGGCGAGGTCGGTGGTCAGGCAGATGCGGACCTCTTGGATCATGCCGCCTTTGCAGGTTACGGTGATCTGGTCACGGCTTAGGTCAGGGTTGCTTTCCAGCCATGCTTTTTCGATGACTTCGGCCGGAACCTGCAAGTCCTTGCTCACATTGGCGAACAGGGGCGGGATTGTGACGGATGCGTAGGCCTGCCGCATCGTGGCGTAATAGGTCTTGGCGGAAAGACCGGCGCAGCGGCCATGTTTCTTCCACTGATACCACGCAAGCCCCGCGCCCCCCATGATATCGGCCATTGCCTCAGACTCGGTACGGGCGGGGTCGCGGGCGGTGGTGTGGCAGTAGGATGGGTAGCCTTCCTCGTATTGCGGCCAAAGCCCGTGCAGGGTCCATGTCAGGCGGCGGCCTCTGTCGCATTGCGGATCGTTGTGCGCATCGCCTTCCAGCGCGCACCAATTGGCCGACCAGCCAAGCGACATCACATAATAGTCGAAATCTCCGGCTTGCTCGCCTTCGGCTTGCACGGGGGCAGGGGTGAACAGGCAACTCGCCGCCACGGCCAGCATCCACAGGCGCATTTTCACTTCCCCTTCACACGAAACAGCACTATATGAGCCGAGAATTTCCTGAAAACGTGGAAGTCGCGGTCAAGGCCGCAGCCGTTTTCCCGGCTCGGGAGAGATTTGTAAAGGCCCGCCCGATTGCGGGTATATGCCGAAAGGATTGTCCGATGTCCAAGCCGCTTATGTCCAAGGCCACTGCCGTTTGGTTGGTGGACAATACAACTCTGACCTTCCGTCAGGTTGCCGAATTCTGCGGGATGCACGAGTTGGAAGTGCAAGGCATCGCCGATGGCGATGTGGCCACCGGAGTGAAGGGCTTTGACCCTGTCGCCAACAACCAGCTTGATGCGGGCGAGATTGAAAAGGGTCAGAAAGACCCGCTTTACCGACTGAAGTTGAAGTTCAATTCGGCGGCTGTTGGGGAAGAAAAACGCCGTGGTCCGCGTTATACCCCGCTGTCCAAGCGTCAGGATCGCCCTGCCTCGATCCTCTGGCTGGTCAAGTTCCACCCGGAATTGTCGGATGGTGCCGTTGGCAAGCTGGTAGGCACCACCAAGCCCACCATTCAGGCCATCCGTGAGCGGACGCACTGGAATATCAACAACATCACCCCGATCGATCCGGTGGCTTTGGGTCTGTGCAAGCAGTCCGAACTGGATGCCGCCGTGCAGGCGGCTGCCCGCAAGAAGGCCGCTGAAGGCACTGTGATGACGGATGACGAGCGCCGCAAGCTTGTCTCGACCGAGCAGTCGCTGTCGATGGGGACCGAAGGCAAGATCGAGAATGATCTGTCGCAGTTCTCGCGGGACGAGCGGGAAGAAAAGCCTGCCGATTTCTCGGATGCCGACAGCTTTTTCAACCTGCCGCATGGCGATGATGATGACGAGGATGAAGACGACGATATCCGTCGCTGATCCTGCACGAAGCAGAAAAAACCCCGGTCCTTCGACCGGGGTTTTTTGTTGGCTGGCGATAGGTGCAAGACCTGCGCGTCAATGCGCCATCAGCACCGGCACCTCGGCCTTTTCCAGCATGTTGCGGGTGGCACCGCCCAGAATCGCCTCGCGGAAGCGGGAATGGCCGTATGCCCCCATCACCAGCATATCGGCATTCTGGTCCCAGATATGGCGGGCCAGCACGTCTGAAACGCGCGGCAGGCTGCGCGCCAGAACCGAAACCTCGGCATGAACGCCGTGCCGTACCAGCATCTGGCACAGCATCCCACCGGGATCAGAGCGCTCTTCGCCCTGTGTGGGCGGATCGATCACCGTGATATTGACTTTGTCCGCCCCTTTCAGCAGCGGCAGCGCCTGACGGGTGGCCACCATTGCTTCGCTGCTTTGGTTCCAAGCCACGATGATTCGCTTGGGCAAAGTGTTTTCGCCCAATCCCTTTTCCGGCAGCACCAGAACCGGGGCTTTGCCTTCAAACAGGGCGGCCTCGACCACGGCTTCGGCTTCGGCACCTTGGCCGGGACCGTAGGGGCGTGGCAGGACAACCAGATCGGCAAAGCGCGCGCGCGAGGCGACAACATCCGTCAGCGCACCAAGCTGGGTGACGACAGCCTCGACCGAATAGCGCAGATCGGGTGATTGTTCGGCCAGCGCGACTTTGGCGGCGGCCTCCAGAGCACGGGCATCGGCCTCGGCGCGGTCCAAGGCAACCTGCATCAGAACGGCTCCGGTGCCGATATAGGAGTACCCCACCTGGGTTCGGTCAACGCCCAGCACCAGCACATCCAGATGGGCATCCTGTGCCTGCGCCAAGCGCGCGGCAGCAGTTATTGCCAGTTCGGCCGTGTCAGGGTTGGTCAGGATGGTGAGGATAGATTTATAGGCCATGGCAGTTTCTCCCTCCAAGGGTCACGGGGCAATCCTTGCACTGCGGCAAGTGTGACGCATTGACCTTGATCAAGGAGAGGATACGCCTGTGTTGACATGGATCAAGGCTTGGCTGCGCTGCACCTGCAAAAAGCGGAGAGTCGACAAGCTTTTGACCGGCGCCGAATCCGCTTTTTGGTGTTAGGATCAAGACAAAAGACGAAGGGACGCAAAATGTGGGACTACATAAAATTGGTCGTGCTGGGCGCGGTCGCGGTACTTGCCGCGATTGCGGCCAATTACGCGCATGACCTTGCCTATCAGGTGAATGCCATCGTTGTGATGCTCGCGGCTGCTATCGCGTTTGTCTATGCGCTGCGTCACACGGGCGAGGCACGGGTTTACCCGGCAAATGAATATTTCGATGGCGTGGTGCGCGCCGGCGTTATCGCCACAACCTTTTGGGGTGTGGTCGGTTTTCTAGTGGGCGTCGTGATCGCATTCCAGTTGGCCTTTCCGCAACTGAACATCGATCATGCCTTTGGCATTCTGAACTTTGGCCGGTTGCGGCCGCTGCACACCTCGGCGGTGATTTTTGCCTTTGGTGGCAACGCGCTGATCATGTCCGCCTTCTACATCGTGCAGCGCACCTCGGCGTCGCGGCTGTTCGGCGGCAACCTTGGCTGGTTCGTGTTCTGGGGCTGGCAGTTGATGATCGTGATGGCGGCTACGTCTTACGTTCTGGGCGGCACGCAGGGCAAGGAATACGCCGAGACGGTCTGGTATATCGATATCTGGATTGCGGTGGTCTGGGTTGCCTTCCTGCTGGCCTTTATCGGCACGCTGTGGAACCGCAAAGAGCCCCATATTTACGTCGCCAACTGGTTCTTGCTGTCGATGATCGTTACCGTCGCGATGCTGCACATCGTCAATAACCTTGCGATTCCGGTGTCGATCTTCTCGTCGCAATCGGTTCCGGTCTATGCGGGTGTGCAGGATGCCATGGTGCAGTGGTGGTATGGCCACAACGCTGTGGGCTTCTTCCTGACAGCCGGTTTCCTTGGCATGATGTACTATTTCGTGCCGAAGCAGGCCGAACGTCCGGTCTACAGCTACAAGCTGTCGATCATCCACTTCTGGGCGCTGATCTTCCTTTATATCTGGGCTGGCCCGCACCACCTGCACTACACCGCGCTGCCGGATTGGGCCTCGACCCTTGGCATGGTGATGTCGGTGATCCTGTGGATGCCGTCCTGGGGTGGCATGATCAACGGTCTGATGACGCTTTCGGGCGCATGGGACAAGCTGCGGACCGATCCGGTCATCCGTATGATGGTGGTGTCCATCGGCTTTTACGGCATGTCGACCTTTGAAGGCCCGATGATGTCGATCAAGGCCGTGAACAGCCTGTCGCACTATACCGACTGGACCATCGGTCACGTCCATTCCGGCGCGCTTGGCTGGAACGGCATGATCACCTTCGGCGCGCTGTATTTCCTGACGCCGAAACTGTGGAACCGTGACGGGCTTTATAGCCTCAAGCTGGTGTCCTGGCACTTCTGGTTGGCCACCATAGGGATCGTGCTTTACGCCTCCTCGATGTGGGTGACCGGCATCATGGAAGGCCTGATGTGGCGCGAAGTGGATGCGAACGGCTTCCTTGTGAACGCTTTCGCCGACACCGTGGCTGCAAAGTTCCCGATGTATGTGGTCCGTGGATTGGGCGGGGCTTTGTTCCTGACCGGTGCGCTGATCATGGCCTATAACCTGTGGATGACGGTGCGTGCGCAGCCTGCAAAGGCCGTGAACAACTCGCTCGTTCCTGCTGAATGATCGGAGGGCAGGAAAATGGCTTTTCTTGACAAACACGCCGCTATCGAAAAGCACGCAACGCTGCTGCTTGTCCTTAGCTTTCTTGTGGTGACGATCGGCGGTCTGGTTCAGATCGTTCCGCTGTTCTACCTTGAGAACACCATCGAAAAGGTCGAGGGCGTTCGTCCCTACACGCCCTTGGAACTGGCTGGCCGCGACATCTATATCCGCGAGGGTTGCTATGTCTGCCACAGCCAGATGATCCGCCCGATGCGTGACGAGGTGGAGCGTTACGGGCCTTACAGCCTTGCGGCGGAATCGATGTATGACCATCCGTTCCAATGGGGTTCCAAGCGCACCGGTCCTGATCTGGCGCGTGTGGGCGGGCGGTATTCGGACAGCTGGCATGTGGATCACCTGATCAACCCGCAGGCTGTTGTGCCGGAATCGGTGATGCCGAAATACAGCTTCCTTGCGAATGCCGAGATCGATGGCCGCTATATTGCGGATGTGATGTCTACCCATGCCTTTGTGGGTGTGCCTTACACCACCGAAATGATCGAAGCTGCGGTCGAGGATTTCAAGGCGCAGGCCGATCCGAATGCCGACAGCACCGGCCTGCAAGAGCGCTATGCCAAGACCAACGTATCCAACTTTGACGGGCAGGCTGCCCTGACCGAGATGGACGCGCTGATCGCCTATCTGCAAGTCCTTGGCACGATGGTCGATTTCTCGACCTTCACGCCCGACGCAAGCCGGTAAGGGGGGGATATGGAAACCTATACCTTCCTGCGCCAGCTTGCGGATAGCTGGGTGATGCTGGCGATTTTTCTGCTGTTCATCGGCGTGGTGTTCTGGGCGTTCCGCCCCGGATCGCGCCCGATCCATCAGGATGCGGCAAATTCGATCTTCCGCCATGACAAGAAACCCGCCGCTGCGGAGGGGATGCGCGACCAGCGCGCCCCGTCCCTGCGGCAACCCGAGGAGGCGTGATCCATGTGCGCCAAGCAAGTTAAGAAATCCGGTCAGGACGTTGGCACCACGGGCCATTCCTGGGACGGTATCGAAGAGCTGAACAACCCGCTGCCGCGCTGGTGGGTCTGGGTGTTCTACGCCTGTATCGTCTGGGGCATCGGCTATACCATTGCCTATCCGGCATGGCCGCTGATCAACGGGGCCACTCCGGGCGTTCTGGGGGCCTCGACCCGTGCTGACGTGGCTGCCGAGATCAAGCGGTTTGACGACGCAAATGCCCCGATCAAGGCCAAGCTGATCGCGGCTGATCTGACCGCAATTGCCGGTGACGAAGAACTGAAGGGCTTTGCAACATCGGCTGGGGCGTCGGTGTTCAAGAACAACTGCGCCCAGTGCCACGGTTCGGGGGCTGCAGGGGTTCAGGGCAAGGGCTATCCGAACCTGCTGGACGATGATTGGCTGTGGGGCGGCGATGTGGCTTCTGTCCACACCACCATCACCCATGGCATCCGCAACACCACCGATCCCGACGCCCGCTATTCCGAGATGCCGAAATTCGGCACTGATGAATTGCTGGACGAAACCCAGATCGGATCGGTCGTGCAATATGTCCTGCAAATCTCGGGTCAGGACCATGACGCAGCGGCTGCAACGGCCGGTGCCACGGTGTTTGTCGAGAATTGCGTGGCTTGCCACGGCGAAGACGGCAAAGGCCTGCGTGACTTTGGCGCACCGAACCTGACCGATGCAGTCTGGCTTTATGGCGGTGACGAAGCAACGTTGACCGAGTCGATCTCGAAGGCGCGCTTTGGTGTGATGCCGGCATGGGCTCCGAAACTGTCGGAAGACGAAATCCGCGCCGTGGCCGTTTACGTCCACAGCCTTGGTGGCGGTGAATAAACCGGACAGATCGTGCAGGAACTGAGTTTCCTGCACGATCCTGCACCGGCGTCCCATCCTGTTCGCGCGTTTCCTGGGGGCGCCGGTGCTATATTCTGGAATTCGGGCCGGACCTTTGCGGGGCTGGCCCGAATTTCCTTTCAGGGGGCTGCAAATAGCCCAACCGCGCTGCAATGCCGCATGGTAAACTTGCATTGCGAATATCTTTTTGATGCAGGTCAATGTGCCTCTGCCCGTTTGGGCCGATACGGGGCGCAGGCTTGATCACAAGACAAGAAGTCCGGAGAATCCCCGTGTCAAATCCCGATACCCAACCGCCCAGCCTTTACGCCGCGCGCGAGCCGATTTTTCCGCGCCGTGTGAAGGGCGCTTTCCGCACGATGAAGTGGTGGATCATGGCGGTGACGCTGGGGATCTATTATCTGACACCATTCATCCGCTGGGACCGTGGCCCGAACCTGCCGGATCAGGCCGTGCTGATCGATATGTCGGGGCGGCGGTTCTTCTTCTTCATGATCGAGATCTGGCCGCATGAATTCTATTTCGTCGCGGGGCTGCTGATCATGGCGGGTCTGGGGCTGTTCCTGTTCACCTCGGCTGCGGGGCGGGTGTGGTGTGGCTATGCCTGCCCGCAAACCGTCTGGACCGATCTTTATATCCTTGTCGAACGCTGGGTCGAAGGCGACCGGAACGCGCGTATCCGTCTGCACCGGCAGAAATGGGATGCTGAAAAGATCCGCAAAAGCGCGATCAAATGGTCGATCTGGTTGCTGATCGGCTTGGCGACAGGCGGGGCATGGGTGTTCTATTTCACCGACGCACCGACGTTGCTGGTCAATCTGCTGAACGGCACGGCGCATCCCATTGCCTATACCTCGATCGGGATTCTCACCGCGACGACCTTTGCCTTCGGCGGCTTTGCCCGCGAACAGATGTGTATCTACGCCTGCCCGTGGCCCCGTATTCAGGCCGCGATGATGGATGAGGATACCTTGACCATCGGCTACCGCGAATGGCGTGGAGAGCCGCGCGGCAAGCAGAACGTGGCTGGCAACGGCGATTGCATCGATTGTATGGCCTGCGTCAACGTCTGCCCGATGGGGATCGATATCCGCAATGGCCAGCAACTTGCCTGCATCACTTGCGGCCTGTGTATCGACGCCTGCAATGACATGATGGACAAGATCGGCAAGCCGCGTGACCTGATCGGCTACATGGCGCTGACCGACGAAACCCGCGAGCGGAGCGGGCTTCCTGCCAAGTCGGTGTGGAAACACGTCTTCCGCCCGCGCACCGTGCTTTACACGACCCTGTGGAGTGCGGTCGGGATTGCCCTTGTCGTGGCGTTGTTCCTGCGGACCGAGATTGACATCAATGTGACGCCAGTGCGGAATCCGCAATTTGTGACCCTGTCCGATGGCTCGATCCGCAATACCTACGATTTGCGCTTGCGGAACAAACACGGCGAGGATCGCTGGTTTACCTTCTCGGCCACGTCGGATGGTCTGTTTGTTCTGGGGCTTGAAGGCGAGGAAGGGTTGAAAGTGCTGGTTCCGGCCAATGAAACCAAGACCCAGCGGCTTTATGTGACGGCACCTGCCGAGTCCTATGCCGCGACGCATGAACGCACAGAGGTTCGGCTTTGGGTTGAGGATATGGGGACCGAAGCCACCCCCGGCACCGACCGCGTTCACCATGACACGCTGTTTTATGGCAAGGAAGATGACTGATGCGCGAACTTACCGGACGTCATGTGCTTGGGATCACAGTAACCGCTTTTGCTGTGATCATCGGGGTGAATTTGGTGCTGGCCTATAAGGCGGTTTCAACCTTTCCCGGGCTTGAGGTGGCGAATTCTTATGTTGCCAGTCAGGGTTTTGATGCCGAAAAGACAGCGCAAATGGCTTTGGGTTGGACGCTGGACCCGATCTACGACGCCAGTCGCGGCGAATTGCGCTTGGCCTTTACAGATTCCAAGGGCCAACCCGCGCCTGTGGCAGATCTGACGGTGCTGCTGGGCCGCACCACCGAAGCTAAAGATGACACCCGCCCAGAATTCGCCCGCGAAGCCGGGGTTTATGTTGCCAAGGCGGCATTACAGCCCGGCAAATGGATGATGCATGTCGAAGCGCGTGCGATGGATGGCACGCTGTTTCGCCAACGGATCAACCTTTTTGTGAAAGGCTAGGCTATGACCATCGTGGGGCCGCTTGATCAGGACAGTTTTGATATGGGCCATGCCCAGATGTCGGCCTGCCCCGCCTGCATAGCGGCACCCTCTGCCCAGAATATCGCGCAAATGGCGCCGCCAAAGGATGCGCGGCTGATGTTTTCGTTGCCGATGGCGCATTGCGCGGCCTGTATCTCTACCGTCGAATCCGGGCTGCAGGCCGTTCCGGGAGTGCATTCTGCGCGGGTGAACCTGACGATGAAACGGGTCTCGGTAGATGCTGACCCCGCCGTTACCGCGCCGCAACTGATCGCGGCACTAAAGGGTGTCGGCTATGAGGCGCACGAACTGGATGCAGGTCTGCTTTCAGCCACCGAAACCGACAAGCAAGGCCGCGATCTGCTGATGCGGCTGGGTGTGGCGTTCTTTTCGATGATGAACGTCATGCTGCTGTCGATTGCGGTCTGGTCAGGAGCCGAGGCGGCAACACGCGATATGTTCCACTGGATTTCGGCGGCGATTGCGATTCCGACGGTGATTTTTTCGGGTCAGCCCTTCTTCAAATCGGCTTGGGCCGCGCTGCGGGTGGGGCGGCTGGGGATGGATGTGCCGATCTCGCTGGCGTTGATTCTGGCGGCCTCGATTTCCCTGTTCGAGACGATCTATTCCGGCCACCACGCCTATTTTGACGCCGCTGTCATGCTGTCGTTCTTTCTGCTGGCGGGCCGCTATCTGGACCACCGCACTCGCGCCGTTGCCCGTTCCGCAGCCGAGGAACTGGCCGCGCTGGAAGTGCCACGCGCGACCGTCCTTGTGGACGGGGCCGAGATGGTGCGTCCGATTTCCGAAGTTATCGCGGGCGATCTGGTGCGGGTGCGCCCCGGTGGCCGTATGCCGGTGGATGGCGTGATTGTCGAAGGCACCTCGGAAGTGGATCGGTCGTTACTGACGGGCGAAAGCCTTCCGGTTTTCGCCGGTGTAGGTACGGTGGTTTCGGCGGGCGAAGTGAACCTGACCGGTCCGCTGACATTGCGCGTTACGGCGGCAGGCAAGGACAGTTCGCTGCACCGCATGGCCGATCTGGTGGCCATCGCCGAAAGCGCCAAGACGAAATACACCTCTCTGGCCGAGCGTGCCTCGCGGCTTTATTCGCCCTTGGTGCATATCATGTCCTTCAGCGCCTTCGGCTATTGGATGTGGCAAACCGGTGGCGACGTGCGCTTTGCCGTCAATATCTCGGCGGCTGTGCTGATTATTACCTGCCCCTGTGCGCTGGGTCTGGCTGTGCCTGCGGTGGTGACGGCGGCCTCTGGCAAGCTGTTCCGCAAGGGGCTGCTGATCAAGAACGGCACCGCGCTGGAGCGTTTGGCCGAAGTGGACACAGTGGTCTTTGACAAGACCGGCACCCTGACCATGGGGACGCCCGAGGTCACCAATCTGGCCGATCACCCGCGCCTTGCGGTTGAAGTGGCTGCTGCTTTGGCTGCGGCCTCGTCGCATCCGCTGGCGATGGCCCTGTCCCAAGGCGCGCGCGCCGCGGGAATTTCACCCGCCGATCTGACCGATGTGCAAGAAGTTCCCGGCTATGGCATTCAGGCGCAGTGGCGGGGCCAGCCGGTGCGCTTGGGCCGTGCCGTCTGGGTCGGAGCCGATGCATTGGACCAGACCGCGACCTATCTTGCGGCGGGCGACGGCAAACCCCGCGCCTTCACGTTCGAGGATCGTATCCGTTCGGGGGCGGAAAGCGCGATTGCGGCGCTCAAGGCGCAGGGCAAGGAGATCCGGCTGATTTCCGGCGACGCCGAGGGGGCGGTCGCCAATCTGGCGGGTCGCTTGGGGATTTCCGATTGGATTTCCGGTGCGCTGCCCGCCGAGAAAGTGTCGCTGGTGCGGTCCTTGACGCTGTCGGGGCGGCGGGTGCTGATGGTGGGTGACGGGTTGAATGACACGGCGGCACTGGCTGCAGCGCATGTGTCAATTTCGCCTGCTACGGCACTGGATGCGGCGCGGACGGCTTCGGATATCGTCTTGCTGGGGCAGGATATGGCCCCGATTGGCGACGCCACACGGATCGCGCGGCAGGCGACGCGGCGGATGGTCGAGAATTTTGCGATCTCGGGGGCCTATAACGTCATCGCTGTGCCGCTGGCGCTGGTCGGGTCTGCCACGCCTTTGGCGGCGGCCTTGGCGATGTCGCTTTCCTCGATTACGGTGTCACTGAACGCGCTGCGATTGAAGTAGGCCTATGGAAATCCTGACAATCCTGATTCCCGTATCGCTCATCCTTGGCGGAGTTGGCTTGGTTGCCTTTTTCTGGGCGATGAAAACCAAGCAATTCGAAGATCCAAGCGGCGACGCGAACCGCATCCTGATGAAAGACTGGGACGATAGGCCCAAGCCCTAGGCGCGGCCCGCCTTGGAAGAAAGGGAGAGCGGATCAACTCCGATGGCGCGCAGGGCTTCGGTCCATTTCCCGCCATTTGCCTGCGAGAAGATCAGCGGCTTGGCCGCATCGACGGTCAGCCAGTCATTGCGGGCGATCTCGGCCTCCAACTGCCCCGGACCCCAGCCGGAATAGCCAAGCGCCAGCAATGCCAAAGCCGGGCCATTTCCACGCGCCAGCGCCTCAAGCACATCAACTGTGGCAGTCATGCCAAGCCCGCCTGCCACGGGCATTGTCGCCTGATTGCTGTCGTAGTCCGAGGAATGCAGCACAAAGCCGCGCCCACGCTCGACCGGACCGCCGAAATGCACAAGGATATCGCGGCCTTGCGATCCCAGCGGAATATTCAACTGCTCCAACAGATTTCCAAAGGACAGGTCCGGCACCGGCTTGTTGATGATCAACCCCATCGCGCCTTCGGGGCTATGGGCGCAGACCAGTATCACGGAATGTTCAAAGCGCGGGTCGCCCATGCCGGGCATTGCCACCAGAAGTTTACCGCTCAGGTCCATCGCACCGCGCCTTTAATTGCGTTAGCTGAAGATGGGGACAAAGGGCTTGGTTCTCAAGCCCTGATGCCACAGTGCCGGACAGATCATGGGTTCGTCGCCGGAACGTGATTTCCCATCGGCGCGTGATTGCCTATTTTCAGGTCATGACACAATTCCCGCGCCTTCTTCTTATCTCCGTCCTTGCTTTTTGTGCTGCAGCCCCGATGCGGGCTACGACGCAAGAGGATGTGCTTTCCGCAGCCATTCTGCCGGGCTGGCAGATGCAAAACGGTCACCACATGGCTGCGATCAGCTTGACGCTTGCGCCGCAATGGAAAACCTACTGGCGTGCGCCGGGGGATGCGGGGATTCCGCCGCTGTTTGATTGGTCCGGCTCGCAGAATGTAAAAGCGGTGACGATCCACTGGCCCAGCCCGCAGGTGTTTCACACCAACGGCATGCAGACCGTGGGCTATCGCGATAAACTGGTCCTGCCGGTCGAAGTAACCCCGCGCGATCCGGGGCAGCCGATTTTCCTGCGCGCGCAAGTGGATCTGGGCGTCTGCAAAGACATCTGCATGCCTGCCGCCGTTCAGTTGCAGGCCGAATTGACCGCACCGGGAAAACCGGACGAGGCGATTCGCGCGGCACTGAAAGCGCTTCCGAACAGTGGTGCAGAGGCGGGTCTGGCAGGAATTGCCTGTGTCCTTGATCCGATTGCCGATGGCCTGCGCCTGACCGCAACCCTGACCCTTCCCACGCGCGGCCCGCAGGAGGTGGTTGTTTTTGAAGCTGGAAACACTTCGGTCTGGGTTTCCGAAGCGGCCAGCTCGCGTCAAGGTGGTGTTCTGACGTCGGTGGCCGAGATGGTTGAAAGCTCTGGCGCACCCTTTGCGCTGGATCGTTCGGCGGTGAAGGTTACTGTGCTGGGTGCGGGCCGCGCGGTTGAAATCACCGGCTGCCCTGCGCCGTGAATTTCAGTTTGGTGCAAATATCCCCACCGGAGGCTCTTGCTGACAGCAATTGACGCTCCGCGGGGAGTATTTTGGCCAAGATGAAAATGCTTAGCGCAATTTGGCCTTAAGGTTGAGCAAGTCTGCCCAAGCTTCGCGTTTTGCAGCAGGGTTGCGGAGCAGGTAGGCGGGGTGTGTCATCGGCAGCACCGGCTTGCCAAGTGCCGTAGCCCAAGTGCCGCGCGCGCGCAGGATGCCCTTGGTGTTGAGAATGGCTTGCAAAGGTGTGTTTCCCACAAGCACGATCACATCAGGATCAACCAAGGCGATATGACGCTCGACGAAGGGCCGCATCATCGCAATCTCGTTTGCTTCGGGGTCACGGTTCTGGGGCGGGCGCCAAGGCATCACATTGGTGATGTAGACCGCCGCCGCCGGATCGGGGCTGCTGCGTGACAGGCCGATTGCCGCAAACATGCGGTCCAGAAGTTGACCTGCACGCCCCACGAAAGGCCGCCCTTCAAGATCTTCCTCCCGCCCGGGGGCTTCGCCAAGGATCAGAACGCGGGCCTTGGGGTTGCCATCGGAAAACACCAGATTGCGTGCGCCCTTTTTCAATTCACAGTGGTCAAAAGCGGCAAGGGCTTGGCGCAAGTCATCCAGATTGGCGGCACGTTCCGCTGCAAATCGGGCAGCGGCCACAGCCTCGTCACCGCTTGGTGCCATTGGCGGTGCCGGTGTCGGGGCTGACCGCGCCGGGGCGGGGGCAAGCTTGGGCAGCGGATTGGCCGAGGTTTCTGGCAATTCATAGCGGTCTATAGGGCCGTCGCCGACCACTTCGGCCACGCCCAGATCAACCTGCCATGCAAGCGCGGCAAGGGCGGCGTGCCAGCCTTCGGGGGCCATGATGTCTTCTGCGATTCCCATCTGCCTAGGGTAGGCTTCACACTGGCTATGGACAACCCGACTTGTCCCCGCAGCCCTTGCTTTCTATAAGCGCATCAAATCGCTGCCGACGGAGACAGACATGACCTTCCGCGCCCGCCACCTTCTTGGGATCGAGCAGCTTTCGCCGCAGGAAATTCTGTCCGTTCTGGATCTGGCGGATCGCTATGTCGATCTGAACCGGCGCACGGTGAAACAGTCCGATGTGCTGGCGGGGCTGACGCAGATCAACATGTTCTTCGAGAACTCGACCCGCACGCAGGCGAGTTTCGAACTGGCCGGAAAGCGGCTGGGTGCGGATGTGATGAACATGTCGGTCGCCTCGTCCTCGGTGAAGAAGGGCGAGACGCTGATCGACACCGCGATGACATTGAACGCGATGCACCCCGATCTGCTGGTGGTGCGGCACGGCGCGTCGGGGGCGGTGAACCTGCTGGCGTCGAAGGTGAATTGCGCGGTGCTGAACGCGGGCGACGGGCGGCACGAACACCCCACTCAAGCCTTGCTGGACGCGCTGACCATCCGCCGTGCCAAGGGCCGGATTCAGCGCCTGACCGTGGCGATTTGTGGCGACATTGCCCACAGCCGCGTGGCGCGTTCCAACCTGATCCTGCTGGGCAAGATGGAAAACCGCCTGCGCCTGATCGCGCCGCCCACCCTGATGCCCTCGGGCGTCGAGCATTTCGGCTGCGAGCTTTACGACGACATGCGCAAGGGGCTGGAAGGCGCGGATGTGGTGATGATGTTGCGGCTTCAGAAGGAACGCATGGACGGCGGCTTTATCCCGTCTGAGCGCGAATATTACCACCGCTATGGGCTGGACGCCGAAAAGCTGTCCTTCGCCAAGCCCGATGCCATCGTGATGCACCCCGGCCCGATGAACCGCGGGGTCGAGATCGACGGCGAGATTGCCGATGACATCAACCGCTCGGTCATTCAGGAACAGGTGGAGATGGGCGTGGCGGTGCGGATGGCCTGCATGGACCTGCTGGCGCGCAATCTGCGGGCTGAACGCGGCCGCGCGGCGGTTGGCACCTATGTCTGAACTTCCCCGCGATTCGATCTTTGGTGTCACTGTGCCGCTGGACAGCGACGAACGCCTGCTGGCCAGCCTGACGCCGGATGCGGGCGTCTACTGGCGCAGCAATGGTGTTATGGCGGTGGTGTTCGCGGGGCTTGCGGGTGTTGCGCTGGTGGTGATGCAGCAGCCCGCGCCTTGGGTCGGGCCTTTGGGCGCGGTTCTGGCCATCGGCCTGCGCGCCGCCTACCTTAGGTCTGAGGCGCTGGGCGAGGTCTGGCGTCTGACCAACCGCCGCATGCTTGGCCCTGCGGGGCGGATCGTGCCGCTGTCCTCGCTGAAAGAGGTGCGCCCGTTCTTTGGCGCGGTGCAACTGGTCACCCAAGGCGGCGACAAGCATCTGGTGAAGTATCAGCTTGATGCGGTCTCGGTCGTGGCCGCGATCACCAAAGCCAAGGCCGCGCGCAAATGACCGATCCCGACCGCAAGCCCCCCAAGTCTGACGCCCGCATCGGCGGCATGGTTGCCACCGCTGTTCTTGTGTTTCTGGCGGTCTTTACCGTGATTTTCGTTCTGACAGCGGGGTAAAGCCATGACCCTGACCGCAACCTTCCCGCCCATGGGTGCCGCATGATCCAGCATTTCCAAAACGCCCGCCTTATCAACCCCGAGGCGGGGACAGACGCAGTTGGCTCGCTGACCGTTGCGGATGGCGTGATCGTGGCGCTGGACGAAGCCGCACCTGCGGGGGCGGTGGTGACCGAGTGCGGCGGGCACTGCTTTGCACCCGGGATCGTCGATTGGGGCGTCAAGATTGGCGAGCCGGGAGAGAGGCATAAGGAATCCTTCCGCTCGGCCGGTCTTGCGGCGGCGGCGGGTGGTGTGACCACCATCATTGCGCGGCCCGACACCACGCCCGCGATTGATACGCCCGAAGTGCTGGAGTTCGTGACCCGCCGCGCCGCCGAAAGCCCTGTCCGCATCCGTCACATGGCCGCCCTGACCAAGGGTCGCGCGGGGCGCGAGATGACCGAGATCGGCTTTCTGCTGGACGCGGGCGCGATTGCCTTCAGCGATGTCTACAATGTCAGCACCGATACCAAGGCGCTGGCCCGTGCGCTGACCTATGCGCGATCTTTGGGGGCGCTGGTGATCGGCCACCCGCAGGAGCCGGGCCTCTCGGCAGGGGCCGCGACCACCAGCGGCAAGTTTGCCTCCTTGCGCGGCCTGCCTGCGGTGTCGCCCATGGCGGAACGCATCGGGCTGGACCGTGATCTGGGCTTGGTCGAGATGACCGGCGCGCGCTATCACGCCGACCAGATCACCACCGCCCGCAGCCTGCCGCCGCTGGAACGCGCCAAGGCCAATGGGCTGGACGTGACGGCGGGCGTGTCGATCCACCACCTGACCCTGAATGAGTTGGACGTGGGCGATTACCGCACCTTCTTCAAGCTGACCCCGCCGCTGCGGTCCGAAGAGGACCGGCTGGCGATGGTGGACGCGGTGGCAACCGGCCTGATCGACGTGATCAGCAGCTATCACACCCCTGCGGATGAGGAATCCAAGCGCCTGCCCTTCGAGGAGGCGGCTTCGGGCGCGGTCGGGCTGGAAACCTTCCTGCCCGCCGCGATGCGGCTGTATCACGCGGGCCATATCGACCTGCCGACGCTGTTCCGCTCCATGTCGCTGAACCCAGCGCGTCGGCTGGGGCTGCCGCAGGGGCGGCTGGCGGTTGGCGCGCCTGCTGATCTGGTGCTGTTCGATCCCGATGCGCCCTTCTTGCTGGATCGCTTCAAGTTGCAGTCGAAATCCAAGAACACGCCGTTTGACGGCTGCCGGATGGAGGGTAAGGTGCTGGCAACCTATGTCGCAGGGATGCAGGTATTTGTGGCTGGGGTAGCCTAAATGAAGAATTTGAAGAATTATTTTGGTTTGGCTGTACTGATTTTTGTTTTTGGTATTGGCGTTGGTGTAATGGAGTTGATGAGAGGTGGAACTTTTCAAGAGGGCTTCCTTTTTACTGTACTGAATTTACCCGCTCTGACTATTTCTGTTATTTTTGGAATGTTCGTCGGATCTATAATCGCTAGTGCTAAGGGAGTTGATGACACCCTCTTTGTTATTCTTGGTGGAATTGTCGGGTTGTCAATCATCTACCCTTTAGTGGCTGCACTGTTTGATTTAGCTGGCAAGATGTAATTCTGACCACTAGGAACTAGATAGGAGTCGGCAATGCCAATAATTCAGACAGAGTTAGAACTGCTCGCCCTTGTGGCACTTCTCGCCTATCTTCTCGGCTCGATCCCTTTCGGCATTGTCATTACGCGGGCGCTGGGCTTGGGAGATTTGCGCGCGATCGGGTCGGGCAATATCGGCGCAACCAATGTGCTGCGGACGGGGAACAAGGGGGCTGCGCTGGCCACGCTGATCCTTGATGCGGCCAAGGGCGGCATCGCCGTGCTGATCGCGCGGGCGACGGTGGGCGAGGATGCGGCACAACTGGCGGGCCTTGCCGCGTTTCTGGGGCATCTCTTTCCGGTCTGGTTGGGGTTCAAGGGCGGCAAGGGGGTTGCGACCTTTCTGGGCACCCTGATCGCGCTGGCTTGGCCGGTGGGTCTGGCGGCCTGTGGGACGTGGCTGGTGGTGGCGGTGATCTCGCGGATTTCCTCGCTGTCGGCACTGGTCGCGGCGGCGCTGTCTTCGCTGTGGCTTTTGGTCTTTGATCGGGGGCAAATGCTGCTGCTGGTCGTCGCACTGACGGTGCTGGTCTATATCCGGCACTGGGCGAATTTGCAGCGCATCAAGGCAGGGACGGAACCCAAGATCGGAGCGAAGAAAGCATGATCCGCGCAGGGGTAATGCTGATGCTGATGGCAGGTCCAGTTCTGGCGGGGCCGGCCGATCTGGCGCTTGCCGAATCCCGTGCGTTTTGCGTGGAACAGGGCGGTACGCTGGAGGTTCCCGAAGGCGAAACCACGCTGATCGACCTGACCGGAGACGGAATCAAGGATGCCATCGTCTCGGAAGAAGGTGCGTTCTGCGGGCCGGAGTATGGCTATCTGGGCGGATCGGGCGGATTCATGATCCATGCCGTCGTTGGCGACAAGGTGCAAAGCTGGCTTGCAGGCGCGTGGTTGGTGCAGGACATCGCCTTTTTCGCCGAGGATACCACGCAGGACGCAGTGCGTGTGCTGTTGCTGGGGCAGCATGGCAGTGCGTGCAACACCTATGGCGCAGCCCCCTGCGTGCTGGCCGTGACATGGGACGGCGAGCAGTTTGTATCGGCGGCAGCCCGATAGGTCTTTGCCGAAGGCGCGCGCTGCAAAAGCGGATGCCTCCGGCAAACCGGAATGCGGCCTTACAGGCTGGAGGCCGCGTAGATCCGGCCCAGATCGCCGTTCCAGTCGCCGTTGAAATGGTCAAGCCAACGGTCCGCTTGCGTCTTTTCGCTGGCAAGGTTCTTCACCAAGGGCGCAAGGAATCGCTGTTCGTCTAAGCCGCGCCCGGCAAGCCCCGCATGGGACAGGCCAACAGCGGCGCGTGCCAGATCAATCAGCTTGACGCCATCGACCTCGGCCTGAAGGCCCTTGACCGAGGCCTGCACCCGCAGGGCTTCGCGGGTTTCGGTATCGAAACCCTTGACCAGATCCCATGCCGCATCCAGCGCAGTCTGGTCATACATCAACCCGACCCAGAAGGCGGGCAGCGCGTTGATATGGGCCTGATCGCCACAATCGGCCCCGCGCATTTCAATGTATTTCTTGACGCGGGCCTCGGGGAAAACGGTGGTCATATGGTCGGCCCAATCCGAAAGCGTGGGCTTTTCGCCGGGCAGGGCGGGCAGTTCACCCTTCAGGAAATCGCGGAAGGACTGGCCAAGGGCGTTGATATATTTGCCGTCGCGGTAGACGAAATACATCGGCACATCCAGAACCCAATCGACATAGGCCTGAAAGCCGAAACCCTGATCGAAGGCAAAGGGCAGCATGCCGGTGCGGCTGTCATCCAGCCCCCGCCAGATGCGCGAGCGCCATGATTTATGGCCGTTCAGTTTGCCGTCAAAGAACGGGCTGGAGGCAAACAGCGCCGTCGCAACCGGCTGCAAGGCCAGCGCCACGCGCAGCTTCTTCACCATATCCGCCTCGGAGGCGTAATCGAGATTCACCTGCACGGTGCAGGTGCGATACATCATCTGTGTTCCATGCGTGCCAACGCGGCCCATGTAATCGGTCATCAGCCGATAGCGGCCCTTCGGCATCACGGGCATGGTGTCATGCGGCCATTCCGGCGCAGCCCCTAGCCCCATAAATTTGATCCCCAGCGGATCGGCGATGGCGTGAACCTCGTCAAGATGGTTCTGCAATTCGGCGGCGCCTGCGTTCATATCGGTCAGAGCCGCGCCGGACAGTTCGAACTGCCCGCCGGGTTCAAGCGAGATATTCGCGCCGTTGCGGGTCATGCCGATGATATTTTCGGCCTCACGCACCGGCGTCCAGCCAAAGCGCGACTCAAGCCCCGCGAAGATCGCCGAGATCGACCGATCCCCCGCATAGGGAAGTGGGGCGTGCGTATCGGTCAGATAGCCGAATTTTTCATGCTCGGTGCCGATGCGCCAATCCGCCTTGGGCTTGCAGCCCGAGGCCAGCAACTCGGCCAGTTGCGCGAAATCTTCGATGGGGCCACCGCCGGACTGAGGAATAGACATCGGGCTTTGCCCCTTCTTTGTGCATCAGGACGCCAACAGGTGTCGCGGCGTCGGGGTTAAGTCAAGCGGGCTGACGCTGCAAGGCCGCATCTTTGTTTGTCAGCATGCGAATTTATGGTCGGGGTAGGGGCCTTGCGGAGAGAGTTCAGTTGCGCGCCACAACCCCCGCACCTTGCCGTCGCCAGATCACCTGCATATCGGGGGTGTCGTGGCTGGTGGGTAGGGTTTCACCGCTGCCGGTGGCTCCGCCAAGGGCTGCGACAAGGGCTGCGGTGTCCATGCCGGGCAGGCTGGTGAAGGCATCAAACAGCCCTTCTGCCCCTTCCGCATCCACAGGAACAAGAAGCGCCTGTCCATCGGCCTGTTTCAATCGCCAGACGCGGCGGCCGCGTAGCGTAATCAGGCGCAATTCGGTCAGTTCCGGCAGGCTGACAAATCCGCCCGCAGTTGGCCCCATATAGCCGACCTGACCTTCATCCACCTCGACCATGCCGGGGGCTGCTATGGTTTGGGCAAAGCGCATCCGGCGCAAGGCCATGATGCCCCAGCCAAGCCCAAGCGCTGCTACCCCTGCGCCAAGCGGCATCAGCAGATAGCCCCCCAACCAGATCAGCCACAGGCCAAAACCCGTCATGACGGTGGCCCAGATCACCTCGGAGGCGCGGGTGATCAGGGCGGTGACTTCGGGGCGGATCAGGCTCATGCCCAATCGCCCAAAGCGGCTTGCCAGAGCGTCAGGGCCGCAACGGCGGCGGTATCCGCCCGCAGGATGCGCGGGCCAAGCGCCAGCGGCACCACCTGCGGCAGCGCGCGCAAACGCGCCTGTTCATCCGCCGAAAATCCGCCCTCGGGACCGATCAGGATGGCCCAAGCCTGCCCGCGCGCGCCGGACAAGGCAGGGGCTTGGCCTACCATCGCCTCGTCGCACCACAAAAGCTTGCGATCAGCCGGGAAGGTGGCCAGCAGCCTGTCGAGCGAGACCAGGTCCGCCACCTCTGGCACAAATGTCGCGCCACATTGCTCGGCGGCCTCAAGCGCGTGGGCTTGCAAGCGATCCTGGCGGATGCGTTCGGAATTGGTGTGGCGGGTCTGCACGGGAAGGATGCGCGCGGCGCCCAACTCGACCGCCTTTTCGACGATGAAATCGGTGCGGGCCTTTTTGATCGGCGCAAAGATCAGCCACAGATCGGGCGGCAGTCGCAAGGGCGCTGTCTGGCGGTCACATATCAGGATGCCACCGCGCTTGCCCGCCTGTTCGACAAGGGCAAGCCATTCGCCATCACGCCCGTTGAACAGGGCTACGGGCGCGCCTTTGCCAAGCCGCATCACGTTGAACAGGTAATTCGCCTGATCGGCATTCACGGCCACGGCTTGCCCCGCGCCCAATGGCTGATCTACATAGAGTCTGATCTTTGCTTCTGTCATGAGCGTGAACCTATGTCTGACCAACCGCAAATGCCAGAGGCCGCGATGGTTTCCGATGCTCCCAAGGGCAATTGGGTGGACCGTTTTGCGCCACTGGCAACGCGGCCCTATCTGCGGCTGTCGCGGGCGGATCGGCCGATCGGGACATGGCTATTGCTGATCCCGTGTTTCTGGGGGATTGCGCTGGCGGCGCTTTCCGACGGGTTCCGGGCTTGGGATGTCTGGCTGGCCCTGTCTTGCGGGGCGGGTGCGTTCCTGATGCGGGGCGCGGGCTGCACCTGGAACGACATCACCGACCGCGATTTCGATGCAGCCGTTGCGCGCACCAAAAGCCGACCGCTGCCCTCGGGTCAGGTAACGGTGAAGGGGGCGCTGGTCTGGATGGTGGCACAGGCGGGTATCGCGGCGCTGATCCTGTTTTCCTACAACAGTCTGGCGATAGGCTTGGGCATAGCGTCACTGGCCTTGGTCGCGGTCTACCCCTTTGCCAAGCGGTTTACTTGGTGGCCGCAGGCGTTTCTGGGGCTGGCTTTCAATTGGGGGGCCGTGCTGGCCTATGCGGCGCATAGCGGTTCTGTGGGCCTGCCTGCGGTGCTGCTTTATGCCGGTGGCATTGCGTGGACGCTGTTCTATGACACCATCTATGCCCATCAGGACAAAGAGGACGACGCCTTGATCGGGGTGAAATCCACCGCGCGGCTGTTCGGCGCGAAGACACGGCCTTGGCTGTTGGGATTTCAGGCGCTGACTGTTCTGTTGCTGGCGGCGGCGGTCATTGTGGCGCTGTTGCCGCAAGACAATCTGCCCCGCCTTTTGCTGGCATTGATGGGGGTTTGGGCCTTTGGCTGGCATATGACATGGCAAATGCGGCGGCTTGATCTGGACGATCCGGCGTCTTGCCTGCGGGTGTTTCGGGCCAACCGTGATGCGGGGCTGATCCCTGCGCTGTTTCTTGCCATGGCGGCTTGGCTTTGATTGATCCTGCGCCGCATGGGCCTTATGCAGACAAAGCCTGCGGGAATCCCTTGCAAGCCATCACCTTTGCCCGACCGAAGTGATCTGACCCAGTGCTAGACCGTCTGCGCGCCTACCGCCCAACCCAAAACATGCTGGCCGTGGCGGCTTTTGCCATGGCAGCACTGGTTTCGGCATTGATCGCCTTTGCGGCGGATCTGCTGATTGAAAGCCGGTCTGCGGCGATGGTGCGTTCACGAATTCTGGCCGAGGGGCTGACATGGGTCGAGGTGCAGCCAGACGGGTTGCAAATCCACTTGATCGGCACCGCCCCGAACGAGGCCGCCCGCTATCGCGTGGTGAACCTGACCGGCAGCATCATCGAATCCTCACGCATCCGCGACAAGCTGGAGGTTGCTCCGGCCAAAACCGTCGAAGCCCCGCGCTTTTCGGTCGAGATGCTGCGGAATGATGACGGGATTCAGTTGATCGGCCTGCTGCCCGAAGGGGCTGAACGTGATCTGCTGGCCAGCGACGCGCAGGCGCTGACCCCGGAAATTCCGCTGTCGGACATGCTGGAAACCGCAGGCTATGCTGCCCCTGCAGGCTGGGACAAAGCCTTTGCCTATGGTGTCGCGGCACTGAAATTATTGCCGCGCTCAAAGATTTCGGTTGCTGCGGATCATGTTGATGTAACCGCAATTGCTGCCAGCGATAATGAAAAGCGGCTGTTCGAGGCCGAACTGACCCGCATCAAACCCGAAGGCATTGCGATCAAGGTCGATATCTCGGCGCCGCGCCCCGTTCTGACCCCATTCACGCTGCGCTTTGTGAAAGATGCAGAAGGTGCGCGGTTCGATGCCTGTTCGGCCGATAGTGAAAAGGCCCGGACGCGGATTCTGGCCGCAGCGCAAGCGGCTGGCGTGGACGGGCGCGCAAATTGCACCATAGGTCTGGGCGTTCCGACCCCCAGTTGGGCCGAAGCAGTCGAGGCCGGTATCCGCGCGATTGATGCGCTGGGCGCAGGCACAATTACCTTTTCCGATGCCGATGTGACCCTGCTGGCCGCCGAAGGCGTCAGCCAAGCCGCTTTTGACCGCGTTGTGGGTGAATTGCAGACCGCGTTGCCCGCAGTGTTTTCGCTCGACGCGACGCCGCCCAAGCCGGGTTCGGGCGTGGCGCAGGGGCCAGCCGAGTTTACGGCTGTTCTGGCACCTGAAACCGGCAAGGTGGAATTGCGTGGCCGCCTGACGGATGAAATGCAGCGCGCTGCCGTTGACAGCTTTGCCCGTGCGCGGTTTGGCAGCAGCAAGGTCTATGTCGCCACCCGCTTTGATCCGGATCTGCCGGACGGCTGGCCGGTGCGGGTTCTGGCCGCGCTGGAAGCGCTGGCACAGTTGGACAACGGTGCGATTCTGGTGCGGGCCGATACGGTCGAGGTGACAGGCGTATCTGGCTCGCAGGGGGCCAAAGCACGGATTTCGCAGATTCTTTCTGGAAAACTGGGCAAGGGAAAAACCTTTAAGGTCAACGTGCGCTATGACAAGGCGCTGGACCCGATTGCATCGATCCCGACGCCGGAAGAATGTGTGCAGGATGTGGATGCGGTTCTGTCCAAGCAAAAGATTACCTTCACGCCGGGATCTGCCGAATTGGACGCCTCGGCGGGTTCTGTGATGTCGGCGCTGGCCTCGGCCTTGAAGGGCTGTGCCGCGATCAGGATCGAAATCGCGGGTCATACCGACTCGCAAGGCTCGGATCAGGGCAATCTGTCGTTGTCGCAAGCACGGGCCGAGGCGGTGTTGCTAGCGCTGCAAGGGCGGCAGGTCGATGTGTCGGGCATGGTTGCCAAGGGCTATGGCGAGACGGTGCCGATTGCCGACAACGGGTCGGAAGCGGGACGCGAGGCGAATCGGCGGATCGAATTTACGCTGGTGTCTGCGGCGGCAAAACCTGCGGCTTCACCGCAAGACGCAACAGCAGTGGCAGAGGCAGCACCTGTGGACGATGACCGCCCCTCGGTGGCCCCGCAAGAGATGACGCTGCGCCCCAAGGCGCGGCCCAAAGATTTGAAGTGACGACAGGCAGGATGCGCCCATGAACCGCACGGAATTTATCATCGCCACCGCGATCATCCTGCTTTTGGCCTTTGCGCTGGGCTGGTTCACCTATTGGCTCATGCACCGCTTTACCCGCGTGGCTGGAAGCGACATGGCCGAATTGGACAATCTGGCGCAATCGCTGCACGAGGCGGAAGAGGTGCGGGATCAGGCGATCATCTATCTGGAACAGCGCGAGGCAGAATTGCTGAACCAGATCGCCCAGACCGAGGCCGAGCTGCGGGCCGCGATGGAAGGCCTGCGCGATGCCCGCCACGAGGCGGAGGAAATGCGCGCCTATATCGAGCGGATGCACGCCAACAGTTGACGATTTTCCTGCGCGGCAGCACGGCCGCTGTCTGCCCCCTCGTGCGGTGCGCTCACCCGCAAGGATATTTGTGCAGAGAGGATGGGCCTATGGTCGGTGCGGGGCGTAAACTGAACTGAGGCGCTTGGCCGTCATTCATAGCCCGTCAAGGCAGGTTTGCATCAGCGATGAGTCGGCCGTTTCAAGCCCGTCGATCACGTCAAAGTGGTGGGTGCCGGCATCGACGGTCCACGGACAGGACCAGCTTTCCGATAGCGTGCGGGCTTGCCACAGGAACGCAGGGCGCTCTTGTCCGCCGACCCAGACATGGGCTTGAACTCCTGCGCGCAGGGCGTGGCGTGCAGGGCTTTCGCTCTTGGTTTCGGCAGCGTCAAGGTGCAGGGTGTCCTGCATTTGTGTAGCCCGCAGCGGTTCCAGTTCTGCAATGGGAGAAATCGGGATCACACGGTTGACGCGCGCCGCGACTGTGCCGCTGCGATCGGTGCAGGCCATGCGGGCAGCCAGATGGCCACCGGCAGAATGGCCGGTTACCACAACCGGCCCCGCGATCAGGTCACAGGCCGCGACAATGGCCGCATCCACTTCGGCGGTCATCCCGGAAATGCGGGCCTCGGGGGCAAGCGTGTAGGACGGCATGGCGCAAGCCCAGCCCCGCGCCAGCGCGCCTGACGCAAGATGGGACCACAGATCGCGGTTTGTCTCCATCCAATAGCCGCCGTGGACAAAAACCATCAACCCCCGTGGTTCCGCGACGGGCATAAACAGATCGAACCTGTTGCGCGGCAGTGGACCATAAGGCAGATCCAGCCGCGCCCGAGCGCCCAGTCCGGCACGGAAAGCGGCGGCCTTCTGTGTCCAAAAGGCCGGTAATGTATCGGACCCCGGGATAAACGTCGAATTGGCATAGGCGCGATCTGGATCAAGTGGATTGCACATTTTCTTCACACGTTAAGTTAATTCATTTCTGTCTCTGTCGGAACTGGACTTTTCCGCCTGTCCCATGCATTGCATGGACACCCGAGAAATGGGAGGCCCACATGCTCGATTCCGTCACCGATCTTCGTTCTATCCTGAAAGACCCCGGCCTGCTGCCGAACAAAGCCTATGTTGCGGGCGAATGGGTTGATGCCGCCGATGGCGCGACCTTTGCCGTCACCAACCCCGCGCGCGGCGATGTCATTGCCACCGTTCCCGACCTGACCCGCGCCGATGCGGCCCGTGCCATTGCCGCCGCAGACGTGGCCCGCCGTGAATGGGCAGCACGGACTGGCAAGGAACGCGCTCAGGTGATGCGCAAGTGGTTTGATCTGTGCATGGCCGCGCAGGAAGATCTGGCAACCATCCTGACCGCCGAAATGGGCAAGCCGCTGGCCGAGGCCAAGGGCGAGATTGCCTATGGATCGGCCTATATTGAATGGTTTGGCGAAGAGGCCAAGCGCACCTATGGCGAGATTATTCCCGGCCATATGCGTGACAAGCGGATTCAGGTGCTGAAACAGCCGATCGGGGTTTGTGCCTCGATCACGCCGTGGAACTTCCCCAACGCGATGATCGCCCGCAAAGTAGCCCCCGCGCTGGCAGCGGGCTGTGGCTTTGTGGCGCGCCCTGCGGCGGAAACCCCGCTGTCGGCGATTGCGCTGGCGGTTCTGGCCGAACGGGCCGGTGTTCCTGCTGGTGTGTTCTCGGTGATCACCTCGTCGCGGTCGTCCGAGATCGGCAAGGAATTCTGCGAGAATCCGGCGATCCGCAAGCTGACTTTCACCGGATCGACCGAAGTTGGCCGCATCCTGCTGCGTCAGGCCGCCGATCAGGTGCTGAAATGCTCGATGGAGCTGGGCGGCAACGCGCCGTTCATCGTGTTCGATGACGCCGATCTGGATGCGGCTGTCGAAGGCGCGATGATTTCCAAGTTCCGCAACAACGGCCAGACCTGCGTTTGCGCCAACCGCATCTATGTGCAGGCGGGCGTTTATGATGCCTTTGCCGAAAAGCTGGCGGCGGCGGTCAAGAAGCTGGCCATCGGTGACGGGCTTAAGGCCGGCATCACCACCGGACCGCTGATCAACGAAGATGCGGTTGAAAAGGTCGAAGAGCATATCGCCGACGTTCTGGCCGGTGGTGGCAAGGTTCTGACGGGCGGAGCGCGGCATGAACTGGGCGGCACCTTCTTCCAGCCGACCGTTGTGACCGGTGTGACCCCCGACATGATGGTGGCCAACGAGGAAACCTTTGGCCCGCTGGCACCGCTGTTCAAGTTCGATACCGAAGAAGAGGTCATCCGCCGCGCGAATGACACGATCTTCGGTCTGGCATCCTATTTCTACGCTCGTGACATTGGCCGCATCACGCGGGTTCAGGAACAGCTTGAATACGGTATGGTTGGCGTAAACACCGGCCTGATCTCGAACGAGATGGCCCCGTTTGGTGGCGTCAAGCAGTCTGGCCTTGGCCGCGAAGGATCGGCCCATGGTATCGATGACTACATGGAACTGAAATACGTCTGCCTGTCGATCTGACATCAGGCGATTTCGACAGCAAACGGCGGGGGAGACCCCGCCGTTTTGCATTTGCGGGTCAGTGCCGGGTTTCCGACATCAGACCGGGCCGCACCCCCAACCCCATCGAGGCATCAATCACGGCACCATGCAGCACGGTGGAATGTGAGCCTGCCAGAAACGCCACGATCGTCGCAATCTCATCAGGTTCGATCAGGCGGCCTTTGGGCAGGCCAGACAGGAACTGCACGCGTTCCGGCGCTGTCAGATGGTTCAACGTCGATTGCTGGAACATCGCGGTGTTGGTGGCTCCGGGGCAGACCGCGAACACATCGACCGCCGTTTGCACCTGTTCGGCCGCAAGCTGGCGTGTCAGGTGGGCAACGGCTGCTTTGCTCATGCCGTCGGACAGCGAGAAGCCCGGAAAAACCGCAACCCCACCCCCGACCGAGGACAGATTGATGATCTTGCGCGCCGTTCCTGTCGCCGGTCGCGCCAGAAAGCCACGACACATCGCAAGTGTTCCACCCGCATTGATCTGTAGCATCAGATCGTCTTGGTCCGACGGATCATCGGCAAAACCGGCAACTGTGGCCGATCCGACGGCGGCGTTGTTCACCAGAATATCAATACCGCCGAAACGCTGCACCACCTGATCGAGACAGGCGCGGATCGAGGTTTTATCGCGCAGGTCCAGCGGCAGCGCCGATAGCATCGGATCGGCGGCGCACAGAGCGCTGATCTGGTCCAAAGGCTCTATCCCGTCCAGATAGGTGAAACAGACCTGCGCGCCCGCGCCCCGCAAACTGTCCACCACCGACCGCCCGATCCCGCGCCATCCGCCTGTGACAAGCGCCACCGCCCCCTGCAAATCCGCCATTTTCGCCCCTGCTATCCGATAACATTCCGCCGATTTTGCCTAGCGCGGTGGGGTGGCGCATTGCTGTCCCATCGCCCTGACGAATGGGCCGACCACCATGAAAGGACACGACATGCTGCCCGCTGTCAAACGCACTGCTCTTGCCACTCTGACCGCCCTTGCCATCGCTGCCACGCCGGCTGCCCCCGCCCTTGCTTGGGGCCAGAGCGAGCAGGATGTGTTGAAGGGGGTTGTCGGCACCCTCTTGGTGCAGGGCATCATCCGCGAAGGCAAGAAATATCACCGCCAGCCCGCCTATGCGCCGCCGCCGGTTTATGCACAGCCGGTTTATGCTCAACCCGATTATTATCAGCCGCGTGCGACCACCAGCATCTACCGCACACCTGTCGCGCGGGCCTTTGGCAGCTATTCGTCCAGCGAACGGCGGCTTATCCAGCGGCGACTCTCGGCCTTTGGCTATTATCGTGGCGGGATTGACGGCTCTTTCGGTCCCGGCACCTATTCTGCGATTGTGGCTTATGCCGATGACGAAGGTATGCGGGGATATCTGGGTTCGACAAGTGACGCCTACGGCATATTTGATAGCCTGATCTACTGATCCCCCAATTTTGCGAAAAATTTACGCGCCAGCCCCAAGGAGTGTCAGGGCTGGCGCGTCTGATCTAGGCTATGTTGATGGGCACCCCTGACGAGATTTTGGCAAATGCCGCAGCGGGCGGTGACAGGGCCGCTTTTGCGGTGCTGGTGCAGCGCCATTATGACCGGGTGTTTGGCCTTGCCTACAGGCTGACCGGCGCGCGGGCCGAGGCACAGGATCTGACCCAAGACATCTGCGCGGCCCTGCCCGCCAAGCTGCAGCACTGGCGTGGCGAGGCGCGATTCACTACTTGGCTGTATCGCGTGGTGGTGAACGCCGCGCATGATCGCCGCCGCAGGCAGGCGACACATGTGCGGGCGGCAACTGGCTGGGGCGATTGGGAAATCGCACGGCAAGACGAAATCACGGTGCAAGCCGAGGCGCAGGACTGGCTGGCGCAGGCTATGGCGCGGCTTTCGGTGGAACTGCGCGACACCGTTGCGCTGGTCTTGGGTGAAGAGATGACCCAAGCCGATGCTGGCACGATCTTGGGTGTGTCGGAAGGCACCATCGCGTGGCGCATGTCCGAGGTGAAAAAGCGCCTGCGGGCCATGGCGGCAGAGGAGGCGAAATGATGGATGACCTTGCTGCCCTGAAGACTGCCCTGCGCCCGCCTGCGCCCGATGCCGCCGCAAAAGAGGCTGCCATCCGGCTGGCGATGGAAAATTTTGACCGGCTCCAAGGATCGGATGCTGCCCTGCGTCCTACTCAGGACCGCCCGAAAAGGGCGGGGTTCCTGAATGGAGTTCGTGCCATGATTCAAGCTTTCAACAGCCGCCCCGTGCTGGCGGCGACAACCTCTGTTGCTGCCCTGTGTCTTGGGTTGGTGGTGATCCTGCCGCTGACGGGGCAGGGGCCGGTTTCACGCGCGCCCTTGGCCGTGCAGCCCCCCAAGGCGGAAACCGCCGCACCCCAGACCGCCCGCAAGGTTGCGCCTGATGCCGTGGCTCCGGTTCAGACCGATACGGTGATCGCTGAAATCCAGATGGAGGAAACCGCAACGGTGGCCGAAGCCCCGATGCCCACCCTTGCCGCGCCCAAGGCCGCGCCCGTTTCCGAATTGTCCGGGATGGTTGCGGACAGTCCTGCGCCCGCACCGGACAGCACCGAAAGCTTTGCCAACGCTCCGGCTAATCCGGTCAAGATCACCGCCGAAGAGCCGATTTCCACCTTTTCCATCGACATTGACAAGGCCTCTTACGCGGTGGTGCGGTCATCGCTGAACACCGGTTTTTTGCCCGATCCGGCTTCGGTCCGCGTCGAAGAAATTGTCAACTATTTCCCCTACGCCTACCCTGCACCAGAGGCGGGGCAGGCCTTCCGCCCCGCGGTTGCGGTGATGCCGACGCCGTGGAACCCCGATACGCGACTGGTGCGGATTGCGCTGCAAGGGGCCAGCGTTTCGGTGGAAAATCGTCCCGCGCTGAACCTTGTGTTCCTGATCGACACCTCGGGCAGCATGGACGAGCCGAACAAACTGCCCCTGCTGAAGCAATCACTGGCGCTGATGCTGGATCAGTTGCACGCACAGGATCAGGTGGCCATCGTCGCCTATGCCGGATCGGCGGGGCAGGTGTTGGCCCCCACCTTTGCCAGTGATCGCGCCACGATCATGGCCAGTCTGGACCGGCTTGGCGCTGGCGGCTCAACGGCGGGGGCCGAGGGGCTGGCGCTCGCCTATCAGGTGGCGGAAAGCATGGCGGCGGAAGGCGAGGTCAGCCGCGTGCTGCTGGCCACTGATGGCGATTTCAACGTCGGGTTGGCGGACCCCGAGGCGCTGAAGGACTATGTCGCAGCAAAGCGGCAGACTGGGGTATATCTGTCGGTGCTGGGCTTTGGGCGCGGCAATCTGGATGATGCAACGATGCAGGCCTTGGCGCAGAACGGCAATGGCACCGCCGCCTATATCGACACGCTGTCCGAGGCGCGCAAAGTGCTGGTCGATCAGGTCGCAGGGGCGCTTTATCCGATTGCGGATAATGTGAAAATACAGGTTGAATGGAACCCCGCCCAAGTCGCGGAATATCGGCTGATCGGCTATGAAACCCGCAGCCTGCGCCGCGAGGATTTCAACAATGACAAGGTTGACGCGGGCGAAATCGGGGCCGGAACCGCTGTGACCGCGCTTTACGAGATCACGGCACCCGATAGCCCTGCCTTGCGGAATGATCCGTTGCGCTATGGAACGGCGGCGGCGGTCAAGGGCTCGGACGAGTTGGGATTCCTGCGTCTGCGTTCGGTGGCTCCGGGGGAAACGGTCAGCAGCCTGCAGGAAACGCCGATCATGGCGGGGGGCGCGGTGGATGATGACGCGCGCTTTGCTGCCGCCGTGGCGGGGTTCGGGCAGTTGCTGACGGGGGCGACCTATCTGGGCGATTGGGGCTGGGATCAGGCGATTGAACTGGCGCTGTCGGCGCGGGGGGAGGATGCCTTTGGCTACCGGATCGAGGCGGTGAACCTGATGCGATTGGCCAAGGCGTTGTCGGCACCGTAAAATGCAAAAGGCCCGACGCGATGTCGGGCCTTTGTCGTTTTGGGACTGGCTTCAGACCGTCGCGTTTTCCAGCGCCTTGGCCTCAATCGCGGCGGGGCGACCGATTTCGATGCGGCGCGGCTTCAGCGCCTCGGGCGTTTCGCGGATCAGGTCGATGTGCAGCATCCCGTGTTCCTGCGTGGCTCCGGTGACGCGGACATGATCGGCCAAAGCAAAGCGGCGATCAAAGGCGCGGGTGGCAATGCCACGGTGCAGATAGGTCTTTTCTGCCGCCTCGGGTGCTTTGCGCGCGGTAACATGCAGCGCGCCATCCTTCACCTCGACCGTCAGATCCTCGGGCGCGAAGCCTGCGACGGCAATCGAGATGCGATAGGCATCATCGGCAATCTTTTCAATGTTGTAGGGCGGGTAAGTCGGCTGGGCGACATCGGCGGTCAGCGCGCGATCCATCAGATCGGCAATACGGTCAAACCCAACAGTTGCACGGTAAAGCGGTGCAAGATCAAAGCTACGCATAGCATCCTCCTTCGAGCGATGGTTCAAAGCCTTCCCTTCTGGGACAGGCGGTTTCTGCGCCGAAGACCCGATTGCGGCACCTTCGACACCACCGATATGGGAAGCGATTTGCGCGGTTCAAGCCCCCCCGTTCAGGGCGTCGCGGGTTGCACCTTGATGAATTTCGCGCCTTTGGCAGCCCCGCCCGACAATATCCGCACACCCGATGACGACACATGCGCCACACCGTCACCGGCGGCCATTTCTGCACGCAGGATTTGTAGCGGCCCATCCAGCACCGTGCCAAGCGCCACCTTCTGCCCCTCGACATCGGCCTTCGCCGAGATGACGGACACCACGCGCGCTACGCCGTCCTGCACAGCAAAGATCGGCGCACCGGAGGCTCCGAAATCGACATCGCAATTCAGCACAAGAATGTCTGGCCTGCCATCAAGAACATGACAGACCTCTTGCAGCGAAGGTGCTTCGGCGCGGTCTTGCGCGTATGAGACCACCGCCACCTCGCCGCCCACAACCGGCGCGGCGGCAGTTGGCAGCGGCCTGATCGACGGCAGCAGGATCGGCTGATCCAGTTGCAGCAAGGCAAGGTCGTAGGCAACGCGATCAACGCCCACCTCACCGCCATAAACGTAATCCGGATGGGGCAGGGCGCGACGGATGTTGCGGTAGGCCTCGGCACGGCCATTGCGCCAACCGGCCAGAAACTCGATGGAGGCGACATCGTTGCGCGCGCCGGTTTCCTTGTCGAACAAGCAATGCGCAGCGGTCAGCACCAGATCGGGGGCAATCAGCGTGCCGGTGCAAAACCCGCGACTGCCCAGATCAAGCCGCCCCACCGCCTGCCAGTCCCGCCCCGCATCCGCCGTTTCAAGGCTGACCAACCCCGTTTCCTGCGCTTGGGCAGGCAGGGCGGCAAGAAGGGTCAGGGCGGCAAGAAGGGCGCGCATGGTGTCTCCGGTCCTTTGCCGCATTAGTCACGGATTGCGGCAATTCTTGGGCAAACGGCAGGTGCGTGCAAGCACACACCCTACCCCAAGGCGGCGGGCCGTGGGCCCCCTGTTGCCCAGTCCAGCAATTCCACCGTATGCACCACCGGCACCCCCGCCGCCGCGCCAATCTGCATCATGCAACCGATATTCCCCGCCGAGATCACATCGGGCGATTTGGCCATCAGCGTTTCCACCTTGCGCGCCCGCAACTGTCCCGAAATCTCGGGCTGAAGCAGATTATAGGTGCCAGCCGAGCCGCAACACAGATGGCTGTCGGCAGGTTCAACCACCTCAAATCCAACCCGCTTCAGCAAATCCTTGGGCGCAGACCGGACTTGCTGACCATGCTGCAAGGAACAGGCCGCGTGATAGGCCACGCGCATCCCCTTTGCCGCGCCCTGCGGCAACCCGATCCGCGCCAGAAGTTCGCTGACATCCAGCGCCAACCCTGCCACCTCGGCGGCATCCCCCGACAGCGGATCATGCGCGAACATATGGCCGTAATCCTTCACCGTCGTCCCGCAACCCGAGGTGTTGATCACAATCGCGTCCAGCCCCCCCGTCCGTTTTTCGGCCATGAAGGCGCGGATATTGGCCGCCGCCGCCGCGTGGGACTGATCCTCTTTCCCCATGTGATGCGTCAGCGCCCCGCAACAGCCAGCACCCTTGGCCACCACCACCTCACAGCCCAGACGGCGCAAAAGCCGGATCGTGGCGTCATTGATATCGGTATTCAGCGCCTTCTGCGCGCAGCCCGTCATCAGAGCCACCCGCATTGTGCGCGCGCCTATCGCCGGAAACACCTGCGGATCATCGTTGCGGCTGACCTGCGGGATCACCTTCGGCGCCATCGCCAACATCGCCCGCAGCCGTGCATCGGGGATCAGCGGCGCGAAAGGTCGCGCGATCTTGGCGCCCAGCAGCGCCAGCCGGAACCGCGTCGGGTAGGGCAGCACCCGCGCCAGAACCGCCCGCAGCGCCCTGTCCATGATCGGGCGGCGATAGGTTTTCTCGATATAGGCGCGGGCCTGATCAACCAGATGCATGTAATGCACCCCCGACGGGCAGGTGGTCATACAGGCCAGACAGGACAGACAGCGATCGACATGCTTGACCGTGCGCGCATCGGCGGGGCGACCGGTTTCCAGCATCTCCTTTATCAGATAGATGCGCCCGCGCGGGCTGTCCAACTCGTCACCCAAAACCTGATAGGTGGGGCAGGTCGCGGTGCAAAAGCCGCAATGCACGCAAGAGCGCAGAATCTTGTTGGCCTCGGCCAAAGCGGGGTCGCGTAACTGGTCTTCGGTGAAATGCGTCTGCATCAGCCCATGATCCCTGCATTCAGAATACCGCGCGGGTCGAATTGCGCGCGCAGACCTGCGGTTAGCGCCGCAACGCCAGCCGGTTCGGGCGGAAAGACCGCCGCCGTCATCCCCGCCAAGCCCCGCACCAATGTGGCATGGCCACCCTTGGCCGCCACAGCCACCCGCACCGCACCCGCATCGTCTTGCGGCACCAGCAGCCAGACCAACCCGCCGCCCCAATCATAGATCGCCTGCACCTCAAGCGCTGCCAGACTTGCCACGATTTCCGCCGCATCGCTGGGTTTGACCGACAGCTTCCATACCGCGCCCGCCATATCGGCAAAGGCCGCCACATCCCGCACCCGCCGCCACAGATCGGCACTGGCAGCGCCTTCCATCACATCCCAATCGCCACCCAGCACCGCAGCCAAAGCCTGCCGCCGATAGCCGACCGATCCCGCCAAGCCCTCCAGCCGGATCATCGCGCGGCCCTCCGCATAGGCCGCCCCTGACACATCAAACGGAGACCGCAACGCCGCCCGCAGCGCGACCAGCCCTGCCATTTCCTCCAAATCACCAACCAAAGTCGTCTCAACCTCGGGCATCGCCTGCACCTTGAAGGACACTTCGGTAATCACCCCCAAGGCCCCGTGCGAGCCTGCCAGCAACTTGACCAGATCATAGCCGGTCACGTTCTTCATCACCCGCCCGCCGTTCTTGATCACCTCGCCGCGCCCGTCGACAAAACGCACCCCCAGCAGCGCATCGCGGCAGGCCCCCACCTGCACGCGGCGCGGCCCACTGGCATTGGCCGCCACCACGCCGCCAATCGTCGAAACCCCGCCCCGCCCCAACAACGGGCGCAAGTCCGGCACCTCGAAGGCCAGCCGCTGCCGCTCCCCCGCCAGAATGGCCTCGGTTTCGGCCAGCGGCGTTCCCGCCTGCGCCACCAGTGTCAGCGCCCCCGGCTCATACAGGCTGATCCCCGCCAGCCCCGAGGTCTCAAGGACCTGCCCAACGGCCCGCCCGATCCCGCGCGTGCCACCGCCACGGATCACCAGCGGCCCCGCTGCCTGCACCATGTCACATACTTCAGCTTCACTTGCGGGCCGCATCCGATGCCCCTTTCATCTTGGCGAAAATACTCCACGGGGGCCTGATTGTCCCTTGGGGCAATCAGGCGCGGGGGTGTGAAACCCCCGACATCACCCCGCCCGCCGACTGGCCGTTGCCTCCAACGGAAACACCTTCGCCGGATTCAGCAGCCACGCGGGATCGAACACATCCTTGACGCGGAACTGCGCCTCAAGATCGGCTGGTGCAAACTGCACAGACATCAGATCGCGCTTTTCGATCCCCACGCCATGCTCACCGGTCAGACAGCCGCCAACCTCGACACAAAGTTTCAGGATGTCCGCCCCGAACGCCTCACAGCGTTCCAGATCGCCGGGTTTGTTGGCGTCAAACAGGATCAGCGGGTGCATATTGCCGTCGCCCGCGTGAAAGACATTACCCACGTCCAGACCACATTCCGCGCCCATCTCGCCAATCCGGCGCAGGACGTAAGGCAGGCTGGACACCGGAATCGTGCCATCCAGACACATGTAATCATTGATCTGCCCCATCGCGCCAAAGGCCGATTTGCGGCCCAGCCAGATGCGGCGGGCCTGATCCTCGTCGGCGGCCTCGCGGAATTCGACCGGATCATGGGTCAGCGCGATGGCCTTGATGCGGGCCAGTTGCTCGTCAATCTCGGCGGGGCTGCCCTCGACTTCGATGATCAAAAGCGCCTCGCAATCGGGGTAACCGGCATGGGCAAAGGCTTCGGTCGCGCGGATGCAGGGGCGGTCCATGAACTCGATCGCCACAGGCAGGATACCGGCCTTGATGATGTCGGAGACACAAGTCCCCGCCACCTCGTTTGAATTGAAGCCCACCAGAACAGGCCGCGCGCCCTCGGGTTTGGGCAGGATGCGCAGGGTGGCTTCGGTCACTACCCCCAACTGCCCTTCCGACCCACAGATCACGCCCAGCAGATCAATCCCGCCCGCATCCAGCCACGGCCCGCCGACGGTCACGATGGTGCCATCCATCTGGACCAGCGTCACACCCAGCAGGTTGTTCGTCGTCACCCCGTATTTCAGACAATGCGCCCCGCCCGAATTCATCGCGATATTGCCCGCAATCGCGCAGGCCAACTGGCTGGAGGGGTCGGGGGCGTAAAAGAACCCGTCGGCCTCGACCGCGCCCGTCACCGACAGATTGGTGCGCCCCGATTGCACGCGGATAAAGCGGTTGTCGTAATCGGTTTCCAGCACCGCATTCATTCGCGCCACGCCCAGAATAACGCAATCGGCGGTCGGCAGCGCCCCGCCTGCAAGGCTGGTCCCCGACCCGCGCGGCACCACCGGCACCCGCATTTCGTGACAGATCCGCAGCACCGCGGCCACCTCATCGGTCGAGCGCGGCAGCACGGCGGCCAAGGGCGCGCAGCGATAGGCGGTCAGCGCGTCACATTCATAGGCCCGCGTTTCGGCAGGATCATGGATCACCGCATCGGTGGGCAGAACACCCAGAAGCCGCGCGACGATCTCGGCCTTGCGCGACAGGATCGCGGCATCGGGCAGGGGCATTTCCATCGTGGCCTCCTTGTTCTGGTAAGAAAATATAACCAATTCTGCGCGAGTGGGCAAGCCAACTTCCCCCTTCCCCCCGAAACGGCTTGGCCCTAGCCTGTGCCGATGGAAACCCTGATCCGTCTTAGCCCCTTTGGATTGCCTGATGCCGCTGCCCTTGGTGTGGTGCTGGCGGTCTGGCTTCTGATTGGCTGGTTCATCGAGCACCCGCCGAAAAACCGCCCCTCGGTCAGCCTGTTGATGCAAGACTACCGGCGTGAATGGATGCGTCAATTCGTGACCCGCCAGCCGCGCATCTTTGATGCCACCATGATCGACAACCTGCGCCAAGGCACGGCGTTTTTCGCCAGCGCCTCGATGATCGCCATCGGGGGCGGCATTGCCCTGATCGGCAATCCAGCGGTGGTGCTGGGGATTGCGCGCGATCTGACCCTGCCTACCGATGCTACGGGGATGCAGTTGCGGGTTTTGCTGGTGGTGGCATTCCTGTCCAACGCGCTGTTGAAATTCATCTGGGCGCATCGGCTGTTCGGCTATTGCGCCATTCTGATGGCCGCTGTGCCGAATGACCCCGAAGACCCGCTTGCCAGCCATCGCGCGGCACAGGCGGCGGAAATCAACATCACCGCCGCCAAAAGCTTCAACCGTGGCCTGCGCTCGATATATTTCGCTCTGGGGTCTTTGGCTTGGCTGCTTGGCCCCGCAGCTCTGTGTGTCGCGGCAGTGCTGACCGGATCAGTGCTGATCCGGCGCGAGTTTGCCTCGGCCTCGCGCGAGATCATCCTGCGCGACGTTTAGGGCTGCGTCCTTCGGCCAGCCAAGCCCCCACCGCCATACCTGCCGCCAGCAGCAACAGCAACCATGCTGGTGCAAGCGGGGTGATGCGCAAATCTTCCGTCACATAGGCGCCGCGCGGGGTAATGCCGATCCAGCCGCGACCCGCTGCGGGACGGCCTTCGCGGACGGTGCGGATCGTTGGCGCGCCGTCTTGCAACCGTAAAATCCCGCCTTGATCCAGCGCGACAATCGGAGCCAAGCCGTCACCGCTGGCAATCGTTTCAACAAACTCGCGCGGGGCCGACGGGCCAACGGCGATCACGCGGGTCAAGTCGCCCTGTTCCAGCCGATAAAGCCCTAGCATCGGCGCTTGCCATGTGGTCTGATAGCGGCCGGGCGCGGTTTCGGGCATTGGAAGGGTGGTCACAATGCCATCGGGCGCGGTGATCGTCAGATCGGGCGGCGGCGTTTCCGCCACGGACCTGCGGGTGATGGTCAGCACATCACCCTTTGCGGTCGCGGTCAGCGCCTCTTCCTCAAGGTCGGGTTCCTTCAGCATCCAATGCGCCAGCCGCCGCAGCAGTTCCAACTGTGGCCCGCCACCTTCATAGCCGCGCCCCCACAGCCATGCCTGATCCGAAGCCAGAACCGCCACGCGCCCCTGTTCCACCCGATCCAGTACCAGAAGCGGTTTGTCATCGGGACCGGACATCACCGCCTGCCCGCGCAACTGCGCCACCTCGACCTGACGGAACCACCGACCCCAGCCGCCTTCGGGGGCCAAAGCCTCAAGCCCTTCGGTCACGGGATGGCGCTTGCCCAGATCGGTCAGCTTGGGCCGGAAGCCTTCTTCGATCACGCGGGCGGTGGGTTCCACCGGTAAAACCTCGGCCAAGGGCGAGCGCCACAGGCTATCCACCGCGCCGAACTCCGGCCCCGCCGCGACCAGCACCGTGCCGCCGTTTTTTACATATTGCACAACGTTATCAATATATTCCATCGGTAGGATGCCCCGCATCCGGTAGCGGTCGAAGATAATCAGATCGAATTCGCTGATCTTTTCCACGAACAGTTCGCGCGTAGGAAAGGCGATCAGCGACAATTCATCCACCGGAATCCCGTCCTGCTTTTCTGGCGGGCGCAGGATGGTGAAATGCACCAGATCAACCGAAGCATCCGACTTCAGCAAGTTGCGCCAGACCCTTTCGCCCGCATGGGGTTCACCAGATACCAGCAGCACCCGCAACCGGTCGCGCACGCCGTTGATCTGCACCACGGCAGCATTGTTACGGTCGGTCAATTCGCCATCGGCAGGGGCGACCGAGAATTGCAGCACGTTCATCCCTGCATGCGGCAGGTTTACGGGTAGTTCCAGATCCTGCCCGACCGGAACCATGAAGGACACCGGCGGTTCGGCATCCAGTGCGATGGTCAATTCCACCTCGGCCCCCGCAGCGGCAGGCACTGCGCCCTGATCCTCGACCTTCAGTTTCAGGATGAATTCCTCGCCCAAGATCGCAAAGGCGGGCGCGTCGGTGATGATCAGTCGGCGGTCCCAATCCTGCACGGTGCCGGTCAGCAGCACGTGCAAGGGCGCGGGCAGATCGGGGGCAAGACCCAGATCATGCACCTGCCCGTCACTGATCAGGATGGCCCCTGCCACCCGTGCGCGGGGTTCGGCGGCCAAAGCCTCGGCCAGCGCGGTCATCGCCAGACTGCCCGCATCCTCGGCCCCGTCGGCAAAGCTGACAACGCGCAGTTCGGTATTCTCCAGCGTTGCCACCTGCGCGCGGATTGCGTCAATGGCCTGTGTCGTCTGGGCCGCGCGATCTGCCAGCTTTTGGCTCGCACTTTCATCTACGACCAAAATCACAATATCCGTCAGTGGCTTACGGTCCTCGACCTGTAGCGCCGGATTGGCCAACCCCGCCAGCAGCACAAAGCCAGCCAGCCCGCGCAAGGGCCAGCCGCGCAAGCCGCGCCAGATCGCAAGCGCCAATAGCACAGCGGCAAACGCCGCCAGCGCCCACAAGATCGGCCACGGCAACAACGGATCAAACAGGATCGTGCGGTTCATTCGCCCAACCTTTCCAGCAGGGCAGGCACGTGGACCTGATCGGATTTGTAATTGCCAGTCAGCACATGCATCACGATGTTGATGCCGAAACGGTTGGCAATCTCGCGCTGCCGTTCACCTGCATAGCCGCGCCCGACGGGAAACATTGCCAGCCCGCTTTGATCCACGGCCCAAGCCGCCGCCCAGTCATTGCCGCCGATAATCACCGGTGTGACGCCGTCGTTCAGATTGCGGAACGGCATGCCTTCGCTCAGTTCCGCGTCCGCTGGTGCGGCCTCGACCCAGATTGAACTGTCGGTGTAGCGGCCGGGGAAATCTTGCAGCAGGTAGAAGCTGCGGGTCAGAACATGGTCGTTAGGTATCGGTTCTAACGGTGGAATATCCAACCCCGATGCGATGCGCTGCAAGGTTTCGCTTTCCGGCGTAGCCCCGCCCAAACCTGCCATATCACCATCGCGGGTATCAAACAGAACCATCCCGCCCGTCTGCAGATAGCGGTTCAACTTTGCATAGGCCGCGTCAGAAGGTTGCCCCTGCGTGGCGGTTATGGGCCAGTAAAGAAAGGGAAAAAATGCCAACTCGTCGGTTTCTATATCGACACCCATCGGCGGGTCAGGTTCGACCGCAGTGCGTTCGCGCAGCCGGTCGCCAAGCCCCGCCAGCCCCGCTTGCGCGATTTCATCAACCTGCGGATCGCCTGTCAGCACATGCGCCAGCACCACGCCTGTGGTAGCAGTCAGCGCAAAATCATCCTGCGCGTGGGCCTCTGGCACGCCAAGGCCCAACGCAATCAGCATGACCGCCGCGCTGCCCGCCGCCCGCAGCCGCCCCGAAATCCACAGGGCTGCAATGATATCAACCGCCAACAGCACCAGCGCCAGCGCCAGCAACCCGCCTTTCAGATCTTGCTCGGGGGCGGCATCAAGCCCTTCGACAGGCACAGTCGCGGGCCAAGCCGCCGCCGCCAGCACGGTTTCCGCCCCGATCACATTCAGCGCCACCCGCCGCTCTGCCCCTGCATATAACCCCGGAGGCCGCGCCGCCACCGGCCCTTCTGTCAAGGCCACTGCCAGTTCAGAACCTTGAACCCCCGCCGTTTCGCCAGCGTCCACTGCCTGCCCATAGGCATCCAGCACCCGCTCTGGCACCCAGATCTGGCCTGCCAGATCCTCGGCCTTGGGCGTTGCAGGTCGGGTCGAAACTGTCAGCCGCTCCAGCATCTGCACGAAAAGGCCCGACAGTGGCAGGGTGGACCATTCCGCATTGGCGGTCACATGGAACAGCACAACCTGGCCCTCCCCGATCTCGCGCCGCGTCACCAGCGGCGTGCCATCTGCCAAGGCCGCCAAAGTGCGCTGCGGCAGATCCGGGTCAGGTTGCGCCAGCACCTGCGACGACACTGTGACATCCTCTGGCACCACCAGCCCGAAGAAGGGCGAGGTCTCGGGGAAGGGGGCCAGCGATTTCGGCTCGCCCCAACTCATCGCGCCACCAACGCTGCGGCCACCTTGGCGCAGGCGCACCGGCATCAGCGGAGTGTCACCGTCCAGCCCCGTATCGGCAGCCGCCGTCTTTGGCCCCGCAAAGCGGAGCAGAAGCCCCCCTGCCTCCAGCCAATCCAGCATGGCATCGGTTTCTGTCTGGGTCAGGCGCGGCACATCGGCCAGCACGATCACATCGGGCTTTGCGGCCAGAACATCGGTCAAACCGCCGTCCACCAGATCGGCCACGGGGGCCAAGGCTTGCCGCAGATAATGCATGGCTGACAGCAGTTGCAGCCCTTCCTTATCCGCGCCATCCCCGATCAGCGCCAGTTTGCGACGTTTCAGGCTGTCATCGGTCAGACTGACCGCCCCCGCCGTGCGCTGGCCAAGGATTTCAAAACGCTGCACGCGATTCCGCAATTCGGGCGGCAGGGTCAGGGCGGTTTCGGCCCGCGCCTCACCGGCCGCAAATGTCAGCTTGGCGCGGGCCAACTCGCGGTCGATTCCTGCCGGATCGGGACCGCGCGCGATGACCTCGATTTCGGTTTCCGGTCCGGCAGGCAGCCGGCTGACGCTGATCTGCACCGCGCCGTCCTCGAATCGCGCCGGATGCAGGGCGAACAGCGGACGGGGCGACTGGAACACCCGCACCGCGCCGCGATCCGACAGCGCCGCCAACAGATCGGCCCGGCCCGCATGATCCAGCCCGTCCGACAGCCAGAACGTGTCGAAATCCCCCTCGGGCAGCGCCTTTGCCCAGCCCGCATCCGGCACCCATGCCTTTGGCGACAGGCCCGCAAGCCGCGCGGCCCAAGCCTCGGCGGTCTGGAAATCGGGTGCGTCTGGCGCGTCGGTCAACACAGCCACGGCAACAGGGCGGCCAGCGCGACCCGCATCGGCCACCGCCACCGCCGCCCGATCCACCCTGCGCTGCCAGTCGCGCGCATCGGCCCAAGTGCCATCGAACAGCACCAAAAGCGGTCCCGTGCCTTCGGCTTTTGGCACGGGGTTAAGCACCGGCCCCGCAAAGCCGACAATCGCCGCCGCCACCGCGAGCGCCCGCAACAGCAATAGCCACAGCGGAGTCTTGTCGGTCTCTGCCTCGGCGTCCTTTAAGCCCAGCAGTAGCGCCACCCCCGGAAACCGCCGCCGGATCGGGGCAGGCGGCACCGCCCGCAGCAGCAGCCACAGGATCGGCAGCGCGATCAGACCCAGCAGCAGCGCGGGCGCGGCAAATGCAAGACCGCTAATCACCGCCCGCCCTCCAGCGCGCCATAGGCCCAGAGCAGCGCCATCTGGGCGGGTTCTCCGGTGTGATGGGTGTGGAAATGCCAGCCCACCGCACGCGCAAGATCGGCCAGCCGCGCCTTGCGGGTGGCAAGCCTGTCCAGATAGCGCCCGCGCAAATCGCCCGCCTTCAGCGTTTCATGCCGCAGACTTCCGCCCATGGATTCAAAGATGGTACGGCCATCGAACGGAAAGTCTTCCTCTGCCGGATCAAGCACTTGCACCATCACACCCTTTACCCCGCGATCTGCCGCGGCTGTCAGCGCAGTTTCAATCGGGTCCAGATCGCCCAGAAAATCCGACAGGAACACCGCGCGGCCATGCGGCACCATGCCGACGACTTGCGGGCTGCCATAGTCATCGGTCGCCAGATCGCGCTCCAAAGCATCCATCAAGGCCATGATCTGCGCCCGCCCCGGCCTTGGCGGCAGGCCCGCAATCCCCACACGCTCGCCTCCGCGCAACAACAGCACGGCCAGCGCCAACGCCAATACCCGCGCGCGGTCCAGTTTGGGGGCGCGGTCCTTGGCCCCCGAAAACCCCATCGACCGCGATCCGTCCACCCAAAGCGAAACCGACTGCGCCGCCTGCCATTCGCGCTCGCGCACGAAATGCGCGTCAGACCGCGCCGACCTGCGCCAGTCAATCGACCGCGCCGCATCGCCCTGATGCGCGGGGCGGTATTGCCAGAACTCATCCCCCTGACCGGCCCGCCTGCGCCCGTGTTCGCCCAACATCAGCGTCGCGGCCAAATGCTCGGCCTCGGCCAGCAGGGCTGGCAAGGATTGGCCAAGCGTCTCGGCCCGGGATCGCAGATCGGTCGCAAGGCTCACGCGGCGGCCTCAAGCCGCAGGCTGCGCGTCACCACGCGGTCGATCAGCCCCGACAGGCTTTCCCCCCGCGCCCGCGCCGCAAACGACAGCGCCATCCGGTGGACCAACACAGACCGCGCCATCGCTGCCACATCGGCCACCGAAGGCACCAGACGACCATCCAGCAGCGCCCGCGCCCGCACCGTCAGCATAAGTGCCTGCGCGGCCCGCGGCCCCGGCCCCCAAGACAGACTGCCCGCCAGATCGCGCCCTTCGGGTTCCGACGGACGGCAGGCGCGCACCAGATCCAGAATCGCCTCGACCACCTGATCGCCAACCGGCATCCGCCGGATCACCGCCTGCGCGGCCAGCAATTCATCGGCGCTAAACACCTGATGCGCGGCACTTTCTTCGGCCCCTGTGGTGGCAATCAGAATATCACGCTCGACTGCGCGGGTGGGGTATTCGACATCGACTTGCAACAAAAAGCGGTCCAATTGCGCCTCGGGCAACGGATAGGTGCCTTCCTGTTCAATCGGGTTTTGCGTGGCCAGAACGTGGAAGGGGCGGCCCAAGGGGCGATGCTGGCCTGCGATAGAAACCTCGCGCTCCTGCATTGCCTGCAACAGCGCGGATTGGGTGCGCGGGCTTGCGCGGTTGATCTCATCCGCCATCAAAAGCTGACAAAACACCGGCCCTTCCAGAAAGCGGAACGCCCGTGTGCCATCTGCCGCCGTCTCCAGCACCTCCGACCCCAGAATATCGGCGGGCATCAGGTCGGGGGTGAACTGGATGCGGTTACCTTTCAGCCCCATCACCGTCGACAAAGTATCGACCAGCATGGTCTTGCCCAAGCCCGGCAAGCCCACCAGCAACGCATGGCCCCCGCACAGCATGGCGGCCAGAACCTGATCCACAACCTTGTCCTGCCCGATAAATTTGCGATTGATCGAGACCTTCGCCTCGGCCAACCGCGCGCCAAGCGCTTCGATCTCGGCAACAAGCTGGGTAGGATCGGCCATGACATTCCTCGCAAAGCGGTTATATGAAGGTATATGAGCCAAGTATGGCATCCGGCACAAATGGCAAAAAGCATGAGCGGACAAATGATCGTGAAACCCTCGGCCGAGGGGCTGGCCGCCTCGGTGACGGCGGCCGCGAAGAAAGGCCCGCCGCCGGTGCATCTGTGGAACCCGCCGTTCTGCGGTGACATCGACATGCGGATCGCACGGGACGGGACGTGGTTCTACCTTGGCACCCCGATTGGCCGCGCCCCCTTGGTGAAACTGTTTTCCTCGATCCTGCGCCGCGAAGGTGACGCCTATTTTCTTGTCACGCCGGTGGAAAAAGTGGGCATCCGTGTCGATGACGCGCCCCTTCTGGCCGTGGATTTCCACGCCAGCGGAACCGGCCCCACCCAATCCCTGCACTTTGTCACCAAAACCGAAGACGAAGTAACCGCCAGCGCCGAAAACCCGCTCCGTATCGATCGTGACCCCGAAACGGGCGAACCGGCCCCTTATGTCCATGTTCGCGCGGGCCTATGGGCGCTGATTGACCGCAAATCCTTCTACCGGCTGGTTGATCTGGGCTGCCATCACGATCATCAAGGCCAAAGCTGGTTCGGCCTATGGTCCGAAGGCTGTTTCTTTCCGGTGATTCCTTCGGTAGACTTGCCCTGATGCCTCAATTCGCCGCAAATCTGACGATGCTGTTTACCGAGGTGGCAGCGCTGGACCGACCGGGCCTTGCGGCCCAAGCGGGTTTTGACGGGGCCGAAATCCTGTTCCCCTATGATTTTCCCGCCAAGGATTGGGAGGCGGCACTGGCAGGCCTGCCCGTGGCGCTGATCAACACCCCCCCCGGCGACTGGTCGACCGGAGATCGTGGATTTGCCGCTGTTCCGGGCGAGGAAACCCGCTTCCGCGATGCCTTCCTGCGCGGTGCGGATATGGCCGCCCGCCTTGGTGCCGCCCGCCTGCATGTGATGGCCGGAGTCGCGCGCGGCCCACTGGCCGAACAAACCTATGCCGAAAATCTGGCATGGGCGGTGGCCCAGGCCCCCGATCAACAGATCTGCCTCGAACCCCTGAACACCGATGATATGCCGGGCTATTTCCTGAATGACTTCGATCAGGCGGGCCGGATTCTGGACGATCTTGCCCTGCCCAATCTGGGCATCCAGTTCGACCTGTGGCACGCCGCGCGTATCCACGGCGATCCTGCGCTGGTCTGGGCGCGCCACAAACACCATGTCACCCATATCCAGATCGCAGGCTTCCCCAACCGCAACGAACCCGGCGGCGGGGGCTTCGATCTGACTGGCCTGTGTGCTGAGCTGGATGACGCCGGCTACCAAGGCTGGGTCGCCGCCGAATACCGCCCCTCCCGCGCCACAGTGCATGGTCTGGCATGGCTGGGCGCGCTGAAAGCCCGCTCACGCCTGATCGGGGTCTAGGCTTTCATCTTGGCCCAAATACTCCCGCCAGAGGCTCCTTGCGCCGGCGTCGGGTGCCTCCGGCGGGGATATTTAGGCAGAGAGGATGTAAACGAAACCTGTCCGAATTGGGGTAGGGTGTGTGCTTGCACGCACCTTTGGCAATCCGCTAGAATAGGCGAAACCGGACAAGACCAAGGATTCCCCCGATATGACGATCAAAGCGCCTGAAACCCAAATCGTCACCCATTGGAAAATTGCCTGTGATGGCGGTGAAGGGGCTTTGGGCCATCCGCGCGTCTGGCTGACCATTCCGGCCGATACCGGCTTTGTCGAATGCGGCTATTGCGACAAGCGGTTCGAAATTGACCGCGCCCACGCGCATGACGATCACTAGGGTCGGCGCGCGATTGCCCAGATAATCCCCGCGATCAGGCCGACCACCGCGCCGATGGGCATCAGCGTAAAGACGACGCCCATCGCATAGGCGCCTTCCATCTGCGATATGTCAAAGATCGGGATCGCCACGGTGGCAAGGGCCAGCGTGATGATTGGCCCAAGGACAAGCCCTCCCAAACCCCACAAGATGATCCGGCCCATGCCTGCCCCCGTGTTTCGGGTAGCCTAACGCGTTTCGCCTCTCTGCGCCATCGCGCAGGTCTGGCAGCGCGGCCCCGATCATGCAAATATCATCCCGCATATAAAGGAGAGACGCATGGCCTTCGGCAAGGGAAACCACCTGCACCTGATCGATGGCTCTGCCTTCATCTTCCGCGCCTATCACGCGCTGCCCCCGCTTACGCGCAAATCCGACGGGATGCCGGTTGGCGCTGTGGCGGGTTTCTGCAACCTGCTGTGGGGTGAACTTACCACCACCCGCAGTCAGGAATCCCCGACCCATATCGCGGTGATCTTTGATGCGGGGTCCAAGACCTTCCGCAACGATATCTACCCCGATTACAAGGCCAACCGGCCAGAACTGCCCGAGGACCTGCGCCCGCAATTCGCCTTCACGCGCGAAGCGACCCGCGCCTTCAACGTGCCCTGCATCGAGGTTGAAGGCTATGAGGCCGACGACATCATCGCCACCCTTGCTCACCGCGCGCGGGATGCGGGGGGGACGGTGACGATCATTTCGTCGGACAAGGATCTGATGCAGTTGATCGGCGATGGCGTCGATATGCTGGACCCGATGAAGAACAAGCGCATCGGTCCGGACGAGGTATTCGAAAAATTCGGTGTCGCCCCCAACCGCGTGATCGATGTGCAATCACTGGCGGGGGATTCGGTTGATAACGTGCCGGGCGCGCCGGGGATCGGGATCAAGACTGCCGCCCTGCTTATTCAGGAATATGGCGATCTGGAAACCCTGCTGGAGCGCGCGGGCGAGATCAAGCAGCCCAAGAGGCGCGAGGCGCTGATGGGCAATGCCGATCTGATCCGCATTTCCAAACGCCTCGTGTCCTTGGATTGCGATATGCCGCTGGATGTGTCTCTGGACACTTTGGAATTAAAAACGCCCGAGGCCGAAACCTGCATGGCCTTCCTGAACGCGATGGAATTCCGCACCCTGACCCGCCGTGTGGCGGAACGGTTGAAGGTGGATGCACCGGTTCTGGAGGACAGCAAGGGTATGCACGTTGAAGGCGCGCATGACGCCGCCCCCGCGCCGGATCGGCTGCCGTTTGACCATGCAGCCTATGAAAATATCAATACGTTTGAACAGCTTGCCAAGTGGATCGCCCATATCCGCGACATCGGCCATGTGGCGGTGGATACCGAGACCACCTCGCTGGACGAGATGCGGGCGGAACTGGTGGGGATTTCGCTGTGTGTGGATGCAGGGCGCGCGGCCTATATCCCGCTGGGGCATAAACAGGGTGGCGGCGATCTGTTCGGGTCATCCGAACTGGTGGCGGGGCAACTGCCTTTGCAAACGGTTCTCGACGCGTTGAAGCCGGTGCTTGAGGACGCCGCGATTCTGAAAATCGGCCAGAACATGAAATATGACTGGAAGATCTTCGCCCGCCACGGCATCGAAATCGCGCCCTTCGATGACACTATGCTGCTGTCCTATGCCATGCATGCGGGCTTGCACGGGCATGGCATGGATGCGCTGTCCGAGCAATATCTGGGCCACCAGCCGATCCCGATCAAATCCCTGCTGGGCAGCGGCAAGGCGCAAGTGACCTTTGACCGCGTGGGGATCGAGGATGCGGTGAAATACGCCGCCGAGGATGCCGATGTGACCCTGCGCCTGTGGCAGTTGTTCAAGCCGCAACTGCACCGCGCCCGTGTGACCACCGTTTACGAAACGCTGGAACGCCCGCTGGTGCCGGTTCTGGCGCGGATGGAGATGGCGGGGATCACCGTTGACCGCGATACCCTGTCGCGCATGTCCAACGCCTTCGCGCAAAAGATGGCGCAGCTTGAGGACGAGATTCAGAACCTTGCGGGCGAGAAGTTCAACGTAGGCTCGCCCAAGCAGTTGGGCGAGATTCTCTTCGACAAGATGGCCCTGCCCGGTGGCGAAAAGGGCAAGACGGGGGCCTATGGCACCGGCGCGGATATTCTTGAGGATCTGGCGACCGAACACGAGTTGCCTGCCCGCGTGTTGGATTGGCGGCAGTTGGCCAAGCTGAAATCGACCTACACCGATGCGCTGCAAGACCACATCAACCCCGAAACGGGGCGGGTGCATACGTCTTATTCCATCGCGGGGGCGAATACGGGGCGCTTGGCCTCGACCGATCCGAACTTGCAGAATATCCCTGTGCGCTCCGAGGAAGGCCGCCGCATCCGCGAGGCTTTTGTGGCGCCCAAGGGCAAGGTTCTGGTTTCCTTGGACTATTCGCAGATCGAGTTGCGAATTTTGGCGCATATCGCCGACATTCCGGCACTTCAGCAGGCGTTCAAGGATGGTCATGACATCCATGCCATGACCGCCTCCGAGATGTTCAACGTGCCGCTCGATCAGATGACCAGCGATATCCGCCGTCAGGCCAAGGCGATCAACTTTGGCGTGATCTATGGCATTTCCGGCTTTGGCCTTGCCCGCAACCTGCGGATTCCGCGCGCGCAGGCGCAGGGGTTCATCGACCGCTATTTCGAACGCTTCCCCGGCATCAAGGAATATATGGCGCAGACGGTGGCCTTTGCCCAAGCCAACGGCTTTGTGCAGACGCTGTTTGGCCGCAAGATCAATACGCCGGAAATCAACGCCAAAGGGCCGGGCGCGGGCTTTGCCAAGCGTGCCGCGATCAACGCGCCGATACAAGGCACCGCTGCCGATGTGATCCGCCGCGCCATGATCCGCATGCCCGCCGCCATTGCCGACCTGCCCGCGACCATGCTGTTGCAGGTGCATGACGAACTTCTGTTCGAGGTGGACGCCGACGCCGCCGACACCCTAGCCGCCCGCGCCAAAGAAGTGATGGAGGGTGCCGCCCATCCTGCCGTGCATCTGAAAGTGCCGCTGACGGTTGAGGCAGGGCAGGGCGCAAGCTGGGCCGCAGCGCATTGATCGCCGATTGGGCCAGCCTGCGCGCGCTGGCCCTGTCGCTGGGCCTGCCCGAAGTCACACCTGCAACCCCTTGGGGGCATGAGGTGCTGAAGGCCTTTGGCAAGCTGTGGTGCTATTGGGCCTATTACGAAGATGCCGCCGTGTTCAAAGCCGGTTTCGAGGAACGCGAGATGTTGATGCAGGCCGATCCTGCAACCTTCTTTCTGCATCCCCACTATGCGCCGCACAAACTGGTTCTGGTGCGCGCGGGCCATATTGATCCCGATTGGGCAAAGGCGCGGCTGGTGCAGCAATGGCGCGATGCCGCCCCCAAGCGGTTTTTGCGCGATTGGGATGCGCGGACATGACCGAACCCCTCCCTTTCGCCACCCCGCAGGACTGGAACGACTGGCTGGCCGCAAACCATTCCACCGCCAAGGAAATCTGGGTTCTGTATCACCGCAAGGGGTCCGGCACTCCGTCAATCGACTGGCAGCAGGCCGTGGTCGAGGCGCTGGTCTGGGGCTGGATTGACGGGGTACGCCGCACCGTCAGCCCGACAGAATGGACCCAGCGGTTCACCCCGCGCAAGGCTGGCAGCTCGTGGTCGCAGATCAACCGTGCCCATGCCGAACGCCTGATTGCCGAAGGCCGTATGCAGCCCGCGGGGCTGGCGCAGGTGCAGATCGCGCGGGAAAACGGGCGCTGGGACGCCGCCTATTCCGGTGCGGCCCCGACCGAGTTGCCGCAGGATTTTCTGGATGCCTTGGCTATGGCATCCGAGACCGCGCGCATCACCTTCCAGACCATCAACGCCAGAAGCCGTTTTGCGATCTATTACCGCCTCACCACCGCCAAGCGCCCCGAAACCCGCACCAAGCGCATTGCCGGTTTTATCGAGACATTGGCGCGGGGCGAGCAGCCCTACTGATCCATCCGGCACTGGAAACAGTTGTTCCGCGCCGATCTGACATGCAGATACATCACGCGCGGATCGGCAAAACGCGCAGCCGCCTCGGTCCGCAAACTGCTCGTCGCCACCACAGCCCCCGTGCCATAAACGATCCGGTCATCCGCCCCGTATCCGCGCAGGATATAGCTGGGCGAGGCCAGCATGGCAGGCAGATCACGCCCGCCGGCTGCCGTGCAGGCATCGGCGCATAGAAAGATCGGGCCAAGCTCGGCATAGGGCTGCGGCTGCGGAAAGGGACGATGCGCCAGAACCAGCATCGGCGCCCCTTTGGGGATCATCGCCAGACAATGCCGACAGGGATTGCCGCCGCCGTCCGAGATATGGCGCTCGGGTGCTTGGCCGTTTGCATCAGGTCCGCCCGCCTGATAGGCGCGGACGGTTTCCGTGGGGATCGGGGTGAAACGTGGTGTCATCTGAAGGCTCCTTGCAAAGCCTTACCCTGCCTACGGCTGACCCAAGCAATCGACCCGAAAGTTGCGGAATCAGGCGCGTTCGATCAGACGGCCAAGCACGCGGCCGCCCAGAATGTGCAGATGGTAATGCGGCACCTCTTGCATGCCATGCGCGCCCGCGTTGGTGATGGCACGATAGCCCTCGCCCGGAGCGACCCCCACCAACGCACAAACCGCCGCCGCCGTGCGGTGAAAATCGGTGATCTCTTCGGCGCTGGCCGCAGCCGCGAAATGGTCGAAGGTCACATAAGGCCCCTTGGGGATCACCAGCACGTGCACAGGCGCGGCAGGTTTGATGTCATGGAAGGCCAGCGTGTGATCGGTTTCCATCACGGTCTTGTTGGGAATTTCACCGCGCAGGATGCGGGCGAAGATGTTTGTGGAGTCGTAGTCATGGGCCATGGGATCAATCCGCGAACAGGTAATCGGTGGCGGCAATCTCGCGCGCCTTGTCGAGCGGAATATCAAGAAACTCGGCCAAAGGCACGGTGTTTTCGCCCACGCTGGCGCTTTGCCGGATGCGCGACAGGTTCGGGAAACCGGCATCCCTGATGCGGTCGCCTTCAAACTTCACGTCATAGCGGATCGTGGGCAGCAATCTGTCGATGGTTTCCTGTGGCGTGCGTTCGCCTGCCAGACCCACCCGCTTGGCATGGCCGATCAGGTAGTCATCCGTGAAATCACACTCGATCTCCAGCAGGCGGACCTTGGCCTTGTCGTTGTAGAAATCCTGCATCAGATCGACCATCGCAGGGTCGATGCAGAAGATAAGCCGATCTGTCTGCCAGTAATCGAACAGCATCCGCACCAGCGCACGACGGTGGCGCGTGCGCTTTTCCAGCGTGGACTGGATGCCGCCCAGATCGGGCAGCCATGTGGTTTCCTCGTTAAACAGATAGTCCAGCGCGGGCAGGTTCGTCACTTGCCGCACCCGTTCCACCAACCGCTTGGCCACATGCCATTTCTTGCACGTCACCATCATCAGCGTGCGTTCGCGCCCCAGACTGCTTTCGGTCTCCCAGAAACGCGGCGCAAAGCGCCGGCCAATCCGGCCCCGCCCGGTCAGAAACTTGAACAGGCTGCGCCCTTCGTTCGAGATGCCGAACCGCACGGCTTCGGCCGCGTATAACTTGCCCAGACGGTCCTTCAGATCCTTGGCATCGGGGCTGATCTTGCGGGCGAACAAGTAATCCTGCGACAGCAGAAGATCGTAATGATCGTTGTAGAAGGTCACCGGCATGCCGTAATCGGTGAACATCAGGAAGGTCAGCGTGCGGGTCTGAATCTGATGCTCTGGCACCAGATGGCGCACAATGGTCTGAAAAAATGTCTCATCGGGAATCCATGTCGTGCGGAAAAACCGCATGACATCCCGGCGCTTCTTGCAGAAATCAAGGACGGATTCGATGGTGCGGCGGCGCAGGCACCACCACTGGCTGCCGATCTGCATGGCGATATCGGCGGGAACCTTGCGGGCAAGCCCCAGCTTTTCCTGCCATTTCATCGAGGCATAGAACAGCGCCTTGTTGTTGCGTTCGTTAAACCAGTGCCGGTAGATCAGGCGTTCTTCCTTGATGCCGGTCTTGATCCAGTCACTGTTGAAATAGTCAAAGCTTTCAATGTAGTCAGCCTCTTCCCGATCCAGAAAATCATGCGCGAATTCAGCGGATTTGATCGGCATGCAGTCGCCCGACAGCATGTAAAAGTGGGTCGCGCGCGGAAAGCTATCGACCGCAGCGCGCACGGCCAGCAGCGTCGCCTCGACCAAAGACCACTCACCCCAGCCGCATTTGGCGCGACGCTTGGTGAAGGTTACCGAGGTGTTGGCCGTAAGCGCGGTGCTGATCTTGTCAAAATCTGCCTGTCTGGCGCGGCCGTCAAAATGGATCGCGACAAAATCACCTGCCGCCGTCAGGCGCTGGGCCTGGGCGATGATCCCCTCGGGGTCTTTGTGGCAGAGCAGGATATAGGCGATTCTTGCCATTTCGGAAACATTCAGATCATAAACGAGTCATTGTTTCCCTTGATACCGTTAAGGGACATTGAAAAGACAGAGTTTGTTTGCTTTTTTATGCGCCAATGATCCTGCACGTCCTGAAAGCAGGCGGCGCGAAAATGGAGTATCAGTATGGGCTTCCCCGGCACATGGATGACGGAAAGCGAAAGTGTGGTTTACCGCGTGGTGCCGAAATGCGCCTGCTCGACCATCGGGCAGATCATGTTCTACTCGGATCATGGCACATTTTTTGACGGCGATATCCATGATGCCACCGCCGGCATGCATAAATGGGCGATGGAGGCGAGCCAGCCTTTGATCGAGGCGAATGTGAAAGCCCATAAATCCTATGCGTTTTCCTGCGTCCGCAACCCTTACACGCGGATTCTGTCGTCGTTCTTCGACAAGATCTGCGGCATCCAGCGCAACGGGCGGCGCTATCGTGGCAATATGGTGCCTTTGCTGATCCAGAAATACGGCATCGAAGTGGGCGGCGATGACGGCAAGCAAGAGTTTGACCAGATCAAATCCTTTCGCCGGTTCCTTCTGTTTGCGCGTGACACCATCCGCTTCAAGAAGCCGATGGACCCCGATATCCACTGGTCGGCGATGGCGGGCCATGTCTCGACCTTTATCGTCAATGGCGGGCGCTATGACGACATTTTCTTCACCGAGAAGTTCGATGAGGGCATGGGGCGGGTGCTGAAAAAGATCAAGACCAAGCACAAGGTCGATCTGAAGAAGATCCCCAGGTTCAACGAAAGCGAAGGCCACGGGCCGAAACGGCTGCATCCGGTGGAAGATTATTTCGACGATCTGTCGATGCATCTGATGTGGGAAATCTACAAACGCGATTTCCAACTGTTCAAATATGATTTCGACAATCCGGGCAACAAGCTGCCGAAGTCCGAGGTTGATCTGGACGAGGTTCACGCCAAGCTGGGCGATTGACGCCCGCAAAGGTGATCCAGCGGCGGCGCGCAGGCGCGCCATTGCTTTTTGAAGAGCGAAGGAAGGGGGCTTTCAGCCCCCTCGGCGCGGCGCGCCTCACCCCCTGAGAGTATTTCGGCCAAGATGAAGGGTCAGGTTTCGACCTTCATCACGATCTTGCCGACATGGCCCGAGCTTTCCAACCGCCAGTGGGCGGCGGGGGCTTCGGTGAGGGGGTATTCGCTATCGATCACCACTTTGAAGGCACCGCGGGCGATCATCGGCCAGACGTGGCGTTCGACCTCTGCCGCGATGCGGGCCTTGGACTGATCGGATTGCGGGCGCAGGGTTGATCCGGTGATGGTCAGGCGGCGCATCATCACTTCGGCGAAGTTAAGTTCAACCTTGGGGCCTTGCAGGAAAGCGATCTGCACAAGGCGGCCATCATCGGCCAAGGCCTTGACGTTACGGGGCAGATAGGGGCCGCCGACCATATCGAGGATCAGATCGAAACCGCCCAGCTTTTTCGCCTCGTCCAGAAAATCCTCGCTCCGGTAGTTGAAGCAGCGTTCCGCGCCAAGCGCCTCGCAGGCGCGGCATTTGTCATCGGTGCCGGCGGTGGCGAAGACGCGGGCGCCAAGGGCGCGGGCGATCTGGATGGCGGTTGTGCCGATGCCGGAGGAGCCGCCATGCACCAAGAACCGCTCTCCGGCCTTCAATCCGCCGCGCATCACCACGTTGGACCAAACGGTAAAGCAGGTTTCCGGCAGGCAGGCCGCTTCGCGTAGCGACAGGCCTTCGGGGATCGGCAGGGCGTGGGACTCGTGGCAGGCAGCGTATTCGGCATAGCCGCCACCGGGCAGCAGGGCGCAGACCTTGTCACCGATCTGCCAGCGCGTCACGCCCGGACCCGTGGCGACCACCGTTCCTGCCCCCTCCAGCCCCGGCAGCGGCGAGGCACTGGCGGGCGGCGCATAGGAGCCTGCGCGTTGCAGGGCATCGGGGCGGTTTACACCTGCATAGGCAAGCCGGATGATGATCTGGCCGTGGCCGGGAACAGGCACCGGCACCGAAACAGGTTTCAGCACATCCGGCGCACCGGGGGCCGAGATTTCCATTGCCAGCATGGACGAGGTCAGGGTCATGGGACGGGTCTTTCAGTTCGCGTTATGGCCGGGCAGGTCGTTGCGCTGTTCCGACGCATGAACCCGTTCCAGAATCTTGAGCGGGCCGCGCAGCAGCGCCTTGCCCAAAGGATTGTCGCGCAGGCCAGCCTTGGCCTTCTCGATCTGCATCACATTGTCGATGCGGCGGTCAAGAAAGGCCCATGTGTCGGCATCGCCCTCGCTGGTATCGCCCAGCCAGAACAGCACGGTGGCGGCATAGACAGCCGAAAGGGTGGCGCGTTTGGTATACCAGTTCAGATCGCGCGAGCTGTCACCCAATGCGGCCCAGATCGCATCGGCGCTGCCCCAGATCAGGCGGCTGCCTTCCAGCGCATGATTGGGCAGGCCGAACAGCGCCGATCCGCGCCGCACCAGTTCTTTATCCGCGACTTGCAAGCGCAGGCGTACCGCCAGCGCAATCCGGTCCCTGATCCGCAGCCCGGCTTTGTCGATGCGGTCATAGGTCTCTCGCATCGCAGCATCGCCGCGCAGATGATAGGCCACGGCCAGATCGATGCCGCCGCGCGGGAACAGGGCAGCCCCCAACCCCGCTGCCACCCCCGAATCAGCCAGCGCCGCCTGAAAGGTCAGCGCCGACCAGCCGTCAAAGGGCGCGTGGCCGAGACTTGCATCCAAAATCAGGTCTTTTGCCCGCTCTGTAGAGTTTTCGCTCTGCATTTCCTGCCCTCTCCGCCTGAACCGTAGACAAGCCCGCGCCCCTTTGCTATGGGCCACGAGCCTGCACATTCAGTGCAACTCTAACTTAGGAAGGTGGTGACAACCACATGCAGGTCAGCGTCCGCGACAATAACGTCGAGCAAGCCCTTCGGGCCCTCAAGAAAAAGCTCCAGCGCGAAGGCGTGTTCCGCGAAATGAAGCTCAAGCAACATTTCGAGAAGCCCTCCGTCAAAAAAGCCCGTGAGCAAGCCGAAGCCGTTCGCCGTGCAAGGAAACTTGCGCGCAAAAAGCTTCAGCGTGAAGGCGGTCTTTAATCGTTTTTGCAGCTTGCTGCGAAAGACGTAAGCGAAAGCTTAAGACGTTTGCGACACTGGGGTAGCGATACCCAACCCGATTGACCCCCGCCCTGTATTGGTCGGGGGTTTTTCTTTAGACCGCCAGCGCTGTGGTCTTCACCACTGTCCGCAACGCGAAAGACGATTGCATCTGCCGCACGCCGGGCAGGCGCGAGAGGTGCTGGCGGTGGATGCGGGCGAAATCCTCGGTGTCTTGCGCCATGATCTTGATCAGGTAATCCGCCGTCCCTGCCATCAGGTGACATTCCAGAATATCCGGCACGCGCGCAACCTCGCGCTCAAAGGCGTCCAGCAGGTCTTCGGCCTGACTTTGCAGAGTGATTTCCACGAAAACCGTGGTGGGCCGCCCCATCTTGCGCGTATCCAGCAGCGCCACATAGGACGCGATAAACCCGTCCTCCTCCAGACGTTGCACCCGTCTGTGACAGGCCGACGGCGACAGGTTCACCCGCTCCGACAGATCGGCATTGGTGATGCGGCCATCTTTTTGCAGCACACCCAGAATGCGGCGGTCGGTGGCGTCAAGATCCGAGGTCATGGTGATTTCTTCGATGAATAGGGGCTTTGACGCTTGAATATATCAAAGGCAGTCTATCAGGCCACAGAAATTTCAAAGCATCTGCAACGAAACTGCGCCACGCTTTGCGGTAAGGACAGCAAGTCCATCAGGGAGAGAGCTATGAAAATCGGTTGCCCGAAAGAGATCAAACCGCAGGAATTTCGCGTCGGCATGACGCCCAACGCCGCGCGTGAGGCCGTGAATGCAGGCCACACTGTCTATATCGAAACCGGGGCCGGGGTTGGGGCCGGGTTCTCGGATGCCGATTATGTCGCGGCAGGGGCCAAGATCATCGCCACTGCCGAGGAAGTTTTCTCGATTTCCGAGATGATCGTGAAGGTCAAGGAACCGCAACCGGTCGAGCGTGCGCGTCTGCGCGAAGGCCAGCTTCTGTTCACCTATCTGCACCTTGCGCCCGATCCCGAGCAAACCGCCGATCTGCTGGCCTCGGGCGTGACCGCGATTGCCTATGAAACCGTGACCGATGATCGCGGCGGTCTGCCGCTTCTGGCCCCGATGTCCGAGGTTGCGGGCCGTCTGGCACCGCAGGTCGGGGCGTGGACGCTGCAAAAGGCCAATGGCGGGCGCGGGGTGTTGATGGGCGGCGTTCCGGGGGTTCTGCCAGCCAAGGTTCTGGTGATCGGGGGCGGGGTGGTCGGCACCCATGCCGCGAAAATCAGCGCAGGCATGGGCGCGGATGTGACGGTTCTGGACCGCTCGGTCAACCGTCTGCGCTATCTGGATGATGTCTTCGGTGGCCAGTTCAAGAATGCCTATGCCGATGCCGCGACCACGATCGAGCTTGCCCGTCAGGCCGATATGATCATCGGCGCGGTGCTGATTCCGGGTGCTGCTGCACCGAAGCTGATCTCGAAGGCGCAGCTTTCCGAACTCAAACCCGGCGCGGCGCTTGTGGACGTGGCGATTGACCAAGGCGGTTGCTTTGAGACCAGCCGTGCCACCACGCACCAAGACCCGATCTATGAGGTCGATGGCATCATGCATTATTGCGTTGCCAACATGCCGGGGGCGGTTGCCCGTACCTCGACGCTGGCCCTTGGCAATGCGACCATGCCTTTCATGCTGGCACTCGCCAACAAGGGCTGGAAAAAGGCCTGCGCTGACGACAAACATCTGTTGGCGGGCCTGAACACCCATGCCGGCAAGCTGACCTATGCCGCCGTCGGCGTGGCACTTGGGTTGCCGACGATCTCGGCCGCCGACGCTCTGAAAATCTAACCGACGGAAAACCGCCGCGCGGACGTATCACCTTCGACACAACACCGAGGATGATATGTTCGCGCGGATTTCCCCCTACTGGCTTTGGCTGGTGCTTGCCCTTCCCGCCTTGGGAATGATTTCTCCGTTTTTCGACGAAAACACCCGCGCCCTGCGTGGTGTGATCCATGGGTCGGGCGAGTTTGCCGCCCGTTTCATGATTATCTCGATGATGGCAACGCCACTTCTGATGCTGACCAAAGGCAGCCGCTTTGCCCGCTGGCTGCGCGCCAACCGCCGCTATTTCGGTGTGGCAGCCTTTGCCTATGCCGCCGTGCATACGCTGGCCTATGTGCTGGGCGAGGCTTCGGTGGCGAAAATCCTGTCAGAAGCCACACGGTTTGATATGGCAACCGGATGGTTGGCCTTCCTGATCTTTATCCCGCTGGTAGCCACCTCGATGGATTACGCCGTGCGGGCGCTGGGGACATGGTGGAAGCCGGTGCAACGCTGGACCTATGCGGCGGCAGTGCTGACGCTGCTGCACTGGGCCAGCCTGCATAACTGGAACGGCTGGCCGCCCGCTGCGGTGCATTTCGCGCCGCTGGCCGCCCTGACGTTGTATCGGCTGTGGTGGACCTATCTGCGGGTGCGCCCGTTGCGGACCGCCTGACGCAAAACGGCCCCTCGCATCCGGGGGGCCGCCTCTTTTCGGCGCTTATTTCTTCAAGGCCGCCAGAATGTCTTTCAGCAGATCCAACTCGGTCGGCCCCGCCGGAACTGCCGCCGCCGCGGCGGCAGCCTCTTTCTTGGCGGTGGCGTCTTTCAGCTTGTTCACCGCCTTCACCAGCAGGAACACCACCCAGGCGATGATCAGGAAATTGATCACGGCGGTGATGAAGGCACCATAAGCAAACACCGGCACGCCTGCCTCTTTGGCCGCCGCCAATGTCGCGGGTGCAGTCCCGGACAGGTCGATAAACAGGTTCGAGAAATCAACCCCGCCGGTAATCAGACCAATGATCGGGTTGATCAGATCCCCGACCAAAGAATTGACAATGGCGGTAAACGCCGCGCCAATGATGATACCAACTGCCAGATCAACGACATTGCCCTTTGCAATGAAGGCTTTGAATTCATTAAGCATTATGCTGTCCCTTTTCTACGTCCACCACTTCGGGCGGGTTTCATCTGCACAAACGCACAGACGCGCGCAAAGGGTTGCACAAGGACGGTGCTTTTTCACGGGGAATTTTCGGCTATCTAGTCAATTGTGACCCTCAGAGGAGCATCCCCTTGACCGACCTGTCCGATTTTCCGATCACCAAACGCTGGCCTCCGCGTCACCCCGATGCGATCCAGCTTTATTCGCTGGCTACCCCCAATGGCGTCAAAATCTCGATTGCGCTGGAAGAATTGGGCCTGCCCTATGACGCGCACCTGATCGATTTTGCCACCCATGACCAGACCAGCCCCGAGTTCCTCTCGCTGAACCCCAATAACAAAATCCCCGCGATCATCGATCCGAACGGGCCGGGGGGCAAACCGCTCGCGCTGTTCGAAAGTGGGGCGATCCTGATCTATCTGGCAGAAAAGGCAGGGAAACTTCTGCCCTCAGAGAACCGCTACGAAGTGCTGCAATGGTTGATGTTCCAGATGGGTGGCATCGGTCCGATGTTCGGCCAGTTGGGCTATTTCCATATCTACGCTGGTAAGGACATCGAAGATCCGCGCCCGAAAGAACGCTTCCGCGCCGAATCCGAACGCCTGCTGCGCGTGCTGGATACCGCGCTTGAGGGGCGTGAGTGGATCGCGGGCGACTATTCGATTGCCGACATCGCCATCGCGCCTTGGGTCCGCAACCTGCGCGACCATTACAAAGCGGGCGAGATCACCCGCCTGCCCGAGCGCGCCAATGTTCTGGCCTATCTGGACCGCTTCCTTGCCCGCCCCGCCGTGGTCAAAGGGCTGACGGTTCCTGGCCGCGCCTGATCTTGGGCGGTTTCATCTTGGTCTAAATACTCCCGCCGGAGGCACCCGACGCAACGGCAGAGCCTCCGGCGGGAGTATTTGAGCCAAGATGAAGCCGCAATCTATTCGCCGTAAGGCACCCAGACGGTTTTGACCTGCGTGGCGTGGCGCAGGAAACTACGGCCTTCGCCATCCGCCCGGAACCAGTCGCGCGCGCGGGCATGGTTCACCCATGTGCGTTTCAGGTTGCCCGCCGCCTCTTTCTCGATCAGCGCCGAGATCGGGCTGGAAGAGAAGGACCAGACCGCATCCACATCCAGATGCCCCGCCAAGGGTTTGGCGAGTTCGGCATGGTTGCCGGTGATGATATTCACCACGCCCGCAGGCAGGTCCGAGGTGTCAAGAACCTGATAAAGATCGGTCGCAGCCAAGGGGGCGGTTTGTGACGGCACCAACACGCAGGTATTGCCCATCGCAATCGCGGGGGCCATGACCGAGATCAGGCCAAGCAAAGGCGCTTCATCCGGGCAAAGCGCACCGATCACGCCGCAAGGCTCATTCATCGCAATCGCCACGCCGCGCAGGGGAACCGATTTCACCGCGCCATCGTATTTGTCGGCCCAAGCAGCATAGGTGAACAGACGCTGGATGCTGGCTTCGACCTCATCCGCGCCGGATTTTCCGGTCAGGTCGCGCAGGCGGGCGGCGAATTCATCTGCCCGTGCCGACAGGTTTTCGGCAATGTAGAACAGGATCTGCGCGCGGTTATGCGCGGTGGCCTTGCCCCAGCCTTTGGCGGCATGGGCGGCCTCGACCGCGTTGCGGATGTCCTTGCGGTTGCCAAGCCCGACATGGCCCAGCAGTTTTCCTTTGGGCGACCAGACCGCTTGGGAATAGCCGCCATCGGGCCGCGCCTGCTTGCCCCCGACGTAAAGTTTTGCAGTGCGGTCCAGACCATCGACCTCGGCCAGCGCGGGTTCTGCCACCGCCTTGGCAGGGGCCAGAGCCTTGGTCTTGCCCGCTGGTTTCAGATAGGCCAGCAGCCCTTCCCAGCCGCCCTCGCGGCCAAATCCGCTTTCGCGCACACCACCAAAGCCCGCCGCCGCGTCGAACAGGTTGGTCGCATTGACCCAGACCACCCCTGCCTTGATCTTGGGCGCAATGTCCAAGGCCAGATTGACGTTTTCCGTCCAGACCGAGGCTGCCAACCCGTAGCGGGTGTTGTTCGCCAGATCGACCGCCTCAACCGGAGTGCGGAAGGTCATCGACACCAGAACCGGTCCGAAGATTTCCTCCTGCATCAAGGGCGAGGCCGCAGACAGTCCGGTGATCAGCGTCGGCGGATAGTAGCAGCCCGCAGGCACATCACAGGCTGCGTGGTAAACTTGCCCGTCCTTGCAGCCCTGCACCAGCCCCGTGATCGTGGCCAGTTGCACCGGATCGACAATCGCCCCCACATCGATGCACTTGTCCAACGGATCGCCCAGCCGCAGCCCGTCCATCCGGCGTTTCAGCTTGTCATGGAAGCGATCTGCAATGCCTTCCTGCACCAGAAGGCGCGAACCCGCGCAGCAGACCTGCCCCTGATTGAACCAGATCGCATCGACCAGCCCTTCAATGGCGCTGTCGATATCGGCGTCGTCAAAGACGATATAGGGCGACTTGCCGCCCAGTTCCAAGGTCAGCGCCTTGCCGCTGCCTGCCGTGGCTTCGCGGATCTTGCGGCCTACGGCGGTTGAGCCGGTGAAGGCGATCTTGTTCACATCCGCATGGCTGACCAGCGCCGCGCCGGTTTCGCCATCGCCGGTGACGATGTTCAGAACGCCTTTGGGGAGACCCGCCTCGCGCGTGATCTCGGCAAACAGCAGCGCGGTCAGCGGCGTATACTCCGCCGGTTTCAGCACCACCGTATTGCCCGCCGCCAAGGCCGGGGCGACTTTCCATGCCAGCATCAACAGCGGGAAGTTCCACGGGATCACCGCGCCACAAACCCCCAGCGGCTCCTGATCGGGCAGTTCCGAGGACAAAAGCTGTGCCAGACCCGCGTGATAATAGAAATGCCGCGCGACCAGCGGCACATCGATGTCGCGCGCCTCGCGGATCGGTTTGCCGTTGTCCATCGTTTCCAGCACGGCCAGCAGGCGGGAATGTTTCTGCACCAGTCGCGCCAGCGCGTACAGATATTTCGCCCGTTGATGCCCCGAAAGCCGCGCCCATTTCGGTTGCGCCTTGCGCGCCGCCGCAACGGCTGCATCCAGATCACCCACCGAGCCTTGCGTCACCGCTGCCAGCACCTTGCCTGTAGCGGGGTTCTTGGTTTCAAACGTATCACCGGCGGCGGTAAACGCCCCGTCGATCCAATGGCCAAAGCGGCCCTGATGCTTGGCGATCCATGCCAAAGCCTCGGCATTCGATTCAGGCGCGGGGCCGTAGGCCATGCTGTCAAAGATGTCACGAACGGTCATGGATCACCCCATCGCATGGCGGTTGGCGGCCGAATAGTGGCCGGTCAGGTAATGTTCAAGCTGGCGCTCGATGTCGCCCAGTAGCGACGACGCCCCGAACCGGAACAGGTCGGGTTGCAGCCACGGATGGCCCAATTCGTCCTTCATCAGGGACAGATAGACCAGCGCATCCTTGGCCTTGGCAATGCCGCCCGCAGGCTTGTAACCCACCTTGATGCCCGTCCGCGACTCATAGTCCCGAATGCAGCGGATCATCGTCAAGGACACCGGCAGAGTGGCGTTCACCGGCTCTTTTCCGGTCGAGGTCTTGATGAAATCCGCCCCCGCCATCATGCAGATCAACGAGGCCCGCGCGACATTGCGCAGGGTGCCAAGCTCGCCCGTTGCCAGAATGGCCTTTACATGCGCCTCGCCACAGGCCGCGCGCATTTCTGCCATTTCATCATAAAGCGCCTGCCAGTTCTGCGTCAGCACATGGCGGCGCGAGATGACAATATCGATCTCTTTCGCCCCCGCCTTCACGCTTTCGCCAATTTCCGCGATCCGCAGGCGGTAAGGCGACAGGCCCGCCGGAAAGCCGGTGGATACCGCCGCCACAGGGATATTCGTGCCTTCCAGCGCGCGAACGGCGGTTTCCACCATCTCGTGATAGACACAAACCGCGCCGGTGGTCAGCCCCGGCAGCCCCAGCTTTTCCAGCATCCAAGGTGCCACGGGTTGCCGCGCCTTGGCGCAAAGCCGCTGCACCCGTCCCGCCGTGTCATCACCCGACAGCGTGGTAAGGTCGATCAGCGAAATCGCCTTCAAAAGCCACGCCGCCTGATATTCCTTCTTGACGCTGCGCCGCCCGCCCAGCGTCGCCACCCGCCGCTCGATCGCCGAGGTATTGGCCTGTACCGAGGCCACCCAATCCAGATCAAGCGGCATGCCGGGATTGCGCGCATGCGCCACCTGCGGCAGTTGGGTCTTTACGGGATCAAGGGTCTGCATCGGGCGCGCTCCGCCGTTGTGACAACGTGGCAGGTTTGCATGGCAGCCTTGCCTCTGACAAGGCCGTGCGTCGGTTATTTTATCACTTGGTCAAATCATTCTTGCGGTGGGGGCGTGAACCCAGCCCAATCGCTTCCGGTTCCCGTCGGGGGAAGGCCTTTGCGATCCACCGTGCCATGCAGATGTGCCTTGGCCAGATAAAGGGCGGTCAAAGGGGCGGTCAGGAACAGGAATACCGCCACCATCGCCTCTTGCCACGGCGCATCGCCGACCAAAACTGCCGTTCCAGCCGAGGCCAGCAGTGCCGCGCCAACCCCCACCGTTGTCGCCTTGGTCGGCGCATGCAACCGCTGCATCGGCGCGCGCAGTTTCAGCAACCCGAAAGCTCCGATCAGCCCGAACAACCCGCTGATAACCAGAAGCGCCGCGATCAGCAGATCCCAGATCATTCGATGATGCTCCCGCGCAGCAGGTATTTGCAGAACGCCACGGTCGAGATAAAGCCCGTCATGGCGAACAACACCGCCGCCTCGAAGTTCAGGCCGGTGCCGGATTTGATGCCATACAGCACCACCAGCGCGATCACATTCACCACCATCGTATCCACCGCCAGAATCCGGTCGGGCAGGGTGGGCGAAGTGATCAACCGCCACAGGTTCAGCAACAGGGCCAGTGCGAAACAACCGATAGCAAAGGACAGGGCATAGGCTGTCATCATATGAAAATCCTTTTCAGCCGATCCTCGTAGCGGGCCTTGATGTCATCCCGCACCGCGTCGGGGTCGGGGGCATGCAGCGCATGGATCAGCAGCGCCTGCCCGTCCGCCGAGAAATCCGCCGTAATCGTGCCGGGCGTCATGGTGATGGTGCCTGCCAGCAGGGTAATCGCCTCGGGGCTGGTCAGATCGAGCGGCACGGTGATCCACGCCGATCTGATCTGATCGGCAGGCTTGAACAGCACGATCACAGCCACCTGAATATTCGCAAGAATGATGTCCCAAACCACCAGCGCGACATAAGCCACCAGCCGCATCGGGCTTTGCAGGCGGGGCCGCGCGGGCCAATAGGCCGAGGTCAGCAACGGTATCACCGTGGCCAGAAACGCTGCCATCACCAGACTGCCCAAGGCCAGCCGATTGACCAGCAGCAGCCAGACCATCACCAGCAGCAAGCTAAGGTAAGGATGGGGATAAAGCCGCCGCATCATGGGGACTCCAACCCGTTGGCCGCGATATAGGCGGCGGGGGCGTGCAAGGCCTCGGCAGTCAGGGTCAGCCATGCCGTTACCGGCCCTGCAAAAACCGTCAGCCCGATCAGCCCCGCCACCAACAACCCCACCGCGCCGAAGGCAAGCGGCTGTGCGGGATGGGGTGCCATCTCGCCCGTCTCATGCGCCTTCCAGAACAGCACCGATCCCGCCCGCGCCAGCCCCAGCATGGTCACAAACGACGCCAGCAAAATCACCGTCCAGACCCAAGCCGCAGGCATCGCCTGCATCACCAGCAGCTTGCCGACGAAACCCGACAGCGGCGGCATCCCCGCCATCGCCACCGCGCCCGCCATGAACAGCCCCGCGATCAACCCCAATTGCGACATCGGCGCACCCGCCTGCAAGGCCAGCCCCCCGCGCCGTTCCAGCACCAGATCGGCCAGCAGGAACAGCACCGCCGCTGCCAGCGTCGAATGGATCAGATAATACAGCGCCGCTGCCGTGGCCTGCACGCTGAAGGCCGACACCGCCAGAAACAGCAGCCCCATCGACCCAATCGCCGCAAAAGCCACCAGCCGCGCCAGATTGCGGCTGCCCAGCACCCCCAGCGCGCCCAGAACAATCGTGGCCACCGCCGCAGGCTCCAGCATCCCACCGATCAGCGGCCACAGCCCCGGAAACACCAGCGTCCCCATGCGGATCACCGCATAGGCGCCCACCTTGGTCATCACCGCAAACAGCGCCGCCACTGGCCCTGGCGCATTGGCATAGGTGCCGGGCAGCCAGAATTGCAGCGGCACCAGCGCGCCTTTCACCGCAAAAACCAGCATCAGCATCACCGCCGCCGCGCGGATCAACCCGGCCTCACCCTCCGGCAAAGCAGCCACTTTGCCCGCCAGATCGGCCATATTCAGCGTGCCAGTCACCGCGTAAATCGTGGCCAGCGCGATCAGGAACAGCGTCGATCCCAGCAGATTGAACGCCACATATTGCACGCCTGCCCGCAGCCGATCCCGCCCGCCGCCGTGGATCATCAAGCCATAAGAGGCGATCAGCAGCACCTCGAAGAACACGAACAGGTTAAAGGCATCGCCGGTCAGAAACGCCCCGTTCAGCCCCATCAGTTGAAACAGGAACAGCGCGTGGAAATGCCGCCCGCGCGCATCCCAACCCGTGCCGATCACATAGATCAGCACCGGCACCGACAGCCCCGCCACCAGCGCCAGCATCAGCGCCGACAGCCGGTCCAGCACCAGCACGATGCCAAAGGGCGCAGGCCAATTGCCCAAGCGATACACCTCTGGCCCCGCAGTGCTGGCCAGCAGCAGCAGCGCCGCAATCGCCAGCAGCACCACCGCGCCCACCAATGCAATCCCCCGCTGCGCCGCAAGATTGCCCCGTGCCAACAGCACGATCAGAGCCGCCAGCACGGCGGGCAGCACAACCGGCGCGATGATCCAATGGCTCATTCCGCGCCCCCGTCCACGCGGTCATCGCCCGAAGACAGGAATGACCCCAGCGCCATCAGCACGATCACCGCCGTCATGCCAAAGGAAATCACAATCGCCGTCAGCACCAGCGCCTGCGGCAAGGGATCGGTGTATCCGGCCTGAGCCTTGTCAATGATCGGCGGCAATCCGGGGGCCAGCCGTCCTGCGGCGAAAATGAAGATATTCACCGCATAGGACAGCAGCGACAGCCCAAGGATCACCGGATAGGTGCGTTGCCGCAGCATCAGGTAAATCCCGCCTGCCGTCAGCAGCCCGATGGCAATGGCAACCAGCGCCTCCATCAATGATCCTCCGGCAAGGGCGCGTCAAAGGCGCGGGCCTGCACGCGGTCACCGCCCCGTTGCGCCAACCGCGCAAGCGAAAACAGCGCCAGCATCACCGCGCCCAGCACGCAGAAAAACACCCCCAAATCGAACAGGGCGGCGGTCGCCAGCTCAAACTCCTCCAGAGGCGGCAGGTGGACATAGCCATAGTTCGAGGTCAGGAACGGACGCCCCGCCAGCCACGATCCCGCCCCCGTGGCCGAGGCGATCAGCACCCCCGTGCCGATCATCGCATGGTAGTCGATCCGCTGCCGCGCCTGCGTCCAGCCCTGACCCGAGGCCAGATATTGCATCACCAGCGCAATCGCAAAAACCAGCCCCGCCACAAACCCGCCCCCCGGAAGGTTATGGCCGCGCAGGAAAATATAGGTGCCGACCATCATCGCAATCGGCAGCATCAGCCGCGTCGCCACCACGAACATCATCGGGTGAACATCGCCCGCATCGCCTTCGCCGGGGTTGCGCGCCAGCAGGCGATCATTGGCGGGGCCTGGAACCAGCAGCGCCTCGGCCAGCGCAAAGATCACCAGCGCGGCTATCCCCAGCACGATAATCTCGCCATAGGTGTCATAGCCGCGAAAATCGACGATGATTGTGTTGACCGCATTGGTCCCGCCCGCGCCGGGTTTCGACTGTGCCAGATGGAACCATGAAATCGCCGGATAGGCCGCGTCGCGGATCATCAGCGCATAGGCCAACCCCGCCACGCCCAAGCCCGCCGCCCCCGCGATCACCCCATCCCGCCAGCGCCGCCAAGCCCCGCTTTCCACCGGCGTCAGTGCGGGAAGGAAATTCAGCGCCAGCAGCATCAGCACGACCGTCACCACCTCGACCGTGATCTGCGTCAGCGCCAGATCGGGTGCTGCCAGATAGGCAAACCCGACCGAGATCATCAGCCCGATCACCCCCACAAGCAGCAAGGCCAGCACCCGCTGCCGGTGCAGCACCACCGCGCCTGCAATCGCCGCCACCAGCAATCCCCACGCCACCAAGGGCGCAAATTCGACCGGCGTCAGCACACGGCTCCCTGCCACATACCCGCCCGTTGCAAAGCCATAGCCCGCAGCCGCCACAATTGTGACCACCGCAATCGCGATGAACCGCGTCAGTGCGCCATCATGCAGCCGCGCGGTTATGCCTTGCGCCATAGCACCCAGCCCGCCCAGACAGGCGTCGAACATCGCCTTGCCCTCGGGCCGAACGACCATCTCCCACAAATCGCGCAACGGGCGATAAGCCGCATAGACCAGCAGACCGGCCCCAAAGGCAAACAGCGACATCCAAAGCGCGGGCGATTGCAGCCCATGCCACAGCGCCAGATGGGTCTGCACCGCCGCGCCCGTCACCGCTCCCGCCGCTGCATCCACCAGCCAGCCCGCCACTGGCATTGGCCAAAGCCCCATCGCCACAACAAAAGCCACCAGCACCGCAGGCGCGGCCCACAGCGCAACTACAGGATCATGCGGCCGTGCCGGATAATCGCCCCGCTCGGCCCCCAGAAACCCATGCGCCAGCAGCCGCAGCGAATAGGCCACCGACAGCATCGCCCCCGCCGTGGCCAGCAGCGCCAAAATCCACGCATTGCCCAGAACCGGCGTATGGGCTGCCACCTCAAGCATCATCTCTTTGGACAAGAACCCGTTCAGCGGCGGCACCCCAGCCATCGACAGGCTGGCGACCGCCACCAACCCAAAAGTCACCGGCATCAACCGCCGCAACCCGCCCAAACGGCGGATGTCGCGCGTGTGAACCGCGTGATCGACGATCCCCGCCAGCATGAACAGCGCCGCCTTGAAACTGGCATGGGCCACGATATGCACGACCGCCGCCACCGCCGCCGCTTTGGTGCCAATCCCCAGCAGAAAGGTGATCAACCCCAGATGGCTGACGGTAGAATAGGCCAGAATCGCCTTCAGATCGTCCTTGAACAGCGCCACTTTGGCCGCGAACAGCATGGTCAGCAGCCCGGTTCCCGCCACCAGCACGAACCACACTTCGGTTCCCGAAAGCACCGGCCACAGCCGCGCCAACAGGAACAGCCCCGCCTTCACCATCGTCGCCGAATGCAGATAGGCCGACACGGGCGTGGGGGCGGCCATCGCATGTGGCAGCCAGAAATGGAACGGAACCTGCGCCGATTTTGTAAAGGCCCCCAGCAAAATCAGGATCAGCGCGGGCAGATAAAGCGGGCTGGCCTGAATTGCCTCGCGCTGTGTCAGAATATCAGACAGATCAAAACTGCCCGCAATCCGGCCAAGGATCAGCATTCCCGCAATCAGCGCAAGCCCGCCGCCGCCTGTAACAGCCAAGGCCATCCGCGCGCCTTGGCGGGCTTCGGGCAGATGCCGCCAATAGCCGATCAGCAGGAAGGACGACAGGCTTGTCAGCTCCCAGAACACCAGCAAAAGCAGGATGTTATCCGACAGAACGATCCCCAGCATCGCGCCTTGGAACAGCATCAGGAAGGTGTAAAACCGCCCCATCGGATCGGCCCTGTCCAGATAGAACCGTGCGTAAAGGATGATCAGCAGCCCGATCCCAAGGATCAGCCCCGCGAACAGCAATCCCAACCCGTCCAGCCGGAAATTCGCGTTCAGCCCCAGCGCAGGCAGCCAGTCGATACGGGTCTGCACCACCTCGCCGCGCAGCACCGCAGGCGCGTGCAGCGCCACCATCCCCAGCGCCAGCGCGGTGAAAACGCCCGCCCCCAAGGCGCAGGCACTCCGCCCCGCGCGGATCGTCAGCCCCGGCAAAAGGGCGCCCAGAAAGGGCAGGGCGGCAATCAGGGCAAGCGACATCTGGGCGGGCAAATCCTTGTGACTGCCCCTAAATGTGAGGATCAGGCCGCTTTGTTCAAGCCTAAAGGCCGGAACGGCCGCGACAAACCGCCTATACTTCGCGGCCAGCCGCGTTCTGGTCGATCAGATACCGCTGCGAAAGCGGGATCGCCGCCGCCCCCAAAGACCGCGCCTGCGCGCCCAAGGTGCCTTCACGGATCTGCGGCGGATCAATCCCGTCCAGCTCCAGCCGGTGCAAGGCGGCATGGGTGCGGCGGGTGATTTCGGCCCGCACTTCCACGGGCATCCAGCCGTCGATCATCACCGCCTCGATCTCGATCAGCGCGGCGGCAGAGAACGCGGCCCAAGCCAGACCTTCGGCGGCGCTGTCCATCCATGCCGACAGCACGCCTTCGCTGACCGTCCAGTGATCGGGGCGCTCCCAGAGGTGATCCGAGGATTCGCCCGCTGCCTCCATCGCTTCGGCGAGTTTCGACATCGAGGCCGAGGCAAACAGCCGCCGCATCCGGCCATCCGGCCCCGGAACCGGCAAGGGACCAACCCCCGCCGCATTGCCGCTGCGGCCAAGGAAAACCTGCCCGTTCAGCACCAGCCCGCCACCGATGAAGTAGCCGAAGTAAAAATACAGAAAATCGCGCGGCTTTTCGCCCGTGCCGAACACCAGTTCCGCCCCGCAGGCCGAGGTTGCATCGTTCTGCACATAGACCGGCATCCCCGTCAGTGCGGCCAGTTCCGCCTGAATATCGCGGTCGCGCCATGCGTCCATCTCGGACTGCGGCGCGCCGATCAGTTGCACCCAGCTCCACAACTGAAACGGCATCGCCACGCCCATGCCGCTGATCCGGTCGCGCGCGGCAGGCGGCAGGGTGGCCACCAGCTCTGGCCAGGCCCGCGCCACAAAGGCCACCACCGCCCCCGGCGTCGGGTATTTGTAGACCATGCGCTCTGTGCCGCGCACCTGCCCCTGAAAATCCACCAAGGTCAGATCCGCCGACCGCCGCCCGATCTTCAGCCCCAGAAAGAACGCGCCTTCGGGGTTCAGATGCATCGGAATCGACGGCTGCCCGATCCGCCCGCGCACAGGTTCCCCGCGCAGCAGCAAGCCGTCCTGCTCCAGCGCCCGCATGATCACCGACACGGTTTGCGCCGACAGCCCTGTGATCCGCGCAATATCCGATTTCGCCAAGCCGTCATGCTGGCGCACCAGCGACAGCACCAGCCGTTCATTATGCGCCCGCATCCCCGACTGGTTCGATCCGCGCAGGCCAACGTCCTCTGCACTGCGGTCCGTCAAGATTTCGGCGCCCAAGGGCATGGTTGTTTCCTATTCGGTGGACGAGGGAGCCAAGGCCGCTTTGCGAAGGATCACATTCGCAAACAGCTCCGGCTCGGAGGTTGCGATAATGGCATAGGCCGAACGGATGCGCGGATACAACTGCTCTCCGGCCAAAGGCGTCAAGCTAAAGTCCTGCGCCGAGGTGTGACACAGATCATCCAGCGCCTGATGGATCACACCCCGCTGGGCCGGATCATTGTTCAACGACGCCCGAAACGCGGCTTCTACCGGAAAAATTTTCAGAATCGCCCGCAGCATCGGCATCAGGTGGATGCCGTCGGCGCGGATCAGGCGGCGCGCATGTTCCGCCGCCGGATAGTTGCCATCCACCAGCGCGATCTCGTCGCCATGCCCCATCGCGCGCAGCGTATGCAGCAAGTCTGGACCCAAAAGCGGGGAGATACCGATCAGCATGGTGTGACGTGCCTTGTGTAAGCGAGGGCAGGGCGATTCCGCCCGCACCCCCGATGTCATTTGCCACAGGTTGAAAGCGAAGCGGGGTCGCTGTCAATAATAAATCACTCTGATTTATTTATCTTGACGCAAAGGCCCGAATCAGGTTTTGTCTGCCACATCGCAAGGCTGAATGGCTGGGCGACACGCTTCGAATGGGGGAATAATCCCCTAAATCCTTGGGAGGAATACCATGAAACTCAACGCGAAAGCCCTTTTGGGCGCGACGGCTCTTGCGCTGATCGCAGGCTCGGCTTCGGCTGCCGATCTGGCTTGCTTGATCACCAAGAACAACACCAACCCCTTCTTCGTGAAGATGAAAGAGGGTGCAGAGGCTGCTGCTGCCGCCGCTGGTCTGGACTTCCAAGCCTACGCTGGCGAAAAAGACGGCGACGCTGCCCCGCAGATCACCGCGATTGAAAACTGCGTCGCTGCCGGTGCCAAGGGCATCCTGATCACCGCGTCGAACGACTCGGTCGGTCCGGCCCTGAAAGAAGCCCGCGCGGCTGGCATCCTTGTCATCGCTCTCGACACCCCGCTGGCGGATACCGAAGCACAGGACATGACCTTCGCGACCGACAACTTCGAAGCTGGTCTGCGTATCGGCAAATGGGCTGCTGCCAAACTGGGCGCCGAGGCTGCAAACGCCAAGATCGCCATGCTGGACATCAACAAGGACAATATCTCGGTTGACGTTGCCCGTGACACCGGCTTCCTCGTCGGCTTCGGCATCGAAGTGCCGGATCTGGCTGTGATGGGTTCGGAAACCGATGCTCGCGTGATCGGCCACGAATCCTCGGACGCGAACCCCGAAGGCGGTCTGCGCGCGATGGAAACCCTGCTGGCAAAAGACCCCGACATCAACGTGGTCTACACCATCAACGAACCGGCTGCTGAAGGTGCCTATCAGGCGCTCAAGAACGCTGGCAAAGAAGGTCAGGCGATCATCGTTTCGGTTGACGGCGGCTGCCCCGGCATCGCTTCGGTCAAGTCGGGCGTGATCGGCGCCACCTCGCAGCAATACCCGCTGCTGATGGCATCCAAGGGCATCGAAGCCATCGCCACCTACGCAAAAGACGGCACCAAGCCGACCGCTTCGGAAGGTCTGTCCTTCTTCAACACCGGCGTGAACCTGATCACCGACCAGCCGGTTGATGGTGTCGAGTCGCTCGACAGCACCAAAGGCACCGAACTCTGCTGGGGCTGATCCAGTCTTAGAACTGGCTTGATTAACGGAAGGGCGGCTTTACAGTCGCCCTTCTTCATAGGCGAAACCCCGAACGGGTTTCGGGATCATCACGGGGGGATACCGAAGCGATGAGCGCAGAAGACGCACCTACCAAAACAATTTCCGATTACGAGGCCACGCTGACCAAAGCTGACAAGGCGGTCGCGACCTTCGAAAAGGACGACAAAACCTTTGTCCATGTGCTGCGCGGCTATCTGCGTAACTATCCAACACTGATTCCGGCCCTTGTGCTGCTGGTGTCGGTTGCGGCCTTCAGCATCATTGCGCCGCGGTTTCTGGGCATGGGGGCGCTGTCGACCGTTCTGAAGCAGGTCACGGTGACGGGCTTTGTCGCCTTGGCGCAAACGCTGATCATCCTGACCGCCGGTATCGATCTGTCGGTCGGCGCGATCCTTGTGGTCTGCTCGCTGATCATGGGCAATCTGGCGGTGATCTCGGGCCTGCCGGTGCTGCTGGCGGTGTTCATCGGCATCTTCTTCGGCGGGTTGATGGGCTTTGTGAACGGCGTGCTGGTCGCGCGGGTCAAACTGCCGCCCTTCATCGTGACGCTTGGCACCCTGTCGATCTTCAACGCGCTGAAGCTGTGGTATTCGCAGTCTGAATCCATCCGCAACGTCGACATTGAAGAGAAAGCCTCGGGCCTGCTGTGGTTCGGCAAGGGCTTCAACGTCGGCGGGGCCAGCCTGTCTTATGGCGGCATCACGCTGATCCTGCTGGCGGCGGTGCTGTGGTATGTGCTGAACCACACCGCTTGGGGCCGTCATGTCCATGCCATCGGCGATGATCCTGATGCGGCCATGCTGTCGGGCATCAAGGTCGACCGCACCCTGATTTCGGTTTACGCCGTTGCCGGTCTGATCTGTGGCTTTGCGGCATGGATCGCCATCGGTCGCGTCGGTTCGGTCTCGCCCATCGCGTTCGATACGGTGAACCTTGGCTCTATCACCGCTGTGGTGATCGGCGGCACCTCGCTGTTCGGCGGGCGCGGGTCGATCATCGGCTCGGTCCTTGGGGCCTTTATCGTGGGCGTGTTCAACACCGGCCTGTCGCTGGCGGGCGTTGACGACTACTGGCAGATGTTCGCGGCGGGCTGCCTTGTGATCATCGCTGTCGCACTTGACCAATGGCTGCGGAGGGCTTCGCAATGACGACTGTTCAACCCATCCTCGAAGCGCGCGGGTTGATGAAGCGCTATGGCACGGTTGTCGCCATGAACGGGGCCGATTTCGATCTGTATCCGGGTGAAATCGTGGCCGTGATCGGTGACAACGGCGCAGGCAAATCCACGCTGATCAAGGCGCTGTCGGGGGCCGTAACCCCCGACCACGGCCAGATCCTGCTGGACGGCAAGCCGGTGCATTTCCGTAGCCCCGACGATGCCCGCGACGTCGGGATCGAGACGGTCTATCAGAACCTTGCCATGTCGCCGGCGCTGTCGATTGCCGACAACATGTTTCTGGGCCGCGAATGGCGCAAACCCGGTATCATGGGTAAGGTCTTCCGCCAGATGGACCGCCCGCGGATGGAGAAATTCGCCCGCGATAAACTGTCCGAACTGGGCCTGATGACCATCCAGAACATCAACCAAGCCGTTGAAACCCTGTCGGGTGGTCAGCGTCAGGGTGTGGCGGTGGCACGGGCTGCGGCCTTCGGCTCCAAGGTTGTGATCCTTGACGAACCCACCGCAGCGCTGGGCGTCAAGGAAAGCCGCCGCGTGCTGGAACTGATCCGCGACGTGCGCGCGCGCGGGATTCCGATCATCCTGATCAGCCACAACATGCCGCATGTGTTCGAAGTGGCCGACCGCATCCACATCCACCGCCTTGGCCGCCGCCTGTGTGTGGTCAAACCGGACGATTACTCAATGTCCGACGCGGTGGCCTTCATGACGGGCGCGAAACTGCCCGAAGGCGTGACGGAGCCGGTATGACGCCCGCCGAACTGGCACAGGTTATCCGCCAGAAGGCAACAGGGCAGGGGCGGTTTCTGACCGCCCTTGCTGGCCCTCCGGGTGCTGGCAAATCCACCCTCGCCGCCGAACTGGTTGCGGCATTGGGCCAAGGCGCCAAAGCCGTTCCGATGGACGGCTTTCACTATGACGACCGCGTTCTGATCGCCCGTGGTGCGCGCGACCGCAAAGGCGCCCCCGATACCTTTGATGTGCAAGGCTTTCTGCACCTGCTGCGCCGCCTTCGGGTCGAGGATGAGGTCGCCATTCCCCTGTTCGACCGCGATCTGGAAATCAGCCGCGCGGGGGCCGATATCGTCACCGCCGATGACCGCATCCTGATCGTCGAAGGCAATTACCTGCTGCTGAACGAAGCGCCGTGGCCTGACGCGGCCCCGCTTTTCGATCTGACCGTCTGGATCGACGTGGCCGAGTCCGAGCTTGACCGCCGCCTGATGGACCGCTGGGCGCATTTTGGCAAGACGCCGGAGCAGGCGCGGGCGTGGATCGACGGGAATGATATGCCCAACATCCGCCGTGTGACGCAAAACAGCCGCCCCGCCGATCTGGTGCTGCGCCACGGCTAAGGCTTGCACCCGCGACGGACTTGCCCGATCAAAGCGGCATAGCTTTGCGGATCGGACATATGGGTATTGATACAGACTGGACCCGCTTTCTGGCGCACCCCGCCTATTTCCTGAACCTTGATCGCCGCCCCGACCGTCTTGCCCGCACGGCCCAAGCGCTCGCCGCCGCAGGCTTTACCAACCAGCACCGCTTTGCCGCGATTGACGGGCAAACCGCCGATCTGCCCGCCGCTTTTGCCAGCCACGGCATTACAACCTTGGGCGCACATGATCAGGGATTCGTAACTTCCAAAGCCAAGCAGGGCTGCATGCTGTCGCACCTTGCCATCCTGCGCCATGCCCGCGATCTGGACCTGCCATTCGTGCATATTTTCGAGGATGACATCAGCTTTCACCGCGATTTCGCTCGCCTTGCCCCGCAATTCCTGCAAGCCACGCCCCGCAGCGCCGATATGATCTACATGGGTGCGCAGATCGAGCCTGCAACTGGCACCGCAAACCGCATGGCCCGCCTAGCCCAGACTGTCTGCGCCCCGCTTGGGCTTGCCGCCAAACCCCATCGGGCCTTGGGCGATCTGGGTCGGTTTCCGGTGTTCTGCCTGCACGCCTATAGCCTGACCCGCACAGGCGTCGCCGCGCTGTATGATTTTCTGACGCGGCAGGAACAGGGCGTCTACACCGTGGATTGCATGACCATCGACGGTCAGCGCCGTGGCACCCAGCCCTATGTCACCCGATTTCCCATCCTGCACAGCGTTTGGGATGCCCGCCGCTTTCCCGACCCCGGCCCCCACCGCAGCGCCGAACGCGCCGTCCGCAATGCCGGTCTGGTCTATCAGGATGCCGATCTGGGCAGCGACATCGGCACGGATTAGCCCTGCGGTGTCATGGCTTTGCGGCCCCGCGCGCGCTCCAGCCCCAGCTTGCGCTCGCGCCAGATGATCAAACAGCCCGCCGTGACCACCAGAACCGCCCCCGCCATCATCGTCCATGTTGGCACCTCGGCAAAGACGAAATAGCCGATCCCCAGCGCAAACAGCATCGAGGCATAGTCAAACGGGGCCACCAAAGACGCATCCGCCTCGCGGTAGCTGGAGGTCAGAAATATCTGCCCCACCCCGCCCAGCAGCCCCGCCGCCACCAGCAGCGCCGCTTCGAAGGGCGAAGGCCATACCCAGCCAAACGGCAACGTCACCAGCGACAGCGTGGTGGCGGTCAGCGAGAAATAGAACACGATGGCGGGCGTGCGTTCGGTCAGCACCAGTTTGCGGACAAACACCTGTGCCAAGGCCGCGAACACCGCGCCACCCAGCACCAGCATTGCGCCCAAAGCCTCGGCATGGCCCGTAGCACCCTGCAGCACGGTCAGGCGCGGTGACAGCACAATCAAAACGCCGACCAACCCCAAGATGACCGAGGCGATGCGAAACACCCGCACTTCCTCGCCCAGAAACATCGCAGCGAAGATGACGGTCAGCAGAGGCGCCGCATAGCCGATCGCGGTCACTTCCGGCAGCGGCAGATAGGCCAGCCCTGCAAAGCCCATCCCCATCGCCAGCGTCCCCATCAACCCGCGCCAGACATGGCCCAAGGGTGCCACCGCCTTGAATCCGCTCGACAATTCCCGCCGCATCGCCAGCCATGCCACAATCACAGGAATCGCAAAGAAAGACCGGAAGAACACCGCCTCACCGGCAGGCACATGTTGCGCTGTCGCCTTGATCAGCGATGACATCACGATGAACACCAGAACCGATGCCAGTTTCAGGGCAATGCCGCGCAAAGGGCGCATGGGAAGCCTCGCGTTGGATTGCCCCAGATGGATCACCCTTCGCCCGACGATACAAGTCCCACAATCATATCTTGCCGCCCCCGCACTCTTGCTGTTCCCTATGGCAAAGGAGAATTCCCATGCCCTCAGCCCCGCTGTCTGCCCGCATCGACCAAGGCCGCGGCATCACTCCCGCCGATCTGGTGCTGAAAGGGGGCCGCGTGTTCGATCTGATCACGGGTGATCTGGTGGAAACCGATGTGGCGATCTGCGGTGATACCATCGTGGGCGTCTTCGGCAGCTATCAGGGCAAGCGCGAGATTGACGTCTCGGGCCGCATCCTTGTCCCCGGTTTCATCGACACGCATCTGCATATCGAAAGCAGCCTTGTCACACCCTTTGAATTTGATCGCTGCGTCACCCCGCACGGCATTACCACCGCCATCTGCGATCCGCATGAAATCGCCAATGTCTGCGGGCTGACAGGGATCAACTATTTCCTTGAGGCTTCGACCCGCACCCTGATGGATATCCGCGTGCAGCTTTCGTCCTGCGTGCCTTCGACCCATATGGAAACCACCGGCGCACGGCTTGAGGCGGCAGATCTGATCCCGCTGATGGATCATCCCCGCGTGATCGGTCTGGCCGAGTTCATGAACTACCCCGGTGTGCTGTTCAAAGACGCAGGCTGCATGGCCAAACTGCAGGCATGGCAGGGCCGCCACATCGACGGCCACGCCCCCCTGCTGCGCGGCAATGACCTGAACGGCTATATTTCCGCAGGTATCCGCACCGAACACGAGGCTACCACTGCCGCCGAAGGGCTGGAAAAGTTGCGCAAGGGGATGCGGGTGCTGATCCGCGAAGGCTCGGTGTCGAAAGACCTGCATGCGCTGGCACCGCTGCTGACCGAACGCTTTGCCCCCTACCTGTGCCTTTGCACCGATGACCGCAATCCGCTCGACATCGCCGAACATGGCCATCTGGACTACATGATCCGCACCGCGATCAGCCTTGGCGCGGAACCGCTGGCCGTCTACCGCGCGGCCTCGCTGTCTGCCGCCGAGGCTTTTAGCCTGAAAGATCGCGGCCTGATCGCCCCCGGCAAACGCGCCGACATCGCCGTGATCGACACGCTTGCGGGCTGTAACGTCTCGACCGTTCTTGCAGGCGGGGTGGAAATCACGGATGCCGCCTTTGCCGCCCGTGCCGAAATCCCCCCCGTCGCACGCCATTCGGTCAAGGCGACCAAGGTAGAGCCGCACCACTTCCGCACCTCTGGCAACCGCACCGAAACCCCCGTGATCGGCATCCAGCCCGGCAAGATCATCACCCAGCACTTGACCTTCGACATCGCCCCGCAGGATGGCGACAAGCGCCCCGACATCGCGCGCGATCTGGTGAAAATCGCCGTGATCGAACGGCACGGCGTCAACGGCAACCGCGCCACGGGCTTTGTGCAGGGCTTTGGCCTGCAACGCGGCGCCATCGCCTCGACCGTCTGCCACGATCACCACAACATCGCCGTTGTGGGGGCCGATTATGCCGACATGGCGCTGGCCGCGAACCGTCTGGGCGAGATCGAGGGCGGCTTTGTGGTGGTGGAAGGCGGCAAGGTTCTGGCCGAACTGGCACTGCCCGTGGCAGGGCTGATGAGCCTGAACCCCTTCGAGACCGTCCACCAAGACCTGATCGCCCTGCGCGCCGCCGCCCGTTCCCTTGGCGTGGTGCTGGAAGAACCCTTCCTACAACTGGCCTTCCTCTGCCTCCCTGTGATCCCGCACCTGAAAATCACCGATCACGGCATGGTCGATGTGGACAAGTTTGAAGTGATGCCCTGATACCGTAGACAGCCTATCTTTCCTCGCGCAACGGTTTTGTCGCGCGGGGGCTGATGTGGGTGCAGGCGCGCAACCGCTCGACGGGTGCGACCGAGACCATGGGCCTGTGGACCGGCGAAGAGGACCGCGATTTCAGTATCGAGGGCGGAACGCGGACCTATCACGGGGCGGGCGCGCTTTTGGGGCTGGACCAGATCGTGATGCAGACCGGCCTGACGGTGCGGATGCAGCGGGTGTCGCTGGCGCCGATCGCGGCGGAAGTGGCGCAGATGCTGCGGGGCTACGACGCGGGCCTTGCCCCTGCCGAGATCCACCGCGCCCTGTTTGACCCGATGAGCGGCGATCTGATCGCGGAACCCAAACGCCTGTGGAAAGGCGTGATCGACACCGCCCCGATCCACACCGCCGAGATCGGCGGGCAATCGACGGTGGATGTGGCACTGGCAAGTGCGGCGCGGGCGCTGACCAAAGGGCTGAGCCTGACCAAATCGGACGCGGTGCAGTCCTTGCGCGGCGGGGACCGGTTCCGCCGCTATCAGGATGTCACCGGCAAGGTGTCGACCGTCTGGGGCGAGAAGAAGGCAGGTCAATGATGCGGCATCCTGATTGGAAACTGCGCCTGATGCAGTATCTGGGCGAGGCCGCCCGCACCCCGTTCCAGCCGGGCCAGCATGACTGCGCGCTCTTTGCCGCAGGGGCGGTCGAGGCGATGACCGGCATCGATTATGCCCGCCCGTTCAAGGGCCGTTATACGACCCTTAAAGGTGGGGTGCGGATGCTGCGCGAAGCGGGCTTTGCCGATCACATCGCCCTTGCCGCCGCATGGTTTCCCGAGATCGCACCCGCCTTTGCAGCCCCCGGCGATCTGGCCGTGATCGAGACGCCCGACGGTCCCGCCATGGGCGTGGTGCAGGGCGAAGGCGTCTATGTGCTGACCGTGGACCGGCTTGGCATCATGCCAATGCCGGGGGCCACCCGCGCCTTTCGGGTGATGTGATGGTGCAGCTTGTCTCCCTGATCCTGACCGGCATTGCGGCGCTGCTGGCCTTTGCCGCACCCGCCCATGCGGGGCCGGTGTTTGTCGCCGCGCTCTCTGCCGGTGCAGGGGTGGGTGCCGCCTTTGCCGCCACCACGCTTGGCCATTTCCTGACGCAGACCTTGCTCGGGCGATTGCTTGGGGCTGTGGCGCTGTCGGCGCTGCAGGCCGCGCTGATGAAGCCTGCGACCCCCGGCATCACCACCGAAACCATCCGCTCCGGCGGCGTCAATCCATCGTCCTTCCTCCTTGGCCGCTATGCCACCGAAGGCGACGAGGTCTGCCCGCCGATGACGCATGGCAAGGCGGACAAGACCCCGAACGCCTACCTGACCTATGTGATCAGTCTGGGCGACATCGCGGGCCAGACCCTGTCGCGGGTGATCATCGACGGGGAATACACGACCTTCACAGGGGCCGCCCATGCCGATTATGGCACCCCCGCGACGGGTCGCCTCGCAGGCTATGCCTGGATCAAATACTATGACGGCACGCAAGTCGTGGCCGACCCGATGCTGCTGGCAAAATATGCAGGCTACCCGGAACGCCCGTGGCTCTCTGACATGGTCGGCACCGGCATCTGCTATGCGATCCTGACCTTCCGCTATAACCGCGAACTCTATCAAAGCTTCCCGCGCTGCCGCTTCGAGATCGACGGGATCAAGCTTTACGACCCGCGCAAGGATAGCACGGTGGGCGGGTCTGGCGCGCATCGCTGGGCGAATCCGGCGACATGGGAGCCGACCAACAACCCCGCCGTGATGGCCTATAACATCAAGCGCGGCATCAGCCTGCCGGGCTTGGGCATCTGGGGCGGCGATGCGGCGGCTGCGGATCTGCCGCTGGCCAATTGGTTCACCGGCATGAACGAGGCCGATGTGGCCGAAGCTCTGGCTGCAGGCGGCACCGAGCCGCGCTATCGGGCGGGCTATGAGGTGACGGTCGACAAGGAACCGGCGGCGGTGATCGAGGATCTGCTGCGGGCCTGTCTGGGGCAGGTGGCCGAGGTCGGGGGCCAGTGGAAGCTGCGCGTGGGCGGGGCGGGCCTGCCGGTGATGTTTGTCACCGACGACGACATCATCGTGACCAAGCCGCAGGATTACGAACCCTTTCCGGCCTCGGACCAGCGCTTCAATGGCATCGATGCGCGCTTTCCCGACCCCGGCACCGGCTGGGAGCCGAAGGCCGCTCCGCCCCGCTACAATGCGACATGGGAGGCCGAGGACGGCAACAAGCGCCGCGTCGCCAGCCTCGATCTGCCTGCCTGCCCCTATCCCGATCAGGTGCAGCGGGTGATGAAGGGCTATATCGCCGATGACCGCCGGTTCCGCCGCCACAACCTGACGCTGCCGCCCGATGCCGCGATCCTTGAGCCGCTGGACACGATCAGCTGGACCTCTGCGCGCAACGGCTACACGTCGAAGCTGTTCGACGTCACGGAAGTGCAGGATGATGTGCGGACGCTGCTGCAAGGCGTTGCCCTGCGCGAAGTCGACCCGACCGACGCCAGCTGGTCCACCGCACTGGAACTGCCCTATTCGACCGCGTCGAGCATTGCGGTCCCGCTCACCAGCCAGACCGTCGAGTCCTTCGATCTGCAGGCCCATACCATCACGGATGCGGGCGCGCTCGACCGCCGCCCGGCCCTGAAGCTGCTGTGGAACGGGGCAGAGCAGGATGGCGTGACGGCCATCGAATACGAAGTGCGGGTGGCAGCAACGGCGGTTGTCGTCAAGCGCGGCGCGATCACTGACGTGGGCGCAGGCGCGTTGATCCTTGCCGAAGGGATACTGCCCTCCACCGCCTATGAGGCGCGGATGCGCCCCGTGGTGGCGGGACCGGTGGCTTGGACGGCATGGGACGTTGCGACAACGGGGGCGGTGCAACTGGGCCAGATCGATCTGGACGGGTCGGTGGTCAAGGCGGTTCTCGTCGGTCCGGTCGATATTCCCACGACGGTTGGCTACGTGTTTCTGAGCATGTCGACCGGCCCAATCTCGCCGCATCACCTGTGGCGCTCCGGTCTTTCTGCCGAGGTCAGGAAGAACGGCGGCGGCCCCGGCGATGCGATCCTTGCCTTCGAGCAGCGCTACAAGTTTGCCGGGGTATGGTCGGCGTGGGTGCAAAAGGGGACCGTGACAGTCACTGCGGTCGCTTGGGACGTCGATGGCATCTCGTCAGGCTTCGCGGGCCAATACGAGGATGTCGAGTTCCGTCTGTCGGTGGTGTCAAACGCAGGCACCCGCGTTCAGAGCCTTCGCAATGTCTACATGACAGCCGTCAACGTGGTGAAATCATGACAGCACTCTATGCCAAAATGGATGACAGCGGGGTCTATCCGGTCGAGTTGCGGTCCAGCCCGCTGGAAGGCTGGCTGGCGCTGCCTGCCGGAACGGCGGCAGAAGTGGCGATTGCGATGATGCTGGCGGATGGCGCATGGGTCGCGCGGCCTGCCATTGCCGCCCCGACCGTCACGCGCAGCGCGGAAGGCTGGGTGATCGAATTTGCCGCGCCCGATGGTGCCGTGTGTGATGTGGTCGACCCCTATCTGGGCTGGCTGGGCAGTGCCGATGCCTCGGCAGGCGCGCTGGCCTTCGTGCTGGCCGAGGCTGGCCGCTACCAGCTCGAGGTCACGGCCCCGCGCCCATGGCTCGGGCGCACTGACAATCTGGTGCTGGCATGAAGGTGATCCGCCGCCCCGCTTGTGCCTCCCGCGCCTTCGCCCGTGCCGAAGCCGAGGCCGCCCGCGCCCCGATCCGCGAGGCCCGCCGTGCCGCCTTCGCCGCCGAGGCCGATCCGCTGGCCTTCAAACTGCTGCGCGGCGAGGCGACCCAAGCCGAATACGCCGCCTGCGTCGCCGCGATCCGCGCCCGTTATCCATATCCAGAGGAGTAAGACACGATGGTCGACACTTGCACCGTCAGCTGGACCGCCCGCGATTTCCAGTTCGTGACACTCGCCGCCGCGCGACTGGTGTTCATCCCGCGTGATGCCCTGTCCCTCGCCGGGGCGGTGGGCGTCCTCTATGTGCCTGCGCGGGCCGAGGCGACATCGGACGGGTCGGGTGCCGGGTCCATCGCGCTGGTGCCGGGCTATTACATCCTGCATGTCATCACGGCGGATGGCACGGCCACGGCAGGCATCGCGGTGCCGAACGCGGCGACGGCGGAGATCGGTGCCTGCATCGACCAGACCCTCGATCTGCCCGCGCTGTCAGAGTTTCAGGCGCTGGTGGTTGCCGCCGAAGCCGCAGCGGATGCGGCGGCGGCCTCGGCGCTGGCGGCGGCCACCTTTGATCCCGTGCTCTATCTGGCAAAATCCGGCAACCTTTCGGGTCTGCTGAACACGACCACGGCCCTGACCAATCTGGGCGCAACGGCAACGGGGGCCAGCCTGTTCACCGCAGCAACTGCGGCAGCGGCCCGCACGACGCTTGGCGCAACCGCCGTGGGGGATGCTGTGTTCACCGCCGCCAGCACGGCTGCGGCGCAAACCGCGATCGGGGCCAGTGTGGTTGGCAAAGCGCTGATGGTGGCGGTTGACGCGGCGGCGGGGCGCACGGCCATTGCTGCCGCGCCCTTGGCCTCGCCCGCATTTACGGGGGTGGTGTCGGTTGCCTCAGGGTCGGCTGCTCTGCCGTCTCTCACCTTCTCGGCTGACCTTGATACGGGGTTCTGGAACCCTGCGAACAACCTGCTTGGCGTGGCCATCAACGGGGTGGAGCGGGCGCGGTTTGACGGGAACTACCTGCGCCTCGCCGCTGGTGGCATCCAGTTCAACGGCGATACCGCCGATGCGAACAGCCTTGATGACTACGAGGAAGGGTCGTTCACCCCGACGATCTCGGGGGCCGGTGTCAGTGGTGCTGGCACCTATACGCTGCAGACGGGCCGCTATGTCAAAGTCGGCAAAGTCGTGACGATCTGGGGCGCGGTCACGATCACCGCCCACACAGGCTCGGGCCAGATGATCATCGGCGGCTTGCCGTTCACGACCGCCAACGTCGCCAACATGAAGACCGTCGCCAGCATCCTGTACCTGAGCCTGACCGTTCCGGCCTCGTCCTTTGCCGTCGGCTTCATCGGCCCGAATGAGAGCTGGATTTCCATGAACTCACTGGCAACCGCTGCGACAGGCTATGTTTCCCTGTCAATCGATGCAGCCTGCACCCTGAACTTCACCGCCACATACGAGGCCGCATGATGCTGAAAATTGAAGTTGTAGAAAACGGAACGGTGATGATCCGCGAGACGATTGACGGCCGATTTCACCGCCGCACCATCCTGCCGGGTGATGATTATTCGGGCGAACAGGGTGCAGTGTTTGCCGCCTGCGAAAAGGCCCATACGCCCGAGGTCATAGCGGCCTTTCTGGACAGCCGGATGGTGCGCCAGCCGTCGCCCGAAGAGCAGCTTGCCGCATGGCGGGCAGGGGCCAAGTGCAGCCGCCTTCAGGGGCGTCTGACGCTGGGGGCAGAGGTCTGCGCGGCACTGGATGCCATGGCCGCAGATCCCGCGACGCCTTGGGCCATGCGCGAGACCATCACGGGGGCCATCGAATGGCGGCGGTCCAGCCAGACCATTGACGAGCTAGGCTATCTGCTGGGATATGACGCCCCCCGGATGGACGCGCTGTTCGAGGCCGCCATGCAGGTTGCGGTCTGACATATCCGGCCCCCCGAAAGGGAGGCCGGGGGGTGCTGGAAACACCCCCCAACACGGGGCAAAGGTAGATCACCGCCCCCATCGACCAGCATCCGCTTATGGCCGCACCGCCCGTTTCCGGGCAGGCCCAATAGGCAGCGATTCGAATGAACATCAGCTTAACGGCAGACCAGAAAGCCCGCCCCGTCGCCCCTTGGCTGGGCGGCAAACGCAACCTTGCAAAGCGCATCTGCGCCCTCATCGATGCCGATGACCACCGCACCTATGCCGAGCCTTTCGTGGGCATGGGCGGGATCTTCCTGCGCCGGTCGCAGCGCGCGCAGGCCGAGTTCATCAACGACCGGGGCCGCGACGTCTACAACCTCTTCCGGGTGATTCAGGAACACTACGTGGCCTTCCTCGATCTCTTGCGCTTCCAGATCACCACGCAGGCGAATTTCAACCGGCTGTTCGGCGTCGATCCCGAAACCCTGACCGACATGCAGCGCGCCGCGCGCTTCCTTTACCTGCAGCGGCTGGCCTTCGGCGGCAAGGTCTCGGGGCGCAACTTCGGCCTCGCCAACGACCGGCCCGCGCGGTTCAACCTGACCACGCTGGAGCCTGATCTGGAGGCGCTGCACAGCCGGTTGTCGGGGGTGACCATCATGTGCCTCGACTTCGCCGAGTTCATCCGCCGGGTGGATGGGCCAAGGGCGCTCTTCTACCTCGACCCGCCCTATTGGGGCTGCGAGAACGACTACGGCAAAGCCCTGTTCAGCCGTGACCGCTTCGAGGAACTGGCGACCTCGCTGGGGTCGTTAAAGGGGCGTTTTATCCTGTCTTTAAACGACGTCCCCGGTGTGCGCGAAACCTTCAAGGGCTTCCGGTTCCAAGAGGTGAAAACCACCTACACCATCGCCGGAAAAGGCGCGCAGCCCGAACGGGCCGAAGTGCTGATCTCGAACTATGATCTCGGGTGAAGGAAGGGGCCGGATCGGTGACGGTACGGCCTCTGCCATGCCTTCGTGGCTGACTGCAGGCTACACGGTTCCTTTTTGCGGGGAATGCAAGAATCGTTGCCTGAATTCCTTGGGCGAACAATCTTGGGTAGAAAGTTGCAACGGGAGTAAGCATGAGTAAGACAAGTTCAGTCCAGTATCGCCACTTGAAGACAGAAAATCTCGGCACAAAGTCTGATCTAAAGTCTCTGATAGTTGAGGCGCTTCTGCGATCGCAGGCAGATGGACGGAGTCTTTCTCAGAGTGCGAAATTGCGGAAAATCGATCTCGATCAGGATGGTAGTGTAGTAATTCTCAACAAGATTTCTGATCCCAGTAGTTGGGTAGGCCCGGTGTTCGCCGGGCAACTCATACAGCTCGAACTGGGAACACTTCTACCCGCTGTTACCCAATCCCTTGATGATGACACAGATGAGTTCTTGCTCGAAAATCTACAACTTGGAGAGCAGACACAGATCCTCAAGGGAGCGATGTATTTTGCGATTGTTGGTAACCACGTCGCTCTAATCGAGGGGCAAAGCGTAAAGAGTCGTACGCTGGAGCGCTATCTGACGAGAATTTTGCAGGATGCTGCTCGACTAGAGGCAGGGACGCCCGTGATCCTGACAGCAAAGTTCGCAAGCGGAGATGGAAAGGCTCTCGAGGCACCTACAGAGGTTACAGTTCGAGCTGCGCCGGTGAAAGCTTCATCCCAAGATGGCGCGCAAGGGATTCATGAGATTGTCGAACGGGAGGCCGCAAGGGCAAAAGAAGCAGGTCATACCGTTTTTGACGTTTTGGCTACCTTAGGCTGGGATAGAACGGCGATAGAAAGGCTCAAGAAAGACATTCCTTCGGGTGGATGGATCGAGGGGTTCTTCAAGGTCGTAATCAAGGCAAATCGGGCAAAGAGACCAATTTCGAGAGCTACAATCGAGGAGGCGCTCCGTAACATTGACCCGGCAGATCTTGGCCTACGGGGCGAGGGTTCCGAGAAGAACGGTATTGTGAAACTGTCAACGCCGCGATCTGTCAAAACAAAGGGGCAGCTTCTGGACCCAACAGATGCTATGTTGCAGATAGTGGAAGCCCTTAAGGAATGGGCGTCATCTGGGAAGATCGATTGCAAATTTGGTTGAGATCATGGCCGGTGTTTTGCTTGGCGGGGAGCCTCGTGTCCCTTCTGCCGAGTGGCATTTTGGCCGGTGATATCGGTAGGATCGTCACAACTTTTCTTGGACTGCTTGCCGCCAGCATACTTCCGACGATCTCTTTGATCGTTGGCTCGATGTCGGCTACGGGTCGATCGGTCAAGGGCATCAACGAATTGCACGATGAATTTGTTCACTTAGTCGGGGAACTGTTCTCTGTGCTTGGATGGACCATGGTCGCAATCGTCGGTCTGGCTGTCGCCTCCGCTGACATCAATTATCAGTTTGGAACGTACGAGCCGTTTGGAATTCTCTTCGATTTCAGTTCGCTTCCAGACGTGCTGAAAGGTGCTGGGCAATTCGCTGTGGGATATGCTTCGGCAGCTGCTTTGGCTCAGTTTTCATTGGTGCCAAAATCCATTTTGAAGGCGCTGGAGCTTCGGCATCATATAGCAGTCGACGAAGCGCGACGTAAGATTTCTGAAAACGTCCCATCTGCCGATGGCATCCAGAAGATCTTCGGAGCAAAGCAGGGCTTTGGTGAAGTTAAACCCGTATCGATAGTCGAAAAGCTTTAGTCCTTAGGTTGGCTAACCTGATTGGGTTTACCTAGACCTTCGCCTTGCCCCTTTAGCAGGTGCTTTTGGTGGGGAATCTTGCTGTGCTACATTCGCGGAAATCAGCAAGGATCACCCTGCATGACCACCTTACACGAAGTGTTGAACCTGCTACTTGTTACCATCGCCGTTCTGGCCGCTGGCTATCTTGGCTACAGGCTTGGCCGCAGCAGCGAGGATGAAGGGCGTGGCGCAGTCGATGTCATCATCCGTGGCTGCCAACAGCCTTCCGCTCCGCCCGCGAACGCTATCCCAGTGCAACCGCCATCCGGTTTCGGATCGGAGAAGCCGATCCACAAGGCTTAGTACACTGATGCGCCGTGCATCCGCACTTCGGTTTCGCTGAGATTGGGGTGCGGGTCCCGGCTTGTGTTGACACGTCGCGATAGGCTGAAATCCGAAGTCCAACCGTCGACTAGCCCGCAGCACGTCTTAAGCATGCAGCACCAAGGCCCCGGCGCACCCGCAATAGTACCGTAACACTGTCCCGTTTCCTTGCAAGCCGCCAAATGCTGTCTGCTGCAAACTCTGCTGTCAAACTCTGCCAACTCTGGTGGCGAGCCACACACACCACACTTGTCCACAGAAGATTTACCCAGAAAACACTTTACAGGCTTCCCCCACAGGCACACTATATTTAGTAAGGGAGGCGTCGGGCAGACGCTGATCCTTGCCAGACACCCAGTCTCTTGTGGGTCGCGGCCCGCCTGAGGCTTTATAGTGAGGCCGGGGAATGTCGCTTTCTGAAGATTTTATGTCAACGGATGATCTGCATCCCATCGACATCGTCGAAACCTTGGCCGCCCATCATGATTGGGAGTTTGACCGCGTTACCGACGATCAGATTGCCATGGCTGTCGAAGGTCAGTGGCGCACCTATTCCCTCACTTTGGCGTGGTCTGCACAGGACGAAACCCTGCGGCTGATCTGCACCTTCGAAATGGAGCCGCCTTCCGACAAGCTGGGCGATCTCTATGATGTGCTGAACCGCTGCAATGACATGGTCTGGACCGGCGCTTTCACCTATTGGTCCGAGCAAAAGCTGATGGTCTGGCGCTATGGCCTGTGCCTTGCGGGCGGGCAGACGGCGGGGCCAGAGCAGATCGACCGGCTGATTTCCAGCGCGGTAATGGCGGCCGAACGGTTCTATCCGGCGTTCCAGATGGTGGCTTGGGCCAATAAAACCCCCGCCGAAGCGATGAATGTCGCTATTGCCGAGGCTTATGGCCGCGCCTGAGGCGGGCCGCTGATCTTGCCCCTGCAAATTCGCCGGCAGCTTGGGGCGAATATCAATTCAAAAGCAATGCGATCCGCTTTAACCTGCCGTAAAACCGGAGGTTCGAATGACGCTTGATGGGGTGGCCCGTGATGGGCTGGTGCTGCTGGGTTGCGGCAAGATGGGAACCGCGCTGCTGACCGGGTGGCTGGCGGCAGGGGTTCCGCCCGCTTCGGTCTGGGTGATCGAGCCGCAACCGACCGATTGGCTGCGCGCCAGCGGTGTGCATCTGAACGAAGGCATTCCGCCTGCGCCCGCCGTGGCGCTGCTGGCGGTCAAACCGCAGATGATGGGGGCGGCGCTGCCCGCGCTGCAGGCTTTGGGCAACGGGAAAACGCTGTTTGTGTCGATTGCCGCCGGCACCTCGATTGCGACGTTTGAACAGGCGCTGGGCGACCGCACCCCGATCGTCCGCACCATGCCGAACACCCCCGCTATGGTTGGGCGCGGCATCACCGGCATCTGCGCCAATGCCCATGCCGGGGCCGAAGGTCTGGCCTTGGCCGCTGCCTTGATGCAGGCCGTCGGGCAGGTGGTTGAACTGGAGGGCGAGCATCAGATCGACGCCGTGACCGCCGTTTCCGGCTCTGGCCCCGCCTATGTCTTCCACCTGATCGAGGCGATGGCCGCAGGCGGCGTGGCGCAAGGCCTGTCGCCCGAAGTCGCCATGCAACTGGCCCGCGCCACGGTCTGCGGGGCAGGGGAGTTGGCCCATCAATCCCCGGACACGGCATCGCAACTGCGGATAAACGTCACCTCGCCCGGTGGCACCACTGCTGCGGCGCTTTCCGTTCTGATGGAAGCAGAAACCGGCCTGCCCCCCCTGATGGCACGCGCGATCAAAGCCGCCGCCGACCGCGGGCGGGAGCTTGGCGCATGATCACCTATCCCGATTTCGAAAAGGTTGATATCCGCGTGGGCCGCATCACCCGCGCCGAACCCTACCCCGAGGCCCGCAAACCTGCCTACAAACTCTGGGTCGATTTCGGCGGCGATCTTGGCGAAAAACGCTCTTCCGCGCAGATCACCAAGCACTACACGCCCGAAGGGCTGATCGGGCGGCAAGTGCTGGCCGTGGTCAACTTTCCGCCGCGCCAGATCGGCAAGGTGCTGTCCGAAGTGCTGGTACTGGGCCTGCCCGATGCAGAGGGCGAGGTGGTGCTGATCGGTCCGGGCCATGAGGTGCCATTGGGGGGTAAACTGTTCTGATGCAAAAGCTGCTGATCACGCGTCCTTTGCCCGAAACCGTGCTGACCGCCGCCCGCGCCCGCTTTGACGTCACCCTGCGCGACAGCACCGCGCCGCTGACCGACCATGAACTGCGCGCCGCCCTGCGCGATTTCGATGCCGTGCTGCCCACGCTGGGCGACCGTTTTCAGGCCGATGTCTTTGCCGATACCCCCACCCCGCGCGCCAAAATCCTTGCCAATTTCGGGGTTGGCTTCAACCATATCGACGCCGTCGCCGCCCGCGCCGCAGGCATTGCCGTCACCAACACCCCCGGTGCCGTCACCGACGCCACCGCCGACATCGCGCTCACGCTGATCCTGATGACCGCCCGCCGCGCAGGCGAAGGCGAACGGCTGGTCCGCAAAGGCGCATGGACCGGCTGGCATCCCGTGCAAATGCTCGGCATGCATGTCACGGGTCGCACCGTCGGCATCATCGGCATGGGCCGCATTGGCAAAGCCATCGCCCATCGCTGCCACTACGGCTTTGGCATGCAGGTGGTGTTCCACAACCGCTCGCCCGTCACCGATACGCCCTACGCCCGCCAAGTCCCGCTGGCGCAAGCCATGGCTGCAGATATCGTCGTCACCGCCGTCCCCGGCGGCGCCGAAACCCGCCACCTGATCAACGCCGAAACCCTGCGCCACATGGCCCCGCATGCCATCTTCATCAACATCGCGCGTGGCGATGTGGTGGACGAAACCGCGCTGATCGCTGCTCTGCAATCGCGCCAGATCGCGGGCGCGGGTCTCGATGTCTACGAACACGAACCCCATATCCCGCCCACCCTCATGGCACTGGAAAACGTCACCCTGCTGCCCCACCTTGGCACCGCCGCTTTGGAAGTGCGCGAAAACATGGGCCATATGGCCGTCGCCAACCTCATCGCCCATCTGGAAGGCCGCCCCCTTCCTAATCCGGTCTAGCGCATGCCCATTCACCTTGGCCAAATACTCCCGCCGGAGGCATCTACCCCAAAAGCCACACCGCGCCTCCATGCCAAACCGCCGCTAATGCCGCAGCGCCAAAGCCGTCCGCGGCCCCTCGACGGGGCCAAGGACGGCACTACCCGACAGGTCAAACCATGATCCTGTCGCGCGGGCGCAAATATATCTTCGTGCATATCCCCAAGACGGGCGGCACCGCGCTGTCCCTTGCGCTCGAAGCCCGCGCGATGAAAGACGATGTGCTGATCGGCGATACGCCCAAGGCCCGCGCCCGCAAGGCCCGCCTGCATGGCGTCAAATCCCAAGGGCGGCTTTGGAAACATTCGACCCTTGCCGATATCGCGGGCCTCGCCACCGATGCCGAGATTGAAAGTTTCTTCACCCTCGCCCTTGTCCGCAACCCGTGGGATCGCGCGGTCAGCTACTACCACTGGCTGCGCGACCAAAGCTTTGCCCATCCCGCCGTGGGTCTGGCCAAGGCCCAGGGCTTCAGCGGCTTTCTGAACCACCCGCAAACCGTGACAAGCCTGCGGCTTTGGCCCTATTCCGCCTACCTGCGCGACCGCCACGGCATTGAGCGCGCCAGCCTGTTCGCGCGGTTGGAGCATCTGGCCGAAGACCTTGCCCCGTTCGAGGCGCATCTCGGCTTCCGCCTTACCCCCTTGCCCCGCGCGAACCCGTCAGACCGCCCCCCCGATTGGCGGCCCTTCTACAGCGACGCCGACGCTGCCCTGATTGCCGACATAGCCGAGGCCGACATCGCCCGCTTCGGCTATGGCTTTGATCCGGCCTAGGCCGCCTTGCGCGCCGCGAAGCGCCCGTAGAAGGTCTCTCCCTTGGCCGCCATCTCGCGCAGCAGGGCAGGGGGCGCAAACCGCGCCCCGAACCGCGCTGTCAGCCCGTCACAAATCTCGACCGCCCGTGCCGCGCCGATGATATCCAGCCACGAGAACGGCCCGCCCGACCACGGCGCAAAGCCCCAGCCAAGGATCGCCCCGACATCGCCTTCGCGAATATCGGTCAAAACGCCGTCCTGCAGCGCCCGCACCGCCTCCAGCACCTGCGCCATCAGCAAACGGTGCTGCACCTCGCCCAACTCCGGTTGGGTCGCGGAAACCGGATAGGCCGCCTCCAGCCCGTCCCACAGCCCCTCGCGCCGCCCCGTGGCGTCATAGGCATAGAAACCCGCGCTGGATTTCTTGCCCAACCGCCCCTGATCGGCCATCGCAAACAGCACCGCATCCACCGCGCCATCGGGATAGGCCTCGCCCATCGCCGCCCGCGTGGCCTTGGCGATCTTGACCCCCAGATCAATCGAGGTCTCATCCACCAGTTGCAGCGGTCCCAAAGGCATCCCCACCAGTTTCGCGGCATTTTCGATCAGCGCAGGCTCCACCCCTTCGGCCACCATGCGGATGCCTTCGTTGATATAGGGAATGATGCAGCGGTTGGCGTAAAAGAAGCGCGCGTCGTTGACCACAATCGGCGTCTTGCGGATTTGCCGCACGAAATCCAGCGCCTTGGCCACCGCCCGCGCCCCTGTGGCCTTGCCCCTGATGATCTCGACAAGGTTCATCTTGTCCACGGGGCTGAAGAAATGGATGCCGATGAACTGGTCAGGCCGCACACTCGCCCCCGCCAGCATCGAAATCGGCAGGGTCGAGGTGTTCGAGGCAAAAATGCAATCAACCCCCACCGCAGCCTCAACCTTTGCCGTCACCTCGGCCTTGACCTTCGGGTCTTCAAACACCGCCTCGACCACCAGATCACACCCCGCAAGGGCGGTGTAATCCGTCGTCGCCTCGATCCGCGCCAGCACCTCGGCCTTCTTCTCGGGCGTCACCTTGCGGCGCTGCACGCCCTTGTCCAACAAGCCCTCGGAATAGGATTTCCCCCGCTCTGCCGCCTCTTGCGTGGCATCGACCAGCACCACATCAATTCCGGCATTGGCACTGACATAGGCGATCCCCGCCCCCATCATCCCCGCGCCGATCACGCCGACCTTACGCACCGACTGATCCGGCGCGTCGGGCCGGTTCGCACCCTTCTCCAGCGCCTCTTTGTTGATGAACAGGCTGCGGATCATCGCCGAGGAGGACGGGTTCAGCAGAACGGAGGTAAACCACCGCGCCTCGATCCGCAGCGCGGTGTCAAACGGCACCAAGGCCCCTTCGTAAACCGCCGACAACAGCGCCTTGGCTGCGGGATAAACCCCCATCGTCTTGCCATGCACCATCGCACTTGCGCCAACAAAGGTCATGAATCCCGCCGGATGATAGGGCGCGCCGCCGGGCATCTTGTAGCCCTTGGCATCCCACGGCTTGACCAGATCGGCATCCGCCGCGCCCAGCACCCATTCCTTCGCCCGCGCCAGAAGCTGATCGGGGGCCACCACCTCGTCGATCAAGCCCGCAGCCTTCGCCGCCTTCGGGTCCGACAGCTTGCCCTCCAGCAGGAACGGTGCCGCCATCATCGCACCCAGCTTGCGCGCAAGCCGCGTTGTGCCGCCCGCCCCCGGAAAGATGCCAACCATGATCTCCGGCAACCCGATCTTCGCCTTCGGATTATCCGCCGCGATGATCCGGTGACAGGCCAGCGGCAGTTCCAGCCCGATCCCCAGCGCCGTCCCCGGCAGCGCCGCCACAATCGGCTTGCCACCCTTTAGCGTCTTCGGGTCCATCCCCGCGCGCTCGATCTTCCGCAACACGCCATGCATCATCATCACGCCGTCGAAAATCGCCTGCGCCCCGCCCGCCCGCATCTCGGCGATCACGTTCAGATCCATCCCGCCCGCGAAATCCTTCTTCGCGCTGGTGATGATGATCCCCTTCACGCCCGCATCGGCCAACCCCTGATCCACCAGATCGGACAGCAGCGCGAAGGCCGCGGTTGACATGACGTTCATCGACTTGCCAGCCACATCCCAAGCAATCGTGGCCACGCCGTCGCCGTCCACGGCATAGGTGAAATCGGTCATTCGTCTGCTCCTTTCAGGGGCTGGTCCACGCGCGGCACCTGAATGGGCCAGCGCATGTTCGATATAGAGTTGGTAATCGCCACCGCGCGCCACGTGTTCCCGATCAGCCGTAGCGTCATGGTAGACCGGAACGGCGGCACGATCCGCTGGGATCCGGCAATGAAATGAGACACATAGCGCCCCGAAATCAGGTGATCGCTGATATCCACAGCCGATTCCGCCAGCCGGACATAATCCGTCACCTTCTGGAATTTCAGCATGTTGTGAAAGCTGTCAAAGCCCAGCTTCAGATCGGCTTCGGTGGTGACATTCAACGTTGCGGTTTCGGTAATCAGCGTGAAAGGCAGATGCACATGGTTGCGATAGGTCTCCCAGTCACCCACCAGAACGGCGGTGCCGATTTCATCCAGATAGGATTGCAGCAGTTGCAGCGCAGGCATTCAGACGCTCCTTTCGCGGCCATCGGCATGGGTATAGCGGCGGGTTGCGCCGTCTTTGTGGGTCACCAGATCATGGTCTGGATAGTGGATTACATCGCGCGGCCCGCGCGTGCCGATCACCAGATAGCGCGCCTCGGCCCCCGACCGGTTCTCAAGACAATGCCCCACCGCCATGCCCGCAGGCCAAGCCGCAGCCTCGCCCGCGCGCAGCAGCGTTTCGGTGTCTTCCACCAGAACCGCCTCGCCGGACAGGATATAGACCATCTCGTCCTCGGCCTCGTGCCAGTGCCTGAAGCTGGATTTGGACCCCGGCGGCAGGATTTCGACAAAGGCCCCGAACTGCGACAGCCCGCCCGGATCGCTAAGTAACTGATAGGAATAGGCCCCCGTGCCGGCCCCCAGAACGGGGTGGCTATAGCCGGTCTCGGTCACAATCGGGGGCGGGGCGATTTTCGGCATCTAGGTCTCGGGCGCGATATAGGGCGCGCCGTCCTTGCGGGTGAAGGCGGCCTTGCCCGCGTCAATCGTCACCACCAGATCGACATCGGAATAGGTCGCCACCTCGCGCGTGGATTTCGACCCGACCACCAGAAAGCTGGCAGGTGCCACGCTGCGGTTGATAAAGTGATGCCCGTCCGGCACATTCGCCGGAAAGGCCGCGCAATCGCCCGCCCGCATCACGGTTTCGCCCGCGTCCTGCACCAGCACACATTCGCCCGCCGTGACCATCACGAATTCATCCTCGGCCATGTGCCAGTGCCGCAAGGATGACAGCGCCCCGGGTTGCAGCGTCACCAGATTGACGCCGAATTGCGTCAGCCCACCCGCGTCGCCCAAGCGCAGGCTGCTGCGCCCCGTCATCATCGCGGCGTAAGGGGCGGGATAGATCGAACCCGTCTTGACCGGAACTTTGTCTTTATCAATCAAGCCCATCACACCCTCTCGATGATTGTGGCTGCCCCCATGCCGCTTGCAATGCACAGCGTTGCAAGGCCCACGGATTTGCCGCTGCGTTCCAGCTCGTCCAGCAGCGTGCCGATGATGATCGCGCCGGATGCGCCCAAGGGATGACCCATCGCGATCGCCCCGCCGTTGACGTTGACGATGGCAGGATCGACGTTGAACGCCTGCTGGAACCGCAGGACGACGGCAGCAAAGGCCTCGTTCACTTCGAACAGGTCGATGTCGGCGATGGTCATCCCTGCATCGCGCAGGATCTTTTGCGTCGCAGGCACCGGACCTGTCAGCATGATCGTCGGATCGGTGCCGATCTTGCAGGTCGCCCTGATCCGCGCGCGCGGCGTCAGCCCGTGGGCCACGCCGAACTCTTTGGTGCCGATCAGGATCGCCGCCGCCCCGTCCACGATGCCCGATGAATTTCCCGCATGGTGGATGTGATTGATCCGCTCCAGATGCGGATATTTCATCATCGCCACCTTGTCGAAACCGGGCATCATCTCGCCCATGTCCTTGAATGCGGGTTTCAGCGCGGCCAAAGTCGCCAAGTCGGTGCCCGCCCGCATATATTCGTCATGCGCCAGAATCGGCAGGCCGTTCTGGTCGCCGATGGTGATCACAGACCGCGCAAAGCGGTTCTCGGCCCAAGCCTGTGCTGCCCGCCTTTGCGATTCCACCGCCAAGGCATCGGCCATCTCTCGGGTAAAGCCGTATTCGGTGGCGATGATATCCGCCGAAATCCCCTGCGGTACAAAGTAGGTCTTCATCGCCAAAGAGGGATCGACCGCAATCGCCGCCCCATCGCTGCCCATCGCAACGCGGCCCATCATCTCGACCCCGCCCGCGATATAGGCCGACCCTGCGCCACCCTTCACCTGATTGGCCGCCAGATTGACCGCCTCCATCCCGCTGGCACAAAAGCGGTTAATCGCAAGCCCGGGAATGGATTCGTCCAGCCCCGAGGCCAGCACGGCAGAGCGCGCAAGGCAGCCGCCCTGTTCGCCCACCTGCGTGACATTCCCCCAGATCACATCTTCCACCGCATGGCCCGAAAGCCCGTTGCGGTCTTTGATCGCATCCAGAATTTTCGCCGACAGGGCAACCGAGGTCAGCTCGTGCAGCGCCCCGTCCGGGCGGCCCTTGCCACGCGGCGAGCGCACGGCGTCGTAGATGAAGGCGTCGGTCATAATGGCTCCTCAGGCGCGGTCGGCAGGGTTGCCGGGCATCAGATCATAGGGGGATTTCCAGCCGGGCTGGGCGGCGATGCGGTCCAGCCAAGCGTCGATATGGGGCCAGTCCTTGCGGTCAAAACCGAAAGGCTCGGGGTAGAACAGATACCCGCAGCAGGACAGATCGGCGATGGTGATCGCCTCGCCCGCGATCCATTTGCGCGCCGAAAGGTGGTCGTTCAACACCGTATAAGCCGCCTTCAACCGGCCCTGCATAAACGGGATCACACCGGCGGGACGTTTGGCTTCGGGCACGAAATTCGCCAGAAACCGCACCGTGCCGATCTGGGTGGACAGCTTGTGATTGTCCCAGAACAGCCAGCGCAAAACCTCGCGCCGCTCTGCCGCCGAACGCCCGCCCAGCTTGCCGGACTTGGAGCTGATATAATCCAGAATGACGCCCGATTGCGTCAGTGTGGTATCGCCGTCCTGCAGAACCGGCACCTCGCCCATTTCGTTCAGCGCGCGGAAGTCCGGCGTGCGGGTGGCGCCATTGAAGAAGTCGACAAAGACCGGCTCCCACTCCATCCCCGAAAAGGTCAGCGCCAAGGCCGCCTTGTAGGCGTTGCCGGATTCGCCAAAACAGTAAAGTTTCGCTGTCATCGCCTAACTCCAAAATTCGTTTCCCGGATCAAGCGCCGGGGGTTTTCCACCCCCGGACCCCCGAGAGTATTTTCGCCAAGATGAAAAACGAAGTCTTAACCTTTGCGTGCCAGACTGCGTTTCGTGGAACAGGCTGGAGAGCCGATGGCCACCCAAGGTGAAGCCCCTGCGCCCGACATACCGGATAGCCAAACCGGCGGAGCTTCGGGTGCAGGGTGTGCCTGTGCCGTTTCATCTTGGCCCAAATACTCCCGCCGGAGGCCCTGCCGCTGCGCCATGATCAGGCTCATGTCTTGCGCGCCTCCAGATCCGCGTTGAACAGCCGCAGCCGGTGGCTCAGGTTGTCCTGATCAATCACACTGGTGAAATTCTCGAACAGAAACGACAGCGCCTCGCCCTCATCCAGACCGGCCTCGGTGGCAAAGCGTTTCAGGCGGCGGTAGCCGTCTTCGGTCATCGCAACCGGAAAGCGGCGGGTCAGGCGAAAGCGTTTGGGCATCGGTGTCTCCAGGTGCGGTAAAGAATTTTCGCAGAAAATTCTTGATAGACTAGAACGCCTCGGCAGGCAGCGCCATCACCGGATCGGCGCCGCTTTGGATACGCGCCAGATGCAGCGCAGTCGCGGGCAGGTGTCGTGCCATATAATAGCGGCCCGTCGCCAGTTTCGCGTTCAGGAAATCGGCATCGCCGCCGGCATCCAGCCCCGCAAGGGCGGCCTTGGCGATCTTGGCCCACATCAGGCCAAGGCAGGTATGCCCCATCATGGTCATGAAATCATAAGACCCCGCCAGCGCCGCATTCGGATTTTTCATCGCGTTCTGCATGAAGAACATCCCTGCCGCCTGACAGTCTTTTGACGCCTGTTTCAGCGGATCAAGGAAGCCGCGCAGCCGGTCATCGCCCTCGTTTTCCTTGATGAACCCCTTCACCAATTCGAAAAACGCCATCACATGCTTGCCGCCATCGGCGCCCAGCTTGCGCCCCACAAGGTCCAACGCCTGCACGCCGTTCGCGCCTTCGTAGATCTGCGCGATCCGCGCATCGCGGACGAACTGGCTGACGCCGTTATCCTCGATATAGCCATGCCCGCCCCAGACCTGCTGCGCCTGCACGGCCATCTCGAAGCCCTTGTCGGTCTGGAACCCCTTCAGCACGGGGATCAGCAGCGAAACCAGCCCCTCGGCAGCCTCATCCCCCAAGCGCACCGAGCGGTCGATCAGATGCGCCGCCCAGAAGGTAAACGCCCGCGCGCCTTCGACGAAACTTTTCTGATCCATCAGGTTGCGACGGATGTCGGGATGCACGATCAGCGGATCGGCGGGGCCGGTGGGGTTCTTCACCCCCGTCACATCGCGGCCCTGCAAACGGTCGCGCGCATATCCCACCGCGTTCTGATAGGCGGCCTCGGCCACGGCATAGCCTTGCAGGCCCACACCCAGACGCGCCTCGTTCATCATGGTGAACATGGCCTTCATGCCCTTGTGCAGATCGCCCAACAGCCAGCCGGTGGCCCCGTCATAATTCATCACACAGGTCGCATTGCCGTGGATGCCCATCTTGTCCTCAACCTTGCCGACGCTGACCGCATTGCGCGCGCCCAAAGTCCCGTCATCCTTCACCAGAAATTTCGGCACGATGAACAGCGAAATCCCCTTGGTGCCTTCGCCCCCGCCCGGAGCCTTGGCCAGCACCAGATGGATGATATTCTTGGCCAGATCATGTTCACCGGCCGAGATGAAAATCTTGGTGCCGGTGATGCGATAGCTGCCATCCGCCTGCGGCTCGGCCCGCGTCCGCATCAGGCCCAGATCGGTGCCGCAATGCGGTTCCGTCAGGTTCATCGTACCGGTCCAGTCGCAGGACACCATCCGTGGCAGGTATGTCGCCTTCTGTTCGGCGGTGCCATGTGCGCGGATCGCGGAATAGGCCCCATGCGTGAGGCCCTGATACATGTTGAACGCCATATTGGCCGAAACGAAAATCTCGCCCACCGCCGTTCCCATCAGATAGGGCAGGCCCTGCCCGCCGTAGTCGGGGTCGCAGTCCAGCGCGGTCCAGCCGCCTGCCTTCATCGCCTCGAATGCCGCTTTGAATCCGGTCGGTGTCCGCACCACACCGTTCTCCAAAACACAGCCTTCCCTATCGCCCACCGCATTCAGGGGGGCCAGCACATCGCTTGCCACCTTGCCCGCCTCGTCCAGCACGGCGGCGGTAAAGCCCGCATCCAGATCGGCATAGCCGGGAATATCCGCGCCAGATACAGCAAGCACATCATGCAGCAGGAATTGCATATCTTTCACGGGGGCGGTGTAGGTTGTCATGGCGGCTCCTGTTATTCGGCGGCGGCGCGGCGGAAGGCGGCCAGACTAGCCGCCCCTTCTGCGAGTTGAATTTTCAGATCGGCAATCGCCTCGTCCAGCTCGGCGCGCTGGGCTTCCATCTGGGCCAGACGGTCGCACCCAAGATCATAGGTGCGCTGCAGCTGCGCCTCGTTCGATCCGTCGCGGTCATACATGTCCAGAAGCTGCCGGATATCCTCCAGCGAAAACCCGAACCGCTTGCCGCGCAGGATCAGCAGCAGCCGCGCGCGGTCTTGCTTGGTGAACAAGCGCGCCGTGCCTTTGCGGATCGGGAACAGCAGTTCCTTTGCCTCGTAAAACCGAAGCGTGCGGGGCGTGACAGCAAACGCCTCGCACATTTCGCGGATGGTCAGGGTGTCGGTCGTGGACGGGATGGGACTCATGGCGCTCTCATGGGATCAGGGGTGATCCGAACATGGTGGGTTCCGGATCATCATAGTAGAGCGCTTGACGTTAACGTAAATGTAACGTCACGTCAGAAATTCCCGTGACGTGAAGTCAGCTTTCGCGGGCGATCTCGGCCACCGCCGTGGCCCGCAAGGCGCGCAGATCGGCGATGGTGGTGGCCAGTTCGGCCTGCTGCCGTTCCAGATCGGCCAGTTGCCGGTCGGCCAGCATCAGCCAATGCTCCAACTGCGGTTTGGTGCCTTTTTGCTGATAGATCAGCAGCCATTGCCGGATTTCTTCAAGGCTGAAGCCGAACCGCCGCCCGCGCAGGATCAATGTCAGCCGCGCCACCTCGCGCGGGCCATAGAACCGCGCACGGCCTTCCTTTTCGGGGGAAAGCAGTTCGATATATTCGTAATAGCGCAGCGTACGTGGGGTCACATCAAACTTGGCACACATCTCTTTGAAGCTAAGCCGAACATCAGCCATGTCAGATCCTCCGCTGCGGCTAACCTAAGGGTTGCGCCGCACGGGCGCAAGAATAGCGCGCGGCCCCTTGCGTCTGCCGCCAAGCGGGCGATTATGGCAGCCATGACCGACATCCTGCACATCGCCCGACAATTCATTGAAGCCATTCCCCATGCCCAGGCGCTCGGGATGCAGTTGACCGAGCTTGGACAAGGCCGCGCCACCATCACCATGCCGTGGGACGCGCGGCTTGTGGGCGATCCGGCCACCGGCGTTTTGCATGGCGGCGCGGTCTCGGCCTTGATGGATACGGCCAGCGGGGCTGCGGTGATGTGCCATCCGGCCGCGCCCATATCAACCGCCACGCTTGACCTGCGGATCGACTACATGCGCCCCGCCACGCCGCGCCAGACCATCACCGCGCGGGCCGAATGCTATCATGTCACCAAATCCGTCGCCTTCATCCGCGTCACCGCCACAGACGAAGACGAATCCCGCCCCGTCGCCACCGGCACCGGCGCCTTTACGCTGGACCGCCCGGCTGGGAGTGTGGAATGAGACGCCCCGAACCCGTTCAGATCATCAAATCCCGCCGCGACGCCGCCCTTGCGCGGCTGGTGCATGACGTTCCCTATATCGGCTTTCTCGGCATCCAGTTCGACCGTCGCGGCGATGAGCTGACCGCCGTTCTGCCCTTTGATCCCAAACTGATCGGCAACCCCATGCTGCCCGCCCTGCATGGCGGTGTGACGGCGGCCTTTCTCGAAGTCACAGCCATCATCGAACTCAGCTGGTCTTTGCTTTGGGAAGAGATGGAGGGCGGCAATCCGAACCCCGACCACCCGCCGCGCCTGCCAAAGACCATCGATTTCACCGTGGATTACCTGCGCGCAGGCCTGCCCCGTGATGCCTATGCCCGCGCAAGGGTGAACCGCTCTGGCCGCCGCTATGCTTCGGTGCATGTCGAGGCGTGGCAGGACAACCGCCAAAGGCTTTACGCCCAAGCCACCGGCCATTTCCTGATGCCACCCGCGCCGGGCGAGCCTGCGGAATAGTTAGCTGCGGATAAAGCGGAACACGAAACTGGCCAGCCAGCCTGCAAAAGCCGCCAGCAGCAGCGCCGCCGCGCCATATAGCGCGGGCTGGTCATGCGCCATGCGGAACAAAAACCGCTCCAGCCCGGTTTTCCGCACCCCGATGATCGCGGCACTGTTGTCCACCACCACCCCGTTGCGCGTCAGGAAAATCCGCACATTGTAATTGCCTTCGGTCAGGTTCGCGGGCAGCACCACATCGGCGCGAAACAGCGTTTCCTCCAGAAACTGCACAGAACCTTCCGCCACCCGATAGCGATCCTCGGCCAGCCGGATACGCTGCAACGACTCGACAAAATCTTGCGGGTCCGAGGCTTCGGCACTGATCCCCACCGCGCGGATCACCTGCGGCAAGGTGATGGAATGGCGCAAATCCTCGGTTCCCGACAGAATTTCCTCCAGCGGACCGGTCGTGGCCACCGCGTAGAAACTGGGGGCCTTGTCGATGGTCACCGCATCGCGGTTCAGCCAGATTCCGGCGATCTTTTCCTTGCGCCGGATCACCAGTGGCGTCGCCGGCCCTTCCACCGTCACGATTACCTCCATCCGGCCCTTGTCCTCCGGGGCAGGGGAGTCGCGCTTGACCGCGCCATAGATCAGAATCTCGGACCCGTCGAAATTGGCCGTAATCGCCACGCGGTTCTGGCTTAGGCCGGACACGATTTCCTCGGAGGCCAATGCGGGCAGGGCGGCCAGACCAAAAGCCAAGGCCAAAGCGCGGATCATGGCAGCAGCCCCGGTGTAATCGAATAAAGCTCCGACGGTTGCAGCAGCAGGTCCAGCGCGATCTTGAACGACACCGCCAGCACCAGAATCGCCAGCAGAATCCGCAACTGTTCGGCCCGCAGCCGCACCCCCACCCGCGTTCCCATCTGCGCGCCGATCACGCCGCCCGCAATCAGCAGCAGCGCCAGCAGCATATCAACTGTCTGGTTGGTGATCGCATGCATCAGCGTGGTGAAGCCGGTCACAAAGATGATCTGGAACAGCGATGTTCCCACCACCACCTTTGTCGGCATCCCCAGCAGGTAAATCATCGCAGGCACAAGGATAAACCCGCCGCCCACGCCCATGATCGCCGCCATGAAACCCACCAGCGCCCCCACCAGCAAAGGCGGGATCACCGAGATATACAGCCCCGAGGCGCGGAATTTCATCTTCAGCGGCAGGCCATGCACCCAAGTATGGATATGCGCGCGCCGCACCGGCGCCGCCCCCATCCTGCGCGCCCGCCACAGCGCCCGCAGGCTTTCCTGAAACATCATCGCGCCGATCAGGCCCAGAAACAGCACATAGGACAGTTGCACGAACAGATCGATCTGACCCAGATGCGTCATCCATGCGAAAACCCAGCCCCCAAGCGCCGATCCCGCAAAGCCCCCCAGCATCAGCACGATCCCCATGCGGAAATCGACGGCCTTCCGCTTGAGCTGCGCCAGAACACCCGAAATCGACGAGGCAACAACCTGATTTGCGCCGGTGGCAACCGCGACGGCGGGCGGGATTCCGATGAAGAACAGCAGCGGCGTGATCAGGAAACCGCCGCCCACACCAAACATGCCGGATAAAAATCCAACCATTCCCCCCAGCCCCAACAGCAGGAAGGCGTCCACCGAAACCTCGGCTATGGGGAGGTAAAGCTGCATGGCCAAAGGCCCGTTCGAAGGCTGGTGATTCTTAAGGCATGAGCGCCTTTGTCTGCGATGTCAAACCCTTGCCGCTCTCATCGCAGCCCGCGCAGAAAATGACGCAACACCTGTTCCAGTTTCGCCGCACCCAAGGGGGCCATCGCCTTGGTGTGTTCGTGGCTGATCTGTTCGTCACTCATGCCGGCGGCCATATTGGTGATGGTCGAAATCGCCGCCACCCGCAGCCCAAGAAAGCGGGCAAGGATCACTTCCGGCACCGTGGACATGCCCACTGCATCGCCGCCAAGGATCTTGATCGCCCGAATTTCGGCAGGCGTTTCAAACGACGGTCCCGAATACCACGCATAAACCCCCTCGGGCAGGGCGACTCCCACCGCCTTGGCACTGTCGCGCAAGCCTGCGCGCAAATCAGGGTCATGCGCCGTTGTCATCGGCACAAAGCGGGCATCGGTTTTCTCGCCGATCAGCGGGTTAAGGCCGGAAAAGTTGATGTGATCGCCCAGCAGCATCAGATCGCCGGGCCGTATATCCGCCCGCAACGACCCTGCCGCATTGGTGGCGATCAGGCTATCGGCCCCCAGCGCCTTCAGCACCGTCAGCGGCAGGCGCATCGCCGCCGGATTGCCGTTCTCATAATAATGCTCGCGCGCACCGAACACCGCCACGCGCACGCCTTCCAGATCGCCGATCACAAGGTTCGGATTATGCCCCGAAACCCCGACATGCGGAAACCCGTCCAGATCGGCATAGGGGATCGACACCCCCTGCACCGCCCCCGCCAGATGCCCCAGACCCGACCCAAGGATCAGCCCCAGCCGCACCGGAGCCTCCCCCGCGCGGGACTGGATCAGTGCAACCAGATCCTCAACGCTCTTTGACATAGGCCTCGCCCCCTGCGCGCGGCGGGGTGGCCTTGCCCACCAGACCCGCCAGCACCACCACCGTCAGGATATAGGGCAGCGCATCCAGCGCCGGTATTGGCACGTTCACGCCCACCACCCGTTCAATCACATCAGGCCGCAGCGCCAAGGCTTGCAAGAACCCGAACAGCAGCGTCGCATACAGGCAATACCAAGGCCGCCACTTGGCGAAGATCAGCGCCGCCAGCGCGATATAACCCCGCCCTGCCGTCATCTCGCGCCCGAAACCGGCCTGCAACCCCGTGGCCATATAGGCCCCCGCCAACCCGCACAAAACGCCGGTAATCAGCACCGCCGTATAGCGCAGCCGCACCACCGACACCCCCGCCGTATCAACCGAGGCCGGATTTTCTCCCACTGCCCGCAGCCGCAACCCGAACCGCGTGCGAAACAGCACCCACCACGTCAGCGGCACCAGCAGCAGCGCCACATAGACCAGAATGGTATGCCCCGACAGCACCTCGGCATAAAACGGCCCAAGGATCGGCACCGCCCGCAGGCTTTCCGCAAAGGGCAGATCAATCTGGGCAAACCGCGCCGCGCCCGTCAGCGCCGCCGTCCGCCCGCCTTGCTGGAACAGGTCCTGTGCGATCAGCACCGTCACGCCAGAGGCCACAAAGTTCAGCGCCACGCCCGCGATCAACTGGTTGCCGCGGAAGGTGATCGACGCCACCCCATGCACCAGCGCAAACAGCAGCGACCCGCCGATACCGGCCAAAAGCCCGACCCAAACCGATCCGGTCAGCGCGGCCACGGCAGCCGAACTCATCGCGGCCATCAGCATCTTGCCTTCCAGCCCGATGTCGAAAACCCCCGCCCGTTCCGAATAAAGCCCCGCGAGGCAAGCCAGCAGCAGCGGCGTCGCCAGCCGCAGCGTGGCGTCCAGCATCTGCAAAAGCGTTGCGTAATCCATCACGCGGCCCCTTTCCGGTTAGGCCGGAAAAACACGCCCAGCATCATCCGCACCATCTGGTCCAGCGCGCCGGTGAACAGGATCACCAAGCCCTGCACCACCGTCCGCAATTCGATCGGGATCGAGGTCCACAACCCCAGCTCCGCCCCGCCCTGATAGAGAATCCCGAACAGGATCGCCGCCAGAAACACCCCCGCCGGATGGTTCCGCCCCATCAGCGCGACCGCAATCCCGATGAACCCCGCCCCTTCGGCCGAGTTCTGCAACAACCGTTCAGACTCGCCCATCACGTTGTTGATCGCCATCATCCCCGACAGCGCGCCCGAAATCAGCATCGCCACCATGATGATCTTGAAGGGCGAAATCCCCGCATAACGCGCCGCCTTTTCCGATTTGCCAAAGGCGCGGATCTCATAGCCCAACCGGGTGCGCCACATCAGCGCCCAGACCGCAAAGCACGCCGCAACGGCGATAAAGAAGGTCACATTGGCCGGAACCTGCTCGTAAACCGCTAGCCCGTCCTTACCCAGTTTCACCGCCCCATCCGGCCCGTATTTCGCAAACAGGTTCTGCAACAGCGGAATATCGGCAAATTGCGGCAGCTTTGCCCCCTCGGGGAAACGGGCCGAGGCGGGGTCCATCTGCCCGTCAGGCCGCAGTACGTTCACCAGCAGATAGATCAGCAACGCCGCCGCGATATAGTTGAACATGATCGTGGTAATCACGATGTGGCTGCCCCGCTTGGCCTGCAACCACGCCGGAATCGCCGCCCAAGCCGCGCCAAACACCGCAGCCCCGATCATCGCCGCCATCAGCGCCAGCGTCCAATGCGGCCAAGGCAGCGCCAGACAAACCAGCGCCACGCCCAGCCCGCCCAGTTGCGCCTGCCCCTCACCGCCGATGTTGAACAGGCTACCGTGAAAGGCCACCGTCACCGCAAGGCCGGTAAAGATAAAACTCGTCGCATAATACAGCGTATAGCCCCAGGCATAGGCCGATCCGACCGATCCTTCGACCATCACCGAAAGCGCCTCCATCGGGCTTTGTCCGATGGACAGCAGCACCACCGCCGACACAATCGCCGCCAGCAAAAGACTGATCAGCGGCACCAGAACCACATCGGCCCAAGTTGGCAATTTGGTCATGTCGCGGCCTTTCCGTTCATTCCGGCCATCATCAGGCCCAGCTCGCGCTCGTTGGTGGTTTCGGGGTCGCGGAAGCCCATCAACTGGCCGTCAAACATCACCGCAATACGATCCGACAGCGACATGATCTCGTCCAACTCGACCGAGACCAGCAAGATCGCCTTGCCCTGATCGCGCAGCGCGATGATCTGTTTGTGAATGAATTCAATCGCGCCAATATCGACGCCCCGCGTCGGCTGACCGATCAGCAGCAGGTCTGGATTGCGCTCCATCTCGCGCGCCACCACGATCTTTTGCTGGTTCCCGCCCGAGAAAGACTTGGCAGGCAGCGACGGGATCGGCGGGCGCACGTCATAGGTCGCCATCTTCTTTTCCGTATCCGCCCAGATCGCAGCGTTATCCATGATCAGAGGGTTTTTCTGGTATTCCGGCGCGTTGTGATAGCCAAAGGCCACATTCTCCCACGCCGCGAAATCCATAATCAGACCAAGGGCCTGACGATCCTCCGGCACATGCGAGATTCCCGCTGCGCGGCGCGTCTGCCCGTTGGCCTTTGCCCCCGTCAGCGGCAGGTTGGTCCCGTTCAGGGCAATCCGCCCCGACGCCCGCGCGATGCCGCCCAAAGCCTCCAGCAGTTCGGATTGGCCATTTCCGGCCACCCCTGCGATGCCCAGAATCTCGCCCGCCTTGATCTCGAAGCTGACGCCCTTCAGCCGGACAACCCCGTGTTCGTCCTTCACCGACAGGTTTTCCACCGTCAGCACGGTCTGGCCAACCTTGGCTGGCCCCTTCTCGACCTCCAGCAGAACCTTGCGGCCCACCATCAACTCGGCCAGCGATTCAGGGGATGACTCGGCAGTTTTCACCGTCGCCACCATCGTCCCGCGCCGCATCACGCTGACGTGGTCGGTGGCCTCCATGATCTCGCGCAGCTTGTGGGTGATCAGGATGATGGTCTTGCCCTGATCCTTCAAGCCTTTGAGGATTCGGAACAAATGGTCGGCCTCTTCCGGTGTAAGCACACCTGTAGGCTCGTCCAGAATCAGAATGTCGGCCTGCCGATACAGGGCCTTCAGGATTTCCACCCGCTGCTGGTGGCCCACCGACAGGTCTTCGATCAGTGCGTCGGGGTTCACATCCAGTTCGTATTCGCGCGACAGGTCCGCCAGAACCTTGCGCGCCTTGGTCAGGCTGGAGTTCAGCATCGGGCCATCTTCGGCGCCAAGGATGACGTTCTCCAGCACTGTGAAATTCTGCACCAGCTTGAAATGCTGGAACACCATGCCGATACCGGCGCGGATGGCGCTCTGGCTGTCGGGGATGGCGGTGGGGGTGCCGTTGATCAGGATCTGACCGGAATCCGCGCGGTAAAAACCGTAAAGGATCGACATCAGGGTCGATTTCCCCGCGCCGTTTTCCCCGATGATGCCGTGGATGGTGCCGCGCGGCACCTGAATATTGATGTCCTTGTTCGCCTGAACCGGCCCGAAAGCCTTGGATATGCCTTTCAGTTCAATGGCATAGGGCGAAGTGGGGGCGGCAGTTGCCTGCCGCCCCCCTTTGGCTTGTGCCGCCATCAGAACGTCGCCGCCGGGCAGGTGTTGTCCGACATGTAGTCGTGAACCACCAACTCGCCCGATTTGATCTTCTCGGCTGCGGCGTCGATGGTTGCCTGCATTTCTGCCGTGATCAGCGCCGCGTTGTTTTCGTCCATCGCATAGCCAACGCCTTCGCCCTTCAGGTCCAGCACGTTGATGCCGGGAACCAGATCGGTGCCTTCCTTGAACGCGTTATAGACAGCCACATCGACCCGCTTGACCATCGAGGTCAGAACCTTGCCGGGGTGCATGCCGTTCTGGTTGCTGTCGACGCCGATCGACAGGATGCCTTCATCCGCCGCTGCCTGCAGAACACCCACACCGGTGCCGCCAGCCGCCGCATAGATCACGTCCGCGCCCTGCGATTTCTGCGATTTCGCCAGTTCCGCGCCCTTGACCGGATCGTTCCATGCCGCCGGAGTGGTGCCGGTCATGTTCAGGATCACGGTCGCATCGGGGTTCACAGCCTTGACGCCCTGCGCATAGCCGCAGCCAAAGCGACGGATCAGCGGGATGTCCATGCCGCCGATAAAGCCGACGGTGTTGGTTTTCGAGGCCAGCGCCGCCGCCATACCGACCAGATACGAACCCTGATCTTCGGTGAACACGACCGACTTCACGTTCGGCTGGTCCACCACCATGTCGATGATCGCGAACTTGGTGTCGGGGAAGTCAGGGGCGACCTGATTCAGCACGTCGCCAAAGGCAAAGCCGGTCATCACAACCGGGTTCGCGCCCGATTCAGCCAGACGGCGCAAAGCCTGCTCGCGCTGGGCTTCGGACTGCATTTCCAACTCCTTGAAGGTGCCGCCGGTTTCATCGGCCCACTTCTTCGCGCCATTGAAGGCCGCTTCGTTGAAGGATTTGTCGAACTTGCCGCCAAGGTCGAAAATGATTGCCGGTTCCGCCAGCGCAACGCCAGAGGTCAGCGCCAGCGTCGCCGCGGCACCCAGCAGGTGTTTCAAAAGGGTCATGTCAGTCTCCCGGTTACGAATTGCGTCCTCTGCCCTGTCCAAGCCTTGGCTCTCGCGGGCAGATCGTACGCCGATTTAGCGTTCAGGATTGCCAGAGGGTCAACAGGAATCTGATCGCGGAGGCGTGACGTTTGATCCAATGATAAAAAATGGATCGCTTGGTCAGGTTTTAGCCCTGCAATCGTGGGGAAATTGCGCGCGCCATGATCACCGCATCAACGCTGCGGCCATCGGGCGCATGGTAATAGCCCCTGCGCCGCGCGGTTTCCACAAATCCGGCGCGGGCATAAACCGCGCGGGCGGCTGTGTTAAACTCTGCCACTTCCAGAAAAAACGATTCGGCACCGCGCGCCGCCGCCTCGTCCAGAAACGCCCGCACCAGTCCTGTGCCGATGCCCTGCCTGCGCGCGGCAGGGTCCACAGCCACGGTCAACAGTTCCGCCTCACCGGCCACCACGCGGCCCAGCAGGAAACCACCTTGCGCCTTGATTGCAAAAGAAAACGGGCTGTCCAGCAGACCCGCGATCTCGGCTGCCGACCAAGGGCGCGGCATGGTGAAACAGGCGGCATGGATCGCCGCCATATCGGCGGGCGTCATGGCAGGATAACCGGCGGAGGGTCCGAAGGCGGGGCGGCATCGGCCCCGCGCAGATAGAACGGGGCAGGGCGCGGCTGATCCGTGCCAAGCTGCGCAAAGCCGATCCGCGCAATCGCCTCGACCAGCGGCACCGATGCCGCCAGACCGTCCGCCACGCCCGAACCCGTCACAGCACCGTCAATCGCCGCGCCCGCCTTGTCCAGATATGCCTGCCCCGCGCCCTCCGGCCCGAACAACTGCACATAAACCTCGCCGCGCTTGGCGTCTTCCACCACCGTCAGAGGGCGCGGCAGGCCATAGGCCAGCGCCTCAAGCCGCGTGACGCCAATCGCCGGAATCCCCAGCCCCAAGGCCAATCCGCGCGCCGCCGCCACCGCAATCCGCACACCGGTAAAATTCCCCGGCCCCGTGCCAACCGCAACCGCCGCCAGATCGTGCCAGTCAAGGCCAGCCTCGGCAAGGACTTCTTCCAGCAAGGGCATCAGCCGTTCGGCCTGACCCTTGTCCATCGACTCGGATTTGACCGACACCACCCCGTCGCACAGCAAAGCGGCGGCGCAATGCGCCGCCGATGTGTCGAATGCCAGAAGTGCCTTAGGCCGCAACCGGACGCACCTCAAGCACTTCGGGGATATAGTGGCGCAGCAGGTTCTCGATCCCCATCTTCAGCGTCAGCGTCGAGGACGGGCAGCCCGCGCAGGCCCCCTTCATATGCAGGTAGACCACACCGCGGTCAAAGCCGTGGAAGGTAATGTCGCCGCCATCCTGTGCCACCGCAGGGCGCACACGGGTATCCAGCAATTCCTTGATCTGGCGCACAATATCGCCATCCGGCCCGTCATGCGTCGCATGTGCGGCCTGCTCGCCGTCCATCACGGCGGCGCCGGACTGGTAATGCTCCATGATCGCGCCAAGGATCGCGGGCTTGATATGCTGCCACTCGGCGGCCTCGGTCTTGGTCACGGTCACGAAATCGGTGCCAAAGAACACGCCCGCCACTTGCCCTGTCGCAAAGATGCGCTTGGCCAAGGGCGATTTTTCCGCCGCCTCAAGGCTGGGGAAATCGGCGGTGCCAAGCTCCAGCACGGTCTGACCGGGCAGGAATTTCAGCGTGGCGGGGTTCGGCGTGGATTCGGTCTGGATGAACATCATAAGTCTCCGACTATTCCAGTCGGATATGCGCCCGACGGGGGCAGAAGTCAAGTTTGGAACCGTTCTAAAACGCGGATGCGGCCCTATTCGGTGCCATAATAGGCATACATCAGATCAACCGCCAGCATCGGCCCTGCCGCGCGCGCGGGACGCTGGGCGACATAGGGCGCAGGGGCGAAATAGGCCAGCGGGTCTTCCAGACGCAGCGGGCTGATTTTGGCAGGGGCAGGACGTTTCATTGCAAACTCCGATCATCTCTCCCTGCGGCCAATATGGGCCGGTGCTGCGCCGCAGAAAAGGCCGGATGCTGCAAGTGCGAAATGCGCGGGGCGCATGGGTGGCTAGGCAAAGCGGCGCAGCATGGCCCAGACGATCAGGCGGTGCGCCGGGCCGACCGGCAGCATATAGGCCCGCCCGAACCCGTTATGCGTGATGACAGATGCGGTGATCGCCAAGCGGCCGGCATCGGTGGTGATGCAGATCATCACGTCAAGATGGCGGTCGCGGGCGGTCAGGGTCAGCACCGCGTCGGACAGATGCTCGATCAGAAAGAAATCCAGCCTGTCGCCGACCTGCGGGGCGTCCTGCACTGCACCCGAAAATCCGCCAATCCGTGCCACCCCGAAGCGGGCCGAAATGGCATCGCGGAGACGGAACGCGGTTTTCATCCCCGGCAGCGGCCGCGCCATCACTTTCCGCCACGCCTGCAACGGCGTGATCGGGTGCGGCAGGCGGATGCTTTGGCAATCCAGATAGGCCAGTTGTGCGCGCGGGGCGACAAGCATGACTTGGGCAGGCAGTTGCATCGTCTGGGCCTTCGCGGTAACGCGCAGAGTTTGTGAAAGTGTTAAGATTTGATTAAGTGGCATCATTAAGTGTTTGATTTTAATAAATTAAAAATGGTCCCGCGTTGGGACCATCAGGTGATGCTCTCCAACCGCTCTTTCGACATATCCCCCGGAACGATCGTAATCGGCACTGGAAGGTTGCCGGAATTGCGGCTCATCTGGGTGACCAGAGGCCCCGGCCCGGATTTTTCCGTGCCAGCCCCCAGCACCAGAACGCCGACCTGCGGGTCTTCCCGAACCTGCGCCAGAATCTCTTGCACGGGGTCGCCCTCACGGATCACCAGTTCAGGGTTGACCCCCTGCTTGTCCCGCATCCACTTGGCAAAGACCTCGAAATGCGCCTCGATCCGCTCACGCGCTTCGGCCCGCATCAGATCGGCAACGCCCATCCAGTGCTGATATTCCTCGGGCGGGATGATCGACAGAACCTGCACGCCCCCCCCCGTATGCGCCGCCCGCAGCGCCGCAAACCGCATCGCGTTCAGACATTCACGGCTGTCATCCAGCACAACCAGAAACTTACGCATCAGGGTCACTCCTTCGGCGCGGATCATGCCGCTGTCGGGCCGCGAAGGCAAGCCGCGCGGTTATCCCTGCGAGGCCGCCCAATCCCAATAAAGCCGCCGCGCCCGTTCCGTAACGGGCCGCGAGGCGAACATCGTGCCGTCAAATTCTTTCACCGCTGTCACCTTGGCAAAGTTGCCCGACAGGAAAATCTCATCCGCCGCATGCGCATCTTCAAAGGTCAGCACCGTCTCGCGCACCTCGAACCCATCTGCCCGCAGGTTCGAGATATGCCGCGCGCGGGTGATGCCCGCCAGAAATGTGCCGTTCGGGATCGGCGTGAACACCACGCCATCCTTGACCAGAAACACATTGGCCGTGGCACTTTCCGCCAGATTTCCCATTGCATCGGCAACAAGGGCGTTGCCATAGCCTTTGCCCTGCGCCTCGACCAGCATCCGCGCGTTGTTCGGGTAAAGGCAGCCCGCCTTGGCATTGCAGACCGCATCTTCCAGCACCGGACGGCGAAAGCGGGTGCGGGTGACGGTGGTGGCAAAGCCGGGATCGGGCATTGCCACCTCTTCCAGACTGATCGCAAAGCCGGTGGCCCCCGCCATCGGCGCGATCCCCAGATCGGACCCGTGCAGCGCCCAATACATCGGGCGGATATAGACTGCGCGACCGGGACCGAAAGCTGCCAAGCCTTCGCGGATGATCGCCGCCATATCCTCGGGCGCGCAGGTGGGGGTGATCATCAAGGCCTCGGCCGAGCGGTTCACGCGAGCGCAATGCAGATCCAGATCGGGACACATGCCGTCGAAATAGCGCGCGCCGTCAAACACGGAACTGCCCTGCCAGATGCCATGATCGGCGGCCTTCATCACGGCCACATCGCCGTCATGCCAGCGTCCATCCCAGAAGGTGCGGGTCGAAGTTCCGAAGGCCATGCTGTTCTCCCTAAGTTGGGCGCGAGTAAACCACCGTGTCGCTGCGGGGAAAAGGGGGGAGAGCGGGCTTCGGCGGGTTCTTCGCAAGGGTATGGCAGGAAGAAGTTTTTTGCCTCCGGCGGGGATATTTAGGCGAAGAGGATGGGGCCGGACGGGCGGAACCTTGCCAGCTGCGGGACCGTTTGGGCAGGGTTCCGCCGTTGCCTTAAGCCTCGGCCAGCAGGGCGTGCAGGTCCAGCGCACCGTTTGACATGGCAAGGCTTCCATCAGCGTTGCGGGGCCAGTCAGCCTCGGCGCGATCGCGGTAAAGTTCGACGCCGTTGCCGTCGGGGTCGGTCAGGTAGATCGCCTCGGAAACGCCATGGTCCGCTGCACCATCCAGTGGATAATCCGCCTCGACCAACCGCTTCAGCACTTGGGCCAGCGATGTGCGGTCGGCGAACAGAAAGGCGGTATGATAAAGCCCGGTATGGCCGGGGCCGGGTGGGGTGCCGCCTTTGCTTTCCCAGGTGTTCAGCCCGATATGGTGGTGATAGCCACCCGCCGACAGAAAAGCCGCCTGCCGGCCGTAACGCTGGGTGACGGCAAACCCAAGGATGCCGGAGTAAAAGCCGATGGCACGCTCAAGGTCCGCGACCTTCAGATGGACGTGGCCGACGCGGGTGTCGGGATGGATGGCAGACATAATGGCCTCCTTGGGCCTATGGTTTGTTCATGGCTGAACATAACCACGGCGCTGGAGTTTTCTACTGGGTGTAAATGCACATCGCTTGCGCGGGCGGGCAAGAAAAGACCCCCGGACCGGGGGACTGGTCCGGGGGCTAGACAAAATGATGGGCCAAATAGAGCGGCCCCGGCAGCAGTTGGGGGTAGGCGGCGCAATGGATGCCGCTTGGTCCCATCATGCCAGCGCAAAGCAACGATTCCGTGACGGGAAAGGGTAGGGTGCGTGATTTCACGCACCTTTTGCTGTGCGGCGCAGGCGACGGAACAGATAGGATTGCAGAGCCGATCCCATCAGCGCCGCGATGGACATAAGCAGCCCAGACAGGCCGGAAATCAGCATCCATGCCGTTTCGGACACACGCAAGGTGGTGCGGAACAGGCGGGCTTTGCCCAAGACCTCGGCCCGACCGATCAGGCGGGGACCAAGGGCTTCGGCGGCGGTGGCAAGGCTGCGGGCGTCTTTGGCATCATCGACAAGCGGCAGCAGGTGCAGGGCGGTGGTGGCATCGGTCGCGGCGCGCAGGCGTTCAAGATCGCTCAGGGTGGCGGTCAGCGGGGCGAAGGCATCGGCGCGGATGGCGGCGGATATATCATCGACAGAGCGCGCGGCGGGCAGGGCGGCCCAATCGACCCCCTCTTTCGCCGCCGCAATCGCCATATCGGCCAGCTTTGGCGACACCCTCCCCATCCGCCGCGCCAGTTTGGCAAGGCTTGCCCCCGCCTTCACCACCACCGAAGTTCCACCCGAGGCCAGCACCGCCGCCGTGGCCCCCAAGCCCACCACCGACAGCGCCAAGTCGATCTGGTCGATGGGGTCGCCGCTGACATAGGCCACGCCTGCGCGGGTCACTCCGGCGATGTCGCCAACGGGCGTCAGCGCGACCGGAGCCTGGCACATCATCCCCTGCGACAGCGAGCATTGCGCCGGGTCATAGGCGCAAAGGGCGCAGGCGCTGGCTTGCGACAGCAGGCTGAAGTCATCGGCGCGCGCCTCGGATAGGCGGCGCAACAGGCTGACGGGCAGGGCTATGCCGCGCTCGGCCACCAGATCTGTCAGCGCATCCAGCGCCAGCCAATTGCGCGGCGTTTCCTGCAGCCGCGTCTCGATCAGCGCCGCCAGCCGTTCGGGTGTGGCGTCGGTGGCCAGCACGGCATCTGTGGCCGCGATGATCTCATCCGCCGCGGCCGTTCGAATAGCCGTCAGCGTCGGGTCCGACAACACGCGCAGGGTGCTAACTCCGGTCGCGGCAAGCGATCCGATCAGGACCACCAGCATCCCCAACCGGACCAGCCGCCGCATCAGATATGACGCGAGCGGATCATGCCACTCTGCCTGCGATGAGTACGATTATAGCCAATCATAGGATCATTTGATCCGTGTTCGACGATCAAGACGCCTTCCATGCGAGACACGTCACCCACGTTGTCACTCTCAAAAAGAATGTCTTTCTTCAAAGTAAGGCTTAACAACTCTTCTTTGCTGAAGTCTTCTTCAACCAATTTGTTGTTCCAAGACCCGAAATAGCGAAGTGAGTGACCGCCGCTTCCGACGTCCTTGCCGATGTAAATTTTCCCGTTGGGAAATGTGATCCTGTAAACGACATAAGCAAAGTGCTTGGACATCAGCATTGTCCTAAGAATGAAGCCCGCCCGACAACTCGGAGGGGCCTTACCTCACATATGACGCGAGCGGATCATGCCCATGATCTCGTAGACCTCGTCCACGATGGGGCGGGCGATGGCGTCGGCGCGGGCGGCGCCTTCGCCAAGGATGCGGTCGATCTCGGCGGGGTCTTTCATCAGGCGGGTCATCTCGGAGGTGATCGGCGACAGCTTTGCCACCGCCAGATCGGCCAGCGCCGGTTTGAAGGTGCCGAACTGTGCGCCTGCGAAATCCTTGATGACCTGCGCGGGGGTATGGCCTGCGAGGGCTGCATAGATATTCACAAGATTTTTCGCCTCGGGGCGGTCTTTCAGGCCGTCCAGATGCTCGGGCAGCGGTTCGGCGTCGGTCTTGGCCTTGCGGATTTTCTTGGAAATGGTGTCGGCGTCATCGGTCAGGTTGATGCGCGACTGATCCGAGGGATCGGATTTCGACATCTTCGAGGTGCCATCGCGCAAAGACATCACCCGCGTTGCCGCCCCTTCGATCACAGGTTCGACAACGGGGAAGTAATTCACCCCGAAGTCCTTGTTGAACTTGATCGCAATGTCGCGGCACAGCTCAAGGTGCTGTTTCTGGTCTTCGCCCACTGGCACATGCGTGGCCTTGTAGGCCAGAATGTCGGCGGCCATCAGAGCGGGATAGGCAAACAGGCCCAAGGACACGTTTTCGGAATTCTTCCCCGCCTTATCCTTGAACTGGGTCATCCGGCTCATCCAGCCCATGCGGGCTACACAGTTGAAAATCCAGCCCAATTCGACATGGGCCGTCACCTGCGACTGGTTGAACAGCACAGATCGCGCCGGATCAATGCCGGCGGCGATAAAGCCTGCAGCGGCTTCGCGCGTGGCGTGGCGCAGCTTGGCCGGGTCTTGCCAGACGGTGATCGCGTGCATGTCCACAAGGCAATAGATCGTCTCGATCCCCTCGTCCTGCTTTTCGACAAAGCGTTTCAGGGCGCCAAGATAGTTGCCAAGGGTCAACCCGCCCGAGGGCTGAATCCCCGAGAAAATGCGGGTCGGGAAGGTCTGAGGCGTTTGGACCGGCTCGGACATGGGGAACTCCATCTGGAAAATGCTGCGCTTAGGGCTTATCGCTGCAAGGAAGGGGCGTCAATGAAGGCGCCCGGAAAGAGGCAAGATGCAAGACCGGAATGCACCCCCGTTGAACCCGCTGCCCCCCGTGGTCTGGCTGCTGGCGCTGCCGATGATCGTGCTGGAGGTGGCCTTCAGCCTTGGCGCGGCGGGCGTCGTGGGCGGGCCGCAAGCGATCGGCTGGCGCAATGCCGCGATTGAACAGTTCGGGGTCTGGCCGGATTACTGGCGCGAGCAATATGCTTTGGGGGCATTGGATTTCGAGCTGCTGGCGCGTTTCATCGCCTATCCCTTCCTGCACATCAGCTTGTCGCAGGCGCTTTTTGCCATCGTGATCGTGCTGGCCTTGGGCAAGTTTGTCGGCGAGATTTTTCGGTGGTGGGCGGTGCTGGTGGTGTTTTTTGCCAGCGCCATCGCGGGGGGGCTGGTCTATGCCTCGATCCCTGCGATCCGCCCGCCGCTGTTCGGGGCCTATCCGGGGGATTACGGTCTGATCGGGGCGTTCACGTTTCTGTTGTGGGTCAAGCTGGCAGGTACGGGAACAAGCCAGTTCCGCGCCTTTTCGATGATCGGTTTTCTGATGGTGGTGCAACTGCTGTTCGGGTTGCTGTTCGGTGGTGGCTATGAATGGGTTGCTGATTTTGTAGGCTTTGCCACCGGATTCGTGCTGTCCTCCGTGGTCAGCCCGGGGGGCTGGCGACATATGGTAGAGCGTATCCGTCAGCGCTGACGCCGCAACCTTTTGAAATCGGACAGCCGGAAGGCCCCGATCATGGCACCTGTGCCGAAATAGGTGACAATGCCCAAACCGATCAACCCCGCAAGGCCCGCATAGCGCCAACCGGGGCTGGCCAGAATATCGCCCATCAGGCTGGCCGCGCCCCATAGCACCGCCCCCATCAGGGCAGAGGCCAGCACGATCCGCGGCGCGCGGGTGCGGAAACGGTCGTCCAGCCGCGCCTCATCCCCCATCTTGCGCGATCCGATCCAAAGCTGTGCCGCCATGATCCAGCCTGCAAGGGTGGTGGCAAGGGCGGCGGCGGCAAAGCCGATCAGTGGCATCAGCCCCACCGCAATCGCGGCGTTCAGCACCATCGACACCACGGCAAAGCGGAACGGGCTGCGGGTGTCTTCGCGGGCATAGTATAGGGGCTGCAAAACCTTATGCAGCACGAAGGCGGGCAGGCCCGCGCCATAGATCGCCAGCACAAGCGCGGTGGCGGCGGTGTCATTCGCCCCGAAGGCTCCGCGTTCATAAAGCACAGACGTCAGCGGCTCCGCGATGGCAATCAATGCCACGGCGGCAGGCAGGGTCAGTGCCAGCGCAAATTCGGTGCCACGGTTGAAACTGGCGCGGCCACCTTCCGCATCGCCCGCGCGCAGGCGGCGCGACAGGTCGGGCAGAAGGACTGTGCCGATGGCGATGCCCACCACGCCCAAGGGCAGTTGGTAAAGCCGGTCGGCATAGACAAGCCACGACACCGCACCTTCGGTGTAGCTGGCGACCTGACGGCCCACCAGCAGGTTGATCTGCACCACCCCGCCTGCCAGAACGGCAGGGGCAGCGATCATCGCCAGACGTTTCAAGTCAGGCGTGAAATGCGGCAGGCGCGGGGTAAAGCGCAGGCCCAGACGGTGGGCCGAAACCCATGTAAAGGCCAGTTGCGCCACCCCCGTCACCGGCACACACCACGCCAGCGTCAGCCCCATGTCCCAGCCGATCCACGCCGCCAGCCACATGGCGGCAATGAAGATCAGGTTCATCAGAACGGGGACGACTCCGGCCTCGGTAAAGTGGCCATAGGCGTTCAGAACTCCCGACAGCAGGGCGACTAGGCTGATGAACAGGATATAGTTGAAGCCGATCTGGCCATAGGTCACCGCCAGATCGAACCGAACATCCCCCGCGAAACCCGAGGCCATGGCCCAGACCAGCCACGGCATCGCGAGGGTTCCGATCACCGAGAACACGATCAGAATCGCTGCCAGCCCGTTGAAGGCATCGCGGGCAAAACCGGTGGCGTCCTCACCGCCCTCAAGCTTTTTGGCAAACATCGGCACGAAGGCCATGTTGAAGGCACCTTCGGCGAAGAAACGGCGGAACATGTTGGGCAGGGAGAACGCGACGTTGAAGGCATCGGCCACCGGCCCCGCGCCAAGGTAAGCCGCCATCATCATGTCGCGCGCAAAGCCCGCGCCGCGTGACAGCAGGGTCCAGCCGCCGACGGTCAGGATAGAGCGGAACAGGCTTATGGGTTTCATGGCAGGTCTTTCGTGGCAGGCGGCGGGGGTTTCACACCCCCGCACCCCCGTGGAGTATTTGGGCCAAGATGAAAGTGGCGGTCAGCTTGCGTTTTGCGCGCGTTCGGCACCTTCGGCAATGGCTTGGCGCAGCTTTTTGTCCAGCGCCTCTTGACGGTGTTTGGCGTGGAGTTTCAGGCCGAACATATCCTTGACGTAGAAGGCGTCCACCACCTGCGCGCCGAAGGTCGCGATTACGGCGCTGGCGATGTAGATGTTGTTGGCGGCCAGCGTGCGGGTCAGGTCATAAAGCAGTCCGGGGCGGTCGCGGGTATCGACCTCGATGATGGTGTAGATTTCCGAGCCTTCGTTGTCGAAGGTGATATGGGTGGGAAAGCGGAATTCGCGTTCGCGCTTCTTCACCTTGTCACGTCCGGCAAGGGCTTCGCGCGGGAGGACTTCTCCCTTCAGAGTTTTCTCGATCATGCCGCGCAGGCGGGGCAGGCGGGCGACCTCGTAGGGCTTGCCGTCGCTGTCCTGTATCCAGAACACCGGCGTCGCGTAGCCATCCTTTGAGGTGTAGGTGCGGGCATCGACGACGTTCGCGCCTACCAGCGCCAAAGCTCCGGCAAGGCGTGAAAAGATGCCAGGGTGGTCTGCAAGGGCAAAGCAGGCGCGGGTGGCGTCGCGCTGCGGTTCGGGGTGCAGGTCGATGCGAATCTCGTCATCGCCCAGACCTTGCAGCAGGCGGGCGAATATTTCCTGCGCGTCGGTCGAAAGGCCCTGCCAATAGGGCAGGTAGTGGCGGTTCTTTTCGGCAGCAATCGCTTCGGGGGGCCAGTCGGTCAGGCGGGCGGCAAGGGCGGCCTTGGCCTCGTCCTCGCGCTTGTCACGGTTGACGTTTTCAAGCCCGTCTTCCAGCGCCTCGGCGGTCAGGCTGTAAAGCTGGCGCAGTAGCATGGCCTTCCAGTTGTTCCATGTTGTCGGGCCAACGCCGCGAATATCGCAGACCGTCAGCACCGTCAGCAGGTCCAGTCGTTTGCGGGTCTTCACCGCCTTGGCAAAGTCGCGCACCGTGCGCGGATCGCCGATGTCGCGTTTTTGCGCCATGTCGGACATCAGCAGGTGATAGCGCACCAGCCATTCGACGGTTTCACATTCCTCGGCATCAAGCCCAAGGCGCGGGCAGATCCGACGCGCGATCTGTGCGCCGATGATCGAGTGATCCTCGGGGCGGCCCTTGCCAATGTCATGCATCAGAAGCGCGATATACATCACCTTGCGGTTGATGCCGGCCTTGAGGATGCCGGAGGCTACTGGCAATTCCTCGACCAACTCACCCCGTTCGATCTGTGCCAGCACAGAGATGGTCTGGATGATGTGTTCGTCCACCGTGTAGTGGTGATAGACGTTGAACTGCATCATCGCGACGATGTTTTCAAACTCGGGGATAAAGGCCGAAAGCACGCCCAGTTCGTTCATCCGGCGCAGGGATCGTTCGGGGTTGCCGTGTTTCAGCAGCAGGTCGATGAACAGGCGCACGGCTTCGGGGTTATGGCGGAGGTCTTCGTCGATCAGGTCCAGGTTGGAGGCGATCAGCCGCATGATATTGGGGTGCAGCAAATAGCCCGTCCGCAACGCCTCTTCAAACACGCGCAGCAGGTTCAGCGGGTCTTGCAGGAATTTCGCGGGGTCGGCCACGTCGATGCGGCCTTGGCGCAGCTTGAAGCCTGCGCGCACGCGTTTGCGGGTGAAAAAGCCCATCAGGCTGGCTTCGGGCTTGGCGTGGCGGGCCTCAAGCTCGGTCAGGAAGATGCGGGTCAACTCGCCGACGCGGGTGGCGTGGCGGAAGTAATCCTGCATGAAATGTTCGACCGCGCGTCGCCCCGCGCTGTCGCGGTAACCCATGCGGGCGGCAACCTCGACCTGCAGATCGAAGGTCAACTGATCCATCGCGCGGTTGGTGATGTAATGCAGATGGCAGCGCGCGGCCCACAGGAAATTCTCGGCGCGCTCGAACGTATCGTATTCCTCGCGGGTCAGCAGGCCCGCGCCGACTAGCCCTGCGGCGGATGGCACACGGTGCAGGTATTTGCCGATCCAGTAGAGCGTTTGCAAATCGCGCAAACCGCCCTTGGCCTCTTTGACGTTGGGTTCCAGCACATAGCGCTGCCCGCCCTGGCGTTTGTGACGTTCGGCCCGTTCGGCAAGTTTGGCTTCGATGAATTCGGGGCCGGAGTTGCGGAACAGATCGGACCACAGCTTTTTGTCCAGCTCGTCCGCCAAGGGCGCATGGCCTGCGATATAGCGGTGTTCCAGCAGGGCGGTGCGGATGGTGATATCCTCGCGCCCCAGACGGATGCAGTCTTTGACGGTGCGGCTGGCATGGCCGACCTTCAGTTTCAGATCCCACAGCATATAGAGCATGGATTCGATGACGGATTCCGCCCAGGGCGTCGTTTTCCACGGCGTCAGGAATAGCAGGTCGACATCGGAATGGGGGGCCATCTCGGCGCGGCCAAAGCCGCCCACGGCCAGCACGGCGATCCGTTCGGATTCTGTGGGGTTGGCCAGAGGGTGCAGGTAGGTGCAGGCTACTTTCAGAGCGGTGATCACCAGCACATCGGTCAGATAGGCCTGCGCGCGGACCAGCAAACGGGCATCGGTGGGACGTTCCAGAAAGGCAGCGGACAGGGCGGTGCTGGCGGCTGTCTTCGCCTCGGTCATATGGCGGACGGCGGTGGCGCGGATGCTGCGGGGCTCGGGGTTGGCGGCGATGTCTGCGGCAATGCCTGCAAGCAAAAGGCCGCCGTCGATGATATCGGCTGGCGGTATCAGGGTGTCGGCCCCGGACAACGCCGGAGCCACAGTCAAATATCGGGAGGCGGGCATCGCAGGAGAGCCGCCCGGATCAGGAACCGGCCCCGCCAAAGCTGCGCGGTGCGGCATCCACAACGACAACCTGCCCGCCGCGAATTTGCGCCACGGCCAGCCCGCGCTCATTGGTGCCATCGCCCCGCAGCCGGAAGATGCCGTTCACCCCGACAAAGCCCGCGCCTTGGGTCAGTGCCACTTTCGAGATCGGTCCTGCCGAACCTTGACGCGCCAGCGCACCGATTGCGGCGATACCGTCATAGGCAAGGCCAGAAATCGGATGCGCGGCCTCGCCATAGGCGGCGGAATAGCGCGACTGGTATTGGGCATAAAGCGCAGGGTCCGGCAGCGCAAACCAGCCGCCCTGCACCCCCGGAAGGCCCAGCGTCGCGCTGGGAATATCCCAGCGCGTCAGGCCGATGAATTGGGTGGTGGCAGGCGACAGCCCGTTGTCAGCCAGCATCTGGCTGATCAGTGGCAGCGCCCCTGCGGTATCCGCGGTCAGGAAAATCGCCGAAGCCCCGCTGGACCGTGCCGAAGCCACGATGGCAGGGGCGGCCTGCACCACGCCGTTCTGGCTGAACTCATAGCTGCCCACCGCTACGACGGAACCGCCTGCCGCCGCCACACCCCGCTCGATCGCGGTCTTGCCCAATGCGCCTGCGGTGTTCTGATCATGCACGATCATGATCTTACCCTTGCCGTTTTTCACAGCATAGGAAGCAAGCCGCTGGGCGGTGTTCTGAAAGGTCGGCCCCAGCACGAAAACGTTGTTTCCGGCAATGTCCGGATTGTTCGAGAAGGCCAGCACATTGACGCCCGATGCCGCCACGGCCACGCCTGCGGCATTGGCCTCTTGCGCGTAGACGGGGCCAAGGATGACCTGCGCGCCTTCGGCGACGGCCTGCTCGGCCATGGCTTTGGCCTGAGCGGGCGATCCTGCGGTGTTGTAGACCCGCAGATCGATCTTCACACCTGCCAGATCGCCAATCGCCATCCGCGCCGCGTTTTGCAGGGACCGCGCCAGCAACTCGTCACTGGCCTGCCCCGATCCGCCCGGAACCAGCAAAGCCACCTGCACCGCACCGCTGCCCGATTGCACGGTTGGCGTGGTTGTGGGCGTACAGGCCGCCAGTGCAAGGGCCGAAAGGGCAAAGACAACTTTGCCCAGCGACTTGCGGGCCTTGCTCAAAACGGACAACATAAGGAATTCCTCACTCTCTGGGGCGCAGACAATAGCGTCAAACCTAAGCGGTTCGGGGACGGAAGTAAACTTGCCAAGGAGGCAACGGGCGTGACCATTGGCAAAGCGGGGGCGGAAAAGCGTCCCCTTCCGGCAGGGCTGCACTTTGTGGCGACGCCCATTGGGGCGGCCCGCGATATAACCCTGCGCGCGCTGGATATTCTGGCATCGGCCGATGTGCTGGCGGCGGAAGACACGCGCACCTTGCGGCATTTGATGGAGATCCACGGCATCCCCTTGGGCGACCGCCCGCTGGTGGCCTATCACGAACATAACAACGATCAGGCTTTGCCACGGTTGCTTGCGGCTATGGAGCAGGGCAAATCGGTGGCCTATGCCTCGGAAGCAGGAACGCCACTGATTTCGGACCCCGGTTTCCAGTTGGGCCGGGCCGCCATTGCCGCAGGCCTGACCGTGCTGTCCGCCCCTGGCCCCTCGGCGGTGCTGTGCGCGCTGACGGTCTCGGGCCTGCCCAGCGACCGCTTCATGTTCGCCGGATTCGCGCCCGCTACGAAATCGGCGCGCCAAACCTTCCTGAAAGAACTGGCCCAAGTGCAGGCAACGCTGATCCTGTATGAAAGTCCGAAGCGTATTAACCAACTGTTAGAAGACTTGGTGCAATGTCTGGGCGAAGGCCGCTACGCTGCAGTGTGCAGGGAATTGACCAAGCGATTCGAGGAAGTGTCGCGCGGAACCTTGGGCGAATTGGCGGCGGCTTTTGCCGAGCGTGATGTTAAGGGCGAAATCGTCGTCCTGATTGATCGCGCGCCGGAACAGGTGGCAGATGCGGCAACGGTGGAACAGGCATTGGACAAGGCGATGGGGGAAATGACCATGAAAGATGCAGCAACGGCGGTGGCCGAAGCTTATGGTTTGCCGCGCCGCGAAGTCTATCAGCTTGCCTTGCAGCGGAGTGGGAAATGAGCGGGATCAGATCTTATCACGCGGGGCTTGCCGCCGAAGAGTCGGTGGCGCTTTACTACAGCCGCAGCGGACGTGCCGTGTGCGCGCGGCGGTGGCGCGGGCAATCCGGTGAAATTGATCTGATCGCGCGGGACGGGGCCGAGGTGATCTTTATCGAGGTGAAACAAAGTTCAACCCATGCGCGGGCGGCAGAACATCTGACCGAACGGCAGATGCGCCGGGTTTATAACGCTGCAACGGAATTTCTTGCGGGTGAACCGAATGGGCTTTCGACCGATGTGCGCTTTGACATCGCCTTGGTCGATGGGAGCGGTCAGATCGAAGTGCTGGAAAACGCTTACGCGGCCTGATCAATTGCATCCCGCCAACAGTTGCGCCATCAAGAGGCAAGTGATTTCGGGAGAGACACATGCCGCTTAAGGTAGCACTTCAGATGGACCCGATCGGGTTGGTCAATATCAACGGCGACAGCACGTTCCGGATTGCGCTGGAAGCGCAGGCGCGAGGGCATTCCCTGTTTTTCTATACGCCCGACAAACTGGCCTTTGTCGAAGGGCGCGTGATGGCGCGGGGGTTTCCGATCGAGTTGCGCCGTGAACCTGGCAATCACGTGACCTATGGCGAAGAGACCGAGGTTGATCTTGGCGAATTCGATGTGGTCTGGCTGCGGCAGGACCCGCCTTTCGACATGGGCTATATCACCACCACGCATTTGCTGGATATAATTCACCCCAAGACTCTGGTGGTCAACGATCCGTTCTGGGTGCGGAATTATCCCGAAAAACTGTTGGTCTTGCGCTTTCCGCAGCTGACCCCGCCCACCGCGATTGCGCGGGATTTGCAGACGATCCGGGAATTCAAGGCGCGGCATGGCGATATCATCCTCAAGCCGCTTTACGGCAACGGCGGGGCTGGGGTGTTCCGGCTGGACCCGAATGACCGCAATCTGGCCAGCCTTTACGAGATGTTTACCGGCATGAACCGCGAGCCGATGATCGTGCAGAAGTTCCTGCCTGATGTGTCCAAGGGCGACAAGCGGGTGATTCTGGTGGATGGCGAAGCCGTCGGGGCGATCAACCGTGTGCCGCAGGCGGGGGAGACGCGGTCGAACATGCACGCGGGCGGGCGACCGGAGAAGATTGGCCTGACCCCTCGCGATCTTGAGATTTGCGCGACCATTGGTCCGGTTCTGAAAGAGAAAGGCCAGATTTTCGTCGGGATCGATGTGATCGGCGATTATCTCACCGAAATCAACGTCACCTCGCCCACGGGGATTCAAGAGTTGGAGCGGTTTGACGGCACCAACACGGCCGAACGTATCTGGCAGGTGATCGAGGCCAAGCGGGGGCAGTAGCGGCGACTTGTCGGCCAAGTTTTCGGCGCGGAATCAGGATTTTGCCCCGACAGCCAGCCGATAGCTGACCGCTTCGGCGACATGTGGCAGGCGGACCTGTGCTGCGCCACCCAGATCGGCGATAGTGCGCGCCACGCGCAGCACGCGGTGATAGCCGCGTGCTGACAGGCCAAAACGCTCGGCCACCTTGGCAAGCAGGGCGCGGCCTTCGGGATCGGGGGCCGCTACCTCTTCCAGCAGCGCCCCCTCCATATCGGCATTCACGCGGGTGGCCGGATGCTGTGCAAAACGGGTGCTTTGCCGGGCGCGGGCGGCCTGAACCCGCGCGGCGATGGTGGCAGAACTATCGCCCGAGGCAGGCAGATCAAGGTCGGTATAGGCCACGGGTGGCACCTCGACGCGCAGATCGAACCGGTCCATCAGCGGGCCAGAAATGCGGCCCAGATAATCCTCGCCGCAGACCGGCACCTTGGCACAGGCGCGGGCGGGGTCTGACATATAGCCGCATTTGCAGGGATTGGCGGCCGCCACCAGCAAGAAGCGGCACGGATAACGGATATGGGCATTGGCGCGGGCGACCATGATTTCGCCCGTCTCTATCGGTTGGCGCAGGGTTTCCAGCACGGTGCGCGGAAATTCGGGGAATTCGTCCATGAACAACACGCCATTGTGCGCCAGCGAAATCTCTCCGGGTTTGGCACCCTTGCCACCGCCTACGATGGCGGCCATCGAGGCGGTGTGGTGGGGTTCCCGAAAGGGCCTTGTGCGGGAAATACCCCCTTCGGACAAAAGCCCCGCAAGCGAGTGAATCATCGATGTTTCAAGGGCTTCTTGCGCCGACAGTGGTGGCAAGATCCCCGGCAACCGGGCGGCGAGCATGGATTTTCCCGATCCGGGGCTTCCCACCATCAGCGCGTGGTGACGGCCTGCGGCGGCGATTTCCAGCGCGCGTTTGGCGCGTTCTTGTCCCTTCACCTCGCGCATGTCGCGGCCCAAAGGGGGGGCCAGAACCTCGCCTGCCTCGGCGGGGGTAATCGGGGCTTGGCCGGTGAAATGACGCACCACCTCGTCCAGCGATCCGGCGGCCAGCACCTGAGTTGCGCCGACCCAAGCCGCTTCGGCCCCGCAAGCGCGAGGGCAAAGCAGGGCGCGGTCTTCTTCGGCGGCGGCCATAGCGGCGGGCAGCGCGCCGATCACGGGAATCAGGCGTCCATCCAGCGACAGTTCACCAAGGGAAACCGTCGCCTCGACCTCATCTTTCGGGATGATTTGCAGCGCGGCCAGCAGCGCCAGCGCGATGGGCAGATCGAAATGCGAGCCTTCTTTGGGCAGATCCGCAGGCGAGAGGTTCACGGTGATCCGCTTGGCAGGCAGCGCGATCGACATCGCATTCATCGCCGCGCGAACCCGTTCCTTTGCTTCGGACACCGCTTTGTCGGGCAGGCCCACCACGGCAAAGCCCGGCATGCCTGCGGAAATCGCACATTGCACCTCGACGATGCGGGCCTCGACGCCTTCGAATGCCACCGTGTAAGACCGCGCAACCATTGTCCCCCCGCTTGCCAGTTGGTTAACGGGTAGGCTGCAATGGTTTACGAGTGGTAAATTTCCATGAATTTTGGCCAAGCTTCGGGGTCCGCAACAGTCTTGTCACGGCAAAACGCGTTGCAGAAGCCGAAACGACGGCCCGAAAGTTCAAGCACATGGGTGACGGGCTTGCCCGAATAGGGGCAGGCGGTGTTCTCGGCCTGCGTCCCATCTACAGGGCGGGCTGGCAACGGCACGGGGCCGGGCCAAGGACGGCGCGGATAGGGGCGGCGGTAAAAATCCTGATCCGCGCCATCGACCATCCCCATCGCACGCCAGCGCCGGAAGGACGGGTGCGCCAGATGCGCCTGCACATAGGCGGCGGCCTCGGGGCTGACGGGCAGGTTATAGCTGGCAATGCGGGCCGCGACGGGGGCGTAAAACGCATCCGCCACCGAATAGGTGCCGGTCAGCCACGGGGTTTGTGATCCCGTCACTTTGCGCGCCCAAGCCCAGACGGTTTCAAGCCGCGACAGATCGGCCAGAACCTCGGCAGGCGGTTCGCAACCGGTATAGCTGACGCGCAGGTTCATCGGGCAATGGTTGCGAAGCGCGCCAAAGCCTGCATGCATCTCGGCGGCCAGAACGCGGGCGGTAGCGCGGGCCGACGGGTCACTTGGCCAAAGCCCGGCGTCGGGGTGGCGCGAGGCCAGTTCTTCGGCAATGGCGATGGTTTCGGGAACCACCACCCCGTCGGGCGTCCGCATCGTGGGGGCGGTCTTGCCGGGGAAGAAGTCTTTCAGAAGGTTCGGCAATTCATCGGTGTAAAGCCGCGCGAGATGTGTTTTTACCGGAATTCCGAAGGCATCGAACAACAGCCAGCCGCGCAGGGACCAACTGGAATAGGCGCGGTCACCGATGGCAAGATCGTAGGTCATGGGCAGTCCTTCCAAGTTTGCGACAGGGTAGGCGCGCGGTTACATCAAGAAAAATCGTGATTTGTGCGGGCGATCATCACGGAAGATGATTGATCTGATGCAGCGCCCACCCCGAGGGGCCAAGATCAAGCCGCGTCACCGAGAGGTTGTCGATCTTGTGCGACAGCGCTTCGGCGGTGGAAATGCCGGTGGCATGCTGAACCGCCGCCAGAATCGCGCCGAAATGGGCAACCACGATGATATCGCCCTGATGCGTTTGGGTCAGCGCGGTGATCGCCGCGCCGATGCGGGCGCGCAGGTCGTTCCAGCTTTCGCCATCGGGTGCTGCAACATCGCCCGGCGTTTCCCAGAAGGCGCGGATATGATCGGGGGCTTCGGCGTCAATCTCGGCAAAGCTGCGCTGCTCCCATGCGCCGAAATGGATCTCGCGCAGGGCCGGATCGTGCTGCAGGCGATGGCGGCCCTGCGCCAGCGCGTCGGCGGTGGCGGTGGCGCGGATCAGGTCTGACGATTGCAGCACGGCACCCGCGGGTAGATGCGCGTGAAGCCGCGCGATCTGGGCGGCATCGGACAGATCGGCAGGCAGATCGGTCCATCCGATCATGGATTTGGCATGGGTCGGGCCGTGGCGCACCAGCCAAAGCCGCGTCATCATAGCACGCCCTCGGGGATTGCGCCTTTCAGCACCATCGGCAGCCCTGCCATGACACCCACCACCAAACCCGCCTGCACCGCAAGCCTTTGGTTCAGCCGCCCCTTATGATCCCGAAACGCGCGGGCCAGTGCATTTTCAGGCACGATCCCCCAGCCCACCTCGTTTGAGACCACCACGACGGGGGCGGCACAGCCCGCCAGCGCGGCCAAAAGGGCGCTTGTCTCGGCCTCGATATCCGCCTCGGCCAGCAGATGATTGGTCAGCCACAAGGTTGCACAATCGACCAGCACCACGGCACCGGCCGGAATCGCGGCTAGGGCAGCGCACAGGTCGCGCGGCGCTTCGGCAGTGATCCAATCCGCACCCCGGTCGGTCTGATGTTGCGCGATACGGGCGCGCATTTCGTCATCCCAAGCCTCGGCGGTGGCAATGTAATGGCGCGGGCGTGCGGTGGCGCGGACCAGCCGTTCCGCCAAGGCGGATTTGCCTGACCGCGCACCGCCAAGGATCAGGGAAAGCTGCGGTAAAGAAATATCTATGCGGGATGATCCGATCACAACTGGCTCGCGTATCTCATTTAGGGCCAGCGCAAGGCAGATGACACAGGCCCGTCAGGGGGAAGCTATGGCGCTTGACGGATATACCGACCAAACCTTGCCGCGCCAAGCGCGCGCGGCAGAATTGCTGGATGCAGAAACCGAATTGCGGCTGGCTTACGCATGGCGTGACCAGCGCGACGAGGCTGCGCTGCATCGGCTGATCACGGCCTATATGCGGCTTGCGATCTCGATGGCGGCCAAATTCCGCCGCTATGGCGCGCCGATGAATGATCTGATTCAGGAGGCCTCATTGGGCCTGATGAAAGCGGCCGAGAAATTCGACCCTGATCGCGGTGTGCGGTTTTCGACCTATGCGGTTTGGTGGATCAAGGCCTCGATTCAGGATTATGTGATGCGGAACTGGTCAATGGTGCGGACCGGATCGACCAGCGGGCAGAAGTCCTTGTTCTTCAACCTGAAACGTGTGCAGGCCAAGCTGGAGCGCGAGGCTGCAGCGGCGGGGGAGCGGCTTGATGCCTTCCAGTTGCGCGAAAAGGTCGCGCACGAAATCGGCGTGACCATGGCCGAGGTCGAAATGATGGAGGGGCGGCTGTCCGGCTCGGATGCGTCTTTGAATGCGACGCAGGCGGCGGATGAGGACGGGCGCGAATGGATTGATGCGCTGGAGGATGACAGCCCGCAGGCCGCCGAAACTGTCGAGGCCGCGCATGATGCTGCGACGCTGCGCGGTTGGCTGGCGCAGGCGATGGCGGCGTTGAATGCGCGCGAGCGGTATATTGTGGGGCAGCGCCGTCTTCTGGAAACGCCGCGCACGCTGGAATCCTTGGGGGCCGAGATGGGCCTTTCCAAAGAGCGTATCCGCCAGCTTGAAGCCGCCGCCTACGGCAAGCTGCGCCGCCATCTTGAAGGCCAGTCGTCGGAGTTGCACCACTTTCTTGTCTAGGCACCGGCGTTGCGGCCCGTTGCAAAAGCCGGTGCTGGCCCCTACACCTGTAGGCCACCCCAGAACGGAGCCTGCCCATGCTGGCCGCAAAGCGTGTTCTTCTGATCATCGGCGGCGGTATCGCGGCCTATAAGTCCTTGGCGCTGATCCGGCTTTTGCGCGGGGCAGGGGCTGCAGTGACACCAGTTCTGACCAAGGCGGGGGCCGAGTTTGTGACGCCCCTGTCAGTGTCGGCGCTGGCGGGGGAAAAGGTTTATACCGCCCTGTTCGATCTGACCGACGAAGCCGAGATGGGTCATATCCAGCTTTCCCGCGTGGCCGATCTGGTGGTCGTGGCCCCTGCAACGGCGGATCTGATGGCCAAAATGGCGGGCGGGCGGGCCGATGATCTGGCCTCGACCCTGCTTTTGGCCACCGATACGCCCGTGCTTGTGGCCCCTGCGATGAATGTGCGGATGTGGGATCATGCCGCGACCCGCCGGAATGTGGCGCAATTGCAGGCGGACGCTGTGCGCTTTGTCGGCCCGAACGAAGGCGAGATGGCTTGCGGTGAATTTGGCGCGGGCCGTATGGCAGAACCGGATGAGATCATGGCCGCGATTGCGACGCTGTTGGCCGATGGTCCGCTGAAAGGGCGGCGGGTGCTGGTGACCTCTGGTCCGACGCATGAACCGATTGATCCGGTGCGCTATATCGCCAACCGCTCATCCGGCGCGCAAGGCACCGCGATAGCGGCGGCACTGCGCGATGTGGGGGCCGAAGTGGTGTTCGTGACCGGCCCTGCAAGCGTGCCACCGCCTGCGGGTGTGCAGGTGGTGCGGGTGGAAACTGCCGCCGATATGCTGGCAGCGGTGCTGGCGGCCTTGCCGGTTGACGCGGCGGTGATGGCAGCGGCTGTGGCGGATTGGCGCGTGGCCAATGCCAGCGGGCAGAAGATGAAGAAAGACGGGACGGGCAAGGCTCCGGCGCTGGAATTTGCCGAGAACGCCGACATTCTGGCGACGATCTCGAAAGGGGCCGCGCGCCCTGCCTTGGTGGTGGGCTTTGCCGCCGAGACGCAGGACGTGGTGGCCCATGCCACCGCCAAGCGCGCGCGCAAAGGCTGCGACTGGATCGTGGCCAATGATGTCTCGCCCGAAACCGGCATAATGGGCGGTGCCGAAAATGCGGTGACAGTGATCACCGAGGCGGGGGCCGAGGTCTGGCCGCGTATGGGCAAGGACGAGGTTGCACGGAAACTGGCGCTTCGCATCGGCGAGGCGCTGAAAAATTCTTGATGCAAGAATTTTCGGGGCTGTTCCGAAGGATAATGGCCGGTTCGGGGCGCAGGCATTGGCCTCCGGCGGGGATATTTGAACGAAGAGGATGGCGATGGAACCGGTGGTGCGGGTGATCTGGGAAGACTGGGCGGATCGGTCCTTGCCGTTGCCCTCTTATGAAACGGCGGGGGCGGCGGGGGCGGATATTCGCGCCAATCTGCGCCCCGAAGATCGGGACAGCGGCTTTGTGCTGGACCCGATGCATCGGGCGATTGTGCCGACAGGCATCCGGGTGGAAATCCCGGCTGGCTTCGAGATGCAGATCCGGCCCCGATCCGGGCTGGCGGTGAAGTTCGGGATTTCCATTCCCAACAGTCCGGGAACGATCGACAGCGATTATCGCGGGCCTTTGGGGGTGGCTTTGGTCAATCTTGGGGCAGAACCCTACACGGTCCATCATGGCGACCGCATCGCGCAATGTGTTGTGGCCCCTGTCGTGCAGGCGGGGTTCGAGGTGGTGGAGGCCTTGGGCGATACTGCGCGGGGTGCGGGCGGGTTCGGCTCGACGGGGCGGAAATGATGCTGGTTTTCGGGATGGCTTTGGCGCTGTGGGGGGCGGGTTGGGGCTTTGGCGCGCCCGCGCGGCTGCGCTGGGGCATGGTTGCGGCGCTGTGGGCGGCAGTGGTGCTGGCGCATCTGGTGCTGCCGGAAGGCGCTGCGCTGCGCGTGGCGACGGGCGGTGATGCGCGGGTCTGGGCGGTGCTGGGCGGCGTGGTGGCGCTGGGCCTTGGCTATCGCGCGGGGCTGGCGCGTCTGCGCGCGCGGGCGACGCCGGTTGCTGCCCCTGCCCAGACGGGCAGCTTCCGCGAGGCCGAGCTGGACCGTTACGCCCGCCATATCCTGCTGCGCGAGATCGGCGGACCGGGGCAAAAGCGCCTGAAAGCGGCGAAGGTTCTGGTGATCGGGGCGGGGGGGCTTGGATCACCCGCGCTATTGTATCTGGCGGCGGCGGGGGTTGGCACCATTGGCGTGATCGACGACGACACGGTGGATGCATCCAACCTGCAGCGGCAGATCATCCATAGCGATCAACGGCTTGGCATGGCAAAGGTGCAATCTGCGGAAATTGCCATGACCGCGCTGAACCCCTTTGTGCAAGTGCGCCCCTATCAGCGCCGCCTCACCGAAGACATGGCCGAGGCGCTGATTGCCGATTATGATCTGGTGCTGGATGGGACCGACAATTTCGACACCCGCTATCTGGTCAACCGCATTGCCGCCAAGCTGGGCAAGCCCCTGATTTCCGCTGCGATCACCCAATGGGAAGGGCAGCTTTCGCTGTATGATCCCGCCCGTGGCGCGCCCTGCTATGCCTGCGTTTTCCCCGTGCGCCCTGCCGATGGCATGGTGCCGACCTGTGCCGAGGCGGGCGTGGCCGCGCCCTTGCCGGGTGTGATCGGGTCGATGATGGCGATGGAGGCGATCAAGCATATCACCGGCGCGGGTCAGACCTTGCGCGGGCGGCTGATGATCCATGACGCGCTTTATGCCGAAACGCGGGTGATTGGCATCAAGCGACGCGACGGATGCGAGGCATGTGGCGGGCTGCACTGATCTTTGGCCCGCAGGGGTGCTTGCAACCGCCCCGAAGCGTGGGCCATAGTCTGCACGATTACTTTGTGACAGGGAGTTCACCGATGAAATTGACTGCTGCCTTTGCCGGTCTGGCCATGACCGTTGCCGCGACCGCCAGCTTTGCCCAAGCCTTGCCGGATCTGGAAGGCAAGGAAATCGTGATCGTCACCGAAAACGCCTATCCGCCGCTGCAATTTCTGGATGCTTCCGGCGCGGCCATCGGCTGGGAATATGATGCCGTGGCCGAACTGGCCAAGCGGCTGAACTTTACCGTGAAATACGAAAACATCTCGTGGGATGCGATGATTCCGGCGGTGTCGGAAGGCCAGTTTGATTTCGGCATGACCGGCATCACCATCCGCGACGACCGCAAGGAACAGGTCGATTTCTCGGATGCCTATATGCGGTCGGAAATGGTGATGCTGGTCAAGGGCGACGAGGCGCGCTTTACCGATGCCGCCAGCTTTGCCGCCGATCCCGAACTGCTGATCGCCGCACAGCCCGGCACGACGCCCTTCTATACCGCCGTCTATGAAATCTTGGACGGCAACGAGGCTAACCCGCGCATCAAGCTGTTCGAAACCTTTGGCGCAACGGTCGAGGCGTTGAAGGCGGGCGATGTGGATCTGGTGCTGACCGATGGCACCGCAGGCGCGGGCTATGTCGAGGCGTCGGCAGGCGGGCTGAAGATCGTTGGCGACAAACTGGGGGTCGAGGATTTCGGCTTTATCTTCCCGAAAGGCTCGACCTTGGTGGCCCCGATCAACGCTGGCATTGCCGCGATGAAGGCCGATGGCACCATCGACGCGCTGAACAAGAAATGGTTCCTTGACTACAAGATGGGCCAGTAATGGCTTTCGCCCCAAGCGCAGGCTTGGGGCATTTTACCGATGACGCCCAACCCGAAACATGACGCGGATTTCCCGTGGTGGCTGGTTATTCTGGCCACCACGGCTGCGTGGCTGTTCTATGAGGTATGGGCCAGCGACGTCTATTCCCAAGCGATGGCGACGCTGTCCAAGGGCATCTGGCTGACGGTTGTTGTCACACTGGTGGCTTACGGGATGGCCTGCGCGCTGGGGCTGGCTTTGGCGATGGCGGGGCTGTCGCGCTTTGTGGTGCTGCGGCAACTGGCGCGGTTCTATATCGAGGTGATCCGCGGCGTGCCGATCATCGTGCTGCTGCTTTATGTCGCCTTCGTGGTGTCGCCCGCCTTTGTCTATGCCTTTAACTGGGTGACGGGGCCGCTGGGGTTTGACCCGTTGAAGACGCGGGACTTTCCGCTTTTGTGGCGGGCGGTGATCGCGCTGACCATGGCCTATTCCGCCTTTCTGGCCGAGATTTTCCGCGCGGGCCTTCAGGCCGTCGACAAAGGCCAGATCGAAGCCGCGCAGGCGCTGGGCCTGAACGGCTGGCAACGTTTTCGCCATATCGTGTTCCCGCAAGCGTTCCGGATGATCCTGCCGCCCTTGGGCAATGATTTTGTTGCCATGGTGAAGGATTCCAGTCTGGTGTCGGTGCTGGGGGTTTCGGATATCACCCAGCTCGGCAAGGTTACGGCGGCGGGGAATTTCCGCTATTTCGAGACCTATAATGTGGTGGCGCTGCTGTATCTGACCATGACGATCACGCTGTCGCTGGTGCTGCGGCGGATTGAAACTCGTCTGAAAGCGCGCTCTGAACGCTAGCGTCGGATGCGCTCCGCGCGGGAGTATTTGGGCCAAGATGAAGGGCGCGGGCTGGACCTATCCTGCAACGCTGCCTAGGTTTGCCGCAAAGGAGACTTGCGATGAATGTTTTGCTTTCGGATTGGACCGGCGAATTTGGCCTGCCGCCCTTCGCCGCGATTTCGGATGAGGATTTCGGACCGGCCTTTGAGGCGGCGCTGGCAGAGGCGCGGGCGAATATCGCGGTGATTGCAGGGGCGACGGAGGCACCGACCTTTGCCAATACCATCGAGGCGATGGAACTGGCCGAAGGGCTGCTCGACCGTGTGGCAGGGGTGTTCTACAACCTTGCCGGAGCCGACAGCACCCCTGCGCGCGAGGCGTTGCAGCGCGATCTGGCCCCGAAGATGAGCGCGTTTTCATCCGAGGTCACCAACAACCGCGCGCTGTTTTCTCGGATTGAAACGCTGTGGCAGGGGCGCGATGGCTTGGGTCTGACGGCAGAACAAGCGCGGGTATTGCAGCTTTACCGGCAGATGTTCGTGCGATCTGGCGCGCTGTTGGAGGGGGCTGCGGCGGAACGGCTGACGGCGGTGAAATCGCGACTGGCGGTGCTGGGGACGCAGTTCAGCCAAAATTTGCTTGCGGATGAACGGGCTTGGTTCATGCCGCTGGCCGAGGCTGATCTGGAGGGGCTGCCCGATTTCGTCGTGGCTTCCGCCCGTGCGGCGGGCGAGGAAAAGGGCGCGGGTGGGCCGGTGGTGACACTGTCGCGGTCGCTGATCGTGCCGTTCCTGCAATTCTCGCCCCGCCGTGCCTTGCGGCAAAAGGCCTATGAGGCGTGGGTGGCGCGCGGGGCCAATGGCGACGCCAATGACAACCGCGCCATTGCCGCCGAGATATTGGCGCTGCGCCATGAGCGGGCGCAGGCCTTGGGCTATGCCAGCTTTGCCGATTACAAGCTGGAGCCAGAGATGGCGAAAACCCCCGCCGCCGTGCGCGATCTGCTGCAACGAGTGTGGACGCCTGCCAAGGCCAAGGCTATGGCCGATGCCGCCATTCTGGAGGCGCGTCTGCATGCCGATGGCATCGCAGGGCCGTTGGAGCCGTGGGACTGGCGCTATTATTCCGAACAGCGCCGCGTGGCCGAACATGATCTGGATGAGTCCGTCCTGAAACCCTATCTGGGGCTGGAGGCGATGCTGGCTGCCTGCTTCGATTGCGCCAACCGCCTGTTCGGGCTGGAGTTTCGCCCGCTGGACACGCCGCTTTACCACCCCGACGCCCGCGCTTGGGAGGTGAGCCGCGCAGGCCAGCATATCGCGGTGTTCATAGGCGACTACTTTGCGCGCGGGTCGAAACGCTCGGGAGCGTGGTGTTCTGCGATGCGGTCCCAGCGCAAGCTGGGCGGCGAGGTGCGGCCCATCGTGGTGAATATCTGCAACTTTGCCAAAGGCGATCCGGCGCTGCTGTCCTATGACGATGCGCGCACGCTGTTCCATGAATTCGGCCATGCGCTGCACCAGATGCTGTCGGATGTGACCTACGGGTTCATTTCCGGCACCTCGGTCGCGCGGGATTTCGTCGAACTGCCCAGTCAGCTATATGAACACTGGCTGGAAGTGCCAGAGGTGCTGGAGAAACACGCGCGGCATTGGCAGACGGGGGCACCGATGCCTGCCGATATGTTGCAGCGGTTGCTGGCGGCTGGGACTTACGATCAGGGCTTTGCGACGGTGGAATTCCTGTCCTCGGCCTTTGTCGATCTGGCGTTCCACGAGGGCACGCCGCCCGCCGATCCGATGCAGAAGCAGGCCGAAGTGCTGGAGGGCTTGGGCATGCCCCGTGCGATCCGCATGCGCCACGCGACGCCGCATTTCGCGCATGTGTTCTCGGGAGACGGTTATTCCAGCGGCTACTACAGCTATATGTGGTCCGAGGTGATGGATGCCGATGCCTTTGCCGCGTTTGAGGAGGCGGGTGATGCCTTTGATCCGGCTGTGGCGCAGCGGTTGGAGAGGTTTATCCTGTCGGCAGGCGGATCAGAAGAGCCCGATGCGCTTTACACCAAATTCCGGGGCAAGATGCCGGGGGTAGAGCCTTTGCTGAAAGGGCGGGGCTTGTTGGACGTGGCGTAAAGGCGGGGGCTAGCCCCCTAGTCTGTGTTTTCTGAAAGAAAACACAGACTCCCCCCCCAGAGTATTTGGGCCAAGATGAAACCGTCAGGGGCGCAGGTTTCTGGGCGGGTGGCCAAAGGCGGTGCGGAAGGCGCGTGACAGGGTTGAGGGGGAGGAGAATCCGCAGCGCAGCGCCACCTCGGCCAAGGGGTGGCGCGTGTCGGTGATCATCCGGCGTGCGGCGGCAAGGCGCAGGGACAGGGCGTAGGCGGCAGGTGTCAGGCCAAGATTCTCGCGGAAGATTTGCTCCAGACGGCGGCGGGACAGACCCAAGGTAGCGGCGATTTCGGCGCTGGTTTCGGGGGTATCAAGGCGGGATTCCATCCGTGCGATGGCGGCGGCCACGCGCGGATCAAGGCGCGGGTCGGGTTTGGCGGGGCTGACCTGCGGCTCATTGCCGTCGCGGGCGGTGGTGATGAAGCTGGCCGCGACTTGCAGCGCCAGCGCCGCCCCGTGCCGTGCGCGGATCAGGTGCAGCATCAGATCGGCGGCGGGGGCGGCCCCGCCTGCGGTAAAGCGCGCGCGGTCGATCACAAAGCGGTCGGGCACCACATCAACTGCGGGGTGGGCGGAGGCGAAATCCTCGTGATCCTCCCAATGCACGGTGGCGCGGTGGCCGTTCAGCAGGCCCGCCCGCGCCAGCACCCAAGCGCCTGCATCAATCCCGCCGATGGCGGCAAAGCGCGGGGCCATGCGGGCCAGATCGCGGATCAGGGGGGCGGTGGCCATCTCGGACTGGCGAAAGCCCGCGATCACGATCAGCGCCTCGGCCCCTTCGGCAGCGGACAGCGGGCCATCGGAGGGCAGCGAAATCCCGCAGGTCAGTGGCACCGCGCGCCCGTCGGGTGACACCACACGCCAGCGGTAAATATCCGCGCCAAGGTGGCGGTTGGCGGCGCGCAAAGGGTCCAGCGTCGAGGCGACCTCAAGGATCGAGGCCTGTGGCAGCACCAGCAGGGCGAGGGTTAGCGGTTGCCGCGATGCAGCGAAGATCGTTGCGCTTTTTGCCATGAATATTGCGTATATCGTCAAGCGTAAGCGCGCAAGCCCGCTATGCTGCGCGCAACCACTCAGGAGGATTCCCATGCCCTTGGCCATGAACCGCGAAGTTTTCATCACCTGTGCCGTCACCGGATCGGGCGGCACGCAGGACCGCAGCCCGCATGTGCCGCGCAGCCCCGAGCAGATTGCGAAATCGGCCATCGATGCCGCCAAGGCCGGTGCCGCCGTGGTGCATTGCCATGTGCGCGACCCCGAAACCGGCAAACCCAGCCGCGATGGCCGCCTTTACCGCGAAGTGACCGAGCGTATCCGTGACTCCGGCACCGATGTGGTGCTGAACCTGACGGCGGGGATGGGTGGCGACATCTACTTCGAAGGCTCCGAGGATATGGGCCGCATGGGTCCGCGCTCGGACATGGCGGGGGCGACCGAACGGGTGGCACATGTCGTCGAATGCCGCCCCGAGATCTGCACGCTTGATTGCGGCACGATGAACTTCAACGAGGCCGACTATGTGATGGTCAACACCCCCGGCATGTTGCGCGATATGGCGCGGCGGATGACGGCCGCGGGTGTGCGGATCGAGATCGAGGCCTTTGACACCGGCCATCTGTGGCTGGCGAAAGAACTGGCGAAAGAAGGCGTGATCCCCGCGCCGACCTTGGTGCAGTTGTGTATGGGCGTGCCGTGGGGCGCGCCGGATGATCTGAACACCTTCATGGCGATGGTCAATAATGTGCCTGCCGACTGGCATTGGTCGGCATTTTCCATCGGCCGCAACCAGATGCCCTATGTGGCGGCTTCTGTGCTGGCCGGTGGCAACGTTCGCGTCGGGCTGGAGGACAACCTGTGGCTGGACAAGGGCGTTCTGGCCACCAACGCGCAGCTTGTCGAACGCGCAGCCAGCATCATCGAAAACCTTGGCGCGCGGGTGATCACCCCTGCCGAGGTGCGGGCCAAACTGAAACTTGAAAAGCGGGCACCGCTGGGGAAATGAGCATGACACGCAAGGCAGCAATCATTGGCGGCGGGGTTATCGGCGGCGGTTGGGCGGCACGTTTCCTGCTGAACGGCTGGAACGTCTCGGTCTTCGACCCCGACCCGCAGGCCGAGCGCAAGATCAGCGAAGTGCTGGCCAACGCCCGCGCCGCGCTTCCCGCGCTTAGTGATATTCCGATGCCGAAGGAGGGCGCGCTCTCCTTCGCGCAGACGATTACAGAGGCCGTGGAAGGCGCGCATTACATTCAGGAATCCGTGTCCGAGCGGCTGGATCTGAAGCATCGCGTCTTTGCACAAATCCAACAATCGGCAGAACTTGGCACGCCGATTGGATCTTCGACCAGCGGGTTCAAGCCGTCCGAATTGCAGGAAGGTGCCGCCAATCCGGCGGTGATTTTCGTGGCTCACCCGTTCAACCCCGTCTACCTCTTGCCGCTGGCCGAGGTAGTGCCGTCCGCGAAATCCGACGCAGGCGTGATCGAGAACGCCAAGCAGATCCTGCGCGAGATCGGCATGTTCCCGCTGCATGTCCGCAAGGAAATCGACGCCCATATCGCCGACCGTTTCCTTGAGGCCGTCTGGCGTGAAGCGCTTTGGCTGGTGAAAGACGGTGTCGCCACCACCGAGGAAATCGACGAGGCGATCCGCATGGGTTTCGGCCTGCGCTGGGGCCAGATGGGCCTGTTTGAAACCTACCGCGTCGCGGGCGGCGAGGCGGGCATGAAGCATTTCATGGCGCAATTCGGCCCCTGCCTGACGTGGCCCTGGACCAAGCTGATGGACGTGCCGGAATTCAACGACGAGTTGGTGGACCTGATTGCAGGCCAGTCCGACGCGCAATCCGGCCACCATACGATCCGCGAACTAGAGCGTATCCGTGACAGCAACCTGATCGGTTTCCTGCGCGCGCTGAAGGATCGCAACTGGGGCGCGGGCAAGGTGTTGCGCGAACATGACGACCGCCGCCGCACCGCCTTCCACGAGGAAGGCCGTGGGGCAGAAGGCGCGCCAATGGTCATGGCGCAGATGCAGGTGCTGCCCGGCTGGATCGACTATAACGGCCACATGACCGAAAGCCGCTATCTGTTTGCGGCCTCGGAAACCTGCGATGCCTTCTTGCGGCTGATCGGGGCGGATATGGATTATGTGAAGGGCGGCCACAGCTATTACACCGCTGAAAACCACATCATGCATCTGGATGAGGCAAAGCTGGGCGACCGTCTGATCGGCACGCTGCAAGTGCTGGCGGCGGATGAAAAGCGCCTGCATCTGTTCATTCGCATCCTGAAAGACGGCGAACCTGTGGCGACCATCGAACAGATGCTGCTGCATGTCGATATGGCCAAGGGCAAGACCTGCACCGCCGCCCAATCCGTGCTCGACCGCCTGATGCCCATCGCCGCCGCCCATGCAGGTCTGCCGCGCCCCGAGGCCGCTGGCCGCTACGTCGGTCAAAGGAAAGCCTGAGCCATGCACTTTGGACTGTCCGAAGAACAGCAGATGATCGTCGACACCACCCGCGCCTTTGTCGAGAACGAGTTGTTCCCGCATGAGGCCGAGGTGGAACGCACCGGCGTCCTGCGCCGCGAGTTGCTGAAGGAAATCTCGCAAAAGGCTGTGGCGGCAGGGCTTTATGCCGCCAACATGCCCGAAGACGTGGGTGGCGCGGGGCTGGATACGCTGACTTGGCTGCTTTACGAAAAGGAACTGGGCAAGGCCAATTACGCGCTGCACTGGAACTGCGTGGCGCGGCCTTCGAACATCCTGTTGGCCTGCACGCCGGAACAGCGCGAGCAATACCTGTTCCCCTGCATCCGCGCCGAAAAGCACGATTGCCAAGCCATGACCGAACCCGGATCGGGGTCTGACCTGCGCTCGATGAAGGCTTTCGCGCGGGCGGATGGCGATGATTTCATCCTGAACGGCACCAAGCATTTCATCAGCCACGCCGATGTCGCCGATTTCGCCATCGTCTGGGTGGCCACCGGCGAAGAAGACACCCCACGCGGCCCGAAAAAGCTGATCACGGCCTTTCTGGTCGATAAAGGCACGCCGGGCTTCACTGTCCGCGACGGCTATCGCAACGTCAGCCACCGCGGCTATAACAACATGATCCTCGAATTTGACGATTGCCGGCTGAACAAGCGGCAGGTGCTGGGCGAGGTTCACAAGGGTTTTGAAGTGGCGGGCAAATGGCTGGGCGCCACCCGCCTGCAAGTCGCCTCCACTTGCCTTGGCCGTGCGGAACGTGCGCTTGGCCACGCGATTTCCTACGCTGCGGAGCGCAAGCAATTCGGCCAGCAGATCGGTAAATTCCAAGGCATCAGCTTCAAGCTTGCCGATATGGCCATGGAATTGAAGGCCGCCGAATTGCTGACGCGCGAGGCCGCTTGGAAATACGACCAAGGCAGCGTGACCGAAGCCGATATGTCGATGGCGAAACTGAAAGCGACAGAAGTTCTGGCCATGATCGCGGACGAGGCGATCCAGATTCACGGCGGCATGGGCCTGATGGACGAGTTGCCGCTGGAACGCATCTGGCGCGACGCGCGGGTGGAACGCATCTGGGAAGGCACCTCGGAAATCCAGCGCCATATCATCAGCCGCGAGTTACTCCGCCCCTTGGGCGCATGACGCAGGCAGCGGGGGTTTCACACCCCCGGCTTGATTTCCCCTAGGGGAAATCAAGCTCCCCCGTGGGATATTTAGGAACAGATGAAGGTAACGGGATGTTAATCATTCGATTCCATAACGGATCTACCGAACAGGGGGGGACCCCGATGACGGTAACAGGTGAAGATTCCCTGCCTCGTTCGATCGGGGCAGGGCGTCTTGCCAGCCATTTCATCTGTTCTCAAATATCCTCGGGGAAGCCTGAATTTTCCCTTGGGAAAATTCGGGCGCGGGGGTGGAAAACCCCCGGAGCTGCCCAAGCGCGCGGAGGTCGGGGATGAAAGACCTGAACCGCCTGCTACGCCCGAAATCCATCGCCGTTCTGGGCGCGGGCTGGGCGCTGAACGTGATCGAGCAGTGCCGCAAGATGGGCTTCACCGGCCCGATCTGGCCCGTGCATCCGACCAAGGCCGAGATCGGCGGGTTGCGGGCCTATCCGTCGCTTGCCGATCTGCCCCATGCCCCCGATGCGACCTTCATCGGCGTGAACCGCTTTGCCACCATCGACGTGGTGGCAGAACTGGCTGCAATGGGGGCGGGCGGGGCGATCTGTTTTGCCTCGGGCTGGACCGAAGCCGGAGAGCCGGAGTTGCAGGCCAAACTGGTCGCAGCCGCGGGTGACATGCCGATCCTTGGTCCGAACTGCTATGGCGTGATCAACTATCTGGACGGCGCGCTCTTGTGGCCCGATCAGCATGGCGGGGTGCCGGTGCAAAAGGGCGTGGCGCTGGTCAGCCAATCCTCGAACATCGTGATCAATCTGGGGATGCAGAAACGCGCGCTGCCGGTGGCCTATGTCGCCTGTCTGGGCAATGCCGCCGTTGTGGGCTTGGCCGATCTGGCGGGCGCGCTGCTGGATGATCCACGCGTCACCGCCCTTGGCATGTATATCGAAGGCATCGACGACGCCCCTGCCTTTGCCGCGCTGGCCGAGCGCGCACGCGCCATGGGCAAGGGCGTGGTCTGCATCAAATCCGGCAAGACCGAGCTGTCGCGCACCGCCGCCGCCTCGCATACCGCGTCTTTGGCAGGCGGCGGCGCGGCCTCATCCGCCTTCCTGCGCCAGATCGGTGTGGCCGAGGTGAACACGCCATCCGAACTGATCGAGACGCTGAAGATCTTCCACACCCACGGCCCCCAGATTGGTGCCCGCCTGTGCAGCCTGTCCTGCTCTGGCGGAGAGGCGGGTCTGGTGGCCGATCTGGCCGCACCCTTTGGTATCGACTTCCCGCCAGTGCCAGTGGATGTTAAAACCCGACTGAACGAAATCCTCGGATCGATCGTCACGGTGGCCAACCCGCTGGATTATCACACCTTTATCTGGGGAGACGGGCCTCGCACGACGGATGTGTTTACAACCATGCTGTCGGGCTATGACGCGGGTATCTACATCATCGACCCGCCCCGCAATGACCGCTGCGATCCGTCTGGCTATCAGCCTGCGCTGGATGCCATTGTCGCGGCCCAAGCCAGCACCGGCAAGCCCGCCTTCCCAGTAGCCTCGATGCCCGAGAATTTCGACGAAGCCTATGCCCTGCGCCTGATGGATCAGGGCGTGGTCACGCTGATGGGGCTGGAAACCGCGTTGGCGGCGATCAAGGCGGCACAGACTGCGCCCGCGCAACTTGGCTGGCGTCCGGCTGCGGCGATTGCCCCGCGCGACAACCATATGCTGACCGAGGCCGAGGGCAAATCCTTGCTTGCATCGGCGGGCGTACTGGTTCCGCGTGCGGTCACGGGGGCGACATTGGCCGAAGTCACCGCGAAATCCGCCGATTTGACCGCTCCCCTCGCCCTCAAAGGTCTAGGTTTCGCCCATAAAACCGAAGCCGGTGCCGTGCGCCTTGGCCTGACCACTCTGGAAGGTCAGCCCGAAATGGCGGGTGCCACCGGTTATCTGGCCGAAGAAATGGTCACGGGCGCGGTTGGGGAAATCCTGCTGGGCCTGCGACGCGATCCGGTCTACGGCATCAGCCTGACGGTTGGCATGGGCGGTGTTACGGCCGAGGTTCTGGCCGATACCGTCACCCTGATCCTGCCTGCGACCGCCGCAGCAATTCTGGATGCGATGCGCGGCCTGCGGCTTTGGCCGCTGCTGGACGGGTATCGCGGGCGGGCCAAGGCCGACATGGCGGCGGTGGCGGCGATTGCTGTGCAGTTGGGCGATCTGATGCTGGCCGACGGCAGCCTTGAAGAAATCGAAATCAACCCGATCCTCGTGCGGCCCCAAGGGGCTGTCGCGGTCGATGCTCTTATCAGAAAGGCTTAATATGGAAATGCGGACCGAAGGCCCGATCAAGACCCGCCGCGAAGGCGCGATCCTTGAGGTGACGCTTGATGCCCCCAAGGCCAATGCGATCAGCCTGAAAACCAGCCGTGTGATGGGACTGGTGTTCCGCGATTTCCGCGACGACGACTCCTTGCGCGTCTGTATCCTGCGGGCCGCCGGCGAGAAATTCTTCTGCCCCGGTTGGGATCTGAAGGCCGCCGCCGAGGGTGATGCGGTGGATGGCGATTACGGGGTGGGCGGCTTCGGCGGCTTGCAGGAACTGCCCAACCTGAACAAGCCGGTGATCGCGGCGGTGAACGGCATCTGCTGCGGCGGCGGTCTGGAACTGGCGCTGTCGGCCGACCTTATCCTGTGTTCGGCCAACGCCACCTTCGCGCTGCCCGAAATCCGCTCTGGCACTGTGGCCGATGCGGCCTCGATCAAACTTCCCAAACGCATCCCCTATCACGTCGCCATGGACCTGCTGCTGACAGGCCGCTGGTTTGACGCCGAGGAAGCGCATCGCTGGGGCATCGTCAAGGAAATCACCACCTCCGAAGACCTGCTGCCAAAGGCATGGGATCTGGCCCGCCTGCTCGAATCCGGCCCGCCGCTGGTCTACGCCGCCATCAAGGAAGTGGTGCGCGAGGCCGAAAACATGCGCTTCCAAGACGCGCTGAACCGCGTCACCAAACGCCTGCTGCCCACGGTGGACAGGCTCTATTCCTCGGAAGATCAGCTTGAAGGCGCACGTGCCTTCGCAGAAAAGCGTGATCCGGTCTGGAAGGGCCGCTGATCCTCCACGCGCGACAAATCTTGTCGGAAACGGGCGCGGGCCGATAACCCCGCGCCTATAGGGTCAACTCCGCCCCGTGTTTCATCTTGGCCCAAATACTCCGGGGTCCGGGGCAGCGCCCCGGAGGCCACAAGGATAAATCCGCCATGGCCGACACCGATTACATCATCGTAGGCGCAGGCTCGGCAGGCTGCGTTCTGGCCAATCGCCTGACCGATTCCGGCAAACACAAGGTCACCCTGATCGAGGCAGGCGGCAGCGATGCGCGGTTTTATGTCCATCTGCCCTTGGGCTATGGCAAGCTGTTCTACGATCCGGCGGTGAACTGGATGTACAAAACCGAACCCGATCCGGGTCTGGCAGGCCAGCAGGATCACTGGCCGCGCGGGAAGATTCTGGGCGGCTCTTCCTCGATCAACGCGATGGTCTGGATCAGGGGCCACCGCGCCGATTACGACGAATGGGGCGCCGAGAACGCAGGCTGGGGCTGGGACGATTGCCTGTCCGCTTATAAGGCCATCGAAGATACCGAGGCGGGCGGCGACGCCTGGCGCGGCAAGGGCGGCCCGCTTTTCATCAGCCAGAACCGCAAGGGCCTGCACTGGATCGTTCAGGATTATATCGCCGCCTGCGGGCAGGCCGGTCTGCCCTATAACCCCGATTTCAACGGTGCCGAGCAGGAAGGCGCCGGCACCTACCAGATGACGATCAAGAATGCCCGTCGCAATTCCACCGCCCGCGCCTTCCTGCGCCCCGCGATGAAACGCGAAAATCTGCGCGTGCTGACCCGCGCGCAGGTGACGCGGGTGATCTTCGACGGCACTCGCGGGGTCGGGGTCGAATACATCAAGGACGGTCAGCGGCACGAGTTGCGCTGCAACGCCGAGGTGATCCTGTCGGGTGGCGCGATCAACTCGCCGCAACTGCTGCAGCTTTCCGGCGTGGGGCCAGCACGGCTGCTGTCTGGTCTAGGCCTGCCGGTGGTGCTGGACAATCCCAATGTCGGCGATCACCTGAACGACCATCAGGGCATCAACTACACATGGCGAATGAAGGTGCCGACCTATAACAACCTGCTGCGCCCGTGGTGGGGCAAGCTGTTGGTCGGGATGCAATATTTCCTGACCGGAGGCGGGCCGCTGGCGAAATCCATCAACCACGGCGGCGGGTTCTTCCGCACCGACCCCGCGCTGGACCGCCCCAACATGCAGCTTTACATGCAGGCGTTTTCCACCCTGCTGCCCAAGGCAGGCGAACGCCCACTGCTGACCCCCGATCCCTTCCCCGGACTGTCGTTGGGCCTGTCAAACTGCCGCCCCACCAGCCGAGGCCATATCCGCATCCATAGCGCCGACCCGCTGGCGCATCCGACCATCACCGCCAATGCGTTTTCCACCGACCATGACGTGCAGGAAATGCTGGCCGCCGTGAAATACCTGCGCCACATCGCGGCACAACCGGCCTTCGCCAAACTGATCGAAGAAGAACTCCGCCCCGGCCCGCAAGTACAGAACGACGCCGACCTGATCGCCGATTTCCGCCAACGCTCCGGCACGGTCTACCACCCGTCCTGCACCGCCCGCATGGGCCGCGATGCCGTAACCTCGGTGGTTGACGCATCTCTGCGCGTCCACGGGCTGCAATCCCTTCGCGTCATCGACGCCAGCGCCTTCCCCAACCTGATTGCAGGCAACACCAATGCGCCCTCGATCCTTATGGGCTGGAAGGGGGCCGAGCGTATTCTGGCTGACGCCCGCTGACCCCACAAGGCTGAGCCGCCCTTGCCCCCATCGAGGGGGCCAAGTGCGGCGCTTCCGCGGGATGTGCCGGACAGGTCGGGTAAGTGGCGTCGACAGGAGCCTCCGGCGGGGATATTTGTGCAAAGGGGATGGGGCCGGATGGGTTTTCCCCTTGGATGGACAGTGCAGTACCGCGCGCGGTTCCGCACATCCTCTTTGCATAAATATCCCCGCCGGAGGCCCCACGCTTGCAACGCGGATGCTGCCTGCAGGAAAGGGGTAGGGTGCGTGATTTCACGCACCTTGGCCTATTCGCCGCGGGGGAAGCGTTTGTTTTCTTCCAGCACGTTCAGATCCATGTGGTTGCGCATATAGCGTTCCGAGGCCAGCCGCAGGGGTTGGTGGTCCCACGGGTAATAGGCACCGTTGCGCAGAGCTTCGTAGACCACCCAGCGGCGGGCTTGGGATTGGCGGACTTCGGCATCATAGGCGGGGATGTCCCAGCGCTTTGCGGTCTCGGTCCGGAAATGGGCCAGAACTTCGGCGGCGCGGGGATCGGTGGCGAGGTTGGTATTTTCCTCGGGGTCGGCGTTCAGGTCGAACAGCATGTCCGGATCGGCAGGGCAGTGGATGTATTTCCATGCGCCTTCGCGCAAGGCGACCATGGGGGTGATGGTGCCTTCGGCGGCGTATTCCATCGCCACGGGGCTGGTGCGCGGGGTGCCTTTGGCCAGTGGCACAAGGCTTTCGCCATCGGTCCATGGCATCACCGCGTCCATCGAAATCCCTGCCAGATCGCAGAGTGTCGGCGTCAGGTCGATGGTCGAAACCGGTGTCTCGATCCGTTGCGGCACAAGGCCGGGGGCCGAGATCATCAGCGGCACACGGGCCGAGCCTTCGAAGAAGTTCATCTTGAACCACAGGCCCTTGCGGCCCAGCATCTCGCCGTGGTCGGACACGAAGATCACGACCGCCTCCTGGCGCGAGGCTTGAAGCGCCGCGAAAATCTCGCCGATCTTGTCATCGACGTAAGAGATATTGGCGAAATAGCCTTGGCGTGAGCGGCGGATATGCTCCGGCGTCACCTTTAGTCCGCGCCAGTCGCAGGCGTCCATCAGGCGTTTGGAGTGGGGGTCCATATCCTCGTAGGCCAGCGGCGTTGGCGGCTCCAGTTCCGGTGCGCCTTCGTAGAGGTCCCAGTATTTCTTGCGCGCGACGAAGGGGTCGTGCGGATGGGTAAAGCTGGCAGTCAGGCACCACGGGCGTTTGTCCAGCCCGCGCGACAGATCGTAGATCTTCTGCACGGCTTGGTGGCAAACGTCATCGTCATATTCCAGCTGGTTGGTGATCTCGGCCACGCCTGCGCCGGTGACCGATCCCATGTTGTGATACCACCAGTCGATGCGTTCGCCCGGTTTGCGGTAATCGGGGGTCCAGCCGAAATCGGCGGGGTAGATGTCGGTGGTCAGGCGCTCTTCAAAGCCGTGAAGCTGGTCGGGGCCGACGAAATGCATCTTGCCCGACAGGGCGGTCTGATAGCCTGCGCGGCGCAGATGGTGCGCGTAGGTGGGGATATCCGATGCGAATTCGGCGGCGTTGTCATAGACCCTTGTGCGACGGGGCAGGGCACCCGACATGAAGGCCGCCCGCGCAGGCGCGCAGAGCGGCGAGGCGGTGTAGGCATTGGCAAAGCGCACCGAATGATCCGCCAGCCGCCGCAGGTTCGGCGCGTGCAGAAATGCCGCCGGACCATCGTCGAACAGGGTGCCGGTCAACTGGTCAACCATCAGGATCAGGATATTTGGGCGGTCGGTCACGGGCAGGCTCCTGCGGGATTGGGTGCGTTTGCAATATGGGTGCAGCGTGTCGAGGGACAGGGCAAGAGGGCATTTTCACAACTGTGGCACGGGCGTCGTTATCGCGTGGCAAAGCGCCGCATTCACGATAGGCTTGACGTCTGCGGGCGGGCCTGATGGCACGAAGAAAAAAGGAGCGCAGATGCGGGTTGTGACAGAGTTTCCCCACGCGGTGGTCGAGACGCCCGATATGGGTATCACGCTTTCCGATGGCTGCCGGTTGTCGGCGCGAGTCTGGATGCCGGAAGACGCCGCCATCAATCCCGTGCCAGCCGTGCTGGAATATATCCCCTACCGCAAGCGCGACGGGACCCTGCCTCGGGACGAGATCATGCACCCCTATGTGGCCGGTCATGGCTATGCCACGGTGCGGGTCGACATGCGCGGCAATGGTGACTCTGAAGGGCTGATGGCCGATGAATACACCATTCAGGAACTGGCCGACGCCTGCGAGGTGATCGAGTGGCTGGCAGCGCAGCCGTGGTGCTCGGGCGCGGTGGGGATGATGGGGAAAAGCTGGGGCGGGTTCAACTGCCTGCAAACCGCTTTCCTGCAACCGCCCGCGCTGAAGGCGGTGATCTCGGTCTGCTCGACCACTGACCGCTTTGCCGATGACATCCACTACAAGGGCGGCTGTCTGCTGGGCGAGAATTTCGGCTGGGGGGCGGTGATGCTGTCCTATTCCAGCCGCCCTGCCGATCCGGCCCTGCGGGCGGACTGGCGCGAAGACTGGCTGCGGCGGCTTGAGGCCGAACCATGGCTGGCCCCGCGCTGGGCCGACATGCAAGAGCGCAATGACTATTGGAAGCACGGTTCGGTCTGTGAAGATTACAGCCGTATGACGGTTCCGGTGCTGTCATGGGGCGGCTGGGCCGACAACTATATGAACACGGTGTCGCATCTGGTGGAAAACGTGCCTGCACCTGTGAAGGGCATCGTCGGGCCTTGGGTGCATCAATACCCGCACACTGCCGTTCCCGGCCCGCAGGTCGGCTTTCTGCAAGAGGCGCTGCGCTGGTGGGACCGCTGGCTGAAGGGCATCGACAACGGGGCCGAGGCTGATCCGGCCTACCGCGCCTACATGATCCATTCCGAGGCCCCCGATGCTTCGGCAAGGCATCGCGCCGGGCATTGGGTGGCTGAGGCGGAATGGCCGAGCGCGCGGGTTTCGCGGCATGTCTTGGCGCTTGGGGCGGGCGCCGGAGAGGGCCGTCTGCCCTCCCCGGACCCCTCCCGAGGATATTTGCGCGAAGAGGATGGGGAAGCCTTTCAGGTGAAACTGGCGACGCCTCAGCATCTGGGGATGCACACGGGCGAGTTTTTCCCGATGGGGCTGAACGCGGAAATGCCCGGCGATCAGGCGGGGGATGATGCGCTGTCGGTTTGCTTTGACGGCGATGTGCTTGCGGCTGATCTGGACTTGCTGGGGGCTGCGCGGCTGACCCTGCTGGTTTCCAGCGACAAGCCTTTGGGCTTTGTGGTGGCGCGGCTGAATGATGTGGCCCCCGATGGATCATCGGTGCGGATCGCGCATGGGATGCTGAACCTGTGCCACCGCGACAGCATGGAAGAGCCTGCGCCGATGCTGCCGGGGCAAGAGGTGGAGGTGTCTTTTGCCATCGACCACATGGCCTATCGGTTGGCGGCGGGGCATCGGCTGCGGCTGGCGCTGTCAAACAGCTATTGGCCCTTTGTCTGGCCCTCGCCCGAGGCGGGGGAGTTGACGATCACGGGCGGGGCCTTGGACCTGCCAGTGCATCAGGGCAGCGTCAATGAGTGGACGCCACCGCCGTCCGAAGGGGCTCAGCCTTGGGCGCATCGGGTGATCCGTGCGGGCAAGACCACCCGCAAGATCGAGACCGATCTGATCACGGGCCGCGTGGCCTTGGTGGTGAATGACGATCTGGGTGATGCCGAAAACCTGACCCACGGGCTTTGCACCGGTGAAACCATGTCGGAACTGTGGTACATCCACCCCGATGACCCGCTGTCCGCCCGCGCCGTGCATACATGGGAGCAGCGCCTGTCGCGCGGGGATTGGGCGGTGAAAACCTATGCCAATGCCGAGATGACCGCCAGCGCCACACATCTGAACATGAAGGCCACTCTGACCGCATGGGAAGGTGATCAGGTGATCTTTACCCGCAGTTTCGATGACAAGGTGCCGCGCCGCTTTGTCTGACCCCGTGCCGACCTGAGGGCAAGAATCGTTGCCAGACGGGAAAGTCGCGGGTTATTGATTCAGTAATCAACAATAAAGGCCAGTGGCCAAACAGGGAGACTAGGATGTCTAACGAACTGAACTATCTGCTAAAGCGGGCCGCGCGCGGGCTGATGAGCCGTCGTGAATTTGTTGGCCGTGCAGGCGCGCTGGGCGTGTCGGCCGCTGTTGCCAGCAGCATGTTGGCCACGGCGGCGCGGGCTGAAGGTCCGGTCAAGGGCGGTCTGCTGCGCGCTGGTATGCAGGGTGGTGAATCCACCAACACGCTGGACCCGGCACTGGCCGCATCCGAAGTGCCGTTTGCCGTGAACATGCTTTGGGGCGAAATGCTGGTCGATGTGAACGCCAAGGGCGAGATCGATTACCGCATCGCCGAAGAAATCAGTGCCTCGGCCGATGCGACCGAGTGGAAGTTCAAGATCCGTGCGGGCGTCGAATTCCATGACGGCAAGACCGTCACCGCCGAAGATGTGGTTGCCACGCTGAAACGCCACACGGACGAGAAATCGCAATCGGGCGCGCTGGGCATCGTGCAGGGCATTTCCGAAATGAAGGCCGAGGGTGACATGGTCACCCTGAAACTGGCCGCCGGCAACGCCGACCTTCCCTTCCTGATGGCCGACTATCACCTGATCATCCAGCCCGGTGGCGGTGTGGGTGCCGAGGCTGCTGGCATCGGTGCCGGTCCCTACAAGGTGGTCTCGAACGAGCCGGGCGTGCGTCATGCCTTTGAAAAGCATGCCAACTATTTCGACACGACCATGGGCCATGCCGATCAGGTCGAAATCATCGTCATCAACGACAACACCGCCCGCACCGCTGCGCTGCAGGCTGGCCAAGTCCATATGATCAACCGCGTTGACCCCAAGATCATCGACCTGCTGAAAGGTGCCCCCGGCATCTCGATCGAGCATGTGGCGGGCCGTGGCCACTATGTGTTCATCATGCACGTCGACAAAGCCCCCTTCGACAACAACGACCTGCGTATGGCGCTGAAACTGGCGATCAACCGTCAGGAGATGGTGGACAAGATCCTTGGTGGCTATGGTTCGGTTGGCAACGACTTCCCGATCAACGGGGCCTATCCGCTGTTTGATGAAACCATCGCGCAGCGCGAATATGATCCGGCTGCCGCCGCAGAGTATTACAAGAAGTCCGGCCATGATGGCTCGCCCATCGTTCTGCGCACCGCCGCAGGGGCCTTCCCCGGCGCGGTTGAGGCGGCGGAACTCTTCCAGCAATCGGCAGCCGCTGCCGGTATCCCGCTGGAAATCAAGCGCGAGCCTGATGATGGCTATTGGTCGGATGTGTGGAACGTGCAGCCCTTCTGCGCGTCCTATTGGGGCGGGCGTCCGGTGCAGGACCAGATGTATTCGACCGCCTATCTGTCGACCGCAGACTGGAACGACACCAAGTTCAAAGACCCTGCCTTTGATGCAACCCTGATCGCGGCGCGTGCCGAACTTGATCCGGTCAAGCGCAAGGCGATGTATTCGGAACTGGCCAACAATCTGCGCGACAACGGCGGCCTTATCTGCCCGATGTTCAACGATTTCGTCGAAGCCAAGCGCGAAGAAGTCGGCGGCTGGGAGCCTGATCCGAATGGCGAGCTGATGAATGGCCGTGCCTTGGCACGTTGCTGGCTGAACGCCTGATCGCCGTATGCATCCGGTTGTAACTCTTGTGGCCCAGCGTATCGCGCTGGGCCTGCTTCTCCTGCTGGCGGTTTCAGTCCTGATCTTTCTGGGGACCGAGGCTTTGCCGGGCGATACCGCGCAGGCCATTCTGGGCCAATCCGCAACGCCCGAGGCTTTGGCGAACCTGCGCGCCGAACTTGGCCTCGATCAACCCGCGCTGACCCGCTATTTCGGCTGGCTGGGCGGTATCCTGACCGGCGATCTGGGCGTTGCCCTGACCAATGGCATGGAAATCTCGTCCGAACTGGGCAAGCGTCTGGGCAACACGCTGTTTCTGGCCTTCTGGGCCGCCGTGATCTCGGTGCCGCTTGCGATCATCCTTGGCCTTGTGGCTGCGCGCTATGTCGGGCGCTGGCCGGACAAGCTGATCTCGGGGGTGACCCTTTCGACGATCTCGCTGCCGGAATTTGTGGTCGGCTATATCCTGCTGTTTTTTCTGGGTGTGAAGTGGCAAATCTTCCCGCCCATGGCGATGGCCTTCCCCGGCATGGGGCTGTTTGAGCGGCTTTATACCGTGATGCTGCCGGTTCTGGTGCTGGTTCTGGTTGTCCTGGCCCACATGATGCGGATGACCCGCGCCGCGATCCTGAACGTGATGCAATCGGCCTATATCGAAACGGCTGAACTCAAAGGCCTGTCGCCGATGACCGTCATCGCCCGCCACGCCCTGCCCAACGCGATTGCGCCGGTGGTCAATGTGGTGATGCTGAATCTTGCCTATCTGGTGGTCGGGGTTGTCGTGGTTGAAGTGGTCTTTGCCTATAACGGCGTCGGTCAATACCTTGTCGATCACGTCGCCAAGCGCGATCTTCCTGTCGTCCAAGCCGTCGGCATGGTCTTTGCCGCCGTCTATATCGGGCTGAACATCCTTGCTGATGTGATCTCGATCCTTGCCAACCCGCGACTGAGGCACCCGAAATGAGGCGCATTCCGCTTTCCGCCATTATCGGGATGATCCTGACCGGCGCGTTCATCCTCTCGGCCCTGCTGGCCGATTTCATTGCCCCCTATGGCATGGCCGAAGTCGTCGGTGACGTGTGGGAACCGATCTCGGCTGACCACTGGTTCGGCACCGATACCATTGGCCGCGACATGCTGACCCGCATGATCTACGGCGGCCAGACCACGATCCTTGTCGCCGCTGCCGCCACGATGATCTCTTTCGGCACCGGATCGGTGTTCGGCTTTCTGGCCGCTACGATGGGTGGCTGGATTGATCAGGCGATGTCGCGCTTTGTCGATCTTTTGATGGCGATCCCGTCGCTGATCCTTGCGCTGGTGATCCTTTCAGTGATGCCCGCCACGCTGACCACGCTGATCCTTGTGATGGGCTTTTTGGATGCCACCCGCGTGTTCCGCCTGTCGCGCGCGGTTGCAGTTGACATCACCGTGATGGACTATGTCGAGGCTGCGCGTCTGCGTGGCGAAGGCTGGCGCTGGATCATCTTCCGCGAGATTTTGCCCAACGCCCTGTCGCCCTTGGTGGCCGAACTGGGCCTGCGCTTTATCTTCGCGGTGCTGTTCATTTCAACCCTGTCCTTCCTTGGCCTTGGCGTGCAACCGCCGCTGGCCGACTGGGGCGGCATCGTCAAGGAAAACTCGGCTGGTCTGGTCTATGGCAAATCGGCGGCGCTGATCCCCGCCTTTGCCATCGCGGCGCTGGCCATTTCCGTCAACCTCGTGGCCGACTGGGTGTTGTCGCGCACCACCAGTCTGAAAGGGGGCCGCGGTGCCTAACCTTCTCGAAATCAAGAACCTGCGGATCGAGGCCACCTCTTACCCGCCGGGCGAACCCCCGTGCGAGGTGGTGCTGGTCGATGATGTCTCGGTCTCGGTCGAAAAGGGCCGCGTGCTTGGCCTGATCGGCGAATCCGGCGCGGGCAAATCCACCATCGGCCTGTCGGCCATGGCCTTTGGCCGGGGCGGCGTTCGGCTCACGGGGGGGCAAATCCTGCTGGGGGGCCGCGATATTCGCGGCGCCTCTGCCACCGCCCTGCGGAGCTTGCGGGGCCGCGAGGTCACCTACGTCGCCCAATCCGCCGCCGCCGCCTTCAATCCGGCCAAACGGCTGATGGAGCAGGTGATCGAAACCTCGTTGCACCATGGGGTGATGTCCCGCCCCGAGGCCGAGGCCCGCGCTGTCGAGTTGTTCCGTAAACTGGGCCTGCCCAACCCCGAAACCTTCGGCACCCGCTATCCGCATCAGGTGTCGGGCGGTCAGTTGCAGCGCGCGATGACGGCGATGGCGCTTTGCCCCAAGCCCGATCTGGTGATCTTCGACGAACCCACCACCGCGCTGGATGTGACGACACAGATTGACGTGCTGGTGGCGATCAAGGCCGCCATCCGCGACACCGGAGTGGCCGCGCTTTACATCACCCACGACCTTGCCGTGGTGGCGCAGGTGGCCGACGACATCCTTGTGCTGCGTGGCGGCAAGAAGGTCGAATACGGCACCACCGACCAGATCATCAATACGCCACAACAGCCCTACACGCAGGCGCTGGTCTCGGTCCGCTCGATCGACCATGTCGAGAAGTCCGACGCCCCCGCCGTGCTGTCGGTCGCCAATGTGACCGCCCGCTACAAAGGCACCAGTTTCGACGTGCTGAAAAACGTCACCGTCGATCTGCCCCCCGGCCAAACGCTGGCCGTCGTGGGCGAAAGCGGATCGGGCAAATCCACCCTTGCCCGCGTGATCACCGGCCTTCTGCCCGCCGCCAATGGCCGCATCACCTTCGCAGGCCGCCAACTCTCGCCCGATCTTGCCAGCCGCAGCAAGGATGACCTGCGCGAGTTGCAGATGATCTACCAGATGGCCGACACCGCGATGAACCCGCGCCAGACCGTCGGCACCATCATCGGCCGCCCGCTGGAATTCTACTTCGGCCTGAAAGGCGAGGCGAAACGCAAACGGATTCAGGACTTGCTCGAACAGATCGAAATGGGCGCCGGTTTCATCGACCGTTACCCCGCCGAACTGTCGGGCGGCCAAAAACAGCGCGTCTGCATCGCCCGCGCACTGGCCGCCAAACCCAAACTGATCATCTGCGACGAGGTCACCTCGGCCCTCGATCCCCTTGTGGCCGACGGCATCCTGAAACTGCTGCTGGACCTGCAAGCCCGCGAAGGCGTGGCCTACCTGTTCATCACCCATGATCTGGCCACCGTCCGCGCCATCGCCGACCGCATCGCGGTGATGTATCGCGGTCAGGTCGTGCGTTATGGCAGCAAGACCGATGTGCTGACCCCGCCCTTCGATGATTACACCGACTTGCTGCTGTCTTCGGTTCCCGAAATGAAACTCGGCTGGCTTGAAGACGTGCTGAAAACCCGCAAGATGGAAAGCGCCGGAAACTAGCCGCATCATCTTGGCATAAATACTCCCGCCGGAGGCCCCACGCCTCCGGCAAAACCAAAGGCACGCTATGCGTAAACTGCTGCTGATCATCCTTGACGGCGTTCCCTACGCCAACTGGCGCCGACTGTTTGGCAACCTTGAAGGCTGGGTGCAATCCGGCGAGGCGCGGGTCTGGCGCATGCGCGCGGTGCTGCCGTCCACCAGCGCCTCCTGCTATGCCTCGATCCACACCGGCACCCCGCCGCAGGTGCATCGGGTCTGGGGCAACGAGTATATCCGAAGGCTGGAACTGCCCGATGTGTTCTCGGAACTGTCCAAAGCGGGCAAGAAAACCGGTGCGGTCGCGCACAGCTTCTGGTCAGAATTTTTCAACCGTGCGCCCTTTGATGTGGTGCGCGATATCGAATACGATGAACCCGAAAGCCCGATCACCCATGGCCGCTTTCACACCATGACCGGCTATGGCAACATCAATCAGATGACGCCATCAGATGTAGATCTGTTCGGCACGCTGACGCGGCTTTGTGAATACAAGGGCATCGACTACGGCATGCTGCACACCTGCACGCTGGACAGCATGGGCCACCGTTTCTACCACGACAGCGAAGAGATGGACCACGCCTGCTATGTGATGGACGCGATGTTGGCCCCTTGGGTGCATCGCTGGCGCGCCCAAGGCTATGAGGTGATCGTCACCGCCGACCACGGTCAGGATGCGCGCGGGCATCATGGCGGCACGGGTGAGTTGCAGCAGGATTTCGCCTTCTACTACTTCGGCGACGCCGAGATGCCGTCCAAAGACACGGTACTGGACCAGCTTGCGCTGGCCCCGTCGATCCTGACCCGTATGGGTGTGGCCGTGCCGGACAGCATGAAGGCAAAGCCCTTTTTCACCTGACCCGCCCTAGAAAAATTTTCGTCCGAAAATTTTTCGGTCCCACCGAAGATTTTTCGGACGAAAAATCTTCTTGTCTTACATCGCGTAGGTTGCGCCTTCTTCATCCAGCAAGGCCTTGATTTCGCGCAGATGGAAATCGGCAAAGCCGGGGTAATTCTCCCATTCCTGCGCGGTCTTTTCGGCAACTGCATCCGACAGCACGCGCAGCGGCTGCCCCGTTTGCAGCGCGCGGATATAGGTTTCGGCGGCGCGCTCGAAATAGGTCAGCCGGTTGAAGGTTTCGGCCACCGTCCGACCGATGATCAGCACGCCATGATTGCCCATGATCATCGTGGTGATCTTGGGGTCGCGCAACATTTCCGCACAACGCGCACCCTCGTCGCCAAAGGCCATGCCGCCATAATGGTCGTCTACCACCTGACGGCCAAAGAACATGGCCGAGTTCTGGTCGATTGGCGGCAAATAGCTGTCTGCAAGGCTGGCCAGCACGGTGGCATGCATCGAATGGACATGCATCACACAGCGGGCATGGGGCAGGGCGCGGTGGATCGACCCATGCAGGCCCCAAGCCGTTGGGTCAGGCGCATCGGGCCGGTTCATTGTGTCGGGATCATTCGCGTCGATCTCGACCAGCGACGAGGCCGTGATCCGTGCGAAATGACGACCGTTCGGGTTGATCAGGAACCGCGTGCCTTCCGCATTTGTCGCAAGGCTGAAGTGGTTGGCCACCGCTTCATGCAGGTTCAGTTTGACGGTCCAGCGAAAGGCGGCGGCCATGTCCACCCGCTCGGCCCAATGGGTCATGTTGTGATGTAAGGTCATTTTGGCTCCGTGTCGTAGGGCCACTCGCCTTTTGACAGGGCGGAAATGGCGGTGCAGATGCGGGTAAAGCTGAGGCGGGCGCGGGCAACCGAATGGCGCGCGCGCAGATAGCCGTGAACAAGCCCCGGCTCTTGCAACCATATGGCAAGGCCACCGGCGGCACGGGTTGCGGCAGCGTAATCACGGGCGTCGTCGGCCAAAGGGTCACATTCGGCGCTGATCGCAACCGTCGGGGGAAGGCCGCTGAAATCACTGTCCTGCAGGGGCGATACCGTCGGATCACCCTGCACCACGACACCGGAATGCCGGATGCCTGCGTAAAACAGCACATCGTCACGGGTCAACATCGGTGCATGGGCATGGGTCAGATAGCTGCCCCGCCCCGTATCTCCACCCAGACCCGGATAGATCAGAACCTGCCCCAACACCCGCACGTCCGACCCGCGCAAGCGGTGCGCGACTGCCGCCGCCAGATTGCCCCCCGCCGAATCCCCGACCAGCAGGATCGGCTCCCCCAGCGCACAGGCCACAGCCATGGCGTCGTCAAAGGCGGCGGGATGGTCATGCTCGGGCGACAGGCGGTAATCGGCGGCAACCACAGTCAGCCCCGTCTCGGCGCAAATCTCGGCGCACACGTCGTCGTGGCTGTCCAACCCGCCCACGACAAACCCGCCGCCATGCAGATACAGCACCTTCGGCCCCGTTTTCGCCAGACCCTCGCCGGCATAGCTTCGGCACGGCACTCCCGCAATCAGGCTGTCTTGCGCCCCGATCCCCGCCGGATAGCCCTGATGGAACAGGCGGCACATGCCATCATAAATCCGTCGCTGATCCGCAATGCCCATGCTTGCCGTATCGGGCGGATAGCAGGCGTCGGTGCGCGCAATAAAGGCCCAGGTCTCGGCGTCGATAAGGGTTTGGTAATCCGGAGCTGTCATGGTGATCCTGCGGCTGGTCAAAGCCATCTTGCAGAGGAACACCTGCTGCCGCAACGCCAATCCTGTGCAGCAATCTCGAACGGGAATGTCGGGGGTTTCTCGTATTTCCGCCGCATCCGCTGTGCATGCTGGATTTGCAGTTTCGTCAAAGGAGCAACATGCAACGCGTCAGATATTTCGGGCAGGAAAGCGCCGCCCTCGTTGGCTTTGGCATCCGCGTCATGCTGGTCACAAAGCAACACGATACGGGGGGGATCGCACGCAGGCTGGCGGGTCTGGGCGGGGTGATTGAACTGTCCCATGACCTGTTCGAAGGCCTTTCGACGGTGATCGGCGATCCGGCAGGCTATGGGCTGATGGTGCTGGATTGCGACTCGATCGGCGGCATTCAGGCAGGAATGCAGGCGTTTTACAGACTGGGCGAAACTGCGCGCCGCCTGCCTGTGATTCTGGTCAGCACCGAATGCGCCACGCAAACCTTCCCCGAAGGCCACAGCGCACCGACCCTGTTGCGTGCGCCCCTTTTCGGCAGTTGCGTCGCGGGTAGGCCTTGAACACGCGTTGCGCGACAGATTTGCCCTGCGATTTTCCTAGAGGTGCAGCAAAGGAAAAAGGCAGGTCGGCGGACCTGCCTTTTTCCATTCAGTGATCGAAATGATCAGGCCAGCGCAAGGTTGGTGGCCGATTCGCGGCCATCACGGCCTGCTTCGATGTCGAACGTAACCGGCTGGCCATCTTTCAGCGAACGCAGACCAGCGCGCTCCAGCGCGGTGATGTGAACGAACACGTCCTTTTTGCCGCCTTCCGGGGCGATAAAGCCGTAGCCTTTGGTTTCGTTAAACCATTTCACGGTGCCCTTAGCCATCGTGAAGTCTCCTCTAGTATTGCCGCCCGCGAGATTGCGGCGGCCCGGCTCAGTCAGCTGTGGTCGAATGCTGTGGCCGAAATCGGAGACAGAGATCGAGTAGAGATAACATCGCAGGATATATATCGGGACAATGTGGCCTCAGATCAAGATAAATTTGGAATTCAGGTGTTTTCCGCCAGCGGTGTGGCGCGGCTTTCGGGACGCGGCATTGCGATGAAACCGACAAGAACAGCGGTCGCGCCCGTCCCGATCAGCGACCATAGCGCCAAGGCTGCCAGCAGGCTGACACCCATAAGAAAGAAGGCGGCAAGGGCCAAAGTGAACCCGATAACAGACCCTAACAGCAAAGAAATTCCGGCCATGATCCCCTCCTGCAGCCGATTTTTTCAAAGTTGCAGACGAATTTGGCAAGATTGCGGCGTAAGATCAGGCAGGGCAGGGCGTGGCTAGAACCGCTTGCGGGCGCGCAACGCCGCCCCGATGGTGCCATCGTCGAGATAGTCCAACTCGCCGCCAATCGGCACACCTTGCGCCAGCGACGTGATCTGCACCCCTGTAACCGCCAGCGCATCTGCGATGTAATGCGCCGTGGTTTGGCCGTCGACGGTTGCATTCAGCGCCAGAATCACCTCTTTGGCGTGGCTTTCGCGCACCCGCGCCACCAGTCGCGGGATGCCCAACTCATCCGGTCCCACTGCGTCCAGCGCTGACAGCGTGCCACCCAGCACATGATAACGGCCCTTGAAAACTCCGCCCCGCTCCATCGCCCAGAGGTCAGCCACGTCTTCAACCACACAAATTTCGCCGGTTTCCCGTTCGGGATTCGCACAAATCGGACATAGATCCGCCGTGCCGATATTGCCGCACACCGTGCAATCCTTGGCCGAAAGCGCCACCCCCGCCATCGCCTGCGCCAAAGGTGCCATCAACTGTCCGCGCTTTTTCAGCAGCGCCAGCACCGCCCGCCGCGCTGATCGTGGCCCAAGCCCCGGCAGCCGCGCCATCAGTTCGATCAGCGTTTCGATGTCGCGGGTGTCGGTCATTGCGCCCTCAGAACGGCAGTTTCATATCCGCAGGCAGCCCCAGCGCCTGCGTCAGCCGCGACAATTCCTGCGTGCTGCGCTGTGCCGCCTTGGCCTGCGCGTCCTTGACGGCAGCCAGAATCAGATCCTCCAGCACTTCTTTTTCCGATGGCACAAGGATCGAAGCGTCGATCTCAAGCCCCGTCACCTCGCCTTTGGCAGTGCAGCGCGCCTTGACCAGACCGGCACCGGATTCGCCGATCACGACCGTCCGCGCCAGATCTTCCTGCAGCTCGGCCATCTTGCCTTGCATCTCTTGCGCGGCCTTCATCATCTTGGCCATATCGCCAAGACCGCCCAAACCTTTCAGCATATCAACTCCTTAGCTATCCTCGAACGGGTCCCATTCGTCTTCGACTTCTGGCAACGCCTCAATCGCGGCCTGCGCCACCATCTGTTCGGGCGTGCGGATTTCCGCAATCCTTGCCCCCGGAAACGCCGCCATCACTGCCATCACCAGCGGGTTTTGCAGAGCCTCGGCCTGCGCCGCTGCGGCATCTTTGTCACGCTCCTCGGCAATCGTGGCCGTGCCGCCGGTGGACACCACCGACACGCCCCAACGCGCGCCTGTCCAACCCTGCAGGCGCTGCCCAAGCCGCGAAGCCAGATCGGAGGCTGCCCCCGGTGCCGGTTCAAACTCGATCCGACCCGGCGCATATTTTGCCAGCCGCACACCGGTTTCTACCTCAAGCAGCAATCGCATGTCGCGCTTTTCGCGGATCAATTCAACAACTTGCTCGAAGGTGGCGTAAACCGTCAACTGCCCCTCGGCCAGCGCCAAGGCCTGCCCGCCCTGCATGGTCGGCCCCCGCATCGGCGCGGCAGGGGCCATCCGCATCATCGGCGCATGCACTGTGCCACCGCCGCCACCCGCAGGCGCGCCGCCCATCACGGGCGCAGGCTGCGATTGCAGGCGTTTGATCAGCGCCTCGGGGTCGGGCAAATCAGCCACATGGGTCAGACGGATCAGTGCCATTTCTGCCGCCATCATCGCGTTCGGGGCCAGCGGCACCTCTTCCAGCGCCTTGAGCAACATTTGCCACATCCGCGACAGCACCCGCATTGGCAAGCGGGTCGCCATATCAAGCCCCCGCGCGCGTTCATCGGGCGGAGTCGTCGGATCATCCGCCGCCTCGGGTGTGATTTTTATCACAGAAATCCAGTGCGTAATCTCGGCCAGATCGCGCAGCACCGCCATTGGATCTGCCCCGTCGGCATATTGCCCCGACAGTTCCGACAGCGCCCCCGCCGCATCGCCCTTCATCACCAGATCGAATAGGTCCAGTACGCGGCCACGGTCGGCCAGTCCCAGCATCGCCCGCACCTGCGCTGCCGACGTTTCCCCTGCGCCATGGGCAATCGCCTGATCCATCAGGCTCATGGCGTCACGGACCGAGCCTTCGGCTGCCCGCGTGATCAGCGCCATCGCATCCGGCGCAAGGCTTGCCCCCTCCAACGCCGCGATGCGGGTCAGATGCGCCATCATCACCTCAGGTTCAATCCGCTTCAGGTCAAACCGCTGGCAGCGCGACAGTACCGTCACCGGAACCTTGCGGATTTCGGTGGTGGCGAAAATGAATTTCACATGGGCCGGAGGTTCTTCCAGCGTCTTGAGCAGCGCGTTGAACGCCGCGTTCGACAGCATGTGAACTTCGTCGATGATATAGATCTTATAGCGGGCCGAGGCCGCGCGATAGTGAACAGAATCAATAACTTCACGTATATCGCCCACGCCTGTCCGGCTGGCCGCGTCCATTTCCATCACGTCAACATGGCGGCCCTCGGCAATGGCGCGGCAAGGGTCACACAATCCGCAAGGCTCGGTCGTAGGGCCACCCTTGCCATCTGGCCCGATGCAGTTCAGCCCCTTGGCGATGATCCGCGCAGTGGTGGTTTTGCCCACCCCCCGCACGCCGGTCATTACAAAGGCATGCGCGATCCGGTCCGCCGCGAAGGCGTTTTTAAGGGTGCGAACCATCGCCTCTTGCCCGATCAGATCGGCAAAAGTCGCGGGTCGGTATTTGCGGGCAAGGACTTGATAGCCTTGCTCGGGCGCGTCAGACATCATGCCTCGCAGGATTCGGTTCAAGGGGCAGACTAAGCCGCCCCGCGTGCCGCGTAAACCGAAAGGGGCAGCGGGGGCTTGATCCCCGCGCCAATCCGTCCCAAACCTGTGTCAAAAAAGGAAAAGCCATGGCACGCATTGCCGTTCTGACCGTCTCTGACCGCGCCTCTCGTGGGGAATATGAAGACCGTGGCGGTCCCGCCTGCGAAGACTGGCTGCGCCGTGTTGTCACCTCTCCGGTCGAAATCCTGCGCCGGATCACGCCGGATGGCCGCGCCGAGGTTGGCGCTGCGCTGATCGATCTGGCCGACACATGGGCCGCCGATCTGATCCTTGCCACCGGCGGCACCGGCCCTGCGCCGCGCGACCAGACGCCCGAGGCGATGGCCGATGTGATCAGCATGGAACTTCCCGGTTTCGGCGAACAGATGCGCGCCGCCAATGGCCGCGTGGTGGCCACCGCCATCCTGTCACGCCAAGGCGCAGGGGTGCGGGGCCGCACTCTGATCATCACCCTTCCAGGCAGCCCCAACGCCATCGGCACCAGCCTTGAGGCTATCTTCGCCGCCGTTCCCTACTGCCTTGATCTGATCGGCGCGGGCCGGATCGAAACCGATCCCGCGATCATCAAAGCCCACCGCCCCAAGTAGGTCGGGGTTCACCCCGACTCCCTCACGCCCCCACCCCCGCCTCGGGCAAAAGCTGCACAGCATTGATCTGCCAGCCCTCGGCTGTTTCGATCATCTGATAATCCAGCAGATGCGTCCGGCCTTCGGCATCGGTAATCATTACCCGCTGCCACAGGTTCCCCGCCACCTCGCGCAGGTCCAGCATCTGCACCGCCGCAGGTCGCGCCACCATCGGATAACCCTGCGCCACCATCGCACCGAAATTTTCGGCCGACCCGAAAATCCCCTTGATCGTGGGCGAGGCATAGCTGAACGCCGCCGCGACATCATCGGCTATAAAGGCATCCAGTTGCGATTGGATCGTGCTTTGGATCGGCGCTTCTTGCGCCTGTGCTGGCACGGCCAAAACCGCCGCCATCAATAGTCCGTAAAGGCCAAGCCGCATGACTTCCCCCGTTTTTACGTCCCCATGAAAACGATAGCGCCCAATCGTTAAAGAAAAAGCCCCGACGCATCCGCCGGGGCCAAAAATTTTCGTCGAAAATTTTTCCTGTTTCTCTACGCCACCAATTCGCCCTTCAAGCCGCGATCCAGCAACGCGATGGATTCCTCCACCCCGTAAAGCGCCACAAACCCGCCAAAGCGCGGCCCGTCGCTTGCGCCCAGCAGCACCTCGTACAGTGCCTTGAACCAGTCGCGCAGTGGCTCGAACCCGTGATCCTTGCCCACCGCGAAGACCATGGATTGGATGCCATCTTCGGAAAGAAGTTCTGCTGCGTTCGCAGGGATGCCTTCTATTTCGCCACTGGTCATTCTAGCCAACTTCTGGAGCCTTGCGCGCAGATCCTCCATAGCGGCCCGCTCCTGATCGGAAGGCAGCCGGAACACCCGAGTCGGCGCGATCTTGTCGGCGAAATAGCGCACGGCAAAGCCCGCCGCTGCATCCAGATCGGGATTGCCTTCGGGCGAGGCTTCGGGGGCATAGCGCTTGATGAATCCCCACAGCCCTTTGGCATCCTGCGCCGCCGACACCGATGCTAGGTTCAGCAGCATCGAGAATGGCACCACCATTTTCGATGCAGGCGGCTTGCCCTGATGGATATGCCAGACCGGATTGTTCACCTGTGCATCCACGTCCTGCGTCGGATAGGCGCGCAACTGCTGGTGATATTCGTCCACCGCCCGCGGGATCACATCGAAATGCATCCGCTTGGCGGTTTTCGGCTTTTGATACATGAAATAGGACAGGCTTTCCGAGGCCGCATAGGTCAGCCATTCGTCAATCGTTAGGCCATTGCCCTTGGATTTGGAAATCTTCTGGCCCTGATCGTCCAAGAACAGCTCATAAGTCATGTGGTTCGGCTTCTTGCCGCCCAAAACCTCGCAAATCCCGTCATAGATCGGGGTGTTGGTGGAGTGATCCTTGCCATACATCTCGAAATCCACATCCAGCGCGGCCCAACGCGCGCCGAAATCCGGCTTCCATTGCAGTTTCACATTGCCGCCGGTGACAGGCAGCGTCCACTCGCGGCCATCCTCGTCGTCGAATGTGATGGTGTGGTTCACCGCATCGACGTTCTTCATCGGCACATACATCACCCGCCCGGTTTCCGGGTGGATCGGCAGGAAACAGCTATAGGTCTGCTGGCGTTCCTCTCGCAAGGACGCCAGCATGATCTTCATGATCGCGTCATAGCGTTCGGTGGCCAGCCGCAGGGTGTCATCGAAGCGGCCCGACTTGTAGAATTCGGTCGCGCTGATGAATTCATACTCGAACCCGAACGTGTCCAGAAACCGCCGCAGCATGGCGTTGTTATGCGCACCAAAGCTGTCAAACTCGCCAAACGGATCGGGAACCGAGGTCAGCGGGCGCTGCAGGTTTTCGATCAGCATCTCGCGGTTCGGCACGTTTTCCGGCACCTTCCGCATGCCGTCCACGTCATCCGAGAAACAGATCAGCCGCGTCGGAATATCCGAAATCGCCTCGAAGGCGCGGCGGATCATCGTCGTGCGCGCCACTTCGCCAAAGGTGCCTATATGCGGCAGACCCGACGGACCATAGCCGGTTTCAAACAGCACATAGCCCTTTTCCGGCGCCTTTTTCTCATACCGTTTCAGCAATGCGCGGGCCTCTTCAAAGGGCCAAGCTTTCGATTTCATCCCGGCATCGCGCAAAGCAGTCATCGCGGCAGTCTCCTGATCGTGAAAACCCCATGTTTTCCCGAAGCCCTTCCTCTATTGCCGCGAAGGCGCGGGGTCAATATTCTGCACCGCAACAATAGGAGAGCCACCGTGCCGGATACCCCCCCTTCGCTTTCGCCCCAAGACGCGTTGATTGCTGTGATGATTGCGGTTTCGGCCTCGGACGAACAGATGCGGACAGCCGAGCTGGTGGCGATTCAGCGCATGGTCAACCATATGCCGATCTTCGGCACCTATGATCTCGACCGTATCCGCACCATCGCGCAGACCGTGTTCGATCTGTTCGAGGTCGAGGACGGTCTGGACGCCCTGTTCGGCCTGATCCGCGATGCGCTGCCCGAACGGCTGCACGAAACCGCCTATGCGCTGGCCTGCGATGTGGTTTCCGCCGATGGCAATCTGCGCGAGGTGGAATTGCGGATGCTGGAAGAGGTGCGCGAAGAGCTGAATCTTGATCGTTTGCACGCCGCCGCTATCGAATGGGGCGCGCGGGTGCGGCATATGAAGCCTTAAAGATAGGCGTCGGCCCAGCGGGCAATCAACTGCCCCTGCAAGCGGCGCGACCGCCTGACCCAGCTTTTGACGCCTTTGGGCGTTTCCCGCTCGGCAATCGGAATCGCGTCGCGTCGTGGCAGGTCGCCTGTGAAAATCGCAAAAGCCAGCTCTCGTCCTTCCGGCGCACCGATATAGCCCGACAGGCAGGACACGAAATTCAGCGTGCCGCTCTTGGCTCGCACCCGCACCCTGCTGTCCTTGCGCTCGTTGCCCTCCGCGTCCACCAGCCCGTGATCGCGCATCAGCCCGCCCAGCAGCTTGCCGGTCTGCGTGGCCTTTGCGCCGATCATCACCCGCATCATATCCGCCGCCGTGATCCGCGAGTTCGGCCCCAGCCCCGAATGATCGCCCAAGCGCCCCGCAATACCGAACCGTCTGCGCGCCCAATCCGTCATCGCTGCCGCTGACCCCTCCAACGTCCCCGCGCCGGATGCCGCCAGACCTACCGCCTCGGCTGTCAGGTTGGTCGAGAATTTCAGCATACTCCGCAACAGATCCGTCAGCACCGCACTGTCATGCGCCACCATCTGCACTGCCCCTTCCGGCAGAACCGTCACCACTTCGGCCTCTTTCAGCACAATCCCCTGCGCGCGGCACAGGGTCGCAAACACCTCGGCCACATAGATCGCCGGATGCCGCACCGGCAACCAGCGGCTGCCATCCTGCCCCAAGGCACTTTGCGCCACCGTCCAGCGGTCTTCCTTCTCGCCCCGCTCATAGGTGAAAACCGGCACCTCGCGCTTGGCAAGCCGTGCAGACGCCATATGCACCGGCGGCACGAACCGCTCGCCCCGCGCGTCCATGCCCAAGGCCCAATCGCCATTGGCCCGCTTCCACTCGAAATAGACCCGGTTGAAATTCAGCATCAGCCCCGAAATCGCGGGGTTGTAGCCGACATGATCCGGCTGATCCGCCGAAATCCGCTCACGCTCGGGGATCGCGGCACCATAGGCCAGAAACCGCCCCGTCACCTCGCGCAAGCCCGTTGCCGCCAAAGCCGCCACCAGATCGCCCAGACTGTCAGTGTCCAGCGTCGGATCGCCACCCCCCGCAAGGATCAGATCGCCCTCCAGACGCCCATCCACCACCGCCCCCACCCGCATCACCCGCGTGGTGAACCGATGCACCGGACCCAGCTTTTCCAGCGCATATAACGAGGTCACAGCCTTGCACACCGAGGCCGGAGCCATCGGCTGATCTGCCCCGCCAGACTCCAACATCACGCCCGTCGCCGCATCGGCCACGCAGAACCCGACCGCCCCGCCCAGCTTGGCCGCCTCGATCAGCCGTGCAACTTCCGAATCCGCGCCGCGATCCAACCCCCCGCGCGTGACAGGGCGCGGCGAGGTCGCAGGCGCATCCGCCCAGACGGGCAGGGCGACCCCTGCCAGCATTGCCCCCAACACAAACCGCCGACCAACCACCTGACCCAAGACCAACCCCGTTCACATCCTCTTCGCACAAATATCCACGGGGGAGGCCGCGATGCAATCGCGGACGGGGGCGGTAAGCCCCCTACTTGCGCCATTCCCCCCGCGCACGGATCGCCGAGGATGAGGCCCCATGCATCGGCAGGTTTACAAAACACCATGCCGGAGCCGATCGCGCCCCCAAACCTTCGCCCCTCGCCACCCGATGCACGCGAAACGATTGCGCCGCCACCGACAACCGCGCCGTCACCCCCGCGCCGGGTCGCGCCAGTACCCCTACCGGAACTGCGCGCAGAATATCGCGCCAATGGCCCCAGCGGTGGAACTGCACCAGATTGTCCGCCCCCATCAGCCAGACAAAGCGCACCCCCGGATAGATCGCCTGCAACCGCCGCAGCGTGTCATAGGTCGCCCGCGTGCCAAGCCGCGCTTCAAGGTCCGTCACATCCACGCGCGGATCGTCCATCACGGCCTGCGCCCGTGCCAGCCGGTCGGCCATCGGTGCAGGCTGACGTGCCTTCAGCGGATTGCCGGGGCTGACCAGCCACCACACCCGATCAAGGCCCATCCGCTTGATCGCCTCGCGGGTGATATGCGCGTGGCCCTCATGCGCGGGGTCAAAAGACCCGCCCAGCAGGCCAATCACCATGCCCCGCGTTGCAATTGGGAAACCAGCCCGCATTCCGCCTCCAAAACCGGACGCAACCTGACCCGCCCTCGTTGCCCTTGTCCACAACAATCGCTACATAGCCCCCAACAACGCATGGAGCGATCAGATGGCCTCGTATCAATATGTCTACCACATGGAAGGCGTCTCCAAGACCTATCCGGGCGGCAAGAAGTGTTTTGAGAATATCCACCTGAACTTCCTGCCGGGGGTCAAGATCGGTGTGGTCGGCGTGAACGGCTCGGGTAAATCCACCCTGCTGAAAATCATGGCGGGCATGGACACCGACTTCAAGGGCGAGGCTTGGGCCGCCAAAGGCGCAAAGGTTGGCTATCTGGCGCAGGAACCCTACCTTGATCCGGCGCTGGATGTGAAAGGCAACGTCATGCTGGGCGTGGCCAAGCAGACCGCCATTCTGGAACGCTATAACGAACTGGCGATGAACTACTCGGATGAGACTGCCGACGAGATGGCCCAGTTGCAGGACCAGATCGACGCAGGCAACCTGTGGGAGCTTGAGGCATCCGTCGGCGTGGCGATGGACGCGCTGCGCTGCCCGCCCGATGACGCCGATGTGGAATCCCTGTCGGGCGGTGAACGCCGCCGCGTCGCGCTGTGCAAACTGCTGCTCGAAGCGCCCGATATGCTGCTGCTGGACGAACCGACCAACCACCTTGACGCCGAATCTATCGCTTGGCTGCAAAAGCACCTGATCGCCTACAAAGGCACGATCCTGATCGTGACCCACGACCGCTATTTCCTTGACGACATCACCTCGTGGATTCTGGAACTCGACCGTGGCCGCGGCATCCCCTACGAGGGCAACTATTCCTCGTGGCTGGACCAGAAAGCCAAGCGGATGCAGCAAGAAGCCCGCGAGGACAAATCCAAACAGAAGGCGCTGGAAAAGGAACTGGAGTGGATTCGCTCTGGTGCCAAGGCGCGGCAATCCAAGGGCAAGGCCCGTCTGGCGCGCTATAACGAGATGGCTGGCCAGACCGTGCTGGAACGCGCCTCGACCGCGCAGATCATCATCCCCAATGGTGAACGTCTGGGGTCCAAGGTGATTGAGGTCGAAGGCCTGAAAAAGCACATGGGCGACAAGCTGTTGATCGAGAACCTGTCCTTCACCATCCCGCCGGGGGCAATCGTCGGTGTGATCGGTCCGAACGGCGCGGGCAAATCGACGCTGTTCCGCATGATTACCGGCCAAGAAGCGCCCGACGAAGGCACGATCACCTTGGGCAACACGGTGCATCTGGCCTATGTCGACCAGTCGCGCGACGCGCTTGATCCGAACAAGAACGTCTGGGAGGAAATCTCGGGCGGATCGGAAATCATCCAGTTGGGCGACATGCAGATGAACAGCCGCGTCTACACCGGCGCGTTCAACTTCAAAGGCACGGACCAACAGAAGAAGGTCGGTTTGCTGTCGGGCGGGGAACGTAACCGCGTCCACATGGCGAAACTGCTGCGCTCGGGCGGGAACGTGCTGCTGCTTGACGAACCGACCAACGATCTGGACGTGGAAACCCTGCAGGCGCTGGAATCCGCCATCGAAGATTTCGCCGGCTGCGCGATCATCATCAGCCACGACCGCTTCTTCCTTGACCGGCTTTGCACGCATATGCTGGCGTTTGAAGGCGATGCCCATGTGGAATGGTTCGAAGGCAACTTCGAGGCCTACGAGCAGGACAAGGTCCGGCGTCTGGGGCCGGATGCCTTGGAACCGAAGCGGGCGAAATACAAGCGGTTCAGCCGCTGATCAAAAAGAAGGGTGCGTGGAATCACGCACCCTACACCGGACGATCTGTGGCAAACGAGGCGACAGGCCCCGCCGGGGGGCTGGCAGCCTTTGCAGCGCCTGTCCTAGCTCGGGACCTTTTTTGTTCTTTTTATTACAATGTGTTAGCTGTGCCGCGTTAAGGGATTCTTAAGGTTTGGCGAGATTCTGCCCTTGCCCACCCCCCCTAAAAACCCTACCGCGCCACTGTCACCGAGCAATGCGCCCGCGCCGACACATCTGCCGCGACCGACCCCAGCATCAACCGCGATATGCCTTTCTTGTCGCCGGTCCCCATCACGATATGATCGATCCCGTGGGTCTCGGCAAAGCCGACGATCCCCGACGCCGCTTCGCGGTCGATCACGATGGCGGTATGGGCGGCCTTTACCCCGTGATCCGCGGCAAGCTTGGTGGCGACATCCAGAATCTGCTGCGCCTCGGCGTCCGGCCAGTGATGGATCAAAGGCCCGCGCCCACCCCCGTGGGCGACATTGACGACGCAGATATAAAGCTCTGCCCCGAATTTGGCGGCCAATTCGGCGGCGGTGATCACGGCTTGGGCGGAATGGGCGGCCCCATCGGTGGGGCATAGAACCTTGCTGGTCATGGCATTCTCCTCGGCATGGCCGGAGCCTGTCCGGCGACCGCAAGACTATTGCGCCCCGACACCGCCCGCCTTGACCTGCATCAAGCCCTAGCCGAGCATGCCGCCATCGCTGTCATCGCCGGTTTCTTCCATCAGCCTGTCAAAGTTCGGAACGTTGATGTGGCGCTTGCCCTCAAGCCCGATAACGCCGTCGCGTTTCAGCGCGCTCATCTGGCGGCTGACGGTTTCCAGAGTCAGGCCCAGATAATCGGCCATCTCTTCGCGGGTCAGCGGCAGATCGAAGGTGAACGCCCCTTTGGCTGATTTCAGCTTCAGGCTGGTATCGCGCCGCGCGATGATGGCCAGCAGCGAGGCGATCTTTTCCCGCGCGGTTTTGCGGCCCAGCAAAAGCATCCATTCGCGCGCGGCGTCCAGTTCGTCCAGCGTCATTTCCAACAGCCGCTGCGCGATATGCGGGGTTGTGGACATCAGCTCTTCAAACGGCTTTTTGCGGAAGCAGCACATCACCAGATCGGTTGTTGCCGTCACATCATAGGCTGCCGCAGACCGCCCCGGACGCCCCACGAAATCCGACGGCAGCAGCAGGCCGACCATCTGGCGGCGCCCGTCCTCCATCGTCTGGGTCAGTGTTGCGATCCCCGTGACAACCGAGGCCACAAAATCCATCCGGTCGCCCGACCAGATCACCGTCTGACCAGCCTGAAAGCTGCGGTAATACTTGATCTCTTCAAGCCGCTTCAATTCATCCGATTCGCAACGCGCGCAGACGGCCCGGTGACGAATGGGGCAATCCCCGCAGTCGGGCGCGCCCAGCTTTAGGTCGTGATGCGACATTGCCGGCCTTTCCATTTGATTTGGGTCAAGGCACAGGCCACAACCTGAGGTAAGACTACCTGCATGACAGTCCATTCGCAACTCATGCGGCTCGGTCTTTTTGACGCGCGCGTGCCCCGCTATACCAGCTATCCCACGGCTCCGCAGTTTGGCGGATCGGTCGGGCCTGCCGAGTTTACCCAATGGATCGAGGCGGTTCCGGCGGGGTCAGAGATCTCGCTTTACCTGCATGTGCCGTTCTGTCGGCGGCTGTGCTGGTTTTGCGCCTGCCGCACCCAAGGCACCACCTCGGATGATCCGGTGCGGGCCTATGCCAAGGTGCTGAAAGCCGAGATCGCGCTGATGAAGGCGCATCTGGCCCCCGGAGTGAAGCTTTCGCGGCTGCACTGGGGCGGTGGCACCCCGACAATGCTGCCCGCCGATCTGGCGCGTGATCTGGCCGAGACAATTTTCGCCGCCGTGCCGATGGCAGAGGGCGGTGAATTTTCGGTGGAAATCGACCCCTGCGAAATTGATGCTGCGCGGCTGGATGCGCTGGTGGATGCCGGGATGAACCGGGCCTCGATCGGGGTGCAGGATTTCGATGAGGAAATTCAACGCACCATCGGGCGCGAGCAACCCTATGAGGTCACCCGCGATGTAGCCGAGATGATTCGCGCGCGCGGTGTGAAAAGCCTGAACGCCGATATTCTTTACGGGCTGCCACATCAGACCAATGCGCGCATCGCGGATTCGGTGCAGAAATTGCTGGCGCTGTCACCGGATCGGGTTGCGCTTTACGGCTATGCCCATGTGCCGTGGATGAGCCGCCGCCAGCAGATGATCCCGTCGGACGCCATGCCCACCCCGCAAGAACGGCTGGCATTGTTTGAAACCGCACGGCAGCTTTTCCTTGCCGATGGCTATGACGAAATCGGCATCGACCATTTTGCCCGCCCCAGCGATGGCATGGCCAAGGCCGCCAAGGCCGGAACGCTGCGGCGGAATTTCCAAGGCTACACCGATGACACCTCTCCGGTGCTGATCGGGCTGGGGGCTTCGTCGATCTCGCGCTTTCCGCAGGGGTTCGCGCAGAATGTCTCTGGCACGGCGGACTATACGCGGGCGGTGCGGGCAGGGCAGTTTTCCACCCATCGCGGCCACATCTTTACCGCCGAGGACAAGCTGCGGGGCCGTATCATCGAGGCGCTGATGTGCGATTTCTTCGTGTCGCGTGCGGAAATCCTGCGCGATTACGCGGTAACGGCGGAACGGCTGGAGCAGATGTTTGCAACCGCCAGCCGCGCCTTTCCCGAGATGATGGTGTTGAATCAGGACGGGCTGGCGATTCCACCCCATGCGCGCCCGCTGACGCGGATGATCGCACGGGCCTTCGATGCCTATGACCAGAGCAAGGCACAACACTCGGCTGCGGTCTAGCGCGGGGCAAAGCCTTCGACGAAATCGACCATGCGCGGCAGGCAGTGGCGGCGCAGGTCATATCGGGCCAAGGCCGTTTGGCGGGCCGCGTCACGCAGGGGCTGAAACCGCGCGGGGTTTGCCAGCGCTTCGGTCAGCTTTTCCGACCATGCGGCCACGTCAAAGAAGTTGACCAGCGTGCCGTTCTGGCCATCGGTGATCGCCTCGGTCACCGGCGCCGTGTCGGATGCCACGATATGACAGCCCGCCGCCATCGCCTCGATCATCGACCAGCTTAGCACGAAGGGGTAGGTCAGATAGGCATGCACGCGGCTGACATGCAGCAGCGCGCGGAAGTTGGCATAAGGCACTTTGCCCATGAAATGCACGCGCGACAGGTCCAACTGATCGCGCACTTCGGTCAGAATACGCTCTTTCCAGCCCTTTTCACCTTTGGGGGCAACGCCATAGCTGACCTCGTCTCCGCCGACGATCACAACCTGCGCCTCGGGTCGCGCCTTCAGAACCGCCGGAAGGGCGCGCATGAAGATGTGATAGCCGCGATAGGGTTCAAGGTTGCGGTTCACGAAGGTCAGCACCTCATCCCCTGCGTGCAAGACGCGGCCATCGGGCAGGGCAAAGCGGGCGGCAGGGTCGGGGGCCAACGCATCGGTATCCACACCGTCATGGATCACCGAGATCATCCGGCGCAGGGGCGCAGGGTAGGTCGAGGCCTGCCATTCTGTCGGCGACACCCCAGCATCGGCATGCAGCAAGGCCTGCCCCAGATGCGCGGTGCGGCCCTGTGCGATCATCACCTGATCGAAACCCGCCGTGCTGAATTCGGGGTCAAACCCCACATCCGCGCCCACGCCCTTGTAGTAGAATTCCGCATAGACAATCAGCTTGGCCGTAGGCCAGACCTCTTTCAGAAACAGAGTCTCGCCCCAGCCGGAATGGCCGAAAATCACATCCGGCGTATAGCCGCGTTCGTCGCGCAACTGTCGCGCGGCACGTGCCACGGAGACACCACGATCGCTCATCAGGGTGTAATTGCGTCCCAAGCGGGTGGCGGCGGGGTCAACCTCCGGTGTGTCGTGTTTATAGCGCAGCACCGGAATCGCCGAAGCGCGGTTGTTCTTGGCATTGGTCAGCGCAAGGCATTGATGCCCGCGCTTGGCCAGTTCGGGGGCCAGATGCAGGAATTGGCCGGGAAAGTTCTGATGGATAAACAGCACCTTCACGGTGCAGGACCAAAGGCTGCCGCCATAAGCGCGCGCGTATAGGCGGATTGCGGATCGGCAAAGATTGCTGACGCAGCACCCGCTTCGACGACATCGCCATCCTTCATCACGATGACCTTATGCGCCAAGGCCCGCACCACGCGCAGATCGTGGCTGATAAAGACATAGGCCAGCCCCCATTTGCGCTGCAAATCGCGCAAGAGGTCGACGATCTGCACCTGAACCGTCATGTCCAGCGCGCTGGTGGGTTCGTCCAGCACCACCAGCTTTGGCCGCAGGATCATCGCGCGGGCAATCGCGATGCGCTGGCGCTGCCCGCCGGAAAATTCATGCGGATAGCGCGACATGCTGGCCGGATCGAGACCCACCTCGGCCATGATCTCGGCCACCATGTCACGCCGGTTGCGGCCCGGTTCCAGCCCGTGAACGCCCAGACCCTCGGCGATGATTTCCTCGGCCGTCATGCGGGGCGAGAGGCTGCCGAACGGGTCTTGGAACACGATCTGCATCTCGCGCCGGTGCGCGCGCATCTGGCCGCCGGACAGGTGCGACAGGTCATTGCCCAGAAAGCGGATGCCGCCTTCGGACCCGATCAGCCGCAAGATCGCCAGCGCCAGCGTGGTTTTGCCAGACCCGCTTTCGCCCACAATTCCAAGGGTTTCGCCCGCGCGCACCGACAGATTGGCGTCGTTGACGGCCTTTACATGGCCCACGGTGCGGCGCAGGAAACCGCGCTGGATCGGGAACCAGACCCGCAGATGATCGGTGTGCAGCACTTCTGCGGCGTCCACAGGCACGGCGTCTGGCAGACCTTTCGCCTCGGCTGCCAGCAGTTTCTGGGTGTAGGGATGCTGCGGATTGGCGAAGATTTCCGCCGTGCGCCCCTGTTCGACAATCTCGCCGCCCTGCATCACACAAACGCGGTCGGCGATGCGGCGGACGATGCCCAGATCATGGGTGATGAACAAAAGGCTCAGGTTTTCCGAGCGTTTCAGATCGGCCAAAAGGTCCAGAATCTGCGCCTGAATCGTCACATCAAGCGCGGTGGTCGGCTCATCCGCGACCAGTAGTTCGGGACCATTGGCCAGCGCCATCGCGATCATCACGCGCTGCCGCTGCCCGCCCGAAAGCTGATGCGGATAGGCGGACAAACGGCTTTCGGCGTCGCGGATGCCGACCTTGTGCAGCAGGTCCAGAATCCGCGCGCGGGCCGCCGCGCCGTCCAGCCCCTGATGCAGTTTCAGGCTTTCGCCCAACTGCCGTTCAATAGAATGAAGCGGGTTCAGCGATGTCATAGGCTCTTGAAAGATAAAGCTTATGTCATTGCCGCGCACGCGGCGCAGATCGGCTTCGGAGGCGCCCACCATCTCGCGCCCCATATAGCGAACCGAGCCGGAAACGGCGGCGCTATCGGGCAAAAGGCCGACGGTGGACAGGGCGGTGACGGATTTTCCAGACCCGCTTTCGCCCACCAAGGCCACGGTTTCCCCGCGATCCACGGTGAAACTGACGCCTTTGACCGCATCAATGCTGCGCCCGTCCTGCCGGAAGCGCACGCCCAGACCTTCGACTTGCAGCACCGTGGTCATCGAAAGGTCTTTCGCGGATCGAAAGCGTCGCGGACGCCTTCAAAGATGAACACCATCAGCGAGAGCATGATCGCAAAGGTGAAAAAAGCGGTGAAGGCCAGCGAGGGCATTTGCAGGTTTTGCTTGGCCTGCTGCGTCAACTCTCCCAAAGACGGCAGATCGGCGGGCAGGCCAAAGCCCAGAAAATCCAGCGTCGCCAGCGATCCGATTGCCCCCGACACCACAAAGGGCAGCATGGTCAGCGTGGCAACCATCGCATTCGGCAGCACATGGCGGAACATGATGATGCGGTCCGGCACGCCCAAGGCGCGGGCCGCGCGGACATATTCGAAATTGCGCGCGCGCAGGAATTCAGCCCGCACCACGCCGACAAGCCCGGTCCAGCCGAACAGCACCATCAGTAAAACCAGCAGCCAGAAGTTCATCCGCCAGATCGCGGCCACGATGATGATCACGTAAAGCGAAGGCGTTGATCCCCAGATTTCCAGCACGCGCTGAAACACAAGGTCGGTCAGCCCGCCGAAATAGCCCTGCACCGCCCCCGCCGCGATGCCAATCACCGAGGTGATCAGCGTGACGATCAGGGCAAATGTCACCGACAGGCGGAAGCCGTAGATCACCCGCGCCAGCACATCGCGCGAGGTGTCATCGGTGCCAAGCCAGTGGTCTGCATCGGGGGCCGACGGGGCCGCTTGCCCGCCCAAATCATTGATCGTGTTGAAGGAATAGGGAATCGGCGCCCAAATGATCCAGCCTTTGTGAAAGCCTTCGGTTTCGGGGGCGAATTTGTCCAGCGTGACCGCCTGAACCATGGTTTCGGGCTCGTCAAAGCAATCGACCAAGCCGCCGGTGACGATCAGGCATTGCACCTCGGGCGATTTGTAATTCGCCTCGGTGCGAAAATCGCCTCCGAAATCGGCCTCGGAATAGAAGGTCAGGAAGGGGGTGTGAACCTCGCCGCGATAGCTGACCAGAAGCGGGCGGTCATTGGCCAGCACCTCGGCAAACAGCGACAGGCCGAACAGCACGGCGAACAGCCACAGCGAGACATAGGCGCGGCGGTTGGTTTTGAAATTGCGCCAGCGGCGCTGGTTCAGGGGGGAAAGGGCCACTTTATCCCCTCCGGTCAAAGTCGATGCGCGGATCGACCCAGACATACATCAGGTCCGACAGAATCCCCACCACCAGCCCCATCAGGCCAAAGGCGAACAGTGTGCCGAAGATCACCGGATAGTCGCGCTCAACCGCCGAGCGGAAACCAAGCTGCCCCAAACCATCCAGCGAAAAGATCGTCTCGATGATCAGCGACCCGCCAAAGAACACCGAGACAAACAGCGCCGGAAAGCCCGCGATTACGATCAGCATGGCGTTGCGGAACACATGGCCATACAGCACGCGTCGTTCTGACAGGCCCTTGGCACGGGCCGTCATCACGTATTGCTTTTTGATTTCCTCAAGAAAGCTGTTTTTTGTCAGCAGCGTCAGGGTGGCGAAGGATGAAATGGTCGAGGCCACGACGGGCAGGGTGATGTGCCAGATGTAATCGGCGGCCTTGCCGATCAGGGACAATTCGGCCCAGTTTTCCGAGGTCAGCCCGCGCAGGGGGAACCATTTGTAGTAAGAGCCACCCGCGAACAGCACCAGCAGCAGGATCGCAAACAGAAAGCCGGGGATGGAATAGGCGGCGACGATCACGCCAGAGGTCCAGCCATCAAAGCCCGACCCGTCGCGCACTGCCTTGCGGATGCCCAGAGGGATCGAGATCATATAGGCAATCAGGGTGGACCACAGGCCCAAGGTGATGGAAACAGGCAGTTTTTCAGCCACAAGGTCCAGCACGCCGACGGATCGGAAATAGCTTTGCCCGAAATCAAAGCGCAGGTAATTGCCCATCATGATGAAGAACCGCTCAACCGCGGGGATCATTTCCTTGGTGCATTCGGGGGCTTTCAGGGACGGTTCTCCGGTGAAACCCGGCGCGCAGACAAAGCGGGCAAAGCCGAATTCAACCTCAAGCTTGGCGCGGAATTCGGGCGGTAATCCGCGCGCGCCGATATAGCCGTTCTCATCCTTGCCGCCCTCGGCCCCCGGATCGGTGCCGCCCCCGCCCACCACGTCAAGCGAGTCACCCCCGCCTTCCAGCCGCGCCTCGATCTGGTCGAAGGGGCCGCCGGGGACGAACTGGGTCAGGGTAAAATTCACCACCATGATCCCGAACAGTGTCGGGATCACCAGCAGCAGGCGGCGGAGGATATAGGCTCCCATCGGGGTGAGGCGGCTTTACTTCAGCACGCCAGCAGCCTTGAGGGCCGCAGCTTTGTCAGGGTCGGCCCACCAGATCGACAACTCGCCCAAGTCATAGGGGGGCAGGGTTTCGGGGTGTTCATACTGGTCATAATAGGCGACGGTGTGAACGTTCTTGAACCATTGCGGCACCCAGAAGCGTTCCGCCCGCAGCACGCGGTCCATCGCTCTGGTGGCAACCGTCAACTCGTCGTTGGTCTTGGCGGCCATCACCACACCGATCATCTTGTCAACGGCAGGCGACTTCAGCCCCATCAGGTTGAAGGCCGACACATCCGCCGTTTCCGAGCCGTAATACTGTTTCAGCTCGGACCCCGAGATATAGCCGCCCCGCGCATTTCCGGTAATGATGTCAAAATCATAGCTTGGCGGGCGCGTGCGGCTTTCCATTTGGGCCTGATCGACATTGGTCAGAACCGCATCGACACCCAGCGATTTCAGATTGTCCACATAGGGGGTGATCACGCGGTCGAAAGAGGGGTTGTCGTTCAGAAACTCGACCCGCAACACCTCGCCCTTGGCATTGCGGCGGATGCCGTCATCGCCCACAATCCAGCCTGCTTCGTCCAGCAGGGCGGAGGCCTTGCGAAGATTGCCGCGATCAAGCTGGTTCGTGCCGGAACTGGGCGGCATCACGGCCTCATCCGTCAGGATCGAGGCGGGCAAAAGGCCTTCGTCCACAAGCGGTTGCAGAAGGGCTACCTCTTCGGGCGCAGGAACGCCCGTGGCCGCGAGCCAGCTGTTTTCCCAGATCGAATTGATCCGCGCGTAAAGCCCGTAGAACAGGGTCTGGTCGGACCATTCAAAGTTGAACATCATGCCCAAAGCCTCACGCACACGCGGGTCTTGAAACTTTTCGCGGCGCAGGTTGAACAGGAAGGCCTGACCGTTGGCCTTGGTGCCATCCGGCAATTCCGCCTTCACCACCTGACCGGAGGCGATGGTGGGGAAATCATAGGCGGTGGCCCAGCTTTTGGACGAGTTTTCATTGCGGAAGGTATAGGCCCCCGCCTTGAACGCCTCAAACGCGGCGGTGCTGTCGGCAAAATACTCGATGCGGATGGTGTCGAAATTGGCAGTGCCGATGTTGATCGGCAGATCGCGGCCCCAATAGTCGGGATTGCGTTTGTAGATCAGCGTGGTGCCGTTCACCATCTTGTCCAGCGCATAGGGGCCAGTGCCAAGGAAGGGCGTCAGGCTGGATTCCTCAAGATCAAGCTTGTTCGCCTCATACTGGGCTTTGGACAGGATCGGCAGGCCGCCGACATCGGAGGGCAGGTCGCGGGTGGGGATGCCCGGTTTGAAGGTGAACTTGACGCGGTGGGCATCCAGCGCCTCGGCGCTTTGGACCTGTTCGCCGAACACAGTGCGGAAATCGGTCAGGCCCTTGGTCAGGAAGGTATTATAGCTGAAAACCACATCCTCTGCCGTCATCGGCGAGCCATCGGCAAAGCGCACTTCGGGGCGCAGGTTGAAGATCACCCAGGACCGGTCTTCGGGGTATTCCATCGTGCTGCACAGCAGGCAATAGGCGGCGCCGATTTCATCCGCCGTGCCAGCGAGGATGCTTTCATAGGGCAAGGACGCCAGCGCCCCCGCCCGCCCTTTCACCGAATAGGGGTTCATCGAATCAAACCCGCCCGGCGCCCACTCCGAGATTTCGCCGCCCTTGGGTGCATCGGGGTTCACATAGTCCAGATGTTTGAAATCCGCGGGATATTTCAGCTCGCCAAAGGTCGAAATCCCGTGCGAGGTGATGATCGTCGCATCTTGCGCGCGGGCCGCAAAGGCAAAGACCGCAGCCGACAGTGCCAGAATGCCCGCAGAGCAGCGGATCGCAAATCCGGTATTATCCACCGCCAACGCCCGCGTCCCGATCCGCCCACCCGTCCGCTTTGTCATGCCCGACCTCCATCAATTCGCATGGCTTGTGCCACAGCTTGCTTAACTTATGCTAAATCGGAACTTGTCCACCCCACAAGGCGCGAATGTGTGAACAGCGCGCAATGAAAAAGGCCGCCCGGTTCGGGGCGGCCTTTTCAACGGAATTTTGTCAGATCACGGCAGGGTTGCCAGATAGGCGATCACATTGGCGCGGTCTTCCACCTTGGCCAGACCGGCGAAGGACATCTTGGTGCCGGGAACGGCGGCCTTGGGATTTTCAAGGAAGGCATTCAGGGCATCGGGTGTCCACGGATCGGTGACCGACTTCATGCCATCCGAATAGCCAAAGCCTGCAACACCGGCACGGGCGCGGTTCACAACGCCGTTCAGATGCGGGCCAGTGCCGTCTGCACCATCAACCTTGTGGCAGGCCTTGCACTTGCCAAAGACCTTTTCGCCAGCGGCGGCATCGGCGGCGGCGTAAACCTCGCCGAACACGGGGCCAGCCTCGGCGGCTTCGGTCGGAGCGGCCTCACCGGTTTCGATGGTATAGGCCTGCGCCACCTCTTCACCGCCATGCCCTGCGGGCGCGCCGGTGTGATACAGGGTCTCGGCGGCCCAAGCCCCGAACAGATAGACCAGAAGCGATCCACAAACGGCGCCGGTCACCTTGGTCAAAGTCATCGTGTCGAACATGTCGTGCCTTCCTTACGGCTGGTTTGGCCGGGACTTGGTTTGCGCCGTATCTACCCGCTTCCCCCGCCCTCTTTCAAGGTGTAGTAGCGCGACCAATCGCCCGAATGTCGGGCTTTTTGCGACGGAGTATGTCGAAATGTCTGGCCGCATCGCTTTTCAGGGTGAACTTGGCGCTTATTCGCATCAGGCTTGCCGTCAGGCGCGCCCCGAAATGGAGGCGGTTCCCTGCGCGACCTTCGAAGAAGTGATCGACCGCACCCGGTCGGGCGATGTCGATCTGGGCATGTTGGCGGTGGAAAATTCCACCTATGGCCGGGTTGCGGATGTGCATCGGTTGTTGCCGCAAAGCGGGCTGCATATCATCGACGAGGCCTTTGTGCGGGTGCATATCAACCTGCTGGCGGTGAAGGGGACCACGCTGGATCAGGTGCGACGGGTGCGCTGCATGTCGATCCTGCTGGGCCAGTGCGGCACATTCCTGAAGGACCACAACCTTGCCACGCTGAACTGGACCGACAACGCCGCCGCCGCCCGCGATGTGGCGGCGCTGGGTGATCCGGCCGAGGCTGCGCTGGCCAGCGAGTTGGCCGGTGAGATCTACGGGCTGGACGTGCTGGCGCGTGAGATCGAGGACCAGTCGAACAACACCACACGCTTTCTGGTGATGTCGCGCGATCCCGACCACCGCCGCCGCGCCGATCACATGATGACCACCTTCACCTTCCGCGTCCGCAACATTCCGGCGGCGCTGTATAAGGCGATGGGCGGCTTTGCCACCAATGGCGTGAACATGACCAAGCTGGAAAGCTATATGGTCGGCGGGTCTTTCACCGCGACCGAGTTTTATGCCGACATCGAAGGCCATCCCGACGATGCCAACGTGAAACTGGCGCTGGACGAGTTGGCCTATTTCACCAGTCAGGTAGAGATTCTGGGGGTCTACCCCGCCGACCGGCGGCGGGGGTAACCGGCGCTAGGCGCGGCGCACACCGCGAAAGCGTTGTTCGATATCATGCGCCATATGCGCGACGCGCTGGTCAAAGCTGCGGTCCACCCGCGCCCGCGCCAGCCGCAGCGATTGCAGGAACAGCCGCGCGCCCAAGGTTTTGGGCGTCACCTCCATTGTGATCAGCAGTCGCGTGCGCTTGGCCGACATTTCCAGCAACTCGATACGGGCCAGTGCCTCGATCGTGGTGGCATGTCCGGCAAAGGCCAGATGCAGCGGGGCGTCCCATTCTGTCAGGGTGACGGCGATGTTCCGCTCTTTGCCGCGATAGTTGAATTTCGAAGCCCAAGCCATGCCCGCTGCGGGTTGGCGCAGGGTATCGGTGCGGTTGACCTCGGCCCCGCGCCGCATCGCCGCGCGCTCCCACATGCCGAAATCGGTCAGGGTCTGGTGGACAAAGACAAGCGGTGCCTCGATGTCCTGTTTCGTGCTGAACTTCATGCCGCGTCTATCCTATGACGTCTAAAGCTGTCCCAAGCCGACAACTGCGGCCCCCACGACCAGCGCGGGGAATCTGGCCTTAATCCAGCCGGTCCGCAAGCCAGTTGGAGATCAGGAAATGCGCGATGGCACCTTTTCTTCCGGCTTTGATCTGCGGGTGCTGGCCGGCAAGAACCGTCACCATGTCTTCCCGGTTGATCCAGAGCGCATCCTGCAATTCGGCGGGGTCGATGGTGATCTGGTCGCTGGTGGCCTCGGCGATGCAGCCGAACATCAGCGAGGCCGGAAAGGCCCAAGGCTGGCTGGCCAGATAGCGCACGGCCCCGATCCTGACACCGGTTTCCTCGACCACCTCGCGGCGCACGGCGGCCTCAAGTGTTTCGCCGGGTTCGACAAATCCGGCCAGCAGGGAATACATGCCTTCGGGCCAGACCGCATTGCGCCCGATCAGCAGCCGGTTGCCGCGTGTGACCAGCATGATGACAACCGGATCGGTGCGCGGGAAATGCTGCGCCCCGCAGGCGGGGCAAGACCGCTGCCAGCCCGCCTGCACCATATCGGATTTCTGCCCGCAGGCCGCGCAAAAGCCGTGGCAGTGGTGCCAATGCAGCACGGCCTTGGCGGTCGCGGCCAGTTCGGCATCCCGCGGCGAAAGCAGGGCCATGACATTGCGAAGGTCTTGGAACGCATGGTGCGCGGGCAGGGCAGGGTGGGTTTGCAGATTGGGGTCAAGAAAACCCGAAGCCTCGGCAATCGGCTCATCCGGCGACCAGTGCGAGATGTCTTGGGTGAAGCGGGGTTGCCCGTCGTCCAATCCCAGAAACACGGCAGGACCGGCACCTTGCAGAACCGGACTGTCGGCCGCCAGCCAGACCAGCGCCGCGCTGTCCACCAGCGGCTTGCCCCGCCACAGTGGCAGCACGGTCCCTTCTGCCAAGAGGGTTGCGATGCGCGCGCCATCGCCACGCAAGGCTGCCACACGGTCCAGCCCTGATCCGCCAAAGGTCACGTCTTCCGCCTGCCGCACGCTGCCCTCGCTTGGTTCTTTTGACCCGACCTACATGCCACGTCGTATCCTTGGGGGCAAACCCTTGCACAGCGAAGGATTTTTGCAACTTAAACGGGAAATTGTGCGGGCCTGCCGTGCGGGTTGCTTTATTTATGCGCGATGAGCTGAGACACAGAACAGGCAAGACCGGGGCCGGATTGGCGGGCAAGGGCCGGCGGGCAATGGGAGGTCCGAAAATTCGAGATGAAGCCGCCATTGTGGCCCTTGGCCTTCCGTCAGAGATGGCCGTGTCCACCATGCCTTTAACGGGGCCGCCGGTAACCCTGTGTCTGCGGGTGCTGGCAACATCGGATTTGCACGCACATATCCTGCCTTGGGATTATCACGCAGACCGCCCTTCGGACACGCGCGGCCTGTCGCGGGTGGCGGGGCTGATCGAGATTGCACGGGCCAAGGCGGGCAATGTGCTTTTGCTGGACAATGGCGATTTCCTGCATGGCAGCCCGCTGGGGGATTTCGTGGTTCAGGCCGTGCCAAGGCCCGATCATCCGATGATTACGGCGATGAACCGGCTGGGCTATGACGCGGCAACCTTGGGCAACCATGAATTCAGCCACGGCATTGACCTGCTGTGCCAAAGCCTTGGGGCTGCGCAATTTCCGGTCGTCTCCGCCAATTTGCGCCATCACGGCGAAGAGCGGTTCTTCCTGCCGCCCTATGCCATTCTGGACCGGAAAATGGCCGACACCTCTGGCACGCCGCACCCGTTGCGGATCGGTGTCATCGGGTTCCTGCCACCGCAAACGGTGATCTGGGAGCGGGCGCATCTGCAAGGGCGACTCGAAGCGCAGGATATCGTCAACACGGCCAAGGCCCTTGTGCCGGAACTGCGGGCGCAGGGGGTTGATCTGGTCATCGCCCTTTCACATTCGGGGATCGGCACGGGCGACGATTCGGGGGGGGATGAAAACGCCTCATTGGCCTTGGCTGCGGTCGAGGGCATCGATGCAGTGATCGCCGGGCATACGCATGAGGTATTTCCGATCAACTCCGGTGCTGCGGCGCTGCATGGCCGACCGGCGGTGATGCCGGGTTTCTTCGGCTCGCATCTTGGGGTGATTGATCTGACGCTTGAAAAGAGCGGCGCTGCCGGTTGGCAAGTCGTGGCACATCGTGCCGAGGCGCGGCCCATCGCGGGGCGGGATGCGGTTTCGGGGCAAGCTGTGGCTTTGGTGGGTGGCCAGCCCGAGATCGAGGATCTCGCAGCCCCGTTGCATGCGGCCCTGAAGGCGCAGGGGGATCGTGTGGTCGGGCAGACCCTGTTCCCTTTGCACAGCTATCTTGCCCTTGTTACCGAAAGCAGCGCCCTGCGACTGGTGGCCGAAGCGCAGGCCGATCATCTGCGCCTGTCGCTGCAAGGCACCACGCTTGGCGATCTGCCGCTGGTATCGGCCGTGGCCCCCTTCAAGGCGGGCGGTCGCGGCGGGCCAGAGAATTACACCGATATTCCGGCGGGTTCTGTGACAGAACGCCATGTCGCGGATCTGTACCTGCACCCCAACCGGCTGGTCGCCTTGCGTGTGACGGGGCAGGATCTGGCCGATTGGCTGGAGCGTTCGGTCAGCCTCTTTCACCAGATTGCACCGGGGGCGCGGGATGCCGATCTGGTTGATCCCGATTTCCCCAGTTTCAATTTCGATATGATCTATGGCCTTGGCTATCAGATCGACCTGTCACAACCGGCGCGGTTCGAGGCCAAGGGAAGGCTGGTCAATCCGGCGGCGCGACGGATCGTCGGTCTGTGCCACCAGGGCAAGCCCGTCGATCCGAAAGCCAGCTTTCTGCTTGCGACCAACAGCTATCGTGTCAGTGGCGGTGCAGGTTTTCCCGCCTGCACCTCTGGCCCGCCCGCCTATAGCAGCGCCCAGTCCATCAGTGATATCTTGCGGGGTTATGTGGCGCGCAAGGGCAGCATCCGCATAAATCCCATGGCTCCGCCACAATGGAAACTTGCCGCGCTGCATGGCACATCGGCGATCTTGCGTGCCGCACCGGCCGCCGCGCGCCATCTGGCCGAAGTGGCGGCCCTGCACCCCGAACCGCTGGACCTGCAAGCCGACGGGTATCAGCGCTTTCGCCTGCACCTGTGATCGGCTATCAGCACCCGACCGGTGGCCGTCCGGTCGATCTGCGCGGGAAACACGATGTTTGATGCCATTCTCTTTGATCTGGACGGCACGCTTGTCGATACGGAAAGCCTTGCGCTGGCGGCGGGCCTTGTGGCCTTCGAGGCTCTTGGCCATCCTGTCACCGCAGACTTTCTGCACCAACTGGTCGGGATCGATCTGCCCACCGCAGGGGGGATCATCGGCGCGGCGCTGCCCAAGCTGAACCAGCAAGACCTGCATCCGATGTGGCAGGCGGGCTTTCTGGCGGCAATGGACGCACAGGGCCTGCCGCTGAAAGCAGGGGTGGCCGAGTTGATCGGTGCCAGATTGCACCCCATGGCGATCGTCACCTCGTCCAGCCGCACAGAAGCCCGGCGCAAACTTTCCAAAGCGGGCATTGCCGACGCCTTCGAACTTGTGATCACTCTGGATGACGTCATCGCCCCCAAACCGGCCCCCGATCCCTACCTGCTGGCGGCCAGACGACTGGGCGTTGCGCCTGCGCGCTGTCTGGTGTTCGAGGACAGTGAAACCGGAGCCGAGGCCGCATTCCGCGCCGGCTGTCGCGTGGTGCAGGTGCCGGATGTCGTCCCAAGCACAGGCCGGTGGGCGCACCACCTTGCCCCTGACATGCTGAGCGGCGCCCGTGCCGCAGGCCTGCTGCGCTAACCCCAAGGTGCGTGAAATCACGCACCCTACCCCTTGTGTTGTGGGTTCCGCCCATCCTCTTTGCACAAATATCCCCGCCGGAGGCACCCTGCATTTCGGTCAGGTGCCTCCGGCGGGAGTATTTGAACCAAGGTGAATGCAGGGGGTAGGGTGCGTGATTTCACGCACCTTTCGTTCGAGCTGCCGTCTTTGGTCTTTTGAAACGCGTTTCTGCTGTGTTCTGATGGCCGCAAGGCAGGGCTTTGGAACGGGGGAATGATGCGGATTTTGATCACGGGTGCGGCTGGCATGATCGGGGCCAAGCTGGTGGCGCGGTTGCTGGCCGACGGGCAGTTGGGGGGCAAGGCGATTGCGGGGCTGATCTTGCATGATCTTGTGGCCCCGTTGCCTTTGCCCTCGGTTATTCCGGTGGTTTGTCTGGCGGGCGATCTGGCGGCGCGGGGGGCCAGCGAGGCATTGGTCGCGCATCGCCCGGATGTGATCTTCCATTTGGCGGGCGTTGTCTCGGGGGAGGCCGAGGCAAATTTCGAGCTTGGGTACAGCGTCAATCTGGATGGCACCCGTGCGTTGTTCGAGGCAATCCGGAGCGCGGGCTATGGGCCGCGGGTGGTCTATGCCTCGACCACTGCGGTTTTTGGCGGGCCGTTTCCGGAGGTCATCCCCGATGATTTCGCGCCGACGCCGCAGTCCTCTTATGGCACGCAAAAGCTGATGGGGGAGGCGCTTTTGGCGGATTACACGCGGCGCGGGGTTATGGACGGGGTTGGACTGCGCCTGCCGACCATATGTGTGCGGCCCGGCAAGGCGAACCGTGCGGCGTCGAGTTTCTTTTCTGGCATCATCCGCGAGCCGCTGAACGGGCTTGTGGCCAATCTGCCGGTTGCGCGCGATTGGGTGCATACAATGGCCAGCCCGCGCGCGGCGGTGGGGTTTTTCCTGCATGCGGCGGTGATGGACACCGCCCGCATCGGGCATCGGCGCAGTCTGACGCTGCCGGGGGTTGCGGTGACGGTGGCCGAGCAGATTGCGGCCCTGACCCGCGTGGCGGGGCCAAAGGTGGCGTCGCTGATCGTGGAGGCACCGGACCCGGCTGTCTGGGCCATTGTGCAGACTTGGCCGCGCCGCTTTGCCGCCAGCCGCGCGCGGGAACTGGGATTTATGGCCGAGACCGATTTTGACCAGATCATTCAGGCCTATATCGAGGATGATCTGCGGCGCGGGTGAAAATGGCTGTGCTGAAAGAAAGGCGGGGGTTTCACACCCCCGCGCCGGATTGTGCCAATCCGGCTTTCCCCGTGGGATATTTGGGCAAAGAGGATGGGGAAACCGGCGCTTTTTGCCGTAGGTGGCGGGGTGGGGCTGTTTGATGCGGCCTTGCGAATCCGCTGTGGCCCCCCTATATGGACGCTTGAGAGGTTGGCGCGGGTGAGCGCCTCGCCAACTCGGTCAGGTCCGGAAGGAAGCAGCCGTAACGAGCCCCGCTTGGGTCGTTGTCAGCCTCTCACCCTCTTCCTCCTTTGCCGTTTAGTGCATTTGCATCATAGACAGATGCTGGCGTTTTGCGCTCCCTTTGGGAAAATCCCAGGGAGGAATTCATGTTTCAACTGAACCGTCGTCGCTTTCTGTTGACCTCGGCCGCGACTGTGGCTGCGGCCTCGATCTCGGCTCCGGCCTTTGCGGCCGACCCGATCCTGATCGGTGTGCCGACCGCGCAATCGGGGCCGGTGGGGGTGGCCGATCAGGCGGATTGGCTGAACGGTGTCACCATGGCCGTCGAGGAGATCAACGCGGCGGGGGGCGTGAACGGGCGGATGCTGGAAACGCGGGTGGTGGATATTGACCTGCTGACGCCGGAAGGCACGGTGGCCGCGTTCCAAAGCCTGACCGAGCAGGGCGTTCACGCGCTGGCGCATTCCTTTGCGATCATTCCGCAGCCTGCGATGGATGTGGCGGCGGTGACGGGAACGCCCTATCTGCATGGCAATACCTCGCAGGCGAGCCTTGATCTGTTCAAATCGGACCCGCAGAAATACCGCAACATCTTTCAGGTCGATGTGGCAGAGACGTGGTATGGTGCGGGGCTGGTGCGCTATATCTCGGACGCCAAGGCGGCGGGTTGGGCGCCCAAGAACAACCGCGTCCATATCGTGCAAGAGCAGATCGGCTATACGCAGGTGATCTCGAAGGCCACGCAGGATGCGATTGCGGCCTCGGGTGGGGAATGGGAGGTGGGGCAGATCACCGATATCCAGTTCCCCGTGCAGGATTGGTCGCCCGTCATTCAGGCGCTGAAAGAGCAGGATGCGGGCGTCATCATGATCGACCACTGGGTTGCGGCCGAGTTGGCGTCTTTTGCCAATGCCTATGTGCTGGACCCTGTGCCGGGCGCGCTGGTCTATCTGCAATATGGCCCGTCGCAGCCCGAGTTCCTTGATCTGGCAGCAGAAAATGCCGAAGGGTTTATCTGGGGTTCGGTGATTGGCACCTATGCCGATGAAAAGGGTGCGGCCTTCCGCGCGGCCTATCAGGAGAAATTCCCCGGCACGATGGGGATGGTTTACACGGGGTCGGGCTATGACACCGTGCATATTCTGGCGCAGGTCTGGGCCACGGTGGACCCGTCCGAATTTGATGCGGTGGGCGCGGCGATCAAAGCGATCACGTATCGCGGGGTTTGCGGCACTTATACTTTCGCCAATGATACCAACTCTGGCACCTCTTACCCCAACCAGACCGATGATCCCGAGGCAGGTCAGGCCCATCTGATTTTTCAGGTGCAGGATGGCGCGCACAAGATCATCGCGCCTGCCGCCTTTGCCGAGGCCGCATTCCGCCCCGCGCCCTGGATGTAAGCGCGCAGCATGGCACCCGAGGACGGCATCTTCGGTTGCCGGGGGATTGGCATATCCTTCGGCGGCCGCGCGATCCTGCGCGAGGTTTCCCTTTCCGTTTCCCACGGAGAGGTGCTTGGTCTTGTCGGTCCCAACGGGGCTGGCAAGACCAGTCTTTTTGAAATCCTGTGCGGTCGCTACACGGCCAGCGCGGGTCAGGTCTTTCTGAAAGGACAGGACGTGACGCGCAGGGCGGTGCATGACCGTGCGCGGATGGGTCTTGCGCGCACCTATCAAAGTCCGGTGGTGCCGTCTGCCATGACGATTGCCGAAACCTTTCGCGCGGCGCGCTATGCCTACAGGCCTTACAAGACCCGTATGGAGGCCGAATGGGCCTGCCATCTGGCGAATTTCCGGCAGCCTTGGGATCGGATCGCGGGATCACTGGACACGTTTGACCGGCGCAAGCTGTTGCTGGCCTGTCTGCTGATGCGGCGGCCTGCGGTGCTGTTGCTGGATGAACCGGCCTCGGGGCTGATCAATTCGGAAATTGACGAGTTGGACCTGATCATCCGGCGTCTGGTGGATGAATACCATATCGCGGCCATCCTGATCGAACATCGGCTGGAACTGTTGTCGGCCATCGCGGATCGGGCGGTGGTGCTGGATATGGGCGAGGTGATTGCCACCGGCACCCCGCAAGAGGTGTTCCAGAACCCGCGCGTGCTGGCCGCCTATTTCGAGGAGCCGGCGCATGGCTGATATTCTGAAAATCAGCGGCCTGACCGCGGGCTACGGGCCTTTGCGCGTGCTGCACGAGATCGATTTTCGTGTGGGCGAGGGCGAGCGGGTGGGGCTTGTCGGTCTGAACGGTCACGGCAAGACCACGCTTTTCCGTGCGATTTCATCGCTGGTCGGCTGGCAATCGGGGTCGATCCTGTTGAACGGGGCCGAAGTGGGTGGCAGCCGTTCCACCGGGCCGGGGCGGCGGACGCCTGCGATTGTGCGGGCGGGTCTGGCGATGACTCCGCAGGGGGATGCGATCTTTCCGGGGTTAAGCGTGGCGCAGCATCTGGATTGCGGGGCCTATACGCCAAAAGCATGGAAAGACCGCAAGGCGCGGCGGGATATGGTGTTCGACATCTTTCCACCGCTGCGAAAGCTGGAACATGCGCTGGTCGGGCGGCTGTCGGGGGGCGAGCGGCGGATGGTCTCGGTGGGGCGCGCGCTGATGGTGGATGCGCGGCTTTATCTGATCGACGAGCCGTCTCTGGGCCTTGCCCCCAAGATCAGCGCCAGCGTGATCGAGGCGCTGTTTGCCCTGCCGCAAGACGGGCGCGCGATGGTGATTGCCGAACAGAATGTGGCGCTGCTGTCGGGGCGGGTGGATCGCATGGTGGGGATGCACGCAGGCCGTATCCGCGGCGATGTTGGCCATGTGAGTTTGCATTGATGGATATTTCAGTCACTTTTATCAACGGGTTGAACCTTGCCGCGATCTACGGGCTGATGGCGATTGGCATATCCTTGCTGTGGTCCTCGGTCGGAATGATCAACATGGCGCATGGGGCAACCTTTGCCGCCTCGGGCTATGCGGCATGGCTGGCGGCGGATGCGACCAAGGCGCTGGTGCTGGCGGCTTTTGGCAAGGGCGTGCTGACCACAAGCGTGATGGCGGGGATTACCCTGACGGCGGGGGCGGGCTTTGGCGCGCTGTTTGGCGCGGTGATCTATCTGCTGGCCTTCCTGCCGATCCATGACAAACCGAATTTTCCGGTCCGCAGCCTGATCGTGACGCTGGCGATCAACCTTGCCACGGTGCAGGGCTTGCTGTGGTATTTCGGGCCAAAGCAAAAGAACCTGCCCAAGATTTTCGGCACCGGCAAGCTGGAGGTTCTGGGCATCTCGGCCCGTTATGACCAGATCGGGGCCATCCTGGCGACGACCGTGATCCTTGGGCTGGTGCTTTTCTGGCTGCGGGTGTCGCGCAAGGGGCTGGAAATCCGCGCGATGATGCAGAACCCCGAGGGCGCGGTTCTGTCGGGCATTTCCGTGCGCTGGACCGCGCTGCCGGTGACGATGCTGACGGGGGCGCTGGCGGGGCTGGCGGCGATTTTGCTGTCGCAGACCATCTTCGTGTCGCCCACCTCTGGCACCATGCCGCTGATCAAGGGGCTGACGATTGCGCTGCTGGGCGGGCTTGGATCGGTTCCCGGTGCGGTGGCGGGGGCCATCATCATCGGCTTTCTTGAGGCGATTGTGGGCGCGATCCCCTTCCTTGGTCAACGCTATGTGCTGTTTGCGACCTTCGTTTTCATCATTACCGTCCTGATCATCCGCCCGCGCGGGATTGGCGGCTTGCTGGACGAGGCGCGCAAATGAAGAAGTTCTACGAAATCGGTCAGCGCCCGTCGGAAATCATCCTGCATCCTGCGGGGGATAGCCCCTTGGCGCGCAGGCGCCTGCCCTTGACCCGCCGCCATCTGCTGAAATGGCGCAGCCGCACCAATCCGAAAACCCTGCAACAAGAGCGGATGTTGGCCGACAAGCGCCCGCTGTGGTGGGCGATCGGGCTGGGGGCGCTGCTGGTGGCCGCGCCGTTCCTGTCGAACCCCATGCTGACCATCGCCGCAATCTTTTGCATCTTTGCGGCGATCAATGTGCTGTGGACACTGGTGATCGGCACGGCGGGGATATTCTCGCTGGCGACGCTCGCCATCGTCGGCATCGGCGCCTATGCGAGTGCGGGGCTGAATATCTGGTTGGGCCTGCCGTGGCCGCTGATGTTCGTGGCGGGCGGTATTGCGGGGCTGATCGTGGGCGGCTTTCTGGCGCTGCCTTCGACGCGGCTGGACGGGTTGTATTACGCGCTGCTGACCATGGGCTTTGCCGAGATTTGCCGCGTGTTCGTCCAGCAACTCAAGGTGCTGACGCCTGCAAACGGGTCGATCAACAATGTCGGCTCTTTCATCCCTGCCGACTGGCAGTTGCAGCGGCCCGGCCTTTTGTTGGGCTTTGCGGGGGCCTTTGTCATCCTGCTGCTGGCGCTTTTGATCTTTCGCATCGTCAATTCCGAACGCCTTGGCATGTTGCTGCAAGCCGCGCGCGAGGATGAGGCCTTTGCCGAGGCCACCGGCATCGATTTCCGCCGCGCAAGGCTGCATGTGTTCCTGATCTCGTCGGCGGGGTTGGGGGTGATCGGGGCGTTTTACGCGCAGTTTTACGGATCAATCTCGCCTTCGATCTTCAGTCTTGACCAGTTGATGCTGCTGTTTGCGATGATCGTGATTGGCGGGTTGGGGCGCAGCGAGGGGGCGGTGATCGGCACCGCCATCGTGGTGCTGATCGACAAGGGCCTGCTGAACCTTGGCCCGATTCGCATTCTTCTGGTGGCGGCCCTGATGCTGGCCGTGACCCCTCTGGCCCATAACGGGCTTGTCGGCATCCGCGAGCAATTCCGGGGCTGGCGCAATCGCAAGAAATCCGAGGCGCGCGCGCGTCGCACTGAAAAGGGGGGCGAAGTCATGCCCGAGGAAGCCATCGAATTCGCGGACAAGCAGGAAATCTACTACCGGCGGTTCCAGAAACGCCTGCGCGACCGGTTGAAGGCGCTGATCACGCCCGAATTGATCGAGGAACACCGCCAGCGGCCCTTGGGGCAACATTCCGATGCGCTGAACCGGGTGTTGAACCACTTTAGGCGCGGCGAGGTGGCGGACAAATACGCGATCATGCGGCAGCCGGGGCAGTTCCATTCCTACAAGATCGTGGCCTTTTCCGGTGTGCGCGGTGCGCCGCCGCGACTGGTCGATGACAAGATATACGAGGACATCAATCAAGCCTATCACGCCGTGTTCCTTTTGCGCGTCAATGACTTGATGGAAAGCTGACATGACCAACGCCCGCATTTTCGGCTATGCCGACCCGCTGAACGCCCGCGCTGGAGGATCGGTTGATTTCATGATCTCGGTCGAGGGCCGGGATGAGGTTGAGATGGAGCTGGTCCGCGCCCTCCATGGCGATGAAAACCCCGATGGGCCGGGCTTTCTGGAGGAGGTCATTCCGCTGGGACTGCCGAAAACGCTGAAAGTGGCGCGGCAATTCACACAAGTCGGGTCATTCGCCCGCGCCGCTGATCCCGAGGGGCGGCTGGATGGGCTGCAATCCTTCACCCTGTTCGCCCATGTCTTCCCGACCCTGCCCAAAGCGGAACGCCAGCAGATCATGGGGCGCTGGGATATTGAAGGATCAAAGGGCTTTGGCCTTGGCATTGATCCCGATGGCCATGTGGCGCTGTGGGTGGGCGATGGTGTGGGGGTGGATGAAATCCGCTCCGAGATCACCCTTGTGCCGCGCTGCTGGTATTTCGTGGCGGCCAGCTATGACGCAGCCTCACACGAGGCCAATCTGCACGTGATCACCTGTGTTTCGCCGTGGAACGGGCGGATTTCCACCGTGGTGCCGCTGCAAACCGACACATGGATCAGCGAAACGCTGCGCGTGACTCCGGCGGCGACCAAGGGGGCTGCCAGCTTCAAACTGGCTTCGGCCACCGCCTTTAACCCCGTGCGCGGGCATTTCGGGGCGTTTCTGTTCAATGGCAAGATCGACCGCTCCGGCGTTTACACCCGTGCCTTGGCGCGGGCCGACATTGAGGCGCTGGCCAAAGGGGCGGACCCGTCGCAGCAGGGTTTGCTGGCCTATTGGGACCCGACCGCCAACCTGACCCGCGAGGGCGTGGGCGATACAATCCCCGATACCGGCCCGCACGGGTTGCACATGCAGGGGGTGAACCGCCCTGTGCGTTGCATGACGGGGTTCAACTGGAAGGGCGAGGACAGCTATCGCCTTGCGCCGGAAACCTTTGGCGGCGTGCATTACCATGATGATGCGATGACCGATTGCGGCTGGCAGGTCAGCTATTCCCTGACCCTGCCGGGCAGCCTGAAATCCGGCGTCTACTGCCTGCGCCTGCGGGGTGGCGGGGCCGAGGACCATATTCCCTTCATTGTGCGGCCCGCGAAACCAAAGGCAAAAATCGCCTTCCTGCTGCCGACCTTTACCTATCTGGCCTATGCCAACGAACATCTGGCCTATGAGGCCCCCATCGCGCAGGCGATCACCGCCCATACGCCGGTGATCGTGGCCGAGGATCTGGAATACAAGAAGCTGGAGGAATTCGGCCTTTCCACCTACGACCACCACACCGATGGCGCGGGGTGCTGCTATTCGTCGTGGCGGCGGCCCGTGATCTCGATGCGGCCACGTTACCGGATGCCGGCGATGAACTTTCCTTGGGCGCTGCCGGCGGATCTGTCGCTGATCTGGTGGCTGGATCATGCCGGTTATGAGTATGATCTGCTGACCGACCACGACCTGCACGCCGAAGGCGCGGCGGCGCTGGCGCCCTATAAGGTGGTGCTGAACGGCACGCATCCGGAATATTATTCCGAACAGATGATGGACGGGACCGAGGCCTATCTGGCCGCAGGGGGCCGCGTCATGTATCTGGGCGGCAACGGTTATTACTGGGTGACCGGCACCCGTGAAGATGCGCCGCATTGCATCGAGGTTCGCAAGCTGGACAGCGGCTCGCGCGCGTGGCAGGCCGAACCGGGCGAGGGCTATCTGGCCTCGACCGGGCAGAAATCGGGGCTGTGGCGCAACCGCGGCCGCGCGCCGCAAAAGATCGTGGGCCTAGGTTTCACCACCGAGGGCATGGACGAAAGCCAGCCCTTTGAGCGGATGCCCGACAGTTTCCACCGCCGTGCATCGTGGATCATGGAGGGGGTTGGCGACGAGGAGTTGATCGGCGATTTCGGCCTTGCCGGTGGCGGGGCGGGCGGCATCGAATTGGACCGCTATGAGCTGGGCTTGGGAACGCCGCCGCATACCCTGTTGCTGGCGGCGACCATCGGCCATTCCGACAACTACCCGCTTGTGTCCGAGGAAGTGACCTATGCTTTTCCCGGCAGGGGCGGCACGCAGGACGCGCAGGTGCGCGGCGATATGATCTATTTCACCACCCCGAACCAAGGTGCGGTGTTCGCGGCGGGGTCGATTGCGTGGTCACAGGCCCTGCCCTGCAAGGGCGGCGAAAACAACGTCGCTCGAATCATGCGTAACGTGTTAAATGCTTTCCTGAAGGATGGCGATTTGCCGGGTAGCCAGTTTACGGGCGACGAAAAGCTGTGGCGCTAGGCGGGGCAGGACGGACTGGTGGCAAGCAGCGGGGGGCTGTCTGCCCCCCGGTCACATTCGCGGGCGAATGCGACCTCCCCCCGAGGATATTTGGGCAGAGAGGATGACAATTTGAGTCAAATTGTTCGGAACCGGGTGGGGTGGCCATGAGCCTTGGCATTGCCAGCTTTTCGCGGTTCATCGCGCAGATGAATGATCGGGTGCGGACCGAGGATGCCGAAGGGCTGGCGCGCTGGGCGGTGCAGGATTTGTCGCAGACGCTGGGCTTTGATGCGGCGTGGTATGGCTGGGCGCAATTGCTGCCGGAAGGCGTGCAGATCTATGCCAATGCCACGGTGAATCTGCCGGACGGGTTCTATGACTACTGGCGCACCATGTCGGATCAGGATTTGCTGGCGCGCAGCATGATCGAAAACCCCGGCCAAACCGCGCTTTATGATCGCAAGCAGGGGCGGCAGACGGATGGCATGGTGGGATTGTCCGACACCTTCGGGCTTGCCAAGATTATCACCGCCATGCACGGACGTCCGGGGCGGGTGACCTCGTTCTACCTATCCAGCTATCGGGTCGGGGCGACGGGGCGGGCCTGGTCCGAGGAAGAGCGCGACTATCTGCAATGCGCCGTCGATCATTTGTCAGGGGCGATGAAGCTGACCACCACCGAGCCGGGGCGACCCAATCCGGCGGGGGCTGTTACGATTCTGGTGAATGAAAACGGCATGGGAATCCTGGGCCTGTCCGCGCTGCGCGAGCAGATGGGCGAGATCTGGCCAAGCTGGCAGGGCGATCATCTGCCCGAGCAGCTTTCGCGGCTGATCAACCTGCCAGGCCAGCATATCCTGCCAGATCGGGATCTGGTGGTGCTGGTGGATCAGCCCCCGCGCTTTCAGGGCATGGGGTTGCGGCGGTTGACGCTGCGACGGCTGAACCCTGTCGATATGTTGACCAACCGCGAGCGCGAGGTTGCCCGTGCCTTGTCGGATGGCAAAAGCCACAAAGAGGTCGCGCGTCTGTTGGGGCTGGCTCCGGCGACGGTGCGGAACCAGACCCAGAGCATCTATGCCAAGCTGGGCGTGGACAATCGCGCCAACCTTGCCGCAATGGTCAATCAGGTCCGCCCTTGATTGTTTCAAACCGCAGGCCTTTGGTCGATCCGGTGGCAAAGCCGGGCAGGTCGGGCGCAAGATAAGCGGCCAGACCCGACTGCCCCTGCAGATGCAGGCCAAGAAAGGCCGCGATGATATGCTGGGCGACCACATTCATCCACAGCGTCTCCCAGATTTCATCGGCGTAATGTTCGGCGGGCAGGAAATCGAGATGCGGGCTGGGTCTCCAGCTTTCTTCCGGTGCGGGGATGGGGGCTGCGGCGTTATGGCCTGCGCCGTCAAAGGTCAGCAGGTGGCGGGTGGTGCCTGTCAGCCCCGTAAAGACCGCGCGGATGCCAGTTTCATAGCCTGACACGGTATCCGCACTGCCCGCGATCAGCAGGCAGGGCTTTTGCACCGCGGCTAGGGCCTTGGCGCTCCAGAACCCGTGCTGCGCGCCCCAAAGTCCGATCGGCACGATGGCCTTGACCCTTGGATCTGTCAGTTCAGCAAGTGTGGCAGAGCCTTCCACATGGCGTAGCAGCAGGTCGCTTTGCGGCCCGCCATAGGCAAGCGCGGCCTTGGACAGTCCTGCGCCAGCAAACAGCAGCGCCCCGTAAGCCCCCATCGAATAGCCGATCACCGCCGCGCGGTCTGTGTCGATCCGGTCGGAATGGCTTGCCGCCAGACTGTCGATCACAAATCGCTGGTCCAGCGGGCGGTGCAGCAGGGTCGAGGTGAAAGCGTCTTTGTCGGCGTAGGTGCTGTCAGTATGGTCTATGGCCGCCACCGCAAAGCCGCGCGAGGCCAAGGTTTCGGCCAGATGGGCCATCAGAAAGCGGTTTCCGGGATAGCCGTGCGACAGGATCACCAAGGGCGGGCGGCCCGAGGCAGGCGCATCACGGCTTGCGCGGCCGTGCAGGGTAACAGGGGTTTGGCCGTCGCGCAGCAGGGTGTGATAGCTTGTGCCTTGGCCGGGGCCAGTGGTGGGGCCGGTGGCCGGATACCACAGTTCGACCATCAGCGGGCGGTCATAAAGCTGCGGCGTGCCATCTTTGGTTGCCAGCACATCGATCTGGCAGGCATGGATCAGCGCAAGCGTGGTGACCCCGACGGGCCACGCTCCGTAGCCCGCAAGTGGCGGGGCGTTCGGGGCCGTGCCGTCAACGCGATTGCCGCGCGGGCGATAGGGTGTCCGGGACATAGGTGGCTCCGTCTGGATTGGTGCAGATGGGCATATCCGCCCGCCCGTCACAAGCAAAAGCCGCCACTTTTGGCAGCACCCATTTGCTGCGCCGAAGATAAATTATTTCCCTTAGGGAAAATTATTTGACAGCCAGTCATGAGTCTCGATAGCCTAAATCCCAATGAAAAAGGTGCCAGTTTGGGCCAGTCTGACCGGGAGAACAGTATGACGAAACGTGTGGCAGTAATCGGGGCGGGTCCGTCCGGTCTGGCGCAACTGCGGGCTTTCCAGTCCGCCAAAGCCAAGGGCGCCGAAATTCCCGAGATTGTCTGCTTTGAAAAGCAGGACAACTGGGGCGGGCTGTGGAATTACACATGGCGCACCGGTCTGGATGAATATGGCGAGCCTGTGCATTGCTCAATGTATCGCTATCTGTGGTCGAACGGCCCGAAAGAGGGGCTGGAGTTTGCCGATTATTCCTTTGAGGAACATTTCGGCAAGCAGATCGCCAGCTATCCGCCGCGCGCGGTGCTGTTCGACTATATCGAAGGCCGTGTGAAAAAGGCACAGGTGCGTGACTGGATTCGCTTCCGCCATCCGGTGCGCTTTGTGAAATACAATGCCGACAAGGGCAATTTCACCGTCACCGCGCATGATCTGAAAGCCGACAGCATGTATGAGGAAGAGTTCGACAACGTGATCGTTGCATCGGGCCACTTCTCAACCCCGAACGTGCCGGAATATCCGGGGTTCGACAAATTCGGTGGCCGCGTGCTGCATGCCCATGATTTCCGCGACGCGATGGAGTTCAACGGCAAGGATATCCTGCTGCTGGGGTCTTCCTATTCCGCCGAGGATATCGGATCGCAGTGCTGGAAATACGGGGCCAAGTCGATCACGGTGGCCTACCGCAATGCGCCTATGGGGTTCAACTGGCCGGACAACTGGAAAGAGGTTCCCGCGCTGGATCACGTGGATGAGACCACGGCCTATTTCAAGGATGGCACCTCGAAGAAGGTGGACGCGATCATCCTTTGCACCGGCTACAAGCATCACTTCCCGTTCCTGCCGGATGATCTGCGGCTGAAAACGGCGAACCGGCTGGCGGCGGCGGATCTGTATAAGGGCGTGGCCTGGGTTCACAATCCGAAGCTGTTCTATGTCGGCATGCAGGACCAGTGGTTCACCTTCAACATGTTCGACGCGCAGGCGTGGTGGGTGCGCGATGCGATCATGGGGCGGATTGCTATTCCGGCGGACAAGGCCGTGCTGCAGCAGGATGTGGCGGACCGTGTCGCGGGCGAGGATGCGGGCAAGGATGCCCATGATGCGATCCACTATCAGGGCGATTACGTGAAAGAGCTGATCGCCGAGACGGACTATCCGTCCTTTGATGTGGACGGGGCTTGCGAGGCGTTCTTCGAATGGAAGGACCACAAGGCGGCGGGGATCATGGAGTTCCGCAACCATGCCTACCGGTCGGTCATCACCGGCACGATGGCCCCGATCCATCACACGCCTTGGAAGGACGCGCTGGAGGACAGCATGGAAGCCTATCTGCGGAACTGACCGCAGGGCGATCTGATGAAAAAGCCCCCGAGAGATCGGGGGCTTTTTGCTGGTCCCAAGTCGGGACCTTTTTTGTTTGTTGTATATCAGATGCTTGGGGATTGGCGTTTAGGTATTGTTAACCTTTGGCCCGAGTGCGGCGGGTGTCATTGGCCGCGCGCGGGGTGGGGGCGCAAAATTTTTCGTCGAAAAATTTTTGGGCGGTGGTCATGGGAAAAGGGCGCCGCATTTCTGCAGCGCCCTTTCCGGCAGGTTTGGCGGGATCAGATGTCCAGCGTGTTTTCGTGTTCCCAGCGCGAGAAATGCGACACAAAGCTGTGCCATTCCTTGTGCTTCAGCTTCAGATACGCTGCCGAGAATTCCTCGCCCATCATCGACTTCAGGGTCTTGTCCTTGTCGTATTCGCGCAGCGCATCCAGCATGTTCAAGGGCAGCTTCGGCGCGCCTTTGACGGTGTGGCCTTGGGTATACATATCGATGTCCCACCGCTTGCCCGGATCGGCTTGGGTGCGGACACCATCCAGACCGGCGGCCAAGATCACGGCCTGCATCAGGTAGGGGTTGGCCGCGCCGTCGGGCAGGCGCAGTTCGAACCGGCCCGGACCGGGGACGCGCACCATATGGGTGCGGTTGTTGCCGGTCCATGTCACCGTGTTCGGCGCCCATGTCGCGCCCGACGAGGTGCGCGGCGCGTTGATACGCTTGTAGCTGTTCACGGTCGGGTTGCAGATCGCGGCCAGTGCCGAAGCGTGCTTCATGATGCCGCCAAGGAAGTTGCGGCCACGGTCCGACAGGCCCAACTCCTTGGTATCATCGGAGAACGCGTTCTTGGTGCCTTCAAGGTTCCAGACCGAGATATGGGCGTGACAGCCCGAGCCGGTCAGGCCCTTGAACGGTTTCGGCATGAAGGTGGCGCGCAGCCCGTGCTTTTCTGCCACCGACTTCATCATGAATTTGAAGAAGCTGTGCTTGTCGGCGGTTTGCAGCACGTCGTCGTATTTCCAGTTCATTTCATACTGGCCGGTCGCGTCTTCGTGGTCGTTCTGGTAGGCCTCCCAGCCCAGTTCCAGCATGTAATCGCAGACCTCGGAGATCACGTCATATTGGCGCATCATCGCCTGCTGGTCGTAGCAGGGCTTTTCGGCATTGTCGTAGGGGTCTGCGGGGCGGTCGCCTTCGGGGGTCAGCAGGAAGAATTCCGGCTCGACCCCTGTTTTGACGCGCAGACCTTCTTTGGCGGCCTCGTTCACCAGATTGATCAACACGTTACGGGGGGCTTGATTGACCGGCTTGCCCTCCATCACGCAGTTCGAGGCCAGCCATGCCACCTCTTTTTTCCACGGCAGTTGGATCACCGAGGACGGGTCCGGCACGGCCATCATGTCGGGGTGGGCGGCGGTCAGGTCAAGCCATGTGGCAAAGCCTGCAAAGCCCGCGCCATCGACGGCCATATCGTTGATCGCCTGTGCCGGCACCAGTTTGGCGCGCTGGCCACCGAACAGGTCGGTGTAGGAAATCATAAAGTATTTGATGCCCTTTTCGGCGGCATATTTGGCAAGATCCTTGACCATTTGCGGTCGCTCCCTGTCGTTTTTTGTGTGTCAGGCGAGCTTATCCCCGCCCGACGCCATGTATGTTTTGTTTGCGACGCGGATCGCGTCAGAACCCGCCGCGACCGGGAATCCAGTTGGTGCCAGCCACCGGCACGCCCGCCATTGCGGCAGCCTCCAGCGTCAGCGAGCAGAGATCTTCCGGCTCAAGGTTGTGCAGGTGGTTCTTGCCGCAAGCCCGCGCGATGGTCTGCGCTTCAAGCGTCATCACCTTGAGGTAGTTTTTCAGGCGGCGGCCACCGAGGATCGGGTCGAAGCGGCCATAAAGTTCGGGGTCCTGCGTGGTGATACCTGCGGGGTCTTTGCCTTCGTGCCAGTCGTCATAGGCCCCAGCGGTGGTGCCGAGTTTGCGGTATTCCGATTCCAGCGCCGGATCGTTGTCGCCCAGTGCCACAAGGGCGGCGGTGCCGATGGCCACGGCGTCAGCGCCCAGTGCCATCGCCTTGGCCACATCGGCGCCGGTGCGGATGCCGCCCGAGACGATCAGCTGCACTTTGCGGTGCATGCCAAGGTCTTGCAGCGCCTTCACCGCCTGCGGGATACAGGCAAGGATCGGCATGCCGACGTTTTCGATGAACACGTCCTGCGTGGCCGCCGTGCCGCCCTGCATGCCGTCCAGAACCACAACGTCAGCGCCCGCTTTCACCGCCAAGGCGGTGTCGTAATAGGGGCGCGCGCCGCCGATCTTGATGTAGATCGGCTTTTCCCAATCGGTGATCTCGCGGATTTCAAGGATCTTGATTTCCAGATCATCGGGGCCGGTCCAGTCGGGGTGACGGCAGGCGGAACGCTGGTCGATGCCCTTGGGCAGGTTGCGCATCATCGCGACGCGGTCGGAAATCTTCTGGCCCAGCAGCATACCACCGCCGCCCGGTTTCGCGCCTTGGCCGACCACGACTTCAATGGCATCTGCACGGCGCAGATCGTCGGGGTTCATGCCGTAGCGCGAAGGAAGGTATTGATAGACCAGCGATTTCGAGTGGCCGCGTTCCTCTTCGGTCATGCCGCCGTCACCGGTGGTGGTCGAGGTGCCAGCAGCGGATGCGCCACGGCCCAAGGCCTCTTTGGCGGGGCCGGAGAGCGCGCCGAAGGACATGCCCGCGATGGTGATCGGGATATCCAGATGGATCGGCTTTTTGGCGAAACGGGTGCCAAGCCAGACGTCGGTCGCGCATTTCTCGCGGTAGCCTTCCAGCGGGTAGCGGGAAATCGAGGCGCCAAGGAACAGCAGATCGTCAAAGTGGGGCAGGCGGCGTTTGGAGCCACCGCCGCGGATGTCATAGATGCCGGTGGCGGCGGCGCGGCGGATCTCGGCGTTCACGTCGTTCGAGAAGGTCCAGCTTTGCTTGGGCGGGGTGTGGGGAAAATCGCTCATCTGGGTGCCTTTAGTAGGAGGACGCGTTGTCGATATTGAAGGTGTAAAGCTTGCGGGCAGAGCCGTAGCGCTTGAACTCGGACGGTTTGGCCAGATGGTCGGCCTCGCCCTGCTTCAGCAGGTCGGCCAGCAGGGCGATATGCTCGGGGCGCATCTCTTTTTCGATGCAGTCCGCACCCAGCGATTTCACCGAACCGCGCACGAACAGGCCCGCTTCATACAGCGAGTCGCCAAGGGCTTCGCCCGCGTCGCCCAGCACCACAAGGTTGCCCGATTGTGCCATGAACGCCGACATGTGGCCGATGTTGCCATGCACGACGATGTTGATGCCCTTCATGGAAATCCCGCAACGCGAGCTTGCGTTGCCCTTGATCACCAGAAGCCCGCCGCGACCGGTGGCACCGGCGTATTGGCTGGCGTCGCCGTCGATGATGACGGTGCCGCTCATCATGTTTTCGGCCACACCCGGACCGGCAGAGCCTTTGACGCGGATGGTGGCCTGTTTGTTCATGCCGGCGCAATAGTAGCCGGTCGAGCCGCGCACGGTGATGTCAACCGGGGCATCGACGCCGACGGCAATCGCGTGGCTGCCCTTGGGGTTCACGACTTCCCATGCGGTTTCGTTGCTTTGGCCTTTGACGTTGTGAAGGGCCGAGTTCAGGGCGCGGAGGCCCTGCGCCTCAAGATCGAATGTCTGCATGTTCAGCGTTCCCAGAAGTAGACGGTGGCAGGCTCGGGTTCCCAGACGCGGGCGGATTCGATGCCCGGAAGGTTGACCAGCGCGCGGTATTCCGACCCGAAGGCCACATATTGATCGGTTTCGGCCATGACGGCGGGCTTGCAGGCGATGGGATCGCGTACCACGCCAAAGCCGTTCTTGGTGCCGACGACGAAGGTGAAGAAGCCGTCGAGATCGGTGAGGGTGGCCTCCAGCGCGTTCTCAAGGGTTTCGCCGGTTTTCAGCTTGTGGCTGATGAAGGCTGCGCCAACCTCGGTGTCGTTCTCGGTTTCAAAGGTCATGCCCTGACGTTTGAGTTCGCGCCGCACGCCGTTGTGGTTGGACAGCGAGCCGTTGTGGACAAGGCACTGGTCCGCGCCGGTAGAAAACGGGTGCGCGCCCATCGTGGTCACGGCGGATTCGGTGGCCATACGGGTGTGGCCGATGCCGTGGGTGCCGTGCATCTTGGCCACTTCAAAGCGGGCGGCCACGTCTTTGGGCAGGCCGACTTCTTTGTAGATTTCAATGCCTTCGCCCGAGCTCATCACTTTGACGTTGGGGCGCAGATGCGACAGGGCCGAGCGCGCGGCGTCAAGCTGATCTGCCGGAACTTCCAGCACGGCATGGCTGCTTTTGACCAGCATCAGCACCGGCTTGCCGATGGCATCTTTCAGGTCTGCATCCAGATTGTGGAAATCCACATCCGGCGTCGCTGACTGCACGGTCAGCTTGCCGCTATCTGCCTTGCCGCTGGAGTAGATCGCGATTCCAGCGCTGTCGGGGCCGCGGTCTGTCATGGTGATCAGCATGTCTGTCAACATCGCCCCAAGCTGCGGCTCCAGCTTGGGGTCTTTCAGGAAAAGTCCGACGATACCGCACATGGGTTCGACTCCTCGTTCAAATTCTCGAATCAGGCTAGCACCGAAGATTGAACGACTCAACTGGTAAGAAACTTTTTTAACCTGAGGGCAATCTTTTGTTCCCGAGGGCAAAATCTGGCGGTTTTCGCAAACTGCCTGTCGGTTGTGCGGCCTGCACAATTTCAAACCAATTCTTGACAGAATGTCGCAGGGGGCGTTTCCTGATGGAAAACAAAATTGCCGCGAAGGGAAACGGGCGCATCGGGCCAGCGCCGACATCACAAGGCCCATAGGGAGGGAAAAAGTGTCAGACCTAACGTCTCGAATCGAGTCCATGCACAAGCGCGATGTCGCCATTGCATGGGCCTTTGTGATCGGCCTGTGGGTGGCGATGATCTTTGTGGCGATTGCCACATGGGATCTGGCCCCCAGCGGGGCTGCCCGTATCGTGTTGCTGATCGGTGGCGCGATGGTGCTGGTGTTCAACACCGCCGCTATCGTCGCGATGTTGGCGCATTACCGCGAGGACCGCGATTTCATGTATGGGCTGGACATCAGTTTCATTGATGCCGCCAAAGCGCGGAAGGGGTAAGGCATGGCCAAATATATCCCCCCCGTCCAAAGCAAGATCGGCCAGTTGATCGACGTGATCGTGCTGCTGATTCTGGCCGTCGGCGCCCTGTATATCCCGCTGTGGATGGGGCTGGCCGGTTCGTCCAAAGTGCCGGTTCCGATGGAAAACCCGACCTGGGAGGCGTTGGGCCAGAATCCAACCATGGTGGAACAGTGGAACAAGCTGGGCTTTGCCGATGCGGCCTCGGCCGCCGATATGATCACGGCGCGGTTCGATTACAGCTTTAGCTGGGCCAGCCTGATCGTGATGGTGGTCGTCATCCTTGGCTACTTCCTGCTGATGATGCGCTTTTCCGAGTCCGAATACCGCGAAGTGATCGCGGAGAAGTTCGGCGAGAAATAAGGGGCCGATGATGGATATCTGGACAGTTCTTGAATACGGCGCTTGGGCGCTATCGGTGATTTTCGGGGCATATATCGTGCTGGACTGGATCAAGACCGACAGCACCTATTCCGAAGAGGTTCTCACCTCGTCCCGCGAGGGCGAGTTGGAAGCCATGACCGAACAACACAAGCTTTAGGGGGCGGGAATGGCAACTTCTGCAACGAATGCGCCCGAAAAGGTCGGGCTTTTGCGGGTTCTTGGCCCGGCGCATATCTGGGCGCTGGGGGTGGGGATCGTTCTGGTCGGCGAGTATATGGGCTGGAACTTTGGTGTGGCGAAGGGCGGGGCTTTTGCCGCGCTGATCGCCTGCTGGTTTGCCGGCACCCTGTATACCTGCGTGGCGATGATCGATTCCGAGGTGACATCGACGGTGGCGGCGGCGGGCGGCCAATATACGCAGGCCAAGCACATTGTCGGGCCGCTGATGGCGTTCAACGTCGGGCTGTATCTGGTGTTCGCCTATACCATGCTTGAGGCGGGCAACGCGATTACCGTGGGCTATCTGATGGACACGGTGGCGGCGATGACCGGCCATTCGGGGCTGGATCAGCGACCCTTTATCATCCTGTCGATCATGTTTCTGGCATGGCTGAACTATCGCGGCGTGCTGGCGACGCTGACGTTCAATCTGGTGATCACGGCCTTTGCCTTCAGCTCGATCCTGATCCTGTTTGTGGTGACGGCGCCGTGGTCGGATGCAAGCCCGATGCGCCATGCCGAGTTGATGACCGATCTGCCCTATGGCTGGCTGGGGGTTCTGGCCTCGATGCACTTTGGCCTGTGGTATTATCTGGGGATCGAGGGGACTACGCAGGCGGCGGAAGAAGTGCGCTCGCCCGCGCGGTCCTTGCCGTTCGGCACGCTGGCCGGGATCATGACGCTGCTGATCGCGGCGACGCTGACGTGGTATATGTGTGTGGGCCTGATGCCGTGGGAGTATCTGGGTGGCGCAGGTGTGCCGCTGTTCGATGCCGCGCGGTTGTCGGGAAGTTCGTGGCTGGTGGTCTTGCTGGGCGTCGGCACGCTGTTTGCGACGCTGGCAAGCGCGAACGGCTGTATCAATGACGCCTCGCGCGCATGGTTTGCGATGGGGCGTGACCATTACCTGCCGTCGTGGTTCGGGGCGGTGCATCCGAAATTCCGCACGCCTTACCGGTCGATCATCTTTCTGGTTCCCATCGCGCTGATCTTCGCGCTGGGTGCGCCGCTGGATCAGGTGATTACCTTCTCGATCCTGTCGGGGCTGCTGGAATACACCTTCATGCCGATCAACGTCATCATGTTCCGCAAGAAATGGCCGCTGGATACGATCAAGCGCGGCTATGTCCATCCGTTCCACCCGATCCCTGCGCTGGTGCTGCTGGCGCTGTGTTCCGTGACCTATTTCGCGGTGTTTCTGGGCTATGGCACGCAGTTGGTGGCGATGGTGGCGTTCTACATCGTGGTGTCGCTGTGGTTCCACTTCTGGCGCTATCGCTTTGTGAACCGCGGCGCGCAGTTCACGATGCCTTGGCCGCGGCCCAAGGGCTATTGAAACAGGGCGGCCCGCTGCGATGGCGGGCCGCTTTCCATTGGAAGGGGCGGGCATGGACAATCTGGCGTTCGGGGCGATGGCGGCGGGGTTGCTGGTGGCTGCGCTGGCCTTGCTATGGCAAACGCGCCGGGCGGCCGTGCAACGCAGCGCCAGCCGTGCGGCGTTCTTTGACGGGTGCAAGGTGTTGTTTTCGGATGGGCTGAAGGCGATTGCGCCGACCGGATTTCCGCGCATCTCGGGCCGCTACAAGGGCCAGACCTTTGATCTTCAGGCGGTGCCGGACACGCTGACCTATCGCAAGCTGCCCGCGCTTTGGGTGCTGGTGACGCTGCCTGCGCCGATGCCGGTGCGCGCGAGTTTTGATCTGATGATCCGTCCGGGGGGCGTGGCGCCGTTCTCGAATTTCCATAGCTTGCCCGACCAGATCACCCCGCCCGATGGCTTTCCTGCGGATTGCGCCATTCGCAGCGATGATCCGGCGCATCTGCCCGATGAGGCTTTGCTGCGCCGTTATCTGCCGCTGTTTCAGGATGCGCGGATGAAAGAGCTGGTGATTTCACCGAAAGGTCTGCGGCTGGTCTGGCTGGCCGAGGAGGCCAATCGGGGCCGCTATCTGTTTTTCCGCGACGCCGAGATGGGCAGGCTGGCGCTGCCCGCCAGTGCCATCCGCCCTTTGTTGGATAGCCTGCTTGCCCTGCAAGCCGATCTGGCCGCCCCGATGGAGCGCAGCGCATGAACGATACCCGTCCTGCTGACCCGTCCTCCGCCCCGATCAACCCGCATCTGGTGCTGGTGGCGGCGATCATCCTTCCCGGCAGCGGGCAGGTGATCAACCGCGAACCTGTGCGCGGGCTGGTGTTTGTGTTCTTCATCGTGCTTCTGGGGGCCTATACCCTGAAAACCGCCGCCCCCGATGTATCCTTGGTGGGCAAGTTCGCGGGCGGGTTGTTCGTCTGGGCGATGGCGATTTTTGACGCCTACAAGCGCGCGCGCATTCGATTCGAGATGTGGCGGCATGCCAGCGCCCGCCGATAGGGCCAAGGCGCGGCAGAGCCATCGGCTTCATATGCCGCATTTCCAAGCACTTTGGCCGCGCAAGGGAAAACTTTTTTCTTCTCAGGCAAAAAACGCTTTGCCGAAGCCAAAGCCTGCGTCAATGTGACACCTATACTTGCCAACCCCTTAAACTGGGGGCGGTGTTTGGGTCACGCAAGGCATGGCCCGCAGAAAAGGAGAGCGACAGATCGGATCGTCACGCGAACAGGCGGTCTGCAAGCCCAAATCAAAAGGACGGCGCGGGGAAACCTTAAGCGGGGCGTCCACTCAACAGGGAACAAGGGAGTTAGCCGATATGGCAAACGAAAAAGGGTCGGGCGCGCTGCATCGCGCCTTGGATTGGAAGGGTGCCTTCTGGGTTGCGGCAGGTGTGCCGCCGCTGGTGCTTTTCTCGATCGGCGGGATCGCCGGTGTGGCGGGTAAAGCCGCTTTCGTGGTGTGGATGCTGTCGATGGTGATGGGGTTCCTGCAATCCTTCACCTATGCGGAAATGGCGGGCATGTTCGGCAACAAGTCGGGCGGGGCCTCGGTTTACGGCGCGACGGCATGGCTGCGCTATTCCAAACTGATCGCGCCGCTGTCGGTGTGGTGCAACTGGTTCGCATGGTCGCCCGTGCTGTCCTTGGGCTGCGCGATTGCGGCGGGCTATATCCTGAACGCCTTGTTTGCGATTCCGGCAGCCGACAGTGCGGCGGTGCTGGAGTGGGTGGCGGCAAACCTTGCCAATTACACCGAGACGACGCAGGCCGTTGTTGACTATATCGCGGCCAATGCCGGCACCACGCCTGCAGATGCGATCACGGCGGTGGCGACGGCGGACGGTGTTGCGGCGCTGACCCCTGCGATTCGCAACTGGGAAGCCTTGCAGATTGCGATTCCCTATCTGGGCAACCTGCATTTCAACGCGACCTTCGTGATCGGCGCGATCCTGATGCTGATCATCTTTGCGATCCAGCATGGCGGGATTGCCTCGACCGCTGTGTCGCAAAAGTGGATGGCGATCATCGTGCTGGTGCCGCTGCTGCTGGTCGGCCTGATCCCGATTTTCACCGGCGCGATCCAGTCGGCCAACGTCACCGCGATTGTGCCGCCTACCGCCGGATATTCGGGCATTGACGGGGCTTGGGATATTGGCGGCTGGACGCTGTTCCTTGGTGCGATGTATATCGCGGCGTGGTCCACCTATGGCTTTGAAACCGCAGTTTGCTATACGGCGGAATTCAAGAACCCCAAGACCGACACCTTCAAGGCGATCTTCTATTCGGGTCTGCTGTGCTGCGTGTTCTTCTTTATCATTCCCTACTCGTTCCAAGGTGTCTTGGGCCAAGAGGGCATGTTGGCCACCGGCATCGTGGACGGCACTGGCGTAGGTGAAGCGCTGGGCGGTCTGGCGGGCGGCGGCAAGGTTGTCACGCAGATCTTCGTGGTGCTGATGATCATGGCGCTGTTCCTTGCGATCATGACCGCGATGGCCGGTTCCTCGCGCACGCTGTATCAGGGCGCGCGGGATGGCTGGTTGCCGAAATACCTGACCACGGTGAACAAGAACGGCGCGCCGACGGGGGCGATGTGGACCGACTTCGGCTTCAACCTGTTCCTGCTGGCCTTGGCCTCGGATGCGGGCGGCTACTTCTATGTGCTGGCGATTTCCAACGTCGGCTACATCCTGTTCAACTTCCTGAACCTGAACGCCGGCTGGATTCACCGCATCGACTCGGGCCATATCGAGCGCCCGTGGAAAGCGCCGGCGGTGCTGATCGGCATCAACACCGTGCTGGCCTTTGTGAACGCGCTGTTCTTGGGCGCTGGGGCCAAGGTGTGGGGCTATTCCTCGGCGCTGTGGGTCGGTCTGGCCTTTGCCGCGCTGATTCTGCCGGTGTTCTGGTTCCGCCACTATGTGCAGGACAAGGGCCATTTCCCGAAAGAGGCGATGGAGGATCTGGGCCTGTCCGATCATGGCGATCTGGGCGAGCGCAAGGCCGGGATTCTGCCCTATGTCACGCTGGTCGCGGGTGCGGCGGTGGTGCTGTGGGCCAACTGGTTCTTCGTGCTTCCGGGCTGACGCCCAAAGCATAGGCAAATCGGCAAGGGGCGGGCGCAGGTCCGCCCCTTTGCTATGGGCGCAGGTGAATTTTATGCCTGAGAGGAAAACTTTTTGCACATGGAGGTTGCTTTTCGCATCATCTGATTTCAGACTGACCCCCAACAAGACAATATCTTCTAACAGGGGGAACATATGACCAATTCCTGGAGATTCTCGACACTGGGTGATCGGCACCGCGCTTTGGGGTCTAACCTTGAGGACTGGAGCGGGATGGGAACCGCTTGGTCCTATAACGGTGACCCGGATGCCGAATATATGGCGATCCGCACCAAGGCCGGATTGATGGACGTGTCGGGGCTGAAAAAGGTGCATATCACCGGCCACGCCGCCAGCCATGTCATCGAGCGCGCCACCACGCGCAACATCGAAAAGCTGATGCCGGGCCGGTCGGTCTATGCCACCATGCTGAACGATGCGGGCAAGTTCGTGGATGACTGCGTGATTTACCGCACGGGGCCGAATGCCTTCATGGTCGTCCACGGATCGGGGGGCGCGCATGAACAACTGACCATGGCCGCGACGGGCCGCGATGTGTCGATCCGCTTTGACGACAACCTGCACGATCTGTCGCTGCAGGGGCCGCTGGCCGTCGATTACCTTGAAAAGCACGTCGAGGGCATCCGCAATCTGGCCTATTTCAGCCATATGCAGACCAGCCTCTTCGGCAAGCCGGTTATGATCTCGCGCACGGGCTACACCGGCGAACGCGGCTATGAGCTGTTCTGCCGTGGGCAGGACGCGGGCATGATCTGGGACCGTATCCTTGAGGAAGGTGCCGCGATGGGCATCATCCCCTGCCGCTTTACCACGCTGGATATGCTGCGGACCGAAAGCTATCTGCTGTTCTTCCCCTTCGACAATTCGGAAATGTATCCGTTCGAGAACGAAGGCCCCGGCGATACGCTGTGGGAGTTGGGCCTTGATTTCACCGTCTCGCCCGGCAAGGTCGGCTTCCGGGGCGCGGAAGAGCATTACCGTCTGAAAGGGCGCGAGCGGTTCAAGATTTGGGGTCTGAAGCTGGAAGGCACCAATGTGCCGGGCAACGGCGCGCCGGTGTTCCAGAACGGCAAGAAGGTGGGTGTGGTGACGCAGGCGATGTATTCGCCGCTGAACAAGCACAACATCGCCATCGCGCGCATCCCCGTCGATTGCGCCAACAATGACACCAAGCTGGTGGTCAATTGTGGCACCCACGGCGAGATTGCAGCGACCACCCATTCGATGCCGTTCTACGACGTCGACAAGAAGCGCCGCACCGTAAAAGGCTGATCGGGCAAAGACTGATCGGGCCGGTTTCATCTTGGTAAAAATACTCCCGCCGGAGGCTTCGGCTGATGGGGCGGGTGCCTCCGGCGGGAGTATTTGAGCCAAGATGAAATCCCGCGCCTTGCAGGTTCAAAGGTTGAAGACATGACGAAAACGCAGTTCGAACCCTCGATCCGGTCGCGCCCCGTCTATGGCGAATTGGCCCCAAGGCCCGCTTTGGCGCATCTGCTGGTGGCGGATGGCGAGGGGGGGGAGGCTTTGGCGGATCTGGTTGCCAAGGCGGATGCCGGTTTTCTGGCCAATGCCCGTATCGTCTATGTGCCGGGGGCGAACGGCACGGATCTGACGGATAAGGTGCGTGCCTTGGGGGCGGCGCAGTTTCATCGCAGCCCGAGTTATACCGCCGCCGCGCCGCGTCTGAAAAAGGTGCTGGCCGACGCGCATATGGGGACGCAGATCTATCTGGCCGGCACCGAAGGGTTGATCGGGCAGGTTGTGGCCGAGGCTCTGGCGGCGGGGTTGCCGCTGTCGGGTATCCAGACCGAGCATCGCGGATCGACCGTGCGCCGCGTGCAATGCGTGCATTGCAAGGGCATCACCGAGAACGTCCGCACCGATCCGTTCCAGTGCAGCCATTGCGGGCTGCATCTGTTCGTGCGCGACCATTACTCGGTCCGCCTTGCCGCCTTTCAGGGCGTTTGTATCGACGCGGAAGACCCCGGAGTGGTGCCGCAAGCTGTGGAGCGTTTCAAATGAGCGTGGGCGCACCGAAGATTGCCGTGACCGTGGCAGAGGTTGTCAAGGTTAATGAACTGATCACGCGGTTCCGCTTTGTGCGCCGCGATGGTGGGCAGATGCCGGGGTTTTCCGGTGGCGCGCATACCGTGGTCGAGATGGATGACAACGGCACTCGCCGTCTGAACCCCTATTCGCTGATGAGTGATCCGGCGGATTCTGCGGGCTACGAGATTTCCGTGCGCCGCGATGATACCGGGCGGGGAGGGTCGCTGTACATGCACCGCGCGGTCAAGGTTGGCATGGAGATGCTGATCAGCCCGCCGGTGAACCTGTTCCAATCCGAATGGCGTGCGAAAAAGCATCTGATGATCGCGGGCGGCATCGGGATCACGCCGTTTATCGCGCAGATGGCGCAGCTTGCGGCGATGGGGGCAAAGTTCGAATTGCACTATGCCGCGCGCAATCCGGCACTTGGGGCCTATATGCCCGAGTTGCAGGCCAAATACGGGTCGCGCGTGCATTGCTATTTTGACGAGGCGGGGCAGGCGATTGATCTGAAGGCGCTTTTGTCCACCCAGCCTTTGGGGACGCATCTGTATGTCTGCGGGCCGAAGGGGATGATTGCTTGGGTGCGCAATACCGCCGCCGCGATGGGCTGGCCTGCGGGCGCGGTTCATTCCGAAGAGTTTCTGGCGCCGCCTGTGGGCAAGGTGTTTCAGGTCACGCTGGCGCGGTCGGGCAAGACGATCAGCGTTGGCACCCATGAATCGTTGTTGGAGGCGATTGAAAAGGCCGGTGTCGATGCGCCCTATCTGTGCAGGGGCGGGGCCTGTGGCCAGTGCGAGACCGATGTGATCTCTTGCGAGGGCAGCATCCAGCACAACGACCATTGGCTGACGGACGAGCAAAAGGCAGCGGGCAAGAAGATCATGCCTTGCGTGTCGCGTTTTGAGGGAACCTCCCTCGTTCTGGATCGATAGGGGGCCGCGATGTCACTGGATTTCAACGTTGAGACGTTCCGCAACGATTTCACCTTCAAGAACTCGGATAAGGCGATCAAGCGGTTTCCCTTCCCGTTCCCCGAAGACAGCTACATGTATTCGGTGAACATGGAGCCGCATGTGCCGGGGCCGAAGGGATCGGTGTTCGAGCATACCTTTGATGTGGATGAACATTACGTGGCCGAGATGCGCGACCGCGCGCAGGTGTTGGCGGAAGATCCGCTGCGTTGCCAGTCCTTGCCGCATATGACGCTGGCGGGCTGGGATCTGCTGGAACTGATCATGGAGTCAAAGGCGCGGGATTATCCGCAGTGGTTTACTTTGACCAAGGACGGCAACCAGTGGCACTGGATCAACAAGCCGCTGGGGATTGATCAGAAGTTCACCTTCATGGACGAGTCCACCCTGCCTTATGGGCCGATGGAATATATCACGCGGCAGACGCAGGGGGATTTCACCCTGCAGGATCAACGGGATGAGACGTTGTGGGTCGATGCTGGCATGGTCACCACCCAAGCCGACTGGAGCCTTGATTTCAACATCGGCATGAACTTTCACCAATGGCACGCGCCGGTGCCGGTGGCGCATGAGTTGGGCGTGTTCGACCGCGCGCTGAAATTCCTGATGAACCTGCAACTGGGCGCGCCGGTGCGGCGGTTCAACTGGACGATGACGGTTGATCCCCTGCTGGACACCAGCCCCGAGAATTATCCGGTCTGGGGGCCAAGCCGCGCGTCTTTGACGCCGGAAACGGTGGGCAACCGGATGCATCTGCGGGTGGAATTGCAGACGCTGTTCCGGCTGCCGCGATCGAACGCCATCGTGTTCCCGATCCGCTGCTATCTGATCAAGTTCGAGGAAATCGCCACTCAGCCGAAATGGGCGCGCCGGTTGCATCGGGTGATCCGCGATATTCCGGATGAATTGGCCACCTATAAGGGCTTTTTGCGCAACAAGCCGATGATGGTGGACTATCTGGCGCAGTTCGATGATGGCGCGCCTACCAGCCCCGGCTGGTGGGCGGACCGCTAGGCCTGCGGGTAGGAAATAACCGACAGATAGCGGGCCGGAAGTTTCACCAGAACCTCTGGCCCGTGCTGGGCGTCGGCATCGAAGAACAGGCTATCCCCCGGTTTCATATGGAAAAGCTGATCGCCATGCCGATATTGAACCTCGCCCTCCAGCATATACAACAGCTCGATCCCGTCGTGCTGGAAGGTGGGGAAAACGTCGGATTCCTCGGTCAGCGTGATGATATAGGGTTCGACCACCACGCCCGAACTGTTCGATCCGATATGGCCCAGAAGGTTATACTGATGCCCCGCGCGGGTGCCGCGGCGTTCGATTTCAACGTGTTCGCCAGCCTTGACGTGCTGCACCTCGCGGCGTTCCTCGAACCGGCGGAAGAACGAGGTGACGGGCGTGGAAAAGGCGTGGCTCAGGATTTGCAGCGTGGTCAGCGAGGGGGACGTGATGCCGTTTTCGATCTTTGACAGCATGCCGATGGACAGGCCGGTGATGCCCGCCAGATCGGCCACGGTCAGCCCTTGCTGGCGGCGAAAGGCGCGGACCTCGCGGCCAATGGCGACCTCGAGGTTGCGCTCGGATATATCGCGGACGCGGTGCGGGTCCTGGTCGAAGGCGGGTTTGCCCTTGGCAAGTGAGGCTTCGGGGGTGTCGTCTTCGGGAAGATCAATCTGGGTCATCGCGGCCCTCACAAACGCTGAAATGCACGGTCTGTTTCACTATAGTGAAATTCCTGCCAACTCAAACCGAAATTCCGCGCCATGACCACCGCAACCTGTAGCCTTGGCTTCCTGCTTTTCCCCGGTTTTCCGATGGCCTGCCTGACCTCGGCCATTGAACCCTTGCGCGCGGCAAACGAGATCACGGGGCGGCGCGAATTCAGTTGGACGTTGGTGGGCGAAGAGGCTGCGCCGATCCGGTCCTCGGCGGAAGTGCGCTTTGATCCCGATATGGCGCTGGCGGATGTGAAGGGGCTGGATTGCCTGATGCTGCTGTCCAGCCCGACCGCGCGGTTTGAGAATCCGCGCAAGGGCAACGCGCAACTGCGCTGGCTGGATCGCACAGGCATGGTGCTGGGCGCGTTTTCGGGCGGGATTTTTCCGCTGGCACGGTCTGGGCTGATGGAGGCGCACCGGGCCTCGGTCCACTGGTGCTATGAGGCGGCGTTCAAGGCCGAGTTTCCACAGATCGAGGCCAGCCCCTCGGTCATCATCCGCGACCGTCGGCGCTATACCGCCTCGGGCGCGGGCGCGGTGTTCGACCTGATGCTGCGGCTGATCGAGGAACGGCTGGGCCGCGACACGATGACCGAGGTGGCTTGCTGGTTCCAGCATCCCTTCGTGCGGGAAGAAACCGCCAGCCAGAAGGTGCCGGTTTCCAAGCAGGGCGGCACCGATGATCTGTTGCCCGAAACCATCCGCGCCGCGATCCAGATTTTTGCCGAGCATATCGAAGATCCGATCCAGATCGCCGATGTGGCGGCGGCGGTGGATATGTCGGAACGGCATCTGGAGCGGTGCTTCAAACAGGCTACAGGGCAAAGTCCGTTGAAATATTACCGGCTGATGCGGCTGAAAAAGGCGCGGCAGCGGGTGCTGTATTCCACCGACACGATCACCGAAATCGCGCAGTCTGTAGGCTTTGCTTCCTCGACCCCGATGGCGCGGCACTATGCCGAGGCGTTCGGGGTGAACCCCAACGACGAACGCCGCCGCCTGATCGGGCTGCGCGGCCTTGGCGGGGCAATGCCCCCAAACGACTAAGGGATTTCATCTGTTCTTAAATATCCCCGCCGGAGGCTCCTCCAGCGGGGCTTGGTGCGTGCTTGCTCAGTAAGCGCTTTTCGCGCCCGTAATCAGCGCATGGTGCAGCGATCCGGCGGACGAACGCGGGCCGATCACGCTGATCTGGGTGGCGCTGCGTTTGACGACATAGCAGCCCAGATGCTCGATCACCGTGCGGGTGGTTCCGCCTTCGGGCAGGGCGCGGGTGTCAAGGTTGCACAGCCGTTCGAACAGGGCGGGCAGATCGGGGGCGGTCAGATCAAAGCGCACCCAAGCGTCGGTCTGTTCAGTGATGGATGCCGCATCGCCAAACAGGGGCAGCAGGGCGGCGCGGATGTCTTCATGGGTGGCAAAGGCCGCGTCCAGCATCCACTGTTCCGCCCCCAGCCAGATCGCGCCATAGGTGGCCCCAGTGGCCGACATGCCCGGCCCCGGCAGCGGGATTCCGGCGGCGGCTGCTGCCTTTGCCACATCGCCCTCGCGCCCCAGACGCGAGGCCAGCGAGGCCATCGCAAAGCTGGTGTTTTCGGTGATGGTCAGCGGGCCGACTGTCACGGTTTCGGGCGCGTCGTGGCCCAGCGGGGTCAGTGCTTTCAAACGGTTAGCCACGGAGACGTTCCCCCTCGGGATCAATGAAATGCGGGCTGACGATTTCGATGTCTACCTCGGTTCCGGCCAGAAGGTTGACGGCGCGCAGCTTTTCACCGCGCCGCGTGTCGCCGTTTTTCAGATAGCCAAGCGCGATCGAATGGCCCAGATGGGGCGAATAGACCACCGAAGTCAGCCAGCCGCCGTCATTCTCCGCCGTAGCGGGTTTGCCGGTGGCAACGAAATGGCTGCCTGCGGTCAGGGGTTTGGCGGGATCAACCGGCTTCACACCGACAAGGCGATAGCCACCCTCCGCCACCAGCCCTTCGCGCTGCGACAGCACTACCCCGATGGCGTCTTTCTTCTTCGACACCATCTTGCCAAGGCCCATGTTCAGGGCGGTGCTTTGGCCGTTCAATTCGTTCCCCGCGACGTGGCCTTTTTCCACACGCATGACGCCAAGGGCTTCGGTGCCGTAAACCACGGCATCGAATTCCTGCCCTGCCGCGACCAGTTCGCGGATCATCGCATCGCCGTAGCGGGTGGGCACGGCGATTTCATAGGCCAATTCGCCCGAGAAACTGATACGGAACAGCCGCGCACGCAGGCCCCCGCAGACGGTGATCTCGCCGCAGGCCATATAGGGGAAGGCCGCGTCGGAAATGTCCTGATCGACCAGTTTTTGCAGCAGTTTCCGCGCGTTGGGGCCAGCGACGGAATATTGCGCCCAAGCCTCGGTGGTGGAAATCAGTTGCACGTCCAGATCCGGCCACAGCACTTGGCGGCAGTATTCCAGATGGCGGAACACCGGCACGGCATTGGCGGTGGTGGTGGTCATCACATATTCGTTCTGCCCCATCCGCGCGGTGGTGCCGTCGTCCATCACCATCCCGTCTTCCCGCAGCATCAGCCCGTAGCGGACCTTGCCAACGCCAAGCGTGCTGAAGGTATTGGCATAAACGCGGTCAAGGAAAGCGCCTGCGTCAGTGCCTTGGATGTCGATCTTGCCAAGGGTGGTCACGTCGCAGATGCCCGCCGATTTGCGGGTTTGCAGCACCTCGCGGTCAACCGATTGCCGCCATGTGGTTTCGCCTGCGCGGGGGAACCACTGGCCGCGCAGCCACATGCCAACCTCGACAAAGACCGCGCCCTGTTCGGAGGCCCATTTGTGCGAGGGCGTGAGCCGAGTGGGGCGGAAGTCCTTGCCGCTTGAACGTCCCGCCAGCACGCCCATCGCAACGGGGGTATAGGGTGGGCGGTAGATGGTGGTGCCGGTTTGCGGGATGCTTTGGCCTGTCAGTTCCGCCATCACCGCAAGGCCGATGACGTTGCCGGTCTTGCCCTGATCGGTGGCCATGCCAAGGGTGGTATAGCGCTTCAGGTGTTCAACCGAGCGGAAGTTTTCCTGATGCGCCAGTTTGACGTCCTTGACGGTCACGTCGTTCTGCTGGTCGATCCAGGCGCGGCCCTTGCCGGAATGGACGAACCACAGCGGCTTGATGGACACGGGCGCATCCTCGGCCGGCGGCAGGTCGGCTGCGGGGGCGGTGAAGCCAAGGTCCGACAGGGCTGCGGCGGCTTGGGCCGCGCCGTGGGTCAGGGCGGCGTGGGTGGACATTTGCCCTGCGGCGGCTCCGGCCGAGGTCAGGCCCGCAGGGCCGTCGGGGGCGGGCAGGAAGGCTGCGATGGCGTCATCCCAGACGGGGCGGCCGCGGTGGTGGGACGAGATTGACAGGTTCGGGTTCCATCCGCCTGACACGCCCACGGCATCGACGGCTATCGTGCGGGTGCCTTGTGCGTCGCGGACGGTGATGGATTTCACGCCCAGACGGCCTACGGAATCGATGACTTCGGCCCCTGTGCGGCTGTCGATCACTTCAACCGAGATGCCCTTGGCGCGCAGGTCGGATGCCGTGCGAAGGCCGTCGTCGTTGTTGGTGAACACGGCCACGCGCTTGCCCACGGCGACGCCCCAGCGGTTGGCATAGGCGCGCAAGGCCCCCGCCAGCATGATGCCGGGACGGTCGTTGTTTTCAAACGCGATGGGGCGCTCGATGGCACCAGCGGCAAGGATCGCGCGGCGGGTGTAGATGCGCCACAGGATCTGGCGCGGTTTGCCAGCGGCGGGGACGGCGATGTGGTCGGAGACACGTTCAACCGCGCCGTAGATGCCGTGGTCAAAGGCTCCGATCACGGTGGTGCGGGGCAGCAGGCGGACGTTCGGCATGGAGGCGAGTTCGGCCACGGTGCGCGCGGCCCAGTCGGCACCCGAAGCGCCGCCAAGTTCGAAGGTTTCGGCGTTCAGGCGGCCGCCCATGCGGAAATCTTCATCCGCCACGATCACCCGTGCGCCAGAGCGGCCAGCGGTCAGCGCCGCCGCCAGACCCGCCGGACCCGCGCCGATAATCAGCAGATCGCAATGCAGGAAGCCCTTGTCATATTCGTCGGGATCATCCTGTTTCGACAGGCTGCCAAGGCCAGCGGCGCGGCGGATGATCGGCTCATACACCTTTTCCCAGAAGGCGGCGGGCCACATGAAGGTTTTGTAGTAGAAGCCTGCGGTGAAAAAGGTGTTCAGGCGGTCATTGATCGCCAGCGCGTCGAATTTCAGGCTGGGCCACGCGTTCTGGCTGCGCGCCTGCAGACCGTCAAACAGTTCCACCACGGTCGCGCGGGTGTTGGGTTCCTGCCGCGCGCCGGAGCGCAGTTCCACCAGCGCGTTCGGTTCCTCGGAGCCTGCCGAGATCACCCCGCGCGGGCGGTGGTATTTGAAGCTGCGGCCCATCAGTTTCACGCCATTGGCCAGCAGCGCCGAAGCGAGGGTGTCGCCCGCGTGGCCGGTGTAGGGGATGCCGTCAAAGGTAAAGCGCAGGGGGCGGCTGCGGTCGATCTGGCCGCCGGAGATGCGGTTGTCTTGCGTCATTTGCTGCGCCCTGCCTTGCGGGCCACATCGCGGGCCAGTTCTACTGTCGTGATTTCATGCGTGACGGTGTTGCGGGTGACCACCAGCCAGGACCGGTCGCCCTGTTCGTGATACCACAGCTCGCGGTGCAGACCGGCGGGGTTGTCGCGCAGATAGGCGAAGTCGATGAAGGCGGCCAGCGCGCCTTCGGCCATGCCATCGGGGCGGTTCATCAGGGCGGCATCGCCGAGATAGACGAACTCTTGTGAATCGCGCGGGCCCAGCAGGGGGTGATTGATAATCATGTCAGACCTTTAGTGCAGGTTCGGCTGGGCGCCCTGGCCCTTTTCGTCGATCATCAGCCCTTTGGCGAAACGATCGAAGCGATAGGCCGTGGCGGTTTTGTGGGGGGTGTCGGTGGCCAGAAGATGCGCGAAACAGAAGCCGGAGGCGGGCGTGGCCTTGAAGCCGCCATAGCACCAGCCGCCGTTGAAATAGAGGCCGTCAATGCCGGTGCGGTCGATGATGGGCGAGCCGTCCATCGACATATCCATGATCCCGCCCCACATCCGCAACAGGCGCGCGCGGCCCACCATCGGCATCAGGGCCATGCCGCCTTCGCACACATCCTCCACCACCGGAAGGTTGCCGCGCTGGGCGTAGCTATTGTAGCCGTCTATATCGCCGCCAAAGACCAGACCGCCCTTGTCGGACTGGCTGACGTAGAAATGCCCTGCGCCAAAGGTCATCACGCCGTCGATCACGGGTTTCAGACCTTCGGACACGAAGGCTTGCAACACATGGCTTTCCATCGGCAGGCGCATATGCACCTTGTCCATCACGCGGCTGGAGGAACCGGCCACGGCCACCCCGACCTTTTTCGCGCCGATATACCCGCGCGAGGTTTCCACCCCCAGAACCTTGCCGTTTTCGGTGCGGAAGCCGGTGACTTCGCAGTTCTGGATAATATCGACGCCGCGCATATCGGCGCCGCGGGCATAGCCCCATGCCACCGCATCGTGGCGCACCGTGCCGCCACGTTTCTGCGCAAGGCCGCCCTTGATCGGGAAGCGGGCGTTGTCGAAGTTCAGGAAGGGATAGAGCGCGCGCACGTCCTCCTTGGTCAGCAGTTGCGCGTCGGCCCCGTGCATGATCATGGCATTACCGCGACGCGTATAGGCGTCGCGCTGGGCATCGGTGTGGAACAGGTTCAGGATGCCGCGCTGGCTGACCATGGCGTTGTAGTTGAAGTCCTGCTCCAGCCCCTCCCACAGTTTCAGGCTGAATTCGTAGAAGGGTTCGTTGCCGTCCAGCAGATAGTTCGACCGGATAATCGTGGTGTTGCGGCCCACGTTGCCGCCGCCGATCCAGCCCTTTTCCAGCAGGGCAATGCGCGCCTGTTTGTATTCCTTGGCAAGGTAATAGGCGGTGGCCAACCCATGCCCGCCGCCGCCGACGATGATATAGTCATAGGCCGGCTGCGGTTCGGGATTGCGCCAAGCGGGCGTCCAGCCCTTGTGGCCGGTTAGGGCCTCGCGGATCACCCTGAAACCTGAATAGCGCATGAAAGCCCCCTTTGGTGTTACCGGCGAATATGGACCCGGCAGAGGCGCGTGGCCCCTCTCATTTCCGACATTGGCCCGTTCATTTCAGCCATTGCCGTCACGCGGCAAGAGTGGCGATGCCGCTAAAGACCACGGCTACGCCAAGCCATTGGATCGGCTGCATCCGTTCATGCAAAAAGCGCCAAGCCAGCAGAATGGTGATGATGCCAAAGATGGCCGAGGCAACGGCGGCGTATTCGGGGTGGGGCAGGCTGCCGGCGGCCAGAACGGCTGTCAGCGCGGTGGCATCCAGCAGGCCCATCAATCCCAGCGTTTTCAGATAGGGCAGGGTGGGGGTAAGGCTGGTGCGGCTGGCCAGCAGATAGGTCGTCACCAAGGACAGCCCGACAAGCCGCGAGATCAGGGTGGCGGGCAATTCCCCGCCCGCTTCGGCTGCAATCTGGCCAAGGTGGAAGGTCAGTGCAAAGCACAGCGCGCCAAGGCCGGCCCACAGGATCGCGGCGCGGCGGTTGGGGCTGGCTGTGGTGTCGCCGGACTGGCGGGCGACCAGCGCGATGCCCGCGATCACCGCCAGAACGGCGATCCATTCCAGCGCGGTGATGCTGCGGCCTTGCAGCACGGCCAGCCCCATCGTCACCATCGGAAAGGCGCCGCAGATCGGTGCCACCAGCCGGACGGGGCCGATGGCAAAGGCACGGAACAGGCCCAGCGATGCCCCCGCGAAACTGACCCCCGAGGCCATTGCGATCAGCGCGGCGCGCGGAGTCATGTCTTGCCAGCCCGTCAGAACCGACAGCGGAGCCAGCGCCAGCGCGCCTGCGGCCATCACCACGAACAGCAGCGGGGCCGCCGTGCCGTGCTGCGTGACCTTCCGCACCAGAAAATCATGCAAGCCCCAGGCAAGGGCTGCGATCAGACCGAATAGAAGTGATAGCATGCGAACTCCTGTAGGTCTGTTGTCCGGCGCGGTGCAGGATTTCGCAAGTCCTGACGGGAAAGACTTGTCGGATGCAAAAGCGCTGGCTATTCTTTCTGTGAAACAAATTTTACGCTCGCGCAACACTGACGAGGCCATGATGCTTGACAGCTATCCCCGCGTGAACCCCGGCCCGCCGCGCCCCAGCCGGATTATCACGCCTGCTTCGGTCTCGGCGCAGACGGGCCGCGAACGCTATGAGGTGGCGGGCGAGGGTGCGCTGCTGGTGCCGGTGCGGGCGGGTGACAAGCTGACAGTGGCCAACCTTGAAGGCGGGCAGCCCTGCGAGATGGTGGCCGCCGATCCGCAGGGGCGGGTTGATCTGGGGATCATCGGGGCGGTGGCAAATGCCACACCTGCGGGGTTGATGGCGCTTTTGGCGGCGGGGCGTGGGTCGGGTCTGGGCGGGTTGCGGCTGGGGATCGAGCGGCGCGGAATTGATCTTGCGGCGGCGCAGGCGCTGCGGCTGTTTGATGAAGCCACCCCCGCCAAGGCTGCGGAAAGTTTCAGCGTGGTGCGGGATGGGGTTCTGATCGTGGCGGCCCCTGCCAAGCCGATGACGCCCGACGCGCAGGATACCGCCACCCCGATTGAGCTGGTGATCCAGCGCGCCAATCTGCACCTGATCCGCCAGCATGATCTGCCCGATCCGCTGGCGACGCCCGTGATGGATTTGCGGGTAAAGTCGGCCACGGCGGAATCCTATTTCGTCAAGGCAGGCGATTATATCCAGATCATCGACGTGGATGGCCGCCAATGCACGGATTTCCAATGCTTTTCCGCGCGCAAGCTGGATCAGGGAATCGAACATGCGCTGGATGTGACCACATCGCGCACGCTGATGGGCCATGCCTATTCGATGCCGGGTCTGCACTCGAAGTATTATGACCAAGACTGGGTGCCGCTGGTCGAGGTGGTGCAGGATACCGTGGGGCGGCATGATGCCTTTGCGATGGCTTGTGCGTCGAAATATTATGACGAGATCGGCTATCCGGGCCATGTCAACTGTTCCGACAACTTCAACGGTGCGCTGTCCAAGCATGGGGTGACCGCGCGGCCCGGTTGGATGGCGGTCAACCTGTTCTTCAACACCAATATCGACGCGCATGGCGTGCTGATTTCGGATGAGCCGTGGTCGCGCCCCGGGGATTATGTGCTGTTCCGCGCGCTGACGGATATTGTCTGCGTGAACTCGGCCTGCCCTGACGACACCTCGCCCGCGAATGGCTGGTATCTGTCGGATATCCATATCCGCACCTATGCGGGGTCTGAACCCTTCCAGCGGTCCATCGCCTACCGCCCCACGCCCAATTCGGAGCCGAAGATGACGAAAGAAACCGCGTTCCATGCCCGCACCAGCGCCAAGACGCGGAATATGGTGGAGTATAAGGGCTACTGGCTGCCGAACGTCTATTCGTCGAACGGCGCAATCGAGGAATATTGGGCCTGCCGCGAAAAGGCGGTGGTGCTGGATCTGTCGCCCTTGCGCAAGTTCGAGGTGACGGGGCCGGATGCCGAAGCCCTGATGCAATACACCCTTACGCGGGATGTGAAAAAGCTGTCGGTGGGGCAGGTGGTCTATTCGGCCATGTGCTATGAACATGGCGGCATGATCGACGACGGCACGCTGTTCCGGTTGGGGAAAGATAACTTCCGCTGGATTGGCGGCGATGATTACGGCGGGGTCTGGCTGCGCGAGCAGGCGGAAAAGCTGGGGCTGAAGGTGATGGTGCGCTCGTCCACCGACCAGTTGCACAATTTGGCCGTTCAGGGGCCGAACTCTCGCGAGATCATGAAGCGTATGATCTGGACCGCGCCGCATCAGCCGACGATTGAGGAATTGGGCTGGTTCCGGTTCACCATCGGGCGGATTGGCGGGCCGGATGGCGCGCCGGTGGTGGTGTCACGCACCGGCTATACCGGCGAGTTGGGGTTCGAGGTGTTCTGTCACCCCAAGGATGGCAGCACGGTTTACGATGCGGTCTGGGCTGCGGGCGGCGATCTGGGGCTGCGCCCGATGGGGTTGGCCGCGCTGGATATGGTGCGGATCGAGGCGGGGCTGATCTTTGCCGGCTATGATTTCAGCGACCAGACCGATCCTTTTGAGGCGGGGATCGGGTTCACCGTGCCGTTGAAGGGAAAAACCGATGATTTCATCGGGCGCGACGCGCTGATCCGGCGCAAGGAAAACCCGCGTGACAAGTTCGTGGGGCTGGACATTGATGCGGCGGTCGATGTCGGCCACGGCGATTGCATCCATGTGGGGCGCGCGCAGATCGGGGTTGTCACCTCGTCGATGCGCTCGCCTTTGCTGGGCAAGAACATCGCGCTGGCGCGGGTCGATCTGGCCCATTCCGAGATCGGCACCGAGGTGGAGGTGGGCAAGCTGGACGGCCAGCAGAAACGCCTGCCTGCGCGGATCGTCGGTCTGTCGCATTACGATCCGAAGAAAACCCGTCCGCAAAGCTAGGGGGCCGGAATGGCAAGCGTGTTGGAGGAGATTGGCGGAGAGCCTGCGCTGCGGGCCTTGGTGGCGCGGTTCTATGATCTGGTCGAATCCGATCCGCAGGGCGAGACGATCATGAGCCTGCATTTCCGCGGCCACGGGCTGGCGCATGTGCGGGAAGAGCAGTTCAACTTCCTGTCGGGCTTCCTTGGCGGGCGACGGTATTACGAGGAAAAACACGGCTCGATGGAGGTGCGTCTGATGCACGCCCATGTGCCGATCCGCCTTCAGGATGCCGAAGATTGGCTGGCGCTGATGGACCGCGCGATTGCCGATATGGGCCACAAGGGGCCAGCGGTTGAGAGGATGCGCGCCGCATTCCGGCGGGTGGCGATGGTGCTGGTGAACCGCGACTGATTATTCGGCTGCCAGCACGCGGGCGGGACCAAGCAGGCCAAGGCTGACTTCGGAAAGCGCCAGCGCCGCCGCGCCATGCGCCCACAAAAGATCGCCCCATGCGTGAATCTCGATGGGCGGGCGGGGGCGTCCGGTGTTGATGACCAGATTTGCCATCTCGGCCAGACATTCCTCGGCATAAAGGTAGTCATAGCGCATGCGGTCGCCCGACAGGATGATCAGCGCGGGGTCGAACAGGTTGACCACATTCGAAAGGCCAATCGCCAGATAGCGGCCCGCGCGGCGGAAGATCGACTGCGCGGTGATATTTCCAGCCTTTGCATGGTCATAGAGGCTTTCCAGCAGGGCGGGGATTGACGGGTTTTCCAGATGGCTGCGGTTCAGCGCGGTGGTCGCTTCACGCGCAAGGGCATAGTCGGCGACGTAGGCCTCAAGACAGCCGCGCTGACCGCAGCGGCAGAGCGCGCCGTCAAGGTGAACCTTGGTGTGACCCAGTTCCATCCCCAAGCGCTGCGCGCCGCGATAGAGCCGATGGTTCAGCACAAAGCCCATGCCGACGCCGTGTTCGATGGTGACAACGGCGAAATCCGACAGGCTGCGGCCCGCGCCGAACCACAATTCGGCCAGCGCCACAAGGTTGGCATCGTTGTCGATGCTGACCGGCACGCCCAGACGGTCCGCAGTCAGGGCGGCCAGCGGAACCGCGCGCTCGATCAGGGTCGAAGACCACAGCACCATGCCTTCGGCGCTGTCGACAAAGCCGGGAACGCCGATTCCGATGGCCGAAAGGTCGGCGCGGTCCATGCCCGCCTTGGCGCAAACGCGGCCCAGCAGGGTTTCCACCGCGTCGATCAGTTCCGAAACCTCCATCGGGCCGGGGCGGCGGGGGATCACGTCATCCGCGATCAGGTTGCCGGCAAAATCCACGATCACGGCGGTATGTTCGCGGTCTGACAGCTTCATCCCCGCCACGCGATGCGCCGAGGCGCGCACGCCAAGCGCCACGGCAGGACGGCCCCGCACCACCTCGCCTTCGCGGGCGGCGGCGATTTCCTCGATCAGGCCAGAGTCGATCAACTCCGAGGTGATGGTGGTCACAGAGGCCGGGCTGACCCCCAGATCCTTGGCCAATTGCACGCGTGGAATCAGGCCTGCGGCGCGGATGCGTTCGAACACCTGCTGGCGCAGCGGGCGCAAGGTATCGGACAGCGGCGGAATCAAGGGGCCGACGCCTTTGCGCGCCTCGGATGCGTCGTCGGGGGATGGCTGCGCCACCATTTATTCGGCCTCCTAACAAAATTGCTGCATTTTCATCCCCTGAGGGACCAAATATTGCTGCATTGCAGCGGAATTTGGATGAAAAAGGCGGCAACCTTAGTCTGGCCTATCATTTTTATTTTGACAACTGAATTTATTAGGGTCAGTTTTCCCGCGTTGAGGCGAATCTGCCTAACCGGCCATGCGCTGGCCGAATCCATAGGGAGGATACTTATGCGTAATGCAATTCTGCTCGCGGTCATCGCCGCAGCTGGTTTCTCGTCCGCTGCGATGGCGGAAGGCAAGAAGATCGGTGTGTCCTGGGCGCAGTTCCAGGAAGAGCGTTGGAAGATCGACGAAGCCGCAATGAAGGCCGCAATCGAAGCTGCTGGCGACGAATATATCTCGGCTGACGCGCAATCGTCGGCTGAAAAGCAGCTGTCGGACATCGACGCGCTGATCGCACAGGGCGTTGACGCGCTGATCATCAACGCATGGGACAAGGACGCCATCGGGCCGGCCATTGAAAAGGCCGCTGCCGAAGGTATCCCGATGGTCGGCTATGACCGTCTGATCGAAGATGCCCGCACCTTCTACCTGACCTTCGACAACAAGGGCGTTGGCCGGATCATCGCCGAAGAAGTCACCAAGGCCAAGCCGGATGGCAACTATGCGATCATTCTGGGCGACCCCGGCGATCCGAACACCGCGTTCCTGCGTGCAGGCATGGAAGAAGTCATCGGCGCGGCAGTTGCGGCTGGCACCATCAAGATCGTCGGCGAAGCAACCACCGATGGCTGGAAGCCGGAAAATGCCCAGAAGAACATGGAGCAGATCCTGACTGCCAACAACAACGCCGTTGACGCCGTTCTGGCCGAAAACGACGGTATGGCGGGCGGCGCTGCTGCTGCGCTGGCGGCTCAGGGTCTTGTGGTTCCGCTGGGTGGTCAGGACGGCGACCTTGCCGCCATCAACCGCGTGGCCCGTGGCACCCAGACCGTTTCGGTGTGGAAAGACTCGCGTCAGCTTGGCAAGGCAGCCGGTGAAATCGCCGCTGCTCTGGCAGCCGGCACCGCTTTGGACGCCATCGCTGGCGCGACGAAGTTCAACGGCGGCGAAAAAGGCGTTGAAATGAACGCGATCCTGCTGTCGCCGACCCCGATCACCAAGGACACGCTGAACCTTGCGATCGACGCTGGCCACATCACCAAGGAACAGGCTTGCGAGGGCGCCATGGAAGGCGTCGCTGCTTGCCAGTGATCTAGGTTAAGGCTCCGGCGTCTGCCTTTGGGTGGACGCCGGATTTTTCCATGACCCGGCACCTTGTCGGACCGCAGGCGCAATTGGCGCGCCCGTCTGGCCCCTGCCGCGTCGCCCTCTCATATTTTGGACGAGGACATGACAAACACACCCCCCACCCACGCCCCGCAGGGGACCGAAGCGCCGGTGAATCCGATTGCCCGCTTTGTCCGCGCCACCGAGCTTGATACCCGTATGCTGGGCATGGTCGGCGCGCTGTTGCTGATCTGGATCGGCTTTCACGTTTATGGCGCGTTGATGAACGGTGGCGGGGTGTTCCTGACGCCGCGCAACCTTTGGAACCTGTCTGTGCAGACCTCGATGACGGGGATCATGGCGACGGGGATGGTGCTGATCATCATCACCCGCAATATCGACCTGTCGGTCGGCTCTATCGTCGGTGTCACCGGCATGGTGATGGGCCTGTTGCAGGTGGAGTTTCTGCCGCAATATCTGGGGCTTGGGCATCCGGCGATCTGGGTTGTCACGGTGGTGGCCGGTTTGCTGGCCGGAACCGCCATCGGCGCGCTGCATGGCTGGCTGATCGCCTATCGCGGGATTCCGTCCTTTATCGTGACGCTGGGCGGTCTGATGGTCTGGCGCGGGATGGCGTTTCTGTCGGCGGACGGGCGCACGATTTCGCCGGTGGATGAGACTTTCGCGCTGCTGGGCGGCGGGCCTTCGGGGTCTATCGGGGCTGCGGGAAGCTGGGCTGTCGGCCTTCTGGGCTGTGCGGCGGTGCTGTGGATCTTGCGCTCGGGCCGGATTGCGCGCCGCACGCACGGGTTCGCGCTGCGCCCGATGTGGGCCGAGTATACCTTGGCGGCCTTGGGCTGCGGGTCGCTGATCGGTGCGGTTCTGGTGGTGAACGCCTATCCTTGGCCGAAAGGCATCCTGAAGCAGCAGAATCTGCCGGAAGACGCCTTTATCGCGCATGGTTTCGCCTATCCGGTGCTTATCCTTGCGGTGGTCGGCATCCTGATGACCATCCTGATGACCCGCACCCGCTTTGGCCGCTATGTGTTCGCCATCGGGGGCAACCCCGAAGCGGCGGCGCTGTCGGGCATCAACACCCGCTGGGTGACGCTGAAGATTTTCGCTCTGATGGGCATGCTGTCGGGCATCGCGGCGGTTGTGGCCTCGGCCCGTCTGAACTCGGCCACCAACGCGCTGGGCGATCTGGACGAACTTTACGTCATCGCCTCGGCTGTCGTCGGCGGCACCTCGCTGGCGGGGGGCGTCGGCACGATTTATGGCGCGATCATCGGCGCGCTGGTGATGCAGTCCTTGCAGACCGGCATGGTGCTGATCGGCTTTGGCGACGGGTCTTATCGCAAGATCGTGGTGGGCGTGGCGCTGGTGCTGGCCGTCTACCTTGACAATCTTTACCGCAAGAAAACCAAGTGAGGAGTGAAAGCATGGCACATTCTGGAACTCCTTTGGTCGAGATGCGCGACATCTCGATCTCGTTCGGCGGGATCAAGGCCGTCAACCATGTGACGATTGATCTGCATCCGGGCGAGGTTGTGGGCCTGCTGGGCCACAACGGCGCGGGCAAATCGACGCTGATCAAATGCCTGTCGGGGGCCTATCAGGCCGATCAGGGGGATATTCTGATCAACGGCGAAAAGGTGCAGATCAAATCGCCCCGCGATGCGCGCGCGCAGAACATCGAGACGATCTACCAGACGCTGGCCTTGGCCGACAATCTGGACGCGGCCTCGAACCTGTTTCTGGGGCGTGAATTGGTGGGGCCGGGCGGTTTTCTGGACGACTCCAAGATGGAGGCCGAAACCCGCAAGATCATGGCGCGGCTGAACCCGAACTTCCGCAAGTTCAACGTGCCGGTCTCGGCGCTGTCGGGCGGTCAACGCCAGTCGGTCGCCATCGCCCGCGCGGTCTATTTCAACGCCAAGATCCTGATCATGGACGAACCCACCGCCGCCCTTGGTCCGCATGAAACCCAGATGGTTTCCGAACTGATCCAAGAGCTTAAGGCGCAGGGTTTGGGGATTTTCCTGATCGAGCATGACATCCACAACGTGATGAAGCTGTGCGATCGGGCAAGCGTGATGAAGAACGGGCAGCTTGTCGGCACGGTCAATGTCAACGAGGTGACGGATGAAGACATTCTGGGCATGATCATCATGGGCAAACAACCCGCGAAGGTTGCGTAAGATGTATATCGGCCTTGATCTGGGAACCTCGGGCCTCAAGGCCATCCTGATCGACGAAAATCAGCGCGTGCTGGCAGAAGCCAGCGCGCCGCTTACGGTTAGCCGCTTGCATGAGGGCTGGTCGGAACAGGCGCCATCCGACTGGATCGGAGCGGCGGAGATTGTGCTGGACCAGTTGGCCAAGCACGGGCTGGCGGGGGTGAAGGGCATCGGGCTGTCGGGCCATATGCATGGCGCGACGCTGCTGGATGCGTCGGACGCGGTGCTGCGGCCCTGCATCCTGTGGAACGACACCCGCAGCCATCTTGAGGCGGCGGAACTGGACGCCGACCCGCAATTCCGCCGGATTTCGGGGAATATCGTGTTTCCGGGCTTTACCGCGCCGAAACTGGACTGGGTGCGGGCGCATGAGCGCGCGATCTGGGACAAGGTTGCCAAGGTGCTGTTGCCCAAGGATTTCCTGCGGCTGTGGCTGACCGGTGATCATGTTGCCGAGATGTCGGACGCGGCGGGGACAGCTTGGCTGGATACAGGGCGGCGGGATTGGTCGGATGATCTGCTGGCCGCGACGGGGCTGACGCGCGCGCAGATGCCGCGGCTGGTCGAAGGCTCGGATGTGTCGGGCGTGATGCGGGCCAGTCTGGCCGCGCGCTGGGGCCTGCCTGCGGGCGTGGTCGTGGCGGGCGGCGGCGGGGACAATGCGGCTTCGGGCGTGGGTGTCGGTGTGGTGCGCGCGGGTGAGGCATTTGTGTCGCTTGGCACATCGGGCGTGCTGTTTGCCGCCAATGACGGCTATCAGCCCGCGCCGGAAACTGCTGTGCATACCTTTTGCCATGCGCTGCCCGATACGTGGCACCAGATGGGCGTGATTTTGGCCGCGACCGATGCGCTGAACTGGTATGCCAAGTTTGTAGGGTCGGATGCGGCCAGCCTGACGGGCGGGCTTGGCGCGCTCCAAGCCCCCGGAAAGACGACATTTCTGCCCTATCTGGGGGGGGAGCGTACTCCCCTGAACGATGCCGCCATTCGTGGTGCGTTTACGGGGCTGGAACATGCGACCGACCGCGCCGCCGGAACCCGCGCGGTGCTTGAAGGCGTGACCTTTGCCATCCGCGACAGCCGCGATGCGCTGGCGGCAACCGGCACGCGGCTGGAAAACCTGATCGCGGTCGGGGGCGGATCGCGGTCGGATTACTGGCTGGCGGCCATTGCCACCGCGCTGGATATTCCGGTGCATCTGCCGGTGGCAGGGGATTTCGGCGGGGCGTTCGGCGCTGCCCGTCTTGGCCTGATGGCCGCCACAGGTGCGGGGGCCGAGATTGCCACCCTGCCGCAAATCGCCCGCACGGTCCTGCCGGACCCTGCCCTTAAAGATGCCTTCGATGCGGGACATGCCCGCTATCGCGCTGCCCAATCCGCCATCAGGAGCCTGTCATGACCGATTTCTTCAAAAACATTCAGCCGATCAAGTTTGAAGGTCTGGAAACCGCCAACGAATTCGCCTTCCGCCATTATGATCCTGATGAGGTGCTGCTGGGCAAGCGGATGGAGGACCATCTGCGTTTCGCCGTGGCCTATTGGCATTCCTTTGCATGGCCGGGCGGTGATCCCTTTGGCGGGCAGACCTTTGAACGTCCGTGGTTCGGCGAGACGATGGATCATGCGCGGGTCAAGGCCGATGCCGCGTTTGAAATGTATGATATTCTGGGTGTGCCGTTCTACGCCTTCCACGATGCCGACGCGCGTCCCGAAGGGGCTACCTTTGCCGAAAGCCTGCGGAACCTTGAGGAAATCGTTGATTACCTTGGCGAAAAGCAGACCAAGCACAAGGCCAAGCTCTTGTGGGGCACGGCGAATATGTTCAGCCACCGCCGCTGGATGTCGGGGGCTGCCACCAATCCCGACCCCGAGGTTTACGCCTACGCTGCCGCCACGGTGAAATCCTGTCTGGATGCCACGCATAAGCTGGGCGGGCAGAACTATGTGCTGTGGGGCGGGCGTGAAGGCTATGAAACCCTGCTGAACACCGACCTGAAGCTGGAGCGCGCCCATGCCGGACGCTTCCTGCAATCGGTGGTCGAATATGCCCACAAGATCGGCTTCAAAGGCTCGATCCTGATCGAACCGAAGCCGCAGGAACCTTCGAAGCACCAGTATGATTACGATGTGGCGACGGTTTACGGCTTCCTCAAGGACTTCGGGCTTGAGAAAGAGGTCAAGGTGAACATCGAGCAGGGCCATGCGATTCTGGCGGGCCATTCGTTTGAACATGAAATCGCGACGGCGGCGGCGCTGGGGATTTTCGGCTCGATCGACATGAACCGGAATGACTATCAGTCCGGCTGGGACACCGACCAGTTCCCGAACAACCATGCCGAAAAAGCCGTGGCGTTTTATGAAATCCTGCGGGCAGGGGGCTATACCACCGGCGGCACCAACTTTGACGCCAAGGTCCGGCGGCAATCGCTTGACCCCGAGGATCTGATCCTTGCCCATGTCGGCGGGATGGACACCTGTGCGCGGGCGCTGAAGGCGGCGGCCTATCTGTATGAGGATGGCATCATGGAGGCCGCCCGCGAGGCGCGCTATGCCGGTTGGCAGCGTGACGGGGCCAAGGCGATGCTGACGCAACCGCTGGAGGTGATCGCGCAGGCGGTGGTGGATACCAATATCAACCCGCAGCCGCGCTCGGGCCGTCAGGAACGGCTTGAGAACCTTTGGAACTACTACATCTGATGCGCGGGCGGGGGGGGATTTCGCGGCGTGGGGTTCTGGGGATGGCGGCGGGGCTTGCCGCCCTTCCGCTGACCCGTGCGGCGGCCAGCAGCAACAGTGCCACGCCCGAGGATGTGATCGGGCGCTGGTATAAGCTGGTGCTGCAACTGGTGCGCCATACCGCCACCTATTCCCCCCCCGTCGCCAGCCGCGCCTTTGCCTATCTGGGCATCGCCGCCTATGAGGCGCTTGCGCCTTCTGGCGGGATGCGGACGCTGGCGGGGCAGGTGAACGGGCTGACAGCGGTGCCTGCACGCGCTGCGGGGCAGGACTATAGCGACGCGGTGCTGCTGCATGCGGTGATGACCGCCAGCACGCAGAATTTCTTTGGCAATACCGGCCCCAGCGGGCAGGGCGCGATGGCGGCGATGGCGCAAAAGCTGGGCGCGCGGGCAGCCGATGGCGTGGCGGCGGATGTGGTTGCGCGGTCTACCGAATTGGGTCAGGCGATTGCCGCGCATATCTTTGCATGGTCGCAGGGCGATGGCGGGGCCGTGGTGGAAAACATGGGTTTTCCACTGGAATACACCCTGACCGAAGGTGCCGCGCATTGGGTGCCGACAAGTCTGGTCCGCCAGCAACAGATGCCGCTTTTGCCGAATTGGGGCAACAACCGGCCCTTTGCGATGGCGGATGGCGGGGTGTGCGGGCTGGAACCTCCGTTGGAGTATTCCGAAGATCCGGCATCCGAGTTTTACGCGCAGGCGATGGAGGTTTACACCACCAGCAAGACCCTGACCGATGAACAAAAGCTGATCGCGCGGTTCTGGTCGGATGATCCGATGCTGTCGCCCACGCCACCCGGCCACTGGATTTCGATTGCGATGCAGATTCTGGCGCGGGACCACGCCGATGCGCCGCGCTGTGCCGAGGTGCTGGCGCTGCTGGGGATTGCGGTGGCGGATGGCTTTATCGGTTGCTGGCACGAGAAATTCCGCCATGACCTGCTGCGCCCTGTCACCTATATCCGGCGGGTGATCGACAAGACGTGGAACCCGCTGCTGATCACGCCGCCTTTCCCTGAATATCCCTCGGGCCATTCCACCCAGTCGGGGGCGGCGGCGGCGGTGCTGACGCATCTGTTCGGGGAAGGTTTTGCCTTTGACGATGCCACGCATGAGAACGAGGGTTTGCCAGTGCGGTCTTTTCCCGATTTCTGGGCGGCGGCAGAGGAGGCGGCGGTGTCGCGGCTTTACGGCGGCATCCATTTCCGGGCGGCCAACGAACGCGGGCTGGCGCAGGGGCGCTGCATCGGGGAACAGGCTATAGCCCTGAAAACTAGGGGATAATTCATGCGGGTTTTGGCCGTTCTGCTGATGCTGTGCGGTCCTGCTTTGGCCGAGGAACCGCTGCTGCCCGCCTTTGCCGAGGAAACCACCACGGCGGGGATCGACCACCGCTATATGGGCGATTGGCAATATATGGTGGGCGGCGGGGTCGCGGTGTTTGACTGCGACGCTGACGGGTTCGAGGATGTGTTTCTGGCAGGCGGGGCGGGGCCATCGCAGCTTTATCGCAATGTGTCCGAGCAGGGGCAGGCGCTGCGGTTTGAACCTGTGGACGGGATGGCGCTGGACAGCGTGACGGGGGCCTATCCTCTGGATGCGGACAATGACGGGCTGATGGATCTGGCGGTGCTGCGGGTGGGAGAAAACCGGCTGCTGCGGGGCTTGGGTGCGTGTCGGTTTCAGGATGCCAGTGCCGAATGGGGCTTTGACGGCGGCGATGCGTGGTCAACCGCCTTTGCCGCGACATGGGAAAAGGGCGCGGATTGGCCGACGATTGCGATTGGCAATTACATCGACCGCGCGCAGGAAGATTTCCCATGGGGGTCTTGCACCGACAACTGGCTGCACCGCGCCGAGGGGCGGCGGTTTGCGGCCCCCTTGCCGCTGACGCCCAGTTTCTGCGCGCTGTCGATGCTGTTCACCGACTGGAACCGGTACGGCAGGCCCAGCCTGCGGGTGTCCAATGACCGTGAATATTACGAGGGCGGGCAGGAACAGCTTTGGCATCTTGAGGCAGGCACCCCGCCGCGGCTTTATACCGAGTCCGAGGGCTGGGCGCGGCTGCGCATCTGGGGCATGGGGATTGCGTCGCAGGACGTGACGGGCGACGGCTTTCCCGATTATTTCCTGACCTCGATGGCGGATAACAAGCTGCAAACATTGGCCGCGCAGCCTGCCACGCCGGATGCCAAGCCTGCCTTTGCCGATGTGGCCTTTGCGCGGGGGGTGACGGCACACCGGCCCTATACGGGGGGCGAGACGCGGCCTTCGACGGCATGGCACGCGCAGTTTGACGATGTGAACAATGATGGGCGGGCGGATTTGTTCGTGGCCAAGGGCAATGTCGATGCCATGCCGGATTTCGCATCGGATGATCCGAACAATCTGCTGCTGCAGCGCGCTGACGGGACATTTCTTGAAGCGGGGGATGTGGCGGGCGTGGCCAGCATGAAATCGGCGCGGGGGGCGGCCTTGGCCGATTTCAACCGCGACGGGCTGCTGGATCTGATCGTTGTCAACCGCCGTGAGCCTGTGCAGATCTGGCGCAATGTGACCACCGGCGCGGGGCATGCTGTGGCGCTGTGGCTGCGGCAGGGCGGTTCAAATCGCGACGCGATCGGGGCGTTTGTCGAGGTGAAGACCGATGCTGGGGTGCAATCGCGCGAGATCACCATCGGTGGCGGCCATGCCGGCGGGCAGTTGGGCTGGCGGCATTTCGGCCTTGGCGCAGCGGCCACCGCCGAAGTCCGGGTGATCTGGCCCGATGGCTTGGCAGGCGAGTGGCAAAGCGTGGCGGCGGATGGGTTTTACCTGATGGACCGCGACAAGCCCCCGCAAGCGGTAGCACCAAACTAGGCAGGCCAGCCAAAGGCTTGCCCTGCAAGATTGACGCCTTGCGTGATGAAACCGGCCATAGTAGCGATCCGGCGACGCATCGGTCTTTCGGGACCATCAGCCGGGAGCCGCATGTCATGAAACGCATCCTTGTCACAGGCACGGCAGGCTTTATCGGCTTTCATCTTGCCCGCTTGCTGCTTGCCGAAGGGTTTCGGGTGCATGGCTTTGACGGCATGACGGATTACTATGATGTCCGGCTGAAACAGCGCCGCCATCAGATGTTGTTGCAGAACCCGAATTTCTCGATGACCGAGGGGATGCTGGAAGATCAGCGGCTGTTTGATACCGTCGCCGATGACTTCGTGCCGGATGTGATCGTGCATCTCGCGGCGCAAGCGGGGGTGAGGTATAGCCTTGAAAACCCGCGCGCCTATCTGGACAGCAATGTGATCGGCACCTTCAACGTGATGGAGGCCGCGCGCCGCCTGAAGGTGCAGCATTTGCTGATGGCTTCGACCTCGTCGGTTTACGGGGCCAATACCGAGATGCCCTTTGTCGAGACGGAAAAGGCCGACACGCAGTTGACGATCTATGCGGCGACGAAAAAGGCCAATGAAAGTATGGCCCATGCCTATGCCCATCTTTATGATCTGCCGACAACGATGTTCCGCTTTTTCACGGTCTACGGGCCGTGGGGGAGGCCGGACCTTGCGCTTTACAAGTTCGTGGATGCGATCCTTGATGGCCGTCCGATCGACATCTACAATCATGGCGATATGCACCGTGACTTTACCTATGTCGATGATCTGGTGCGCGCGATCCGTCTGCTGATCGACGCCGTTCCCCGACGTCCGGCGGATGGTGTGGTGCCGGAAGGCGACAGCCTGTCCCCCGTGGCGCCCTATCGCGTGGTCAATATCGGCAATTCCGACAAGGTGCGGCTGCTGGATTTCGTGGACGCCATCGAAGCCTGTCTGGGGCAGAAGGCCGAGCGCAATTACATGGAGATGCAGGCCGGTGATGTGCCAGCCACTTGGGCCAATGCCGATCTTTTGAAGACATTGACAGGCTATCGCCCCCAGACAGATTTCCGCGAGGGTATTGCACGCTTTGTCGAATGGTATCGGGATTATTCCGGTAAGTGAATTTCGCCGCAGATCTGCGGGCTTTGCCGGTTTTGAGGTGAAAGGGCGTTGGCGGCAGGTCTGACGCGGTTTTGTAGGGCGTTTCATATGCAGCGGATTTTTGATATTTTTGCGGCCTGTATCGGCTTGATCGTCTTTTCGCCGGTCCTGATTATTGTGGCCATCTTGGTGGGGCGGCAAATGGGCAAGCCGGTCTTGTTCCGGCAGACCAGACCGGGGTTGCATGGCGTGCCATTCCTTATGATCAAGTTCCGCACCATGCGGGATGCAGTGGATGCAAGCGGTGTGCCTTTGCCGGATGCCGCGCGGCTGACCCGTTTAGGCCGCTTTTTGCGATCTTCATCGCTGGATGAATTGCCGGAGCTTTGGAACGTGCTGAAGGGCGAGATGAGTCTTGTTGGGCCGCGCCCGCTGCTGATGGAGTATCTGCCGCTTTACAGCGCCGAGCAGGCGCGGCGGCATGAGGTCCGGCCCGGAGTGACGGGCTGGGCGCAGGTGAACGGCCGCAATGCGCTGAGTTGGGAAGAAAAATTCGCGCTGGATCTGTGGTATGTTGAAAACCGCTCGCTGTGGTTGGATTTGAAAATCGTGTGGCTGACCATCCGCAAGGTGATAAAACGCGACGGGATAAGTGCCGAAGGAGAGGCGACGATGCCGAAGTTTACGGGAAGCGGCCCGAAATGACGCGGCTGATCGGCGTTTATGGTGCAGGTGGTTGCGGTCGTGTGGTGCTGCCGTTTCTGCGGGATGACTTGCGCGATTCAGCCCCGAATGTGGAACTGGTCTTTATTGAAGATCATCCAGTTAATGCCGAGATAAACGGCCATCGGGTTATGAGTTTCGCGGCGTTTCACAGCGAAGATGCCGAGCGTAAGAGTTTTACCGTTGCGATTGCGGATTCACGCACGCGGCAGCGCTTGTCGGAAACATGCAAAGCGGCTGGTATGGACTGGTTGACCCATGTTTCCCAACGGGCGCTTCAATTGGACGGGGTTACGCTTGGTGAAGGGGCAATTGTGTCGCCGTTTGCCACGCTTGGTTCGAATGCAAAGGTGGGAAAAGGGTTCCTCGGGGATATATACAGTTGTGTAAATCACGATTGTATTCTTGGTGATTGGGTCACATTGGCACCCTATGCCAATGTGAATGGCAATGTTCATATCGGCGACCATGCCTATATCGGGTCTGGCGCCCTGTTACGTCAGGGCAGCGCAGATCACCCATTGCGTATCGGGGACGGCGCTATCGTCGGCATGGGTGCGGTTGTGACCAAGGATGTGCCTGCCGGTACGACGGTTGTGGGCAATCCGGCGCGTGTATTGAAAAGGGACTGACCATGTTGAACACCGCGTTTTCGCCCTGGCCGTCCTTTACTAAGGAAGAGGCGGATGCCGCCGCCCGTGTGATCTTGTCGAACAAGGTCAATTACTGGACGGGGCAGGAGTGCCGGCAGTTCGAGGCCGAGTTTGCCGCTTGGGTCGGAACCTCGCATGCCATCGCCTTGGCCAACGGGACGGTTGCGCTGGATCTGGCGCTGCATGGGCTTGGGGTCGGGGCGGTCAATGGCGGTTTGGCGGCGGATGAGGTGATCGTGACGCCGCGCACCTTCTTTGCCTCGGTGTCTTGTGTGGTCAATGCGGGCGCGATCCCTGTCTTTGCCGATGTGGACAGTGACAGCGGCAATATCACCGCCGACAGCATCGCCAAGGTGCTGACTCCGCACACCCGCGCCATCATTGCGGTGCATCTGGCCGGATGGCCTTGCGATATGGATGCGATCATGGCGCTGGCCGAGGCGCGCGGGATCAAGGTGATCGAGGATTGCGCGCAGGCGCATGGCGCGCGCTATCGTGGCCGGTCGGTCGGGTCGATCGGGCATGTCGGGGCGTGGTCGTTCTGTCAGGACAAGATCATGTCCACGGGGGGCGAGGGTGGCATGGTGACAACCAGCGACGCGGCCCTCTGGGCGCGGATGTGGGCATTCAAGGATCACGGCAAGGACTTTGCTGCCGTGTATGAGCGCGCGCATCCCCCCGGCTTTCGCTGGCTGCACGAAAGCTTTGGCACCAACTGGCGCATGCTGGAGGTGCAGGGGGCCATCGGGCGCATCCAACTGGGGCGCATGGCCGACTGGACGCGGGCGCGTGTGGACAATGCCGCGCGGTTGCGGGCTGCGCTTGGGGCTTTTGCCGATGCGGATGGTCCGGCCAGGGTGCCGGATTTTGCCTGTGCGGGCTGTCAGGGCTGCAAGGCTGCGACAGGGTGCCAGCACGCCAATTACAAATTCTACGCCTATGTCCGCCCCGAAAATCTGCGGGCGGGCTGGAGCCGCGACAGGATCGTGGCCGAAATCATGGCCTTGGGGGTGCCATGCTATCAGGGGTCGTGTTCCGAGGTCTATCTGGAAAAGGCCTTTGACGGAACGGGGTGGCGGCCTGCCACGGCTTTGCCCGTCGCGCAGGCGCTGGGCGAGACGAGTCTGATGTTCCTTGTCCATCCCACCCTGACCGAAGCCGAGATCGACAAGACCTGCGCGGCAATCGGATCGGTCTTGTCGCAGGCCATCCGGCCCTAGATTTGCCGCGGGGCGCGGGTGCGAAGGCGGGCGATGCGCGATGCCCAGTCGGGCAGGACATAGCGGTTCAGGTAGACCAGTTGCGCCGAGATGCTGCGGGCCTCGGGGTATTTTTTCTGCATGAGCAGTGCCTCGGCGCGGCGGGCCTGCGGGGTGAGCAGGCTGGTCTGCTGGAGTGCGTGCCGACGGGTTGCCACCATCAGGCGCGGCGATAGCAGGGGCGGGCCAAGCGTGGTTTGGCAGCGGTGGTAGTAATCCACGTCCATCATCCAGTTCAGCCGTTCGTCAAAGCGGGGGGCGCGGGCGCGGCGCAGGGCGACGACAGAAGGATGACCGACGGTGTTGACTCCCATCACCGTCATCGCATCCATGCGCGGGGTCTGGCTGCCATGCAACTGCCCGTCGGCATCAAGGCTGCGCCCGCCACAGGCAAACCATGTCACCGCCGCATCCTCGAAGGCGGTCAGGGTTTCCGAGAGGGCGGTTTCAAGGATCAGCAGATCGTCCTGAAACAGGAACTTCACCACCTCGCCCCGAGCCGCCTCAAGCGCGGCGTTGGTATTGGCGCTGCTGCTGCGCGGCAGGTCGCGGGTATCAAGCCGACGCAGGCGCAACCTGCCCGCAAAGCCCGCGCAGACAGTGGCAAGGCTGTTGTCATCGGATTGGTCGGCCACGATCACTTCGAAATCAGGCAGATCCTGCTGTGCAAGCGAGCCGAGCGCTTGGGCAAGATAGCCCGCCCCCACGCCGCCCATTTCATAGGCCGGGATCAGAACGCTTAGTCGCGGCATGACTTCATCTCGGTTCTTTGCACTCCCTCTGGTTGTTGCATGACGGGTCAGGGCAGGCCAGAGGAACAGATCCGTTATCCGGCCCGTGGCGGCGCGTGTCCAGAGGTGGCGCGCAGTTGCACGCAATTCCGCCGAGCCTGCATCGGTGCTTGTGGCAAATCCTGCGCGTGCTATTGCGGGCATGCCCCGCGAGCGGTAATTTCGCCGCGCTTCGGCCATCGCCGGAGCGGCGCCATTAGGGGCGACAGGAACGATAATGGCATTTGCCCAAGTGACGTTTATTTCTTTCTCCAAACTTCGCCAGACGTGGCGTGATTCCATTCTTGGCCGTCTGCTGGGCGAAAACATCCGCCGTCAGCGGCTGCTGTATATCGTCTCGCTGATTGCCATGAGCTTTGAGGCGGTGACGATCTCGCTGATGGCGTGGATGATGAAAAGCATCGTCGATACCATGACAAACCCCGAGGACCGTGCGGCGGTGGTGGCCTTGGCGCTGTCGATTGCGGTGGTCTTCATCATCAAGGGGATCGCGACCTATATTCAGGTGATCTCGTTGCAGCGGGCGGGCAACCGGATCGTCGCCTCGCAGCAATCGCTGCTGTATGCCAAGCTGTTGCGGCAGGGGGTGGCGTTTTTCAATCTGACGGAATCCTCGCAGCTTTTGATGCGGATCACCCAAGGCGCGCAGGCGGCGCGGTCGGTGATCGATCTGATTGTTACCTCTTTCGTGCGTGATTTGCTGACGCTGGTGGGGTTGGCGGCGGTGATGGTGGTGCAGCAGCCCTATCTGGCGCTGTTTTCGCTGATCGTGGGGCCGCTGGCGATCTTTGCCATCCGCATTTTGCTGACCAAGGTTCGCAGCATCGTTCGCAAGGAAGCCGCCTCGATGGCCGAGATCATCAAGGTGATTCAGGAGACTGCGGCGGGCGTGCGGATCATCAAGGCCTTTGCCATCGAGGACCGGATGTCGGCCCGCATGACCGATGCGGTGTCGCAGGTTGAACAGCGGTCAAACGCCATCGCGCGGCTTGAGGCGGCGGCGGGGCCGATCATGGAAACCCTGTCCGGCATCACCATCGCGGCAGTGGTGATCCTGTCGGCGTTCAAGATGCTGGGCGGGGCGGACCAGACGCCGGGGCAGTTGATCTCTTTCGTCACCGCCTTGCTGATGGCCTATGAACCCGCCAAGCGGCTGTCGCAGGTTCGGGTCAGCATCGAATCCGGCATGGTCGGCGTGAAGATGATGTATGAACTGCTGGATCATCCCGAAACCATGGTCGAGCATCCCACCCCCATTGCCTTGCCGCAGGGGGCGGGGTTGATCGAATTGCAGGATGTAAGCTTTGCCTATGATCCCGAGCGTCCGGTGATGCAGGGGATGAACCTGACCTTTGCCGCCGGAAAGACGACGGCACTGGTGGGGGCTTCGGGGGGCGGGAAATCGACGCTGATCAACCTGATCATGCGGCTTTACGATCCTGTGACGGGTGTGGTCCGCATCGACGGGGCCGATCTGCGCGAGGTGTCCTTTGCGAGCCTGCGCCGCGCGATCAGCTTTGTCGGGCAGGATACGTTCCTGTTCTCGGATACCGTGCGCGAGAATATCCGCTGCGGTGACCGCGATGCGGATGAGGCGGCGGTGATTGCTGCAGCGAAATCCGCCTCGGCGCATGATTTCATCATGGCGCTGCCGCAGGGCTATGACACGCTTGTGGGTGAAAACGGGGCGTTTCTGTCGGGCGGGCAGCGGCAACGTCTGGCGATTGCGCGGGCGATGTTGCATCGCGGACGAATCCTGTTGCTGGACGAGGCCACCTCGGCGCTGGACCCGGATTCCGAGGTGCTGGTGCAGCAGGCGTTGGAGCGGTTATCGCAGGGTGTTACGACGGTGGTGATCGCGCACCGCCTGTCCACCATCCTGAACGCCGACACCATTTGTGTGATCGAAGGCGGGGCAGTGACGGAACAGGGTAGCCTGACCGAGTTGCTGGCGCGCAACGGCCGCTTTGCCAGCCTGTTCCACAAGCAATTCGGCCATGTCGCCTCGATCACCGATCGGGCGCGCGCTGGGGATGCCTAGGCGTGGCGTCGCCGGACTGCGGCAGTGAAGGGCGGTTGCGTTTTGTTAGGCAGCGCTGCAAACGGGCGCTGATTTTTTTGTTATGTCATAGGGTTCGTGCGGCGCATGATTGATCTTCTTTTTGTTATTGGCATGCACCGCAGCGGGACCAGCGCCTTTGCTGGCAGCGCCATGCTTTTGGGCGGGGCGGCCCCCTTTGAGATGCCAAGCAGTTCGCCCTTCAATCCCAAAGGCTATTTCGAGCCGGTCCATGTAGTGACGGGCAATGACATGTGTCTGGCCGTTCAGGATCGCAGTTGGTCGGATTGCCGGCCGGCCGACGCGATGGACACTGGCACCACCTCGGCCTGGGTGCAGGCCTTTGCCGAGAAACTGGAGCAGGCTTTCGGGCCGATGCCTCTGAAGATTGTCAAAGACCCGCGCCTTAGCCTTACGGTGCCGTTGTGGCACAAGGCGGCGCTGCAGATCGGGCATTTGCCGGGCTATGTGATCTTGCTGCGCGAGCCAACGCAATCCGCCACCTCGATCATGCGCCGCGATGGCTTTTCGGACGAGGCGGCGGTGGCGCTTTGGCTGCGCTATATGCTGGATGCAGAGCGGAACACGCGCGGGCTGCCGCGGATGATCCTGTCAACCGCCGAATTCAGCATCTGTCCGTCGGCGGTGCTGGCGCGCGTGGCGGCGCGCTTGGATTTTGCATGGCCGCACGCGCCCGAAACCTTGCCGCCCGATTTTGTTGAACCGGGCATGATCCATCCGGCGCAGCCCGTTGTGACTGATCTGATGCCTTTGGCGATGGAGGCGTTTCGCGCCCTGTTGCATTTGGCGCAAGATGGCGATGATGCGGGCGCGATGGCAAATCTTGATGCCATCCGCGCCCGTTTCGATCCGCTGACGCCGGTAATCCACGACCGGTTCCTTGCGGACCAGTCGCCTGAGACGCCCTTGCAAGATCGGCGTGCGGCCGTGGCGTTGCTGCCAGAGGTGACTCGGGATGAGGATATCCTATCTCCCAAAGTGGCGCTGGCCGCCGAGCGGGTGCAGCGGGCAATTTCGGACCGGCTGCGCGAGAATGCGGCGCTGCGGCTGAATTTGGTCACTGAAGCGGTAACTTATGCAATGCGGCATCCTTTCTGGCCGTTGCTGGGGTATTTGCGCTTTTATGGATTTATGGGGCTGGCGGCGGCGGTGCGTCCTGTGCTGCGCCCTTTGGCAAACTGGTTGCAGGGGGTGGCCGGTCCGGCAGATCCCGACCGTTTTGCCAAGGGTCGCGGAGAGCTGCCGCAGCAGCGCGCGCGCAGGGCCAAGGCCAAGATCTTGCGCTTGCCGTTCTCGACGCTGGATGAAGGGTTTGTGCCGTATAATCCCCCCGCGCCGATTGATCCTGCGGTCAAGTTGATCGCGTTCTACCTGCCGCAGTTCCATCCCTTTGCCGAGAATGACGCGTGGTGGGGCAAGGGCTTTACCGAGTGGAGCAATGTCGGCAAGGCGGTGCCGAATTTCGATGGGCATTATCAGCCGCATTGCCCGATCCACTTTGGTTATTACGACCTGCGGGTGCCTTCCGTGATGGAAGAACAGGCCCGCGTTGCCAAACAATATGGCATCGGCGGCTTTTCCTATTATTTCTACTGGTTCGGCGGCAAAATCCTGATGCAAGAACCGCTGGAGGCGATGCTGGCCAATCCGGCTGTGGACATGCCGTTCTGCTTTACATGGGCGAACGAAAACTGGACACGGCGCTGGGACGGGGCCGAGGATGACATCCTGATCGCGCAGCGCCATTCGCTTGAGGACAGCCTTGCGCTGTTGCGGCATCTGTCGCGCTATTTCAACGATCCGCGCTATATTCGGATCGAGGGCAAGCCGGTGTTCATCGTCTACCGCGCCGATATTATTCCCGACATTGCAGAAACCGTCGCGGCGTGGCGGGACGAGGCGGAAAAGCTGGGCTTTCCGGGGATTTATCTGATGGCGGCGCAAAGCTTCCAGATCGGTGATCCGACCGGAATGGGCTTTGATGCGGCGGTTGAATTTCCGCCGCACGGGGTGCCGACCACCGATATTGTGGCCAAGCTGGGCAATGTGCGCCCGGATTTTCGCGGCCATGTCGTCGAATATGAACAGGCGGCAGATTATGCCGTGTCGCGGGCCGAAGTGCCGTACAAGCTGTTCCGCACGGCGATGCTGTCTTGGGACAATACCGCGCGAAAGCAGCAGGGCGCCTATACGTTCCACAATTTTAGCGTGACCGCCTTTTCGCAATGGCTGTTGGCGCTTGGACATCGGGTGATGACCAGCCCCGCGCATGGGCCGGATGAAAAGCTGGTGTTTGTGAATGCGTGGAATGAATGGGCCGAAGGGTCGCATCTGGAGCCGGATCGCAAGCATGGGTTCGGCTATCTTGCCGCCGCGCGGGCCGCGCTGGCCCCGTTTGATAGGGCAAGCCTTCCGCCCGTGCCGGTGTTGCCCGCGCGCCTTTTGCGGTGATTTTGCATCTGCATTACCCAGATCTGTGGCCGGAAATCCGCGAGGCGCTGGCCACGCTTGGGCCACATGATCTGTATGTTAGCGTCACCGATGCAAGGACGGTGGCGCTGGTGCAGGCTGATCGGCCTGATGCCTTCGTCGAATGGGTTGAAAACCGTGGCCGCGACATCCGCCCCTTCCTGTCGCTGCTGCGCCGGATCAGGCCGCTGGGCTATACGGCGGTCTGCAAGATTCATTCGAAGAAAAGTCCGCATCTGGCCGATGGCGGCATGATCCGTAAATCCCTGATAGAGCAACTGGTTGATCCGGCGCTTGCGGCTGCTTTTGCCGGTGATCCCCGCCTTGGTATGGTTGTGGTGCAGTCAAGCTATCTCAGACGCGCTGCGATCAACGCGAGTTGCAACACAGACTCTGTCGCCGCCTTGGCCAAGGAAATCGACATCCCGCTGGATTGGGCGCATTTCCCCGCAGGCTCGATGTATTGGTTCCGGCCCGAGGCGTTGGTCGATCTGGACAAGATTGACTTGCACCGCGATTGGGGAATTGAGAAAGGGTTGACCGATGGCACGAAGGCGCACGGGATTGAGCGGATCACCTCGTTCTTGACCGAGCGCGCGGGCTTTGGCATTCGCCAGATCTAGTATTCCACAGACAGGACCACCCGTGCATCACACCTCACTTGAGAATATGGATCGCTGCATCCGCGCCTATCTGCCGCAGGGCCATATCGAGGCTGTCGATCTGGGGTCTTACGATGTGAACGGCAGTTATCGCGGGCTGTTTCCCGCCCGTGTGCAGTATACCGGCTATGATCTGGAACCGGGGCCGGGGGTGGATCATGTGTTGGCCGACCCTTACGTCTTGCCGATGGCCGATGCTTCGGTCGATCTGGTGGTTTCGGGGCAGATGCTGGAGCATTGCCCGCAATTCTGGCGGCTGTTCCCTGAAATCGCGCGGGTGCTGCGCCCCGGAGGCATGGCCTTTGTGATTGCGCCCTCGGCGGGGCCGATCCACCGCTATCCGACCGATAACTACCGCTTTTATCCCGATGCCTATACGGCGCTGGCTGATTATGCCGGTTTGCGGCTGGTGGATTGCTGGCTGGACCCGCGCGGGATGTGGCGCGATCTGGTGGGTGTGTTCCAGAAGGGCGGTGATGTGCAGCGCCTGACCGCCCCGCCCGTGGCCGAGGTGGTAGCGGTGCAAAACGATGAAACTCCGGCGGATCTGCCTGCTGCCGAAGTGGGGCAGGGGCCGCGCACCTCGCATGAGGTGCTTGACCTGTTGCACCGCCATTTGCAGCCGGCGCTTTATGTGGAAATCGGGGTGCGGCACGGGCATAGCTTGCAGCATTGCCGCGGCAGGGCCGTGGCGATTGATCCCGCCCCCGAAGTGCAGGAACTGCCGCCGCTTGCCAGCTTGCACCGCTGCACCAGCGATGATTTCTTCCATTACAGCGCAGCGGCGGCGCTGGATGTGCCGGTGGGTCTGGGCTTTATCGATGGCATGCATCTGGCCGAGAACGTCTACCGCGATTTCATGAACCTTGAGCAGTTCATGGACCCTGCGGGCGTAATCGTGATTGACGATGTGCTGCCGAACCACCCGTTGCAGGCCGCGCGCATCCGCCAGACCCGCGCCTGGACCGGAGATGTCTGGCGCTTTGCCGAAGTTCTGGCCGAGATGCGCCCCGACTTGCGCCTGACATGGCTGGACAGTTTTCCGACCGGCCTTTTGCTGGTGCAGGGGCTGGACCCGGCCAATCGCGTGTTGGCGGATGGCTATGATGACGCGATGGAGCGGTTGCGCCTTGGCCGCGATACGCCGGTGCCACCACGGTTGCTGACTCGTCTGGGCGCGGTGGCTCCCGATGATGCAACGGTGCTTTCCGCGCTGGGCGGTGTCATGCCGCAGGCCAAGCCGGTGGGGAAATGGCGCGGGCTTTTGGCGCGCTTGCGCTAGGCGGCTTGCAAATTTGCACAACGGTTCTGCGAGGGGGGACGGCATTGGCGGATTGCCAAAGCCACGCCCGAGGCAGATCATTGCCGCCATGTTTTTGACGGAGTTTGCGATGTCGCAACGCTTTCCCACCTATTTCATTTCTCACGGCGGCGGGCCTTGGCCCTGGCTGCGCGACATGCGCCGGATGTTCAGCAATCTTGAGGCGTCGCTGGCGCGGATTCCGTCGGAATTGCCGGCGGTTCCCAAGGCTGTGCTGTCGATTTCCGGCCATTGGGAGGGGCGCGATTTTGCGGTGATGTCATCGCCGCGCCCGCCGATGGTCTATGACTATTCCGGCTTTCCGCCCGAAACCTACAGCATCGTCTATCCCGCACCCGGTGCGCCCGAACTGGCGGCGCGCACAGCGGATCTGTTGCGCGGGGCGGGGTTGCCGACGCGGCTTGATCCCAAGCAGGGGTTTGACCACGGCACCTTTGCGCCGCTTTTCGTGATGTATCCCAAGGCGGATGTGCCGGTTTATCAGATCTCGCTGCAATCGGGCTATGATCCGGCGGCGCATTTCGCGCTGGGCCGTGCGCTGGCACCTTTGCGGGACGAGGGTGTGCTGATCCTTGGCTCGGGGCTAAGCTATCACAACCTGCGCCTGTTCGGGCCTGCGGCCAAGCAGCCCTCGACCGCCTTTGATGGCTGGTTGGATCGCACGCTGGCGCTGGACCCCGCCGCACGCACCAAGGCTTTGGAGCAATGGGACCAAGCCCCCTATGCCCGCGTCTGTCACCCCGAAGAAGATCACTTTGTGCCGCTTTTCGCCGCCCTTGGCGCTGCCGAGGGGGAGGTTGCCACCCGCACCTACCATGACGAAGGCCTGTTCGGCGGTGTTACTGCATCCAGCTATCGCTTTGGCTGAATGCAGAAGGCCGGACGCGGGGGGAAGTCCCGCGTCCGGCGCTTTTGTTATTTGCGCGCGGCGATGTGGTCGGCCAGATAGCTGGCATCGTGCCAGACGCCCCAGATAAAGGGCGAGGCCCGCCGCGCCAGCCAGGCCAGCCCAAGGAAATACAGCCCCGGCACGTTTGACACACCGCGATCATGTGCGGGGCGGCCTTTTTCGTCGAAGGCATCCAGTTTCAGCCAGCCGAAATCCAGCTCGAACCCGGTGGCCCAGACGATCGAGGTGACACCCGCCGCCTTCAGATCCAGCGACAGCAGCGGGTTCTTCACGCAATCGGGGGCGGCGCCGATCTGGCGGGCTTCGGGTTCTTCGGGAAGATCAAGGTTGTTCTTGGTGGCGTAGGCGTCCGCCTCATCCAGCACCGACAGGTAATTTGCATCGCCCCGCGCGATATTGCCCGCCAGATCGGGGGCAAAGCTGATGCTGCCATCGACATAGGCCCCCGCGCGGCCCACCAGCGTCATCCCGCGCGCGGCAAGGCGGCGGAAATCAACCGTATGCCCGCCCAAGGCACCGCTGACCGAGATGGTCACATGCTCCATCCCCGGTTCGCGGGTTTTGGCATCCCAATAGCCCAAAGCCCCCAGCCACCAGACGAAATCCTTGCCACGATAGCGGCGCGGCGGGCGATCATGCGGGCCGACCGACAGGTAAACCTGCTTGCCCGAGCGCAGCAGTTCATCCGCGATCTGCGCGCCGGACGATCCCGCGCCGACAACCAGCACCGCGCCTTGCGGCAACTGGCCGGGATTGCGGTACTGCGACGAATGCATTTGCGTGATGCCCGCCTCGTCCGGCACCACTGCCGGAATGATCGGGCGCTGGAACGGGCCGGTGGCAGCGATCACGTTGCGCGCCTCGATCACCCCTGCCGAGGTTTCGGCGACAAAGCCCGCACCATCGGCTTTGGGTGTCAGCGAAAGCACCTCGATGCCGGTGCGGATCGGGGCGGCGATTTGCGCGGCATAGGCCTCGAAATACGCGACAATCTCGGTTTTGGAGGCGAAGGCGTCGGGGTCCAGATTGGCAAAGGTCATGCCCGGAAAACGGTCGTGCCACGCCGGACCATTGGCCACCAGCGAATCCCAACGCTCGCTGCGCCAGCGTTCGGCGATCCGGTTCCGCTCGACCACCAGATGCGGCACGCCTTGGCGGCTTAGATGTTCGCTTGCCGCCAGTCCGGCCTGCCCGCCCCCGATGACCAGCGTATCGATCTTTTCAACGGACATTCCCGCACCCCTTTTGGTATCTCTGCGCCTAGCGCCGCTTTGCAAGACAGGTGTAAAAGAGGTCGCACTTCAGGGAAATATGTATCCTTCTTAGGTCGGGATAGGCTGTGCCTAAGCCGTGGCGGCTTTGCCCCTTGGTGATGGGCCATAATCCGACAAGGTAAAGCCAAGCGGATGCATGCCGCGGATCGGCATCCGCAAGGCTTTGGTCTTGTGCAGGGCGCTGGAAAGCGATATCGCTCAACTCAGAGCAATCTTGCAATTTTATACCGAATATTGAACCGAAGCCCCTGCGGCGTTGCCGCCCTTTCTTGCGTAGCTGCCCGAGCGAAAGTCCAGATGCCATGACGACACAGCGCGACAAACTGCGTGAGGATGTGAACTTCCGCATCCTGCGCTTGCTGCAGGATAACCCCGAGATGACCCAGCGCGAATTGGCGCGGGCGGTCGGTGTCAGCACGGGCGGCATCCATTATGTGCTGACTGCGCTGCTGGACAAGGGCGTGATCAAGCTGGGGAATTTCACCGCCTCGACCGACAAGCGGCGCTACGCCTATGTGCTGACGCCGAAGGGGATTACCGAAAGGGCGCGGCTGACGCGCAATTTCATTATCCGCAAGATGGCGGAATATGAGGCGCTCAAGATCGAGATCGAGGAGGTCGGGGCAGATCTGCCCGCGACCGAGTTTGATGCGCTGCGGGCCGAGTCGCGGGGGCGTTAACATGCGCGGGTCGGTTCCAGAGGCGGTTTGCCGTGGCGGCAGGCGCTACGGAAACAAAGGGTGTCGCCGGCGCGGCAGGATTCACTGGTTTATTTGAGAGGCAAGTATGTTTGATCTGACGCTTGAGAGCGCGCGACTGGCTGTTATCGGGCTGGGCTATGTTGGCCTGCCGCTGGCCGTCGCCTTTGGGAAGGCCATGCCCGTGGTGGCGTTTGACATCAATGCGGCACGGATCGCGGCCCTGCAGGCGGGACACGATGCGACGCTTGAAGTCGATGATGACGAACTCGCCACGGCGCGGCAACTGACCTATAGCAGTGCGGTCAAGGATATGGCGGGCTGCAATGTCTATATCGTGACGGTTCCGACCCCGATCGACGCCCACAAGCGCCCGGATTTGACTCCGCTGATCAAAGCCTCGGAAACCATCGGGGCGGTGCTGAAGCGGGGTGATGTGGTCATCTATGAATCCACCGTCTACCCCGGTGCGACCGAGGAAGATTGCGTGCCGGTGCTGGAGCGGGTCTCCGGCCTGCGGTTCAACAAGGATTTCTTCGCGGGGTATAGTCCCGAACGGATCAATCCGGGGGACAAGCTGCACCGGCTGCCGACGATCACCAAGGTGACGTCAGGCTCTACGCCCGAGGTCGCGGATTTCGTCGATGCGCTGTATGGCTCTGTCGTTGCGGCTGGCACGCACAAGGCCCCCAGTATTCGCGTGGCCGAAGCCGCCAAGGTGATCGAGAACACCCAGCGCGACCTGAATATCGCGCTGATCAACGAGTTGGCGGTGATCTTCAACAAGATGGGGATCGATACCGAAGCGGTGCTGCAGGCGGCTGGCACCAAGTGGAATTTCCTGCCCTTCCGGCCGGGTCTGGTGGGCGGGCATTGCATCGGGGTTGACCCCTATTACCTGACGCACAAGGCCGAGGCGATCGGCTATCACCCGCAGATCATTCTGGCCGGACGCAGGCTGAATGACAGCATGGGGCCATATGTGGCGGGGCAGCTTGTCAAAGAGATGCTACGGCGGCGCATCCATGTGCGCGGGGCGCGGGTTCTGGTGATGGGGCTGGCCTTCAAGGAAAACTGCCCGGATTTGCGGAACACCCGCGCCATTGATGTCATCGCAGAACTGCGTGATTTCGGGGTCGAGGTTGATGTTTATGATCCTTGGGTCGATCCGGTCGCGGCGCAACATGAATACGGGCTGGCCCTGACCGCATGTCCCGCCACAGGCGCCTATGACGGGATCATCCTTGCCGTGGCGCATGACCAGTTCCGCAGCATGACGCCTGCGGAGTTGCGGGCCTATGGCAAGGACGCGCATGTGCTTTACGATCTGAAATATGTCCTGCCCGCCACCGACTCTGATCTGCGGCTTTGACCTGATGGGGACCAAGATGAAACGCTTTGCCCTGATCGGTGCTGCGGGATACATCGCGCCGCGCCACATGACGGCCATTCGCGCCACCGGAAACGAACTGGTCGCGGCGCTGGACCCGAGTGACTCGGTCGGCATCATTGACAGCCATTTTCCCGACGCGCATTTCTTCACCGAATTCGAGCGGTTTGACCGCCATATCGACAAGCTGCGCCGTTCGGGGCAGGGGGTCGATTATGTCGCCATCGCCTCGCCCAACTATCTGCATGACAGCCATATGCGCTTTGCGCTGCGGTCGGGGGCAGAGGCGATCTGCGAAAAGCCGCTGGTGCTGAACCCGTGGAATATCGACGCGCTGAAAGAGATCGAGGCCGACACCGGACGCAAGATCAACACCATCCTGCAACTGCGCCTGCATCCGGCGATCATTGCGCTGCGGAACAAGGTCGCGGCCAGCGCGGACCATATCTTTGATGTGGACCTGACCTACATCACCTCGCGCGGGAACTGGTATCTGCAAAGCTGGAAGGGCGACGAGAAGAAATCCGGCGGCATCGCCACCAATATCGGCGTGCATTTCTATGACATGCTGCATTTTGTGTTCGGGGCCGTGCAAGAGAACATCGTGCATCTGAACACGCCGACCAAGGCGGCGGGCTATCTGCAATATGAACGCGCAAGGGTGCGCTGGTTCCTGTCGATCGATGTCAATGACGTGCCGCAGCTTGAGCGTGCCAAGGGCAAGCGCACCTTCCGCGCCATCACCGCCGATGGCGAGAATGTGGAATTCTCGGACGGTTTCACCGATCTGCACACCCTGTCCTATCAGGAAATCCTTGCGGGGCGCGGCTTTGGGCTGGAGGAAAACCGCGTGGCCATCGAAACCGTCGCGCAGATCCGCAGCGCGCCCGTGGTGACGCATGGCGCGCGGCATCCGTTTCTGGATGCGGCGCTGGCATGACTGTGATGATCCATCCCAGCGCCATTGTCGATGCAGGCGCCCAGATCGGCGCGGGCAGCCGCGTCTGGCACTTTGCCCATGTCTGTGCAGGGGCGCGGATCGGCGAGTCTGTGTCGCTTGGCCAGAATGTGTTCGTTGGCAACAAGGTCGTGATCGGCGACCGCTGCAAGGTGCAAAACAACGTCTCGATCTATGACAACGTGACGCTGGAAGAGGGCGTGTTTTGCGGCCCGTCGATGGTCTTCACCAATGTCTACAATCCGCGCGCCTTGGTCGAACGCAAATCCGAATACCGCGACACTCTGGTCAAACGCGGCGCGACTCTGGGGGCAAATTGCACCGTGGTCTGCGGCGTTACCATCGGAGCCTTTGCCTTTGTCGGCGCCGGAGCCGTGATCCGGCAGGATGTGCCGGATTTTGCGCTGATGGCCGGTGTGCCTGCGCGCCAGATCGGCTGGATGAGTGCTTGGGGCGAAAAGCTTGATCTGCCGCTGGCAGGCGAAGGCACCGCCACCTGCCCGCATACGGGCGAGATCTACCGGCTGACCGGCAACCGGCTTTCGCGGGAGAATGTGGTGATATGATCCCTTTCATCGACCTTGCCGCCCAGCAAGACCGGTTGCGCCCCCAGATCGAGGCGGGGATCGCGCGGGTACTGGCGCATGGCCAGTATATCCTTGGTCCCGAGGTGGACGAGCTTGAGCAGAAACTGGCCGCCTATACCGGGGCCGCGTATTGCATCACCTGCGCCAATGGCACCGATGCTTTGCAGATCGCGCTGATGGCGCTGGGGGTCGGGCCGGGTAGTGAGGTGATTACCCCCGGCTTCAGCTATATCGCCACCGCCGAGGCGGCGGTGCTGCTGGGCGCGAAAGTGGTCTACGTCGATATTGACCCCGAAACCTATACGCTGGATGCGGCCCTGCTTGAGGCTGCGATCACGCCAAGGACCAAGGCGATCCTGCCGGTATCGCTTTACGGGCAATGCGCGGATTACGATGCGATCAACGCCATCGCCGCGCGTCATGGCATTGCCGTGATCGAGGATGCGGCGCAAAGTTTCGGAGCCAGCTACAAGGGGCGCAAGTCCTGCAATCTGACCACCATCGCCTGCACCAGCTTTTTCCCGTCGAAACCCTTGGGCTGCTATGGCGATGGCGGGGCGGTGTTCACTTCGGACCCCGATCTGGCCAAGGTGATCCGCCAGATCGCGCGGCACGGCCAAGAGCGGCGCTATCAGCACGTACGTCTGGGGGTGAATTCGCGGCTTGATACGATGCAAGCGGCGATCCTGCTACCGAAACTGGCCATCCTTGAGGACGAGATTGCCGCCCGCCAGCGCCTTGCCGATGCCTATGCGGCGGGGCTACGGGCCATCGGCATCGCCCCGCCCGAGATTGCAGATCACAATGTCAGCGCTTGGGCGCAATATACGGTGCGGGTGACAATGCGCGCAGCGGTGCAGGCGGCCCTACAGGCTGCGGGCATTCCCACGGCGGTGCATTACCCGTTACCGCTGAACCGCCAACCCGCCGTCGCCGATCCGAAAGCGCAGGTGCCACAGGGGGACAAGGCTGCGGATGAGGTGATGAGCCTGCCGATGCACCCCTATATGCCGCAGGTCGACCGCGACCGGATTCTGTCGGCGCTTGCGGCGGTGCAAAGGCTATGATGGCGGATCTGCGGCAGCGCTTGCGCGGGGGCTTTCTGGGGGATGTGCTGAAGCTGTCCTTCGGCACGCTGGCCGGACGGCTTATCGCGCTGGCGGCTTTGCCGCTTTCGACCCGACTTTATGCACCCGAAGATTTCGTGCTGCTGGCGGTGTTTCTGGCATTGGTCAATACGCTGGCGGTCGTAGCCTGCCTGCGGCTGGAAATCGCGATTCCGATTGTCGAGACCGACGCCGAGGCCGCTGATCTGCTGGCCCTTGCGCTGCTGGTAACGGCCGGACTGGCCATTGTGATCGGGGTTCCGGCGCTGCTGATACCTGACAGGGTTGCACAGTGGCTTGGCAATCCGGCCATTGCGCCTTTCCTGTGGCTGGTTCCGCTTGGCGTGGCGATGGCCGGCAGCTATTCGGCGCTGCAATACTGGACGACACGGGCCAGACGCTTTGGTGACATCGCCCGCACGCGGGTGGGGCAGGCATTGGCCGGAGTGACCGCGATGCTGGCGCTGGGCTGGCTTGGGTTTGCGCCGTTTGGTTTGTTGGTTGGCAATGTGCTGAATATTGGGGCAGGTGGTATCAGTCTGGCCGTCCGCGCCCTGCGGCACCCCCCTGCGGCCAATGGCGGGATTCGGTTTCGAGACCTTGGCAAAACCCTGCATCGCAATCGCCGCTACCCGCTTCTTTCGACACCTGAAGCCCTGTTGAACATTGTCGGGGTGCAGGCCCCTGTGCTGCTGATCGCGGCCTATGCCGGGACCGAAGCCGGATATCTGTTTCTGGCGATGCAAGTGATGGCTGCACCAATGGCTTTGTTGGGCAGTTCAATCGCGCAGGTGTATTTGTCGCGCGCGCCGCAGGAATTCCGCGCAGGCAGCCTTGCCCCCTTCACGCTGGGGATCATGCGCCGTCTGCTGGTTGTCGGGGTAGGGCCGCTGTTGCTGGCAGGGGCTGTGGCCCCGCATGTCTTCCCTTGGCTCTTTGGCCCAAGCTGGGCGCGTTCGGGCGAGATTATGGCTTGGCTGGTGCCTTGGATGGCCCTGCAATTCATAACCTCGCCGGTGTCGATGGTCATGTATGTGACGGGGCGTCAGCGGGCGATGCTGGCCTTGACCGCTATCGGGTTGGTGCAAAGGGTGGGCGCTGTTGCCATCGCTTTGACAGGTTCTTTGAATGCGCCCGTGCTGGGCTTCGTGGTGGGCAGCATCGCCTACTATCTTACCGTGTTGGGTTTTGTGTTGGTGGCAGCAGGGGCAAAGCCCCGCGATCTGCCAAACCTGCTGAAAGCCTTCGGGGATTGGCGGGTTATCTTGGCCGCAACACTTGCCACCGTGATTTACCTCACGGCATGACCACAAGGAAAACATGATGACTGACATGGCACGAGGGACTGAACGCGAACGCGATCTGGCGCGCGAGGCCTACTTTTCCGACGGCTACTTCTCGATGCCGCAGCTTTGCAGCTTTGCCCATCAGTTGAACTTCATTCATACGATGCGCCCGAAATCTGCCATCGAGATCGGCTTGGGCAATGGGTTTGTTTCAACCTATCTGCGTCGGGCAGGGGTGCCGATTATCACTGCCGATATCAATCCTGCGCTGGAACCGGACATCTGCGCCCCGCTTGGCGAGGTTCGCAACCACATCGCGCAACCCGCCGATCTGGTGATTTGTTGCGAGGTTCTGGAGCATATGCCGCTTGCCGAGCTTGACGCCAATCTTGACCATCTGCGCGGTCTGGGGGACCGGCTGTTCCTGACCCTGCCGAATGCGTATCGCTGTTGGGGTGTCTCGGGGCTTGCGTTCCTGCCGAAGCTGGGGGGCAGGCTGTTCGATCTGAATTTCAACATCCCGTGGAAGCACCCCATCGCAGGCGGGCCGCATTTCTGGGAGGTCGGCCATTCCGCCGCCTGCACGCGCGCGGCAATCGTGAAGCGCCTGCGCGCCCGCTACCGCAGTGTCCGCAGCGGCCGCTTCGCCCTTAACCCCTATCATGTCTGGTTTATCTGCGAATGAAACTCCTCACCGTTATCGGCGCCCGCCCGCAATTCATCAAGGCTGCAACGGTTTCGCGCGCGATTGCCGCGCGACAGGACATCACCGAGGTGATCGTCCACACTGGCCAGCATTACGATGCGAACATGTCGGACATCTTCTTTGACGAGTTGTCGATCCCGCGCCCGGATCACCATCTTGGCATTGGCGGAGGCTCCCACGGGGCGATGACGGGCCGCCAGATCGAGGCCATTGAGCGTGTCTTGCTGGATGAAAAACCGGATATGGTCCTTGTTTACGGCGACACCAATTCTACTTTGGCCGGAGCGCTGGCTGCGGTGAAACTCCACATTCCTGTGGCCCATGTCGAGGCGGGGTTGCGAAGCTTCAATCGGCGGATGCCGGAAGAAATCAACCGCATCCTGACCGATCACGCCAGCGACCTGCTGTTTGCCCCGACGACAACGGCGATGAAGAACCTGTCCAACGAAGGACTACCCCGCGCGCGGATGCATCTTGTTGGCGATGTGATGTATGATGCTTGTCTGTTTTACGGCGCGCAGGCGCGCAAGCCCGCGTGGTTTGACCCTTTGTCAATTTCCGAGGGCGATTACGTTCTTGCCACCGTCCACCGCGCCGAGAATACGGATGACCCTGTGCGTCTTGCCGGGATTTTACAGGGGCTTGCTGGCGCCGAAAGGCCCGTGATCCTGCCCGTCCACCCCAGAACCCAAAAGCAGATCGAGTCGCTCGGACTTTCAACCCCCGCGCATTTGCATCTTGTTCCTCCGGTGGGGTATCTGGAAATGGTCTGGCTTGAAAAGCATTGCGCCGTGATCGCAACAGACTCGGGAGGCGTCCAGAAAGAGGCCTATTTCCACGGCAAACCCTGCGTCACCTTGCGCGACGAAACCGAATGGGTGGAGTTGGTGGACGTGGGGGCTAATATCCTTGTTGGAGCAAACAGGGAACGTATAAGCAATGCCATCGTTGGTGTTGGGGTGATGGAAATTAAGTCACCGCTCTACGGTGTAGGAAATTCTGCCAGTGTAATTTTGAGTGTCATGGCAAGTCGATTGTCTGCCGCAAGTGAGGTTGGAATTGACTCGTAGAGTATTGATATTCACATACTGGTTTCCCCCGGCAAATGTGATTGGCGCATCACGGCCCATGGCTATCGCGCGATATTTTGAGAAAAAGGGGTGGCGTGTCACAGTCGTTTGTGGAAAATCAAACGCGGTTAGCCATGACTTCACTGTTGGCTTGGATGGAATAGAAGTTATCTATGTGCCAGACACTCGCATCACTGAGTTTTTGAATTTTAAGTCGGGTCGAGGCAAACTTCTTCGTATCATAAGCGCACTCCTCCGCGTTGTTGCGCTGCCTGATCCCTTTCGATCGACAGTGAAGCGCATGTACGGAGCCGTGCGGTCCGAATCGAGCGGTTCAGACCGGTTTGATCTGATTGTTTCATCGGCGCTTCCATTTTCATTGCACAACTCCGCTTTGCAGCTTGGCAAGGATTTCAACGTCCCGGTGATTCTGGATAACCGCGATTTTTGGGCGTGCAGCCCATATCGCCGGCGCGTTCCATTAACGTGCTGGCTTGAAAGATTTGTTGAGCGCCGAGTCTTTGCGAGGGCTGATCTTGTGGTCGCAATAAGCGAGGCAATGTCCGATATATATAAGATTCACTACCCGGATATGGCTAAAAAGTTCATATATGTTCGAAATGGCACTGACACAAAAGTTTCAGCAGGTAAGGCTTTGGCTGGAGGTGGCGGTGCAAAATTTGTTGTGACTTATACAGGTATCCTTTACGGCGCGACGCGTGATCTACGGCCTGCATTGCGCGCTTTTCAAAGTCTTGGAATTGACGTGAACGTTAGATTCTATGGATCTGAGGCAGAGCAGATTGCAAACTACAAGCGTGAATTTTCTGAAATTGAAATCTCAGACTGTGGTCGCGTATCAAGAGATCAAGCTCTGGCTGCACAGCGTGCCGCAGATGTGCTTCTGATTGGGCTTGGGACAGACCAGATAGAGCAGTCCTTTTTGCCCGGCAAGTTTTTTGAATACGTTGCATCGGGGCGCCCAATCGTTGCGATTGCTGATAAAAATTCGGAAATTGCACGCCTCATAAATAGGCACGGGCTTGGAATAGCATCTCGTGTTCCAGAAGAAATCGGTGAATTTGTTCAAGCGTTGCGAAATGATTTATGGGTGCGTTCCGACAGGTACATGGATGAACTCTCGCGTGAAAATCAACTTGATCGACTTTTTGAAGCAGCCAGCACTTTAGTCGAAGGAAGAAGCGGGATCGAGTAGTGGCAGTGCCTTCTATCACCCACATCATTACAGGCCTTGGGGCAGGCGGCGCAGAGCGTGCGCTGCATGCGATTTTGACGAATGGTCTTGAGGGGCCATTTCGCAATCGGGTGATCTCTTTGATGGGGCTTGGCCATTACGGGCCGCTTTTGAAGGGTGCGGGCATTCCTGTGACCTGTTTGAATATGCGCCCCGGTCGGCCGTCGCCCTTGGCTTTGGTGCGTTTGCTGGCCGCCTGCCGCGAGGCTCCGGCTGACATCATTCAGGGCTGGATGACGCATGGCAATCTTGCGGCAACGCTGGTGCGCGCCACGACGCAGCGCCCCGCAGCCTTGGCGTGGAATATCCGCTGGTCGCTTGAAGGGCTTGCCGAGGCAAAACTAACGACCCGCATGCTGACCCGGTTTGGCCTTTGGCTGTCTGACGGGCCGCAAGCCATTCTTTATAATTCGGCCCGCTCACGTCAGCAGCACGCGGCTTTTGGCTATCAGGATACCCGCGCACATTACATGCCGAACGGGTTCGACACCAAACAATGGGCTGCCGATCCGGTGATCCGGCGCGCGGTGCGGGCCGAGTTCGGCTTGCAGGACACCAGTCGCGTGATCGGCTTTGTCGGTCGCGGACATGCCGAGAAAGATCCGGCCAATTTGTTTGCGGCCTTCGAGCAAGTCGCTGCGGCGCATCCCGATGTGACATTGGTCGCTGTCGGGCGCGACCTTGACCGCTTTGCCACAGCTTCAGGGCGGATTATCTTGCCGGGCCAGCGTGATGACATACCCCGCCTGATGCAGGCTTTCGATGTGTTTTGCCTGTCCTCGCGCGTCGAGGGCTTTCCGAATGTCATCGGCGAGGCGATGGCTTCGGGCTTGCCTTGTGCGACGACGGATGTGGGCGATGCCGCCAATATCGTCGCGGATACCGGTTGGGTGGCCGCGCCACGGGACAGCAATGCTTTGGCCGCGGCCCTGAATGAAGCCCTGTCCTTGCCGTCCGAAGCGTTGCGGCAACGGGGGCGTGCCGCCCGTGCCAGAATAGAACAGGAATTCTCAATTCAGGCGATCGTGTCACGTTACGCCGCGCTTTATGAAAATTTGAAAAGGGAGCGCCCCTGATGTGCGGCATTGTCGGATATTGGAACGGGCGGATGGGCTGTCGTGACGGCGTTGTGCAGGCCATGACGCGGCAGATTGCTCATCGCGGGCCGGATGCCGAGGGTGTCTGGCAGGACACAGCGGCGGGCCTTGCGCTGGGGCACCGGAGGCTGTCGATCCTTGAACTTTCCGAGGCAGGCGCGCAGCCGATGATTTCGGGCGACGGGCGGCTGGTGCTGGTGTTCAACGGCGAGATTTACAATCATCGGGCCTTGCGCGCCGAGATCGAGGCCGCAGGCTGGGCCAGCGGTTGGCGGGGGCGCTCTGACACCGAGACATTGCTGGCCGCGCTGCAAATATGGGGTGTTGCCGCGACCCTGCCGCGCCTGAATGGCATGTTCGCTTTCGCGGTTTGGGATCGTGCGGACCGCACGCTGACGCTAGCGCGTGACAGGGCAGGGGAGAAGCCGCTTTTCTATGGCCGTGCCGGCGAAACCTTGCTGTTCGGCTCGGAACTCAAGCCGTTGCGCGCCCATCCCGACTGGCAGGGCAGCATCGACCGCGATGTTCTGGCGCTGTATCTTCGCCACGGCTATGTCCCTGAGCCGCATTGCATCTATCGGGGGCTGCAGAAACTGGCCCCTGCCCATTGGGTCGAAATTGTCGATGGCCAGCCGCGCGAGCCGGTGTGCTACTGGCCGCTCTCGCAGGTCGTCATGTCCCCGCGCAGCACGGCACCGGACAAGGTTCTGATCGATACGCTGGAAGCCCGTCTGCGCGAGGCCGTCGCGCTGCGGATGGAAGCGGATGTGCCATTGGGGGCATTCCTGTCGGGGGGGATCGACAGTTCGGCCATTGTGGCGCTGATGCAGGCGCAGTCCGGTCGGCCTGTCCACACCTTTACCATCGGCTTTGACGTGCCGGGCTATAACGAGGCCCAGCACGCTGCGTCCGTGGCGCGGCATCTCGGGACGGTGCATACCGAACACTATGTCACCGCGGCCGAGACTTTGGCTGTCGTGCCGGATCTTCCCGAAATATGGGACGAGCCTTTTGCGGATTCCTCGCAGATCCCGACGCTGTTGCTTAGCCGTCTTGCCCGAGGCGAGGTCACGGTTGCTCTGTCGGGGGACGCGGGGGACGAGCTGTTTTGCGGCTATAACCGCTATGGCTTGGGCTATAATCTGCATCGTCGGCTGAAGCGCTTGCCCTCGCCGTTGCGCCGCGCGCTGGCGGGGGTGTTGCAGGCTGCTCCGGCCCATGCGATTGACCGGCTGGTTCAACGGCTTCCGCAGCGCATGCGCTTTCCGGCGCTGGGGGACAGGCTGGTCAAGCTGGGGGCCGTGCTGGATCAGGCCGAGGGCGCGGCCTTCTATCGCGCGCTTGTTTCACAGTTTCAAAGCCCCGCACAACTTGTCACGGGCGCGCAAGAGGCCGGAACGCTGTTGTCCCGCCCCGGCGACTGGCCCGCGCTTGCGGATTTCCGCGAGACGATGATGTATCTTGATACGCTGACCTATCTGCCCGGCGATATCCTGACCAAAGTTGACCGCGCTTCGATGGCGGTCGGCCTTGAGGCGCGGGTGCCGTTTCTGGATCATACGCTGATGGAATTTGCCTGGAGCCTGCCCATGCACATGAAATTGCGCGACGGCAAAACGAAATGGGCGCTGCGTCAGGTCTTGCATCGCCATGTCCCCGAGGCGCTGATCGATCGTCCCAAAATGGGTTTTGGCGTGCCGATCGAGCATTGGCTGTCGGGGCCTTTGCGCGCATGGGCCGAAGATTTGTTGTCTGCGGATGCCATCCGCGCCGAGGGCCTGCTGGACGTCGCCGCCGTGCGCCAACTCTGGGACGAACACAAAAGCGGCCGTCGCCGCTGGCACCACCAGCTTTGGGCTTTGTTGCGCAAATCCCCTGAAGGTCGGAGTGCCCCTTCCCTTGGACAGACCTATCCTGCGCGTTGCGTAACGGGTGTTCCGAGTGCGGTG